>Ga0190303_1000186_pt1 | contig 26393 bp, 28 predicted proteins | sample 48700701_MG_FD_161672 | JGI IMG/M metagenome (GOLD analysis project Ga0190303, IMG submission 161672) | Hydrothermal vent sediment bacterial communities from Southern Trench, Guaymas Basin, Mexico - 4870-07-0-1_MG | ecosystem: Environmental > Aquatic > Marine > Hydrothermal vents > Sediment ... | reverse complement strand
TTCAATTGCACCCATGGTTTCTACTCTGGATTTTGTTTTTTCTGTGTAGTTCATGATGAACTGCGAAGCAATCCAGCCCAATGATATTATGAAAGCAACTATTATAACCGTGGCAATAAGGGGACTGATTCCTTTGGTCATGATAATATTTTGTTTACAACAATTTAAATTATTAGAAAATGAAAGTGGTGGACCCGGCCGGATTATCGAGACTTTTGATCCCTCCAAAACAATGGCAAAACTAAGAGTTTTGCAAGTTTTTCTTTTGGAGTTCACAAGAACCTTTTCTTTTTATGAAAAAGAAAAGTGGTCCGTTTTGAACCGGCGACCTCCGGCTTTTACGCTTGAGGCGAATTTACGCTCAGCGGCCTTATAAGACCGGCGCTCTAATTACCCAATCCCCTTTCCTTTTATCACAGATTGCTCCGAAGTTTTCTTTGGGGTGAGGAACTTTCTTTTGTTGAAAAGAAAGGGTCTCTCCAAGCTGAGCTACGAGTCCATCATGAAAATCTTAGTATTAATCCTAAGCATTTGGAACTTCAGCTCCAAAATCAAAGATTTTCATTCTTAATAAAGATGTATATTCTCATATACATCAATATATTTGTAGTTTTTATTTAACTTAAAAAGAATATAAATATTTTATTTGGTTATAACCTTTCTTGCAATATTAATTATTTCATTAAAGTCATTTTTATTTGCCTTGTACTTTGCAAATTCAACCAAACCGCATAGGTCCAAACACTTTTTGACATTTGAATAATCTTTTTCATTCCTGATTAGCCTTAGAACTTCCGAAGATATCAACTCCTTTTTAATTCCCTTCCTATATGAAAAATAAAACCTGACTGCCTGTGATACCTTTTCATATGCATCCTTTTCTTTGCCATCAGAAAACATCTTTTCTGCCTGCTCCAACATTTTTCTGGCTTCCTTGTAGTAGTTGATTGGCTTCTCTATCTTAACCGGTTTTATCTCCTCTGGTATTTTTACTTTCCTTTTCTTCATATGCTTGAGATAAAATATGAACACGCACAGCCCAATGATAGGAATTATTATTAACCACCACCACGAATTTGATTCTTCATAATTCTCGAGGGAAACATTTTTGATTGTCCCATTTATATAGTCTGCAGTAATAGCATTCCCGCTGGAATTGCTTTTGTATGGAACAGTTATTTTTGTATAATTCTGCGAAATTTGGTTAAAAGAAGGCTGGGTTTGATTCATTCCCCTGCTTCTCAATAGTCTGTTATATTTTTGAAACTCTTTGTTTTTGCTGAGTGTGTTAAGTATTTTTTTCTCGTCTTCAGATGTGAAACTTATCATATTTTTTATTGTGTTATTTTCCATCCTGCCATTTAACTTAGCCCACTCCCCATTCTTTTTTTGATAATTAAGTGTAAAACTCCCAGTGTTATCTGTTAAAGGATTAACAGAAATGCTCGTTAAGTTATATCCAGCATTCAACATCTCCTGGTTTTTTTTCTGAAAATCAGGGTTACTTGCAAGATTTCTCTGAAATTTCTGTTTCATTTCTTCCTGTTGTTGCATTTGTTGTTCCATCTCTTTTTTCAGATTGTTTGTATTTTGATTTAACTGGTTGTTCTGCAACCTGCTTGAAGCAGAACTTTGTGATGACGGATTTGACGTCATACTCTGCTGGATATTCATCCCCCCTCCACCAATATTCACGTTGAAAGACCCTCCGGAAGAAGAATAAGAAGTTGACTGCATATTCATGCCATTGCACCTGTATATTGTTGTTATGCCCTGCGCCTGCCCCTGCTGCTGAGTTCCGCTGACATCTATATCCAGTGAATTTGACTTGACAGTCTCCTCCTTTCCAGTATCAGGATTTTTGTATGTTATCTCTGCGGGCTCAAGTGTATATTTTCCTGGGCTGAAAGGTTTTATTGGTTGGTAAGCAATTGCAGAATCCCTCTTGTTCGGAACTGTGTACTGGAGACATTGTATGTCTATCCCATTGTTTCCAAAAATATTCTTGTCCTTGATTGTTATTGGAATATTTTGGCCAAATGGATTGGTGAATTTTAAAATAATGGTAACGTTATCGCCAACTTTAATGTTGCTGTTCTCAATGAGCTTCTGCACTTGGAGTGAATCTGCATATGCAACATGAAACATCAAAATTGATGCAATGAATGCAAAAAACAAAATTTTTTTCATATGACCACCTCAGACAACAATCCTGTATTTTCCATAAATTATGTAAATATTGGCAAGCAAAACTACAAGTGCCGCTGCAAAGAACCAATCCTTTATGCTTGTGTCCTCCCACTCTCTCTTTATGTTTTTTCCAATATTCCCGTATATTTCATTAAGTGTATCCCTATTGACAGACTTGTAATACTTTCCGCCTGTTTCATCAGCAATTCTAGTTAGCGTTTTTTCATCAAGCTGCGCATAAACAGGATTTCCAAAGAAGTCGTATCCAAGAGCAACTGGCTTTTCAGAGCCCATACCAACAGTGTACACCTGTATTTTCTCTGACTTGGCAAAGTTTATTGCCTCGTCAACACTGACAACACCCGCATTGTTAACACCATCGCTTAAGAGTATGACAACTTTTCTCTTATTTGGAATTGACGTCGCCATATCTATTGCAAGACTAAGCCCGTCCCCTATTGCCGTGCTTCCCTTCCTCTGTTTTATGTCCATGAGCTTTTGTATTGCCCTCTCTTTGAATGGTGTCAAATAGGATGCAGTGGTAGCCCCAGATTCAAAAACAACAATGCCTACGTTATCCTTCGGCTTCAAACTCTCTATCAGAATTTTTGCTGCATTCTTTGCAGCTTCCAGCCTGGTTGGTTGGTAGTCGGTAGCAGACATGCTCCCGGAATCATCTATTGCCAAAACCACATTCACACCCTCTTTAGTGGTTTTCAACGGAATCCTTGGGTCAGCAAGCCCCAGTATAATCAAACTTATTGTTATCAGAAGGAGAATGAAAGGAAGATGTAGCCTGATATTAAATTTTTTCACAGAAGATTTCACTATTCCCAATGAACTAAATTTCAGTGCAGCCTTTTTCTTTTTATCATGATAAATCTTGTAGAGATATAACACCAGAGGTATCACAAGCAGAATAATGAGAAATTTTGGCTCCCCAAAGCTGAACATTACCATCCTCTCCTTTCCCTGACTTTGAAGAATTTTCTCAGCGGAATATAAAACGGCTCATTTGTGCTTACATTTATGACATCAACCCTGATTTTTTTCATTTTACTTGCCAGTTCATTGTTTATATTCTTCATGCGCTGGATATACATCCTTCTGAATTTTTCGTCGCCAGTATCGACAAGAATTTGTTCCCCCGTCTCCTCATCCTCAAGAAAAACATAACCTATGTCAGGAATCTCTTCCTCCCGAAAATCCCTGATGTTTATCAGTATCACATCATTCCTGTTTTTTAAAAATTTGAGCGGCTTCTCAAAGCTTCCTGAAAAGAAATCAGATATCACAAATATCACAGACCTCTTTTTTATTATTCTGCTGAGATAAACCAAAGCTTTTTTTATGTCAGTTTTTTTGCTCTTTGGTTCAAAATAAATCATCTCCCTTAACAATCTTAGAAAGAATTTTCTGCCTTTCATTGGTTTTATCAACTTCTCAACCCTATCTGTAAACAAACATAACCCAACGTTGTCGTTGTTCTTTAGAGCCGCAAACATCAATGATGCAGCTATTTCATATCCAACTTCCTTTTTGCTTTTTCTGTATCCGAAATTGTTGCTTGAAGAAACGTCAAAAGCTATGTATATGTCAAGATTTCTCTCCTCGATAAACTCTTTGACATAAGGTGTGTTAAACCTTGCAGTCACATTCCAGTCTATTGTTCTTATATCATCCCCCGGAACATATTCCCTCACCTCAGAAAACTCTATTCCCCTGCCCTTGAAAACAGAGCGGTAACTGCCTGCTATCAATCCCTCAACAAGATTGTGTGTGGTTATATCTATCTTCTTGACTCTTCTCAGTATCTCTCTGACCATTGGCATTTAATCACCGAAAAAATATGGAAGCGCTTCGTCTATGTTTGAAACTTCTACAACAGTAAGGTTCCACTCCTCTTTCGCAACTTTCTTAAGGTCTATAGTCTTTGGCACATATTTCGTATTGAGTATCTCAAAGTAAGGCCCGACCGGCTCCTTCGTTATCTCCCTTTCATAGTATGTAAATTTGGATTGACCCTTTGGTACAAGGAAATACTTGTATCCTGCGTCTGCAACCGCTTTTGCCTTTTCCATTACTCCTCCAACTCTTCCTATCGTTCCGTCTGTGTTTATGACACCTGTTATTACAGCATCATTTTTAATTGTCTTATTCTGAAGCGCTGCCATTGTAGCAATAGTTGTTGCAGCACCTGCGCTTCCGCCTCCTATAAGCTGCGCATTTCCTGCATTGAAATCAAAAATAAAATCCTTGTTGTAATTATATTCAGACTTCATTTTAGCGACAGCGACAGCCTTGTTAACTGAATATTGTATATCAGTTTCCAGAAACGGATTTGTATTTATGAGCACATTGTTGTTTCCTGGTATCAGCTTGACTGTAAGATTTCCGACAATCCCCCTTCCATCGCTTGACACTGCAACTATTGGTATGCTCTTCTCTGATATAAAATTCCATTGTTCTGAAAAGGTTACATTATTTTTATAACTTGAAACTTTTTGGTGCAGTAGGTTGATATTATTTGAAATGTTTTTCACCTCCTGCTCCAGGTGATAATTTTCGTAGGCGTTGTAAATGCTAATCAAAAATATGATGGAAACAAATAAGGCAAGAAATTCTCTCTTCGTCTTATCACCTCACGGAGATTTTACCTTTGAAAGAATCTTGTCTATTATGTCATCACTGGTTATGTTTTCTGCTTCCGCTTCATAAGTCAATATGATTCTGTGCCTCAACACATCATGCACTATGCTTTTGATATCATCTGGTGTCACATAACCTCTCCCGCTCAAAAGTGCATTGGCCTTTCCTGCCAGTATCATCCATATAGATGCCCTCGGTGATGCACCATATTCAATCATACCATTTATGTCAAGCCCGTAATTTTCCGGATATCTTGTTGCGTCAACTATGCTTGTCACATAATCCTCAATCTTTTCATCAGCGTATATTTTCTGATTAAACCTCTGCATCTCTATGATATCCCTGGATGTTAAAACATTTTTTACCTTTATATCAGCTCCCTGTGTATTTCTCTGTATTATCAATTTTTCATCGTCTTTCTTTGGATAACCAATGAGCAGCTTGAATGCAAACCTGTCAACCTGCGCCTCGGGGAGCTTGTATGTTCCTTCTGTCTCTATTGGATTCTGCGTCGCCAAAACCATGAAAGGTTTGCTCAGCCTGAATGTATCTCCATATATACTGACCTGCCTTTCCTGCATTGCTTCCAGTAAGGCTGACTGCACCTTCGGCGGTGCTCTGTTTATCTCATCTGCAAGTATGAAGTTATGAAAAACAGGCCCCTTTTGGGTATAAAATGTCCCCTTCCTGTGGTCATATATTTTTGTACCAACTATATCTGCAGGTAGTAAATCAGGTGTGAATTGTATCCTGCAAAAGCTCATGTTTACAGCATCCGAAAGTGTTTTTATCATAAGTGTCTTTGCCAGTCCGGGAACACCTTCAAGGAGAACATGCCCATTCATGATTAGAGAAATAACTAACTTATCAAGTATCTCCTCTTGCCCAACTATAACTTTCTTTATTTCATTCAAAAGATTGTCTATCTTTTTCGAATATTTTTCTGCCTGTAAATTTAATTTCTTGATTTCGTTATCCATATAAATCACCCCTGTAAAATATCAATAAAAATTGAAACAAAAGTTATAAAAACTTAGTGAAACTAAGTTCTATAAAATCAATACTCTTCCTTTGTAATTTTATCTATTATCCAAGCTATCAGAATGCCCAACCCAAATCCTACTCCTGTTCCCACAATTAAGATAGTCCATTCGCCGAGACCAAGTGGAACAACCTTGAAGTAAGTTGACAAAGGAGTATAAATTATTAGGAGCTGCAAAAACAAAGATATAGCAAGTGAGTAAGCCAAAAACTTATTTGCCATCCAACCCTTTAATGAAGCTAATTTTTCATTGTACCTGATAACACCTATATCATAATTATAAATCTTAAAGTAATATTTAATTATATGTGGTAAAATGAAAATCTCAATAATAGGTGGTGCTGGAAAGGTAGGTTCTCATGTGGGGTATGCGCTATTGCTGAGAGATATAAAAATGGACGAGCTCGTTCTCCAGGATGTTGTAGAATCTGTCATCGGAGAAGCAATGGACCTTCAGCAGGCAGCAGCTGCAATGGGAAAAGATGTAAAAATAAGGGGAACACTTGATATTGCCGAATGTAAAGATTCTGACATAGTAATAATAGCAGCAGGGAAGGGAAGATCATCCGATGAGGACAGGTACAGCTTGCTTGAAGCCAACAAAAAAATTCTTGATTCCATATTAGAAAAAAATCCGGGAAGTGAAAAAACAATTTACTTAATCACCACAAACCCTGTTGACGCAATGACATATTTTCTGGTAAAGAGCATAGGCGACAGAAAAAGAGTAATTGGCATATCAACCATTACAGACACTGGAAGAATGAAAGTATTCTCCGACGGGTATCTTATTGGAGAGCACGGGAAAAACATGGTCCCCATAGGAGAAGATGTTGTTGAAAAAGTAAAGGAATCTAACATAGAAGTGCTAAAGTTAAAGGGAGGGACATGGTTCCTGACTCCTGTGGGTATAACAAAAATAGTTAAATCAATTGTCAATGATGGAAAAAAGGAATTTCCTGTGTCTGTTCTTCTTGAAGGAGAATACGGCTTTGAAGACGTCTGCCTCAGCGTACCATGTATAATTGGAAGAAACGGCGTAGAAGAAATAAAGGAATTAAAACTTGACGAAAAACAAAAAGAAATTCTGGAAAAAGCTGTAAAATCCATCAAAAGTGCAATAAATAAAGTGGAACAGTAAATTTTAAATATATGTTTATAAAAGAATAATACTACTATATATTGCTAAATTTTTTATAATTTAGTTTTAAGGAGGTGTGTATATAATGAATGGACAACAACCTATTTTCATATTACCTGAAGGTACGTTGAGAAACGCAGGCAAAGATGCCCAAAGAAACAATATTGCAGCCGCCAAGGCAGTTGGCGACACTGTGAGAACAACACTTGGGCCAAAAGGCATGGACAAAATGCTGGTTGATTCTATAGGAGATATAGTAATAACAAATGATGGTGTAACCATCTTAGATGAAATGGAAATAGAACATCCGGCAGCAAAGATGATGGTAGAAGTAGCAAAAACCCAGGAAGAGGCTGTGGGAGATGGAACAACGACAGCTGTAATTTTTGGTGCAGAACTTCTAAAAAAGGCTGAAGAGCTCTTAGACCAGAACATTCATCCGACCATAATAACAAAGGGGTTCAAAATCGCCAGGGAAAAATCCCTTGAAATTTTAACAGAAGAAATAGCAAAAAACATGGACCCAAAAGAGAATGATGAAGTATTGAAAAAAATAGCAATGACAGCAATGACTGGAAAAAGCGCCGAAAAGGCTTCAAAACACCTTGCAACACTAGCAGTAAATGCAATAAACATGGTTAAGGAAGATGACTCAATAAATCCTGACCATGTAAAACTTGAGAAAAAACAAGGCGGTGGAATAGAAGACACCGAATTAATAAAGGGTGTTGTAATAGACAAGGAAGTCGTCCATGGTGGAATGCCTAAGAAAATCGAAAACGCAAAAATAGCATTGATAGACTCTGCTTTAGAGGTTAAAGAGACTGAAACAGACGCAAAAATAAGCATATCTTCACCAGAACAATTGGAAGCGTTCCTTGAGCAGGAAGAAAAAATGCTCGGTGAAATGGTTGACAAGATTGTCAAGAGTGGAGCAAATGTGATTTTCTGCCAGAAGGGAATAGACGACACTGCACAATACAATCTTGCAAAGCACGGAATTCTAGCTGCAAGAAGGGTAAAGAAATCTGACATGGAAGCCCTTTCCAGGGCAACAGGAGCAAAGATAGTTACAAACCTGAGCGACTTATCAGAAAATCTCTTGGGATATGCAAAAATTGTTGAGGAAAAGAAAATCTCAGGAGAAGAGATGATATTTGTAAGGGAATGCAAAAGCCCTAAGTCAGTATCCATCCTGATAAGAGGTGGAACAGAACATGTTGTTGACGAGGCAGAAAGAGCAATGAGAGATGCCATTGGCGGAATAATAGCAGCACTTGAAAATAAAAAAGTAGTTGCCGGTGGAGGAGCAGTTGAAGTTGAACTCTCAAAGAAACTAAAAGAATTTGCACAAAAATACTCGGGAAGAGAACAATTGGCAATATTGGCATTCGCCAATGCATTGGAAATTGTCCCAAGAACATTGGCGGAAAATGCAGGGCTTGATCCAATAGATATGCTGACAAATTTAAGGGCGGCCCACGACGAAGGCAAAATGACATATGGCCTTGATGTGTTTACAGGAAAAGTAATAGATATGTGGAATTCGGGAGTTATAGAACCATTGAAAATAAAAACTCAGGCCATAAAAAGTGGAAGTGAAGCTGCAGAAATGATATTGAGAATTGATGATGTAGTAAATGCAGGAAAACTTGAAAAAGGTGGTGGTATGCCTTCAATGCCACCGGGCGGAATGGGTGGAATGCCTCCCATGTAATCTGCCCCCTCTTTTTTTATCTTTATCAAAATAATGTTATTGCTGAGATTTCAGTAATTAAAAAACTTTATAAATAAAGTATTCTAATTATAAATCATGAAAGAGGTAGAAATAGGTCCAGAAGACGATGAATACGAAGTAATTCCAATGGGTCCTATAAGAAGGCTTGAAGACAGAATAAAAAAATTGGAGAGAGAAAAGGAAGGAGTTGCATACCAGGGTTTTATGCGAGAAATTCTTGATTTAATTCAGAGTAATCAAAAACTAGTTGACGAAATAGTGAAAGCCAACGATGATCTAAGAGACGAGCTTGCAAAAATACCAGGAAAAATTGATGAGCTCCTGAAGACATGGAGAGAATTCATAGACATACTTAAAGAGGTTGGAGGAACAGAAAACACATCAAATGCACTAAGTAGCAAATTTGATGAGCTTCTTGAACAGAACAAAGAGATGTTGGAAGCAATCCGCTCTATGAAAAGACCGCATCTGGAAACAAACATAACAACAAAATATCCAAAAATAAGGATAAGAAGATGACTTCTACCTCAGAGGTGATTTGATGAAAAATATGATGAACTATGAAACATGGTTTTCTTTAATTATAACAGTATTGCTAGCGATAATGGCACTTGGTATTATTTTTGCAGCCAGTGGTGGATTATTCACGATGTATCAGGGATTAACGTTAACTTTATACATACTGGGAATAATTACTCTTTTGATGATTTATCTTAGAGTAAACGAGCTCAGAACAAAAAAATAATGGAGGTTTAAAAAATGAGAATTTCCAAGAAAGGTATAACGCCTGTAATATCAATGATACTATTGATACTGATAGTGGTAGCTCTTGGAGGAGTTTTTGCAGCATGGACAACAAGGACATGGCAAAGCGTAGAGGAAAAGGGAACAGAACAGATAGAGCAAACTACGGAAAGTTTTCGGAAGGGAGTTATAATAGATAACATAGATTGTGCAACTGGAAAAGTATACGTAAGGAATAGTGGATCTGTAAATATACCTGTGGGTGAAATATCGGTTTACATAAATGACTCGTTGATCGATGGATACTGGAACGATACATCCGGCGATACTTTAACAGAAATAGAAAAGGGAAAAATAGGTGTATTCAATACAACGAAGACTGATATTAATGGTCCAGTAAGAATCTCAGTGGGTGCAGGCATACAGGATTCAAGCAATAAGTGCGTGCCATAAAACTTTTTCTTTTTTTTTTCTTTCATTTTCAAATTTTAAATATACTTCTCTCTATTATTTTATTTGGTGATTTTTACGAATTTGACAAAAGGACAATCACAGGTAATAACAAGTGTACTTCTTATAATGATAATGATAACTCTCATTGGTGTCACTTACTTCTGGGGCATTCCTCTTATAGAGAAGCAGAAAGATTCTGTCAGGGTCTCGGATATGGAAAGGTTCATAAAAACATTGAATGAAAAAATACAATACGTAGCAAAAAATGGGGGTACACAAAAAATCACAGGACTGGATATACCGGGGGACCTGAAACTCAGTGATACTGATGATAGGTTCGTCCTAAGTTTTCAGACAACAGGAAATATAATAGCATCCGGTGAAGACATTTACCTGGTCGGCGACCAGAGGACAGAAGCCCATGTTGGAGAAGAGCCGGGTGTAATTCTTGTCAGGTCAGAAAAAGCCGGAAGCAAATATGATATTACTATGTCACTTTATTACAGAAACTTAAGAGGTTCTGAAACTGATGGAAAGGCCAATATATACAAAATAGATATAATAGGCATTGGAAAGACTGTTATGAGAGGCAAAAACCACGAAATATCAATAAGCGAGTATGAAACCTCGGAAGAAGAAACTGCCAGCGAAAGAACTTACACAACAAAAATTAATGTTAGACTGGATTGATATGAATAGAAAAGGTCAAAATATAACAATAGAGCAAATGTTTTTGTTTACCATTGGTTTGATAATAACAATAACAATTTACTATTCTTTCAGCACAATAAGTGAAAATATAGAAGATACAACAAAGGATGACCAGGTTTACGGGGTAATTGACTTCATAAAATCCTGTGCGGTGAAGAGCTACATCGGGCCGGAGGGCACATATGTATATGATATTCCGGACAAAATATCGCAAGAACCATACAGAATTACCGTGAATAGCGGCATAATCAAACTGGAATATGAAGGCAAAATTTATACATCAACAATAAACAAAAACTATAATATTGTTGGTGGATTTTTTAGCTCGCCCGGAAAATTTAAGATTGAAAAAATTGGTAGTCTGATTACGGTAGGTAGATTTTATGAATATTGAAAAACTTAAGAAAGCAGCTGAAAAGTTGGATAAAAAACTTCCTGAGGAAAACCCTCTTAAAAAAACCAGAATTGAAGAATCTAAGATATCCGTTTCTAACGTACCTAATCTGGCAACTTTGATACAAAATGCTGCCATGCTAATGAAAGAAAAAAGAATTAAAAAGAAGAAGACAAAGGGGCTTGAAATCCCGGCAGTAGTTAGTAGCAAAGTTAGGGGGAAAAAATTTGAAGTTCCCGACCTTTCAAAGGTTGATATGATTTATCCTCTCATACCCCAAAAACCAAAAAGAGGGGAATATATTTACGCTTATGCGCACATAACATGGAACAAAACAAAGAATATACTTCGCTATGAAGTCATAGAGCCTGAGCTCAACAGAAATGAAAAAATATTGCTAGAAAGGGTTAAAGAAACCATACAAGAAAGGCTTGATATAGATTTTACCAAGCTGAATTTGTCTAAGGCGCGAGAGTACCTTGACGAAAGATTCAATGAAGTGCTGAACTTTCTTGGAATAACACTTGATGTTAAGAAAAGAGAAAAGTTTCAATATTATCTTTATCGCGATTTTATAGGTATTGGAAAAATAGAGCCGCTCATGCACGACCCATACATAGAGGATATTTCGTGTGATGGGATTGGAATACCAATATATGTATATCACAGAAACCCGTTTTTTGGCTCTATTGAAACCAATGTTGTTTTTGAAACCAAAGAAGAGCTGGATTCGTTTGTTATGAAGCTTGCACAGAGAGGGGAAAAATCAATATCAATGGCAGAGCCGTTGGTGGATGCATCTCTTCCCGATGGAAGTAGAATTCAGGTAACGTTTGGGACTGACATAGCAAAGAGGGGAAGCAATTTTACAATAAGAAAGTTCACTGAGAAGCCAATGACTCCGGTAGACCTGATTAACTTTGGCACAATAGACAGCAAGATACTTGCTTATCTGTGGTTTTGTATAGAGCACGGAAAAAGTATACTCGTCTCTGGTGGAACTGCGACAGGAAAAACTACTATGTTAAACGTGCTGTCCATGTTCATAAAACCAAATATGAAAGTTATATCAATAGAAGATACGCCGGAATTGAAGTTTTCACATCCGCACTGGATATCTGAAGTAGCAAGACAACCAATCTCAGAAGTCGGCGGTAAGGGATTCGGTCAAGTCGATTTATACGACCTGCTAAAAGAAAGCTTAAGACAAAGACCTGATTATTTAATAGTCGGTGAAGTCAGGGGAAAAGAAGCGTATGTTTTATTTCAACAGATGGTAACTGGACACCCCGGACTTTCAACAATACATGCAGAGAATATTGAAAAGCTTATGGATAGGTTGACAACAGAGCCAATAAATCTTTCACCAAGCCTTATAGAAAATCTTGACATAATAATATTCTTAAAAAGAGTTAAAAGAGGTTCTGGATATCTAAGAAGAATTAGTGAGATACTTGAAATGGAAAGATATGACAAAAAAGAGGGAAGGGTTGTTGTTAACAAAGTGTTTGAATGGAACCCCGTAACTGATGGTTTTGACTCAGTCAATGGAAGCATCATACTTAAAAAATTATCTAACTACCTTGGAATAAATCCTGATAGAATCAAAAAAGATATCATGGAAAGAATGAAAATAATAGAATGGGCAAAGGAAAGGAAAATAACAGATTATGAGGAATTCGGAAAAATAATCAGGATGTATTATGCAAATTCAGAGGAATTGATGAAGAAGATGAGGGAATATTAATGCCTTTAAGTTCTGACATTATAGAATGGTATAAAAAAATCTCTTACAAATTATTCTCTTCATGGGTTGAAAAATATATTCCATACTTTGAAAGCCTTAAGCCTGACTTAAAAAAAGCGAATATAAAAATAAGTTTAAGGGAATATCTTTCTCTAGCGTTTATGACTTCCATTCTTGTTTTCATACTTGAATTCCCTTTCGTATTTGTAATAACACTATTCGCGCCAGGGTTTTCTGTTCTAATGGGGTTCATATTTTCATTCTCATTATCGATTGTATTCGCGGCTGGAATTTTCCTATTTTTTTACATGTATCCGTCTATAACAGTCAACGAAAGAAAAAAGAATATAGACTTTACGCTACCTTTTGCAACACTTTATCTTGCAACAATAAGTGGCAGCAACGCACCACCAAAAACCATCTTCAAAATACTCTCAGAATTTGAAGACTATGGTGAAATAAGCAAAGAAGCAAAAGAAATATCAAAAAACATAGACCTCTTTGGTATGAATGTAACAGACGCACTCAAAAAAGCTGCATCAAAATCACCATCAGAGGATTTTAAAGAATTGTTATGGGGAATAAACACAACAATATCAAGTGGTGGAGATTTATCATCCTACCTGCATGAAAAAGCAACAATCTTCATGCAGGACTACAGAAGAAGAATGACAGAGTATTCGCAGAGGATGTCAACCATGCTTGAGATATACATAACCCTTATAATTGTCGGCTCAATATTCTTCATAGTGATGTCATCAATGATAAGTGCATTTGGAATTGGACAATCTTTTGTAGAACTTGTAGTCATATCCCAATTTCTGGTTATTTTTCTTGGCCTCCCACTGATATCAATTGGTTTTATAATATTGCTTAAAAAAATGTCCCCGTTGAGCAGGTGATGTCTTCATGAAAAAACTTGGTGAATGGACAACAAAAGAATATGTGGAATATATACCACCACTTATAAGTGGGCTGATGATAATTATAGTAGCCATAGTATTCTTCGGGGATTCCGGCATGCTTGGTGTCTCATGCTTTTTTGCCCTCATAATCAGCGTAATACCTTACTTCACATACATGTATTTCAGAATAAGAGAAGTTGCAGCAATGGAAGACCAATTCCCAAATTTTTTGAGGGACTTGGTGGAAGAAAGCAAGAGTGGAATGACACTATCCAAATCAATAGAAATATGCTCCAGAAGGGATTATGGAAAGCTATCAAAAGAAATTAAGAAGATGCATCACCAGCTGACGTGGGGAACCCCAATAGAAAAAGCTCTTAGAATGTTATCATCAAGAATAAAAGAGAGTGGCCTGATAAAGAGGACGGTGGACATAATAATAGAAGCATATAAAAGCGGTGGCAATATTGTGTCAACAATGGAAAGTGTTGCATCGGACACTTCAATAATAAAGGAAGCAGAAAAGGAAAGAAGAAGTTCAATGACACAACACATATTTGCCATATACCTCATTTACTTCATGTTCATAGGGATAATACTTGCATTGACAAAAATATTGACATCTCTGACAACAGGAGGACTTGTTGCAGGGGGTGTATCAATAGGCACAGGGGGGCCATGTGAAATTGCTGGAAGTGGCATAAGTGTTTTTATATGCTCCTTCTTCAACGCGCTTTGCAACATATTTGCACTTGGAACAGGAGGAGGGTGTTACTATAAATCAGTTTTTCTTTCAATGACCCTAATACAGGGGATATTTTCAGGGTTGGTCGCTGGCCAAATAGGAGAAGATTCTGTCTTTGCTGGAATAAAACATAGTCTTATCATGGTTGGAATAGGATTCCCGGCATACATACTCATATTGAAATCCGGTATACTGTAGGTGAATGTTTTGAAAGGTCAATTCAACATAGAATATCTTTTCTCACTTGTAATTTTCATATCCGTAGTTGTTTATCTATCTATCCAAGTCGTAAATGCAATACCACAGTATCATCAAAGGAGTATCGAAGATAGGTTATACTCAGATTCCTTTAGGATAACTGAACTTCTAATAAAGGATTCAAAAATTGGATTTGCAGTAGAGCCTTACAAATTGAACTCCACAAAGATGAAAGAATTTAATGGAAGCTGTATTTCAAACTATGAAAAAATAAAAGAAGATTTTGACCTTGAAAACATTAGGGATTTTCAATTAACTGTTTTTGTAAACAGCAGCTTTAAAATTTCTTGCGGATTATCTAGCATCCCATCGAGGAACTCAAGTGTTACACTAATCAATATTGACAGGTACGCTTCAACAGATAACCAGCCAACAAAAATTAATTTCAAGCTCTGGTGATGTTTATGAAAAAAGGATTTATACATATGATAGAAATAGTGTTGGTTTCTCTTATCGTCATAATGTCAATCCCTGTGATATTATATCCATTCTCGAGATCTAGTGAGTGGGACAAGGTTCTTTTGTACACGCATGGCAAGGATTTTATCTCTACCGCAGACAAGATAAACGAAAACGGAGAGAGTTTTGTGCAAAATCTTATGGAGAAAAACAAGACAGAAATCTCAAACGAACTTTGGAGAATAATGGGAATTGAATCCAGAAAAATAAATTATGGGATTCACACAAGAGGTTCCATAAAAAACAAAATAAGAGTTGCGTTCAACTGTACAACATGTGATGTTACTTCAGAAAAGATATACATAAGAAGCATGCTGTCGCCAGCTTATGTCAACGGAAGATTTGTCAACTTTGAACTGTTCACATTCTCGTATGATGAAATGAACAAGTATGATATAGATGTTATAATTTTAACAAACAGCACTCCAAATGACGATACGATTACACAGGCAGAATCGCACATTGACAAAATAAAAAATCATCTCAAAAACGGGGGTGGAATAATAGAAATTGTTGATTCCGGTTTAATTGCAAACACAAACCTTCAGACAGGTATATTCGGAATATCCCCTGGCAGCGGGGGCAGTGGAGGGAATATAACATTCAACAATCCAGATGACCCCAAAAAACCAAACTACGAAATACAGAAATATTTTTATGGTGTTGGAATTTACACAGAACTAAACTCTGAGGAAAAGGGTAACTTCACTTTATGGAAAAATCAGAAATATAAAACACGAGGGAATAATACTGGATGCCTTGGTTCAGTTTACTGTAAAGTTGATGTTGACAGAAACGGTGATGGAACATTTGAATCAAATGAGCTTGGATTTGTGGAAGGCGACAAATTTACAATAAAACATAATTTAAAAAACTTTTATTTCTCTGTTGACAAAATTGACAAAGATGGAAAATATGTGAGCTTTAATTTTCTAAGGGATGAACCTTATGAATTTGAAGATTTTACTGAAGACAAAATAAACACTTTGGGCAGTTCAGATAGAATAATACTTGAAACAAGTGGAGGAAGGCCTGCAGGAATACTAAACCAAACAAGCGGAAGAGCCGTGTGGATTGATGCTGGCAGCGGAGACGATGTCGGCGCACTGGTAAAAAGTTCTGCGATATGGGCAGCGGGAAAAGATTGGTGGAACATATTGAAAACTATCTCAGGGGAATATGAAAAAGTTAGCTACTTTGTTTCCCAAGGTGAGGATTTTCACGAACCATACTGGATAGAATTTAACGTCTGGTATATTTACTAAACCATTAAAAGTCTTTAAAACAAAATATTTCTATGAAACAAAAATTTTGCATAAAATGCGGTAAAAAAACTGACAAACTCTTTGATGGACTCTGTGAGAAATGTTTTCTGGAAAAGAAAGAACTGATAGAAGTCCCAAAAAGGATAGTTGTGAATATATGCAAAAACTGCGGGAGAGTGCAAACTAAAAGAGGCTGGTCAAAAGGAAAATCAATCGAAGATATAGTAAAGAAAAAAATTAAGACAAAAAATGAGATTGAAAAAATAAAGATAACAAAGAAAAAAGTGAACAAAGACTTTGTTGTTGAAATACTGGCAACTGGAAAAATAAGTGGGCTTGAAAAAACAGAAAGAAGGAAAACAATTGTTGTCATAAGAAAAAAATTATGTGAAATGTGCGGAAAAATTAGCGGCGGATATTACGAAGCAATAATCCAGTTAAGGTCTGATGAAGAAGAAAAGATAATGAATTCTGCAGAAATAATAAAAAGTATTCTCAAGAATAAGAACGGTTTTTTAACAAAAATTGTGAAAAGAAAAAATGGTATTGATTTATATATAACTCCAAAAAGCCTTGTTGATATAATAATAAAAAATATTCCAAAAATAAAAGAAAAAAAGAAATCATATAGTTTGGTAACAAGAAAAGATGGTAGAGATTTATATAGAACAACCGCCTTAGTTAGATTATAACTGTGATAAATATGGAAGAGGAAGTAAGGGTAAAGACTCCAAAGGACGGCGAGCTCCTTGGAAGAGTTATAAATATGCTTGGAGCAAACAGACTGCTTGTTGAATGTGAAGATGGGAAAGAGAGAATTTGTAGAATACCAGGAAAGCTTAAAAAAAGAGTCTGGACAAGAGTTGACGATATAGTTCTCTTAAAGCCATGGGAAGTGCAACAGGACAGGAGAGCAGATATCGTCTGGAGATATACAAAAACGCAGGCACTTGTTCTTAAAAATAAAGGATATTTAAAAAATCTGTAATTGTAGTGAACAGCATGATCAAGACTGTTAAGATTCCTGAAGATAGAATTGGCGTTCTGAAAAGCTCTTTAAAAAAAATAGAAGAATCCACGAATACCATGATAAGCATAGATGAAAATAATGTAAAAATAAACGGAAGCCCGATTGACGTGTGGAAAGCAAAAGATATAGTGAAGGCAATCGGACGCGGGTTCAGCCCTGTGAACTCGCTAAAACTTCTAAACGACGATGTTAATCTGGAAATAATAGAATTGAAAAAATATCTTAAAACACAGAAAAGTATAAAAAGGATAAAAAGTAGAATAATTGGAAGAGACGGAAAAACAAGAAAAAAAATCGAAGAATATACTGGCTCTGTGCTTTCAATATATGGAAGTACAGTTTCAATAATATCAAACTATGAAAAAATATATAAAGCCAAAGAAGGAATATTAATGCTTATAAATGGAGCAACACATAAAAAAGTGTATAATTATCTTAAAAGATTAGAGGTTGGTTGAGTGGCAAAAGATGCTGAAGTGAAAACTGCTGTGGAGATGGCAAAGGAACAAAGGTCAATATCTGTTGCTGAATTTTTTGAAAAAAACAGACACCTTCTTGGTTTTGATAATCCAACAAAAGCTCTTTTGACTGTCATAAAAGAAGCTGTAGATAATTCTCTGGATGCGTGCGAAGAAGCCAACATACTTCCAGAAATAAATGTGGAAATAAAAGAAATTGAAGAAAACAGATACAAGATAACCATTGAAGACAATGGTCCAGGAATCATGAAAGAGCAAATCCCAAGAATATTTGCAAAGCTGCTGTATGGATCAAAGTTTCACAGACTAAGGCAAAGTAGAGGACAGCAGGGCATAGGCATATCTGCATCAGTTCTTTACGCTCAATTGACAACTGGATACCCCGCAGTAATATATAGCAAACCCAAACCAAAGGGAAAAACTCATATGTTTCATCTGAAGATAGATATAATGAACAACGAACCTGAAATAATAAAAGAAGAATTAATTGACGATGGACTGAAACATACTGGCACGAAGATAGTACTCATAATAGAGGGGAGATATGTTCAGAGATATCATTCACCAGATGAATACCTTAAACAAACTGCAATAGTAAATCCGTGGGCTCACATAAAATATAAATCCCCAACTGGTGAGACATTTGATTTTCCAAGAGTCGTCAACAAATTGTCAAAGAGGCCAAAAGAAATAAAGCCGCACCCATATGGAGTAGAACTTGGAGTTCTTATACGAATGTTAAAAACAACCAAAGCAAGAAATGTATCTGCATTCTTGCAGCACGAATTCTCTAGAGTTGGCGCAAACTCAGCAGAAGAGATATGCAGATTGGCTGGAATAGACCCAACTGAAAAACCACAAACATTAACACATGAATATCAGGAAAAATTATTAAAATCCATGCAAAAAGTTAAATTGATGCGACCTCCAACAGACTGTCTTTCTCCAATAGGAGAAAATCTACTAAAAGAAGGTTTGAGCAAGGAGATAAAAGCTGAATTCATAACAACCATAACAAGAGACCCTTCTGTCTACAGAGGTATACCATTTCAAATAGAAGCCGGCATCGCGTATGGTGGAGAGCTTAAAAAAGAAATGTATTCCGATCAGGCAACTGTATTAAGATTTGCAAATAAAATACCCTTATTGTATGAACCATCAGGATGCGCTATAACAAGGGCGATTTCATCCATAAAATGGAGAAGGTATGGATTGGACCAATCCCCGGGCAATGTACCAAGGGGTCCGTTAATAATTCTTGTTCATATAGCATCGGCATGGGTGCCATATACGTCTGAAAGCAAAGAGTCCATAGCAAATTATCCAGAGATAGTAAAAGAAATAAAACTTGCCGTGCAAGAATGTGCAAGAAGGATGCTAATGTATATAAGAAAACAAACACGTGTAAAAAGAGAAACGCAAAGATTAAACATATTTAAAAATTATATTCCACTTATAGTAGAAAATGCAAAAGAACTTGCCGGAGTTAAGGCAAATATTGACATAGAACCTATATTAGATAAAGTAATTAAAAAGGATTTGATAGACAATGGAAAAGACTGATAAGAAGGTAATTAAAAAAAGGTTAGAAGAAATTGGGAAAGAGATAGTGGAACAAGCAAAAAGTAAAAAAGTTCCATATATTAGAGTTCCGTCGAGAACCACAAACAATATAGTCTTTGACCCGAAGAGCCTTTGCTATGTTATAGGAGATAAAACAATAACAAGAAGTGCTGGAAACATAAGGCACGTAAAACCATTGGCACAGATGCTCAAAGTTGCAAGCTTCTGTAAGGAGTTAGTGGAAGAAGAATTAAAACATGAAACAAAGAGAGGTTTGTATTACATATCAGAATCATGGGGAGAAAAACTAAAATTTGATGAGCAACCAGAATCGGACAACATAATAGAAGATATAGAAGCCATAATCGGAGAGCCAAGAGAAGATTTTCATATAATACCAAATCCTGGTGGTGCTGTTTACGGCGACCTTACACTTAAATTTAAAAATCCATCGGGAAAGATGATGAAAATAAACTGCCTCCAGACTGCAGATGGACAGACCATAGGACCAAGAATGAGTGAAGCAGAAATTGCAGAATGCAACGCAAAAAGAGTCATAGCAATAGAAACATCTGGTATGTACAATAGATTTATGGAAGAAAATGCACACAAGAAATTTAATGCCATACTCGTCAATCTTGAGGGACAAGCAACAAGAGCAACAAGAAGGCTAATAAAAAGATTGAACGAAATAAAAAAATTGCCTGTATACATATTTACTGATGGTGACCCATGGGGGCTTCACATAGCAATGGTTATAATGGCAGGCTCTGCAAAATCGGCACACATAAACAAAATGCTCGCAACGCCCTCTGCAAAATGGATTGGCGTAACTGCATCCGACATAAAGAAATACAAACTGAGGTCAGATAAACTTAAAGATGTTGACATCAAAAGGATAAAGGAACTTAAAAAAGATCCAAGATATAAAAGCGATAAAAGGCTTTTAGAAGAGCTGAAAATCTGGGAAGAAATAAAGAAAAAGGCAGAACAGCAGGCTTTGCTGAAATACGGACTCAGGTATGTTGTGGATGAATATTTCCCTGCGAAATTAAAAGAAATGGAAAAGAAATAAAACTTAAATACTTCTCTCCTCTATAATTTTCATGATGCCTCGGTAGCTCAACGGAAGAGCGTACGGCTGTTAACCGTAAGGTTGCAGGTTCGAATGAGCCTTTCTTTATAAGAAAGCCTCAAGGGAAAGAACTTGAAAACGTTCCACGTTTTCTTACTGGCATGAAAAATGCATTGGAAGTTCCTGCCCGAGGCGCCATTCCTATATTTTCACAAAAACTTTTAATTTATAAAAGAGTAATTTTAAATAAAGTTAAACATCAAATTTAAAGACCGGGAAGGTAGCTCAGCCTGGGAGAGCGCTACCCTGAAGTCAAGACATACATGAAATATATGTCTGTGAGTTAGGTAGTTGTCGTGGGTTCAAAAACAGATCCCTTTTCAAAAAGGTCTCTGTACTTCCCAAAACTTGAAAACGCTTCGCGTTTTCCGGGATGATGAATCTCCCACCCTTCCCACCAATCCTGATAACGGCGATAAAATGAAAATAAGAGTTTTCCAGATAGGAGACGTTCAACCAAACATAATTAAAATAATAGTTGACACATTGAACAAAAGATTCAAAAGCAAATTTGTAATGGATAAAAAAATAGATATTCCAGAAGAAGCATACGACAAATACAGAAACCAATACAACTCAGAAATAATATTAAAATCACTTAAAAAACACATAGCCGCTGACGAAAAAGCGGTTGGAATAACATCAAATGACATATATGCAAAAGATTTGAACTTTATATTTGGGCAATCATATGAAGATGTATGCATTGTAAGTACTTCGAGGCTTGACCCCAAATTTTATAACTTACCACAAAACTTTGAATTGCTTATAAAAAGAACTTTAAAAGAAACTATACATGAAATAGGACATATGTTTGGAATGACACATTGCAAAAATCCTGAATGCGTAATGTCATTTTCAAATTCAATTGCATACGTTGATGATAAAGCTGACACATTTTGCAAAGATTGTACATTAAAAATGACTATGAATGGTGTTGTTATATGAAAAAAGAAAAAATATATGAAGGTGAATTAACTGAAAACGAAGTAATAGTCTGGGGAGAAAAAGAATCTAAAGAAGTTTATGATTTTGGATGCTATGGAAAAAAAATAGAAGACCACCTCGTGCTAAGCTTGAGTGAAGCTATGCATCTGATAGAGAGAAAAAAACTTGTTGTAAAAGATGGTGGAAAAAAACTAAACAAGAGAAAATTTTATGACAAAGCCTGCGAAATCGACAGGGAATTCTCAGCAAAATATGCCGTCTACAAGGATCTTAGAGAGCGGGGATTCCTAGTCAGAACTGGCTTTAAATTCGGGACGCATTTCAGGGTATATGAGCGTGGCGTAAAACTAAAGAAGGGTCCTAAATCTGCCAAGGAACATACCAAGTGGATTGTTCATGCCGTACCAGAGAATTTCACGTGCTCCTACGCAGAGCTTTCAAGAGCAGTGAGACTTGCACATAACATAAGAGCAAAAATGCTCTGGGCAGTAGTTGACGAAGAAAAAGATGTAACATATTATGAAATAGTGAGGATAACACCGTGATTTTTATGAATATCCCAAATATATCAAAAATAATAAGAAGTGAATTTCCAAAGATTGAAGCAAATACAACAGTATCAGAAATAATAAGCATATTCCTTGATGGTTTTGAATCAGTTCCCGTGTTCGATAATGAAAAATTTCACGGAATAGTCTCAATAAATGACTTGATAATCAAAGATTATGATGCGAAGGCAAAGGTAGGCAATATCGCACGAAAAAACATACCAAAGTGTAAAGAAGATATAAACTTCATAGAAGCTGCAAAATTATTTTTAAATAATGATATAAAAGCAGTGCCGATATTTTCTGGTGAAAATTTAACTGGATTACTACTTGAGAAAGATTTAATCAGAAACTCTAAATTAATTTTAAGCGAAGTTAATAAGACAACAAAAGATGTAGCCAACATGCCTGATATTATTTCAATAAATGATACCATCGGAAAAGCCAGAAAATTAATCAGAGACAACAAAATAAGTCGCATTCCCGTCATTGACGAAAACAGAAAACTGGTTGGCATAGTTGATTCCACAGATTTTCTGAAGACAATAAACCCAAAGAATACTGATAAAGAAACCATAATGGGAGACGCAATGCCAGAACACAAATTATCAATAACAACAATAATGGACAAAATTCCATTAACTGTTGAAAACCATATACCATTAAAAGATGCTGTAGAACTTATGGAGAAACATAATAAATCTTACGTGTTAATAACTAGTGAAAACGAGCCAATTGGAATAGTAACACCAAAAGATATACTGGAAGTTATAGCATCTATGGAAGAGAAAAAAGGTGTCTATGTCCAGATAGCTGGACTTGACAATATTGAAAATTCCTTTGATAAAGAAAAAATAAGCAAAATGATAGAGGATTCAATACAAAAAATTGGAAAGATGTTTGATAATCTCGAATACATGTTTGTTCATATTAAATCGCAAAAAAACGAGGGGGGTGACAGACTTTATTCAACAAGAGCAAGGATTTCAACTCCTCTTGGTCTTTTTGTAAGCAAAGCGTCCAACTGGAACCCCGTTGGAGCCATAAACGAAACACTGGACAAATTGGAAAGGCAAATAATAGAAGAACGCGAGAAAAGAGTAACTGTAGAAAAGCCAAGAAACCCTTAGGTGTTTTCAAAAAATTGTTCTATTTTATCTTTAAGTTCGCCTATCTTTACCCGTGGCTGTTTTTTTGTATCCCTGTCTCTTATTGTTACTGTATTGTCCTTAAGTGTGTCCGAATCTATGGTAATACATAAGGGAGTTCCTATTTCATCCTGTCTTGCATAGCGCCTTCCGATAGACCCGGAATCATCGTAAAAACAAACAAAGTATTTTCTGAGTTTATTGTAAACTTCAAATGCTTTTTTGTCCAAACCGTCTTTTTTGACCAGAGGAAAAACTGCACAGTCAAATGGAGCTATTTTTGGCGGCAAAAATAATACTGACTTGTCATCCCTTTCGCCATAAAAAAATTCCAAAAGGGCGTATATATTTCTGTCAATACCAAATGTTATTTCAATAACGTGTGGTATAAATTTTTCTTCATCATAAAAAACCTCTTGTGACTTTCCAGAAAATTTCTGGTGTAACTTCAAATCATGGTCAGTCCGGTAGTGTATTGCAGCAACTTCTCCAAACCCGTTGAATCCCTCTGTCTCTAATTCAAAGTCCCAGTGTAGTTTATTGTAAAACGCTCTCTCCTCCTTTGACAATTCAAAGAACCTTATTTTTTCTTTGGGAATCTTCAAAATATCTATATAGAATTTCTGTATTTGTGCCATATGAAAAACATAAAACTTCGGCAGTTCTAATTCTTTATTTGCTTCCTCACAAGACATTTCTCTGACTTTATCCCTGGAAGAAACCGACATCAATCTTAACTTATAATCCATTATGTCTTCCCAGTCTTTATGCTCATCCGCCTTTTCAGGGTTGAAAAATATCTGCAATTCGGCCTGCGTGAACTCTCTCATCCTATAAACACCCTGCCTTGGAGAAATTTCATTCCTGAACGCCTTTCCAACTATCGCCAATCCCATCGGCAGCTTCTTTCTGAGGGCATTAAATTCCCTGACAAAATTTATATAAGAACTCTGGGCAGTTTCCGGCCTTAAATATCCTTTTATTTTTGAATAAGGACCTATTTCAACTGGAAACATGAGATTTATCTCACTAACTTCTCCCAGTTCACCTCCACATTTTGGACACTTTATGTTATGTTTCCTTATCAGTTCATTCAAATCTTCTTTGCTCAACCCTTCAAATTTCTCATTAAGTTGCTTCTCCAAAATCTGGTCTGCCCTTTCAACAAAATTACATTTCTTGCATTTTGTAACCGGATCAGTGAAATGGTCAAAATGCCCCGACGCCTTTAAAACATCCTCTGGCAGTATTACTGATGTTGATATTTCGAAAAAATTTGAATCTAAACCTAAAAAGAATTTCCTCCATAGATTCTCAAATTTTCTTTTCATTAAAGTTCCCAGATGCCCGTAATCATAAAAACCTGCCAAACCACCATATATATCGGCACTCTGCCAAATAAACCCCCTTCTCTTCATTATGCTTTCAACTTTATCCACCCTGTCCAAAACAATCACCTTTAATTTATTAAATAAATTAGATTAATAAATAGATTAATATGAAAATTGTGTTTTTTACAGATACATATAAACCACAGGTTAATGGTGTAGTAACATCTATAGAATTTTTTTCTGAAGAACTAAAAAAGATGGGCCATGAAATTTATATCTTTTGTCCAAAGGACAAGAAAATGCCAAAAGAAGGAAATGTATATACACTCAGGTCATTTAAGTTCAAATCTTATCCTGAGTACCGCATAGGAGTACCCTCAGCTAAAATTATGAAAATCATGAAGAGAATAAACCCAGATATTGTCCATATCCACGGTTTGGCATCAGTTGGATTAGCTGGCTTATCAGCAGCAAAATATATGAGAATTCCAATAATAATGACATATCATACGCATGTTATTGATTATACGCAATATCTATCAAAAAGGAAGTTCTTTGAGAAATATAACAAGAAAATGATTAAAAGATATATAAAATGGTTTTTCAATAAAGCAGATATAGTGATAGCCCCAAGCAATCCCATAAGAGACATTTTGATAGATTGTGGGATAAACAAGCCAGTAATTATTCTTCCAACAGGAATAAAAATAAAAAATATTGAAAAAATGAAAAAATTCAGGAAACCCACAATCCTTCATGTCGGAAGGATTGTAAAAGAAAAGGGAATTGATTCTATAATAAAAGCATTTGCTGAAATAACAAAAAAAATTGATGCTAGACTCATAATCACATCTGACGGGCCATATAAAAAAAATTTGGAAAAACTAATTGAATCCAAGAAACTTAAAAATGTGGAATTCACAGGATATATAAGAGAAAGAAAAATAATAGAGCTTTATAAAAAATCCCATGTTTTTGCCTGCGCATCCAAAACAGAAACGCAGGGCTTGGTTGTCCTTGAAGCAATGGCATACGGGTGCCCTGTTGTTGCTGCAAACTATCTTGGCTTTCGCGACTTCATAAAAAATGGTGAAAACGGATTGCTGTTTGATAAGGAATGGGAAATACCAGAAAAAATAATAAAAATTATAAAAGATAAAAAACTTAGAGAAAAAATAATAAAAAATGGGTATAAAACTGCCCAAAAGTACACAATTAAAAAATGTGCCAAAAGATTGGAAAACATATACAAATCATTGGTGAATAAAAATGAAAATTAAGAATATTATATACAACAGCATAACAATGAGCATTCCAAACAATGTTTTTCAATATTTTCTTGGCGCTACATTATTTTTTATAATTTTTGGGAGCGTTGATGTTTTAAAATTAATTATAGGATTATCTGGATTCTTATTGTCTTATTCGTCTGTGTATCTTTACAACGATATAATTGACTATGAAGAAGACAAAAAACACAAAGAAAAAATTAAATGGAAGATTATAGCAAGAGGAGACCTGAGCAAAAAGACAGCAAAAAATTTAATATTGGTTTTCGTTGCTTTGGGTGTTCCGCTATCTTTTTTAGTAAATAAATTTTTTGGTATCATAGCAGTATTGCTAATACTACTCAATGTTTTACATTCATCGCCAAAAACCAAATTTAAGAAAAAGAAACTGGGGCTAATAAATTTAACAGTTATACAATTTTTAAAGTATTCTCTGGGTTGGTTTGCCCTGACTACGAACCTGTCAAAATTTCCCCTATGG
>Ga0190303_1000185_pt1:7500-26406 | contig 26406 bp, 21 predicted proteins | sample 48700701_MG_FD_161672 | JGI IMG/M metagenome (GOLD analysis project Ga0190303, IMG submission 161672) | Hydrothermal vent sediment bacterial communities from Southern Trench, Guaymas Basin, Mexico - 4870-07-0-1_MG | ecosystem: Environmental > Aquatic > Marine > Hydrothermal vents >... | reverse complement strand
TTATGCAGAGGCGTATATTTCATAAAATTGAAAGGTAAAGATGGAATTGAGACGGATAAATTTGAGGTAATACGCTAATATAATTTTGATATTAATCGATTGGGATAGGGGCGGATAATCATCCGCCCCTATTTGTTTCGGCAAACGAGACCCTGAAACAATACTGAAACAAGTTCAGCACAGGGCCCAGGGTGACAAAGTGAGGGTGTCATTCCGGACTTGATCCGGAATCTCATAGACCCTGAAACGAGTTCAGGGTGACATGGAGAGGAGTATACTTAATTTGTTTCAGTATCTTATTTATTGACTATATCTATCCGCAGGAACTTTAGTGCAGGCGGACCTATTTGCCAAAATTTAGATTGACATTTTTTAACCAATATGTTAAATGGATATAGCGAAAAGGAGGTTAAATGGGGTCTTCTAATTTTTTCCGAAAAATGCGAAAAAGTTCAAAATTCAATGCAATAAAAACATCTGTATTAGTAATATTCCTAATTTATTTATTCCTGGTTGCAATTGAATTATTGGGGGGTTCACTAAAAGGATTCGGTATAGATTTCGCAAGAAAACTCATTCAAACAACTTCTAATCCTTTTTTAGGTTTGCTAATCGGTATATTAGCGACATCGATTATTCAATCATCGTCCGCAACAACATCAATCATTGTCGGTTTTGTTGCCGGTGGAACACTAACGATTCCGAATGCAATTCCTATGGTAATGGGTGCAAACATCGGTACATCGATTACAAATACGATTGTTTCAATGGCACATATCGGTAGAAAGGAGGAATTCAGGAAAGCGTTTCCAGTTGCCACTGTTCACGATATGTTCAATCTTCTGTCGGTGATTGTTTTTTTACCCCTTGAGATCAAATTTCATTTGATTCAAAAGCTGTCTTTCTTTGCTGCAAATGCTTTAGGTGCAAGTAAAGGTATGCACTTCAAATCGCCACTTAAAGCCATTGTTAAACCCGTGGTTGATTTTACGATGGTTTTATTGCATAAAAATTATATCATAGGAGCCTCATTGGGCTTTATACTTGTACTGGTAGCATTAAAGTTTCTCGTTGATGTAATTAGATCAAGCTCAAAAGGAAAAATTGAAGTGTTGGTAGATGGTTATCTCTTTTCTTCCCCGCTCAGTAGCTGGCTTTTGGGGCTTGGGTTGACATCTTTTGTGCAGAGTAGTTCAATAACGACTTCCATAGCCGTGCCTCTTGCTGCAGCCGGTATTGTTAGTATAGAGCAAATATTCCCGTATACACTTGGTGCGAATATAGGGACTACTCTAACTGCTTTGTTAGCCTCTTTGGTAACGGGGAGTTTTGCTGCTGTCCAAATAGCCTTGTCGCATTTAATTTTTAATATTTTGGGGACGGTAGTTTGGTTCCCCTTAAGAATAGTACCAATCTCAATGGCAAAGAAGTTGGGTGATATTGCCGTTAAAAAGAGATATATTGCAATTTTGTATATAATAACGGTATTTTTTATAATCCCCTTACTATTCCTTTTTATATTCAGGAGGTAAACATGTTTGAAAAGTTTTTTAAATTATGGAAAACAGGTGACTTATTAGATGCTTCTTTCAAGGAAGTTGACAATATGTTTAAACTTGCAAAAGATATGTTCGAGTATTCTATAAATCTCGTAATTGAACAGGCAGAAAATGAAGAAGATATATATAAAAAAGACAGGGGGTTGAATAAGGCGGAAATAGATGTAAGAAGAAAAATACTCGAGCATTTATCCGTAAATCCGGCACAGGATATAACACCAAGTCTAATTCTCGCAACGATTGTAGTAGATATCGAACGCATAGGAGACTACACAAAGAACATTGTTGAGCTTTCAGACAAGACGGGAGATAAACTGCAATGCGAATATAAGGATATTATAAAAGAATTGAGTGACAGGATCTTAAAAAATATGACAATTACCATAGATGCTCTTGAGGGAAAGGATAAGGAAAATGTAAAGATCGTTATAGAGGATCATGTTGACATTGCATCTATATGCGAAAAGAACATGGAAAGGTTAATAAACGAGGAGATTAAAATTCCGACTAAATTGTCGATAATATATGCTCTGCTTTTCAGATATGTGAAACGGATCAGTGCACATACGAAAAATGTGGCGACAAGTATAATTAACCCGTACGACAGAATCGGGTTTAAGCCGGAAAATTAGCGTTTTAAGTGACGGCGGTAAAGCAAATTGCCGCCGCCTTTTTAAGTATTCCCAATAAAACCATTGAAACTTGAATAATTTATGAAAGTGTGATATTATCGGGCAATGAGTTATAAGAGGGAATTTAGGAATCTTAGATTAAAATCAAGATTAGCAATGAGAGCATTTGACCGTGCTATATATGAGAATATTGCATTTTTAAACAAAAGATATAATGCCATTAGGGTAGCCTATCATAAAGATGATGAAGATGTTGTTACATACTTAAAAAAATATTTGGAACTTGATTCGAAAGAAATTAGCACAAAAATAAAACAGAGGAAAATACTGGTAAATTATAAAAAAATAAGCGATTCATATAATGTTGTAAGAGATGATTTTATATTAATCGATAAAAATCTGAAACTAAGAGAGCATAATGTTGAACCCATCGAATTTAAAATTTTAACTGAAAATGATAAATACATAATTGTTGATAAACCTCCCGGAATAAAAGTCCATTCGAATTTCCCTGATAGTGAGAATAGTGTTCTCGAATGTTTAAAAAAAACGGGGAAGATACAGAGCCCTAAATATATATATTATGAAAGCAATATTGTCCATCGACTTGACAAGTTTACCACCGGACCGATGATTGTTGCAAAAAAACAGAAATATGCCGTTATATTAAAACGGCTTTTTAAAAAAAGAAAGATTAAAAAATACTACATTGCGCTCACTCACGGGGAATTTATCGATAAGAGAGGGATTGTTGAATTACCTCTAATTAGGGGATATGATGCACTTTATGGCGATTATATGGTAATTTCGGACAAACCGTACAAATGGGCGAAGACACTGTATCACGTCATTGATAGTAGAAACAATTTATCACTCGTTAAAATAAAAATAATAACCGGTAGGACGCATCAGATCAGGGTGCATTTATCTGCCCTAGGGCATCCGGTATGCGGAGACTCATTTTATTCAATATATCGTGATAGACGTTTTCCAAGACAGATGCTCCATTCTTATCTTTTGGAATTCGTTGATCCGTTTGATAAGAAAAGGATAAAGGTCATCTCTCCATTGCCGGTTGATATGAAAAAAATATTAAAAGAGGTGTATTATGAATCTTTTTGATGGTAAGAGGGCTCTTGTTTTGGGAGGGGGGAGCGCCAGGGGATTGGCACATATCGGTTTTATAAAAACACTTGAAAAATACGGAATCGAATATGATATGATTGTCGGAACAAGTATGGGAGCTCTAATAGGAGCTATATATTTGCAGAGAGAAAACATAGAAGTTGTGGAGCAACTGGCAAAGGATATTATAAGCAAGCAGTTTGCGAGAATTGTTGGCTTTGAAAAAAAAGAGAATAAAAAACGATTAAAGATAGTAAATGAGATCTTTGATTCATTGAATAAGCTGTTTAAGTATGCGAAACTTATAAAGAATGAAGGATATTTGGAGCAAAAACATATCGATATTTTGATGGAACAGATACTTTTGGATGTTTCCGTTAATCAATTCAGATTGCCATTTGCTACGGTTGCAGTTGATCTTATATCGGGTAAAACACATATATTTAGAGATGATAATTCGAAAATAGCCGTAAAATCGTCTATTGCCATTCCGGGAGCAATAACCCCCGTAAAATATAAGAATATGCTACTGGTTGATGGTGGTGTATCATCCATTGTTCCCGTTAAAGAAGCAAAGAGTATCGGAGCAAAAAGAATTGTTGCATTTGATGTAAGCCGAAAAGGAGATGCAAAGGAGAAGTTTGAAAATGCAATTGATGTTATGTTTAGAGTTGATGGGATTAGAGGAGAATTACTAAAACAGTACCAATTGTCCCAGGCTGACAAAGTGATTAGGTTAGGTCACTACGAAATTGAATCGAATGAATATTCGCAAATTGACAAACTGATCTCCATAGGAGAGGAATTAGCCGAGGAAAACATTAAAGAAATTAAGGAAATATTCTCGGCTGGTATGATAAAAAGGGTGTTTTCTTCGGCTAAAAGAGCAGCGGCAGGTACATTATTTGCATCGTTGGATTTTGGTTCCAGCACGATAATAGTATCCGTATATGAAAAAGATAGTTCTGAGTGCGTAAAGGAAGAGATTATTCACCATGATTTGATGTTCGAAACAGATAAAGGAATATTAAAAGAAGAAGGGATTAATAAATTAAAAAAATATATTCTTTTCGTAAAAAACACTCTAAACAAAATGAAAGTAGACTCATATAAAATCATAGGGACCGCACAATTCAGAGGCCTAAAGAATATTCTTGAAATCCAACGGTTGTTTATCAGCATTCTCGGAAAGCCAATGATGATTTTGAGCCCCGGAGATGAAGCGCGTTTGACCTTTCTTGGGAATACATTCGGTAGAGATCTGAAAGATGGTTCCATAGCCGTTCTCGATGTGGGGGGAGGAAGCACTGAATTTATTATACAGATCAGCCCAATAAGGAAGTATATAGAAAATATACCCATTGGGAGCAAAAGATTAATGATGGTTTGTGAAAAAGAAAACTTACATACCGAGGAGGAGATTAGAAAGAAGGCAAGGGAATATCTGAAATATTACGGAAACACAAGAAACTTGAAATTGATAATATCGGGGGGAACGATTACTACAATAGCCGGAACATTTCAAAAAATGGAAAAATACGATAAAAAGAATATTGATAATATGATTATACAGAGAGAAGAAATTGACAGATATATATCAAAATATGCGGGTAAAAATACAGAAGAAATAAAGACTTCGCTAAATTACGACAAGGAGAGGGCAAGTCACATTGTATTCGGTCTCATTATTATTTCGGAGATCATGCACATGTATAATGTGGATGATCTGACAATTTCTACTGACGGCATAAGGCGAGGGATGTTTTTATTCAGTAATCGACCTACTTATCTGTAACGGCAAATTTTGTAATTGCAATGCGCCTATTTCCCTTTATTGCAACCGCGTAATATATTCCCGGTGGCATCGTGGAAGTATCATAGTATAGTTGCGATTTTATATCGGTGTTTGCAAACTTTCCCATAAATTTTCCACTAACAGAATAAATGGAAACAGTGATCCCGTCAGGAATCAAATCGATGTAAATTTTTCCATGATTTACCGGATTGGGATAAATATGCAGTTTTACGTTATTATCCGGAAGAACAAACATACTATCATTATAAAAACGTGAAATACCATCGAATGATGCGATATACATAAAATTGTTCTTCTTATCGAAAGCAAAGAGTTTTTGCGGTTTCTTTATACCTCCGCCAACAGTACCGAAGTTTGTACTCACAAGCCCATCGTTTGTTGAAAAATGTTGCCAGACACCATTGTGGTGCATATAAATCCCTTCATTAGGGATTGCAATCCATAGATTATTATAGGGGTCAGTGGTAATGTCAGTGATATTCGTTAGATTTATATTGTCAAGTTGAGTAACATGTTCGATATCGGTTAGATTTGTAACGATATATATTCCGTTTTCTGTTGCTATGTACATTGTTGTATCGTTTATTTCGGCGAATCCGGATACAGTGGCGGAACCTGTTAATGTATATTTATGCCATACACCGTTGGAATCAAGGCAAGATGCCTCTCCGATGTGATATGAACCCAACCATACATCATTGTGTCTGTCTATGTATATACGATACATCCATTCTGTATAACCGTTATTGTATTTTATCCATGTGCTGTCCGTGTTTAGCATAAATAGATTGGAGTAATCGCTGTAATTCAACAACCACAACCTGTTCTTTTTATCGAATTTAATATCGGATACTACAGGTGCGTTTGATGGAATTTTATACCAATGTTCATTTTTGTTAGTGTCTATGCAAACAATACCGGAATCGGAAATCGACCAAAAACCTACCCATGTTCTACCTGTTCTGTCGCAGGCTATTGAATAACCGTTGGAAGTTGGGTATCCTGCCGTAAATTGGTAATGCTCTATGGAATCTCCTTGAATAATATCCATCCGACTACTATACGGACCGTAAAGAATATATAATTTCCCTCGATTATCGGTGTTTATGGCGGCAATATTATTATTTATCAATGTTATAGGTGTTATATTTGTAATAATGGGATTTCCACTCGAATCTTTTTCTGTCATATCCACTTTATAAATCGTACCGGAATTTGAAGCGATAATCGTACTGTCTTTTCCCTCGATAAATTCTATGGAATGTCCCGAAAGAGGTGTATATATATTCCACATATTGTTTTCAAGATAGTAAACACGATTTGCAATTACAGAGTAAATTGTGTTGTTAATTGTTGTCAAATAAGTTATATTTGAATCGGGAAGTCCTGTGTTTGGTATATTACCAATGAAATTATTGTAATACGTGTTCATTCCTTTGTCTGTAGCGATATACAGTTTTCGATCCTTGAATATAACCTTATTTACATGAGCAGAGTTCAATTCACTCTTAAAATGTTTATACCATGTTGTGCTATCCCAAATTGCATTTGCTTGTGAAAAAATAAGTCCGGAATCCGATGCAATGACCGCAGTGTCTCCGTATAAAAGAATATTTCTAAATTTACCAAACGGTGAAGGATAAGAGGAAAACTGGTAAATAATACCGTTAAAATCACCTGAGATTATACTGCTCTCCGTGCTGATATAGATTTTATCGTTTGTTTTTGAAATATGTTGGGGATTGATGCCTGTTTGAATAGGAAATGGAATGGAATATGTACTCTCGGGAGTAATTATCGAAATAGAACTGTCGTGCAAAAGGTATAATGAGGAGAAATACTTATTCATATCTATAATTTTATTGGAATTTATACCGCAATCTGTTGTCAAAATATTTATAGAATCCGAATGGAGAGTATATTTTCCCAACCCGCTTTCCGATGAAATAAAAATGGAACTATCTAAAACGGTTTCTTTATTAAAGTATGAAAAGCGTACAAAATTTTTCCAATTTGCAGAAACATGCAAGAGCAGTGATAAGGACAGTACAAAAAACAAACTTATTTTTTTCATTAATATGCTCCTTTTCCGGTGATTATTGCAGGAATAAGCCTTAAAGCGATTTTTATATCCAAGAGGATAGACCAATTATCTATATAAAATAGATCCATTTTTACACCTCTATCAAAATCAATATCACTTCTTCCCTCTGCCTGCCACAAACAAGCTATACCCGGTTTCATAGAGAGTCTGCGGACATGCCAGAATTCGTATTCGCTGTACTCGTTGTAAAGATGAGGGCGAGGACCGATAATCGACATTTCCCCGCGTAGGACATTGATAAATTGCGGAATCTCATCGAGGCTATACCTTCGAAGTATTTTACCAACTCGAGTAATTCGAGGATCGTCTTTTAACTTGAAAATAACCTTATTGCGATTGTAATTCTTTAATTTCCTTTTTTTTCTTTCGGCATCCATATACATGGTTCTGAATTTATACATGGTGAAAAGCTTTCCGTTCATGCCTAAACGTTTTTGTCTGAAAAAAATCGGTCCTTCGGAATCGATTTTTATCAATAGCATAATTGGAATAGCAGCAATTAAAAGAATCGGAGAAATTAAAATGGCGATGATTCTGTCGAGAAGATATTTTATTGCTATGGAAATCTTATGGGAGATTTTTGGAGAAAAGGATAGAAATGACACATCGTTTATTTTTTCAATATCCATTATCGATTCGGTATTGGGAAAGATTGTTTTAAGAACAACAGAGGAAGATATTCCCATCTCTTCACAAAATTTTATTCCCTGGGATAACATATCGTTAAAAAGGGGATCGTATGAAAAGATTACCCAGTTGATATTTTTGGTTTTAATAATTTTTGGCAAATTTTTAAAATCTTTTTTGTATGAGATGGTTTTGATAATTTTTTGCGAGAAAAAAGGGTTAAAGGAAAAATCCGTATTGCTAATTTCCTTAATTGTGTGATCATTATGAGAACCGACAAGCAATATTCTTTTATCAATTCGCATACCGATTAATTTAACGAGCCAGGGAATAAAAAATATTTTTGCCAGCAGCAGGAATATATTCAGGAAAAGAAAGAAATATATGAGGAAAAGTCGTGATTGAATCAACGATCTTGCAAAGTACAAATACAGTGCAATAAACAAAAACAGAATAGAGGATTGTTGAAACATGTTAACCCGTTTCTTTGTAATATAAAATGTTATATTATCACTGTTGGCAAGGTCGATTATATCATAGATTACGATAAACAAAAGAGAAGTCGTTGCGAGTAATCCGTAATTATTGAAATTCATTATATAGCGAAGATCAGTACTCATTGTATATTTTCTAAGGAAAAACGCCAATAAAAAAGCTGTTAAAGTAGCCAAAACATCGGAAACTATTATAAGTAATTTGATGGTTCTTATTCTTTCGTTTATCATTTTATTTTCTCTACTATTGAAACTAAAACAATTCTCATGATTATAGCGAAAAAAAACAGTGTTTGCAATAACTTATATTGCTTTGAGAAATAGGTGTATAGACTCTTATTATGCATCCATATCTTCCGAATGGGTGTCTTATCTACGGTGCTACCTAAGGTGTGAATCACCGCTAGCCCAGGATGCAAATAGGTGTAGAGACCTCTACGGTAAAGCCTTTTGCAGAGATCCACATCCTCGGCAAACATAAAATAATCAGAGGAGAATCCGTTTACTTGCCAAAAAAGATTTCTTTCTATTAAAATAGCAGCCGCTCGTACCCAATCTACTTTCATTGCTTTTGAATAATCTCTATTCAGGTACATATAGTCAGAAGCAAAACGATTATTTCTGCTGATTTTTGTCAGCAATGAGTTTCTGCCGAAAAATTGATTTAAAATCGTTGGGAATTTCCTTGCAGAATATTGTAAAGACATATCGTTATTGTAAAGAACGGGAGCCACAATACCGCAATCTGCCGTTTCCTCGTAAAAGGAAAGCAGGGATTCGATAGAACCTTTATAGTATTTTGTGTCCGGATTCAGAAAAAAAAGATATTTACCCTTTGCTTGTTTTGCCGCTCTATTGCACCCCTGTCCGAACCCCATATTTTTATTTAATTTTAAAAGCCGAACATTACAGGATTGTAAAATCTTTTGTAGGGTGTCAAATTCCATGATGTTTTTGGAATTATCTGCCACTATTATCTCATATTTGAGATGTGAAAGAGCTTTGGTAAAGGATGATATCGATTCCCCGATTTCCCGGGAACTAAAATAATTAACATAAATTATAGAAATATCAATCATATTTTTCCAAGTATGTGTTGGAATCTGAGAATCCAGACACTCCAGAATGCTTCCCAAACAATACCTTTGTTCATTTTTGATTTGCCGCGTACTCTATCGGTGAAGATTATGGGGATTTCTACGATTCTTGCCTTTCGGTAATAGAGTTTTGATGTTATCTCTATTTGAAAGGAATACCCGTCGGATTTTATACTGTTTAGATCGAGTTCCTTTAATTTACTTGCTCGATAGCATTTGAATCCTCCGGTCAGATCATTGACGGGAACACCTGTTATTACTCTTGCATATATATTTGCAAAATAGCTGAGAAGCAAACGAGACATAGGCCAATTTATCACACTGACCCCTTCTATGTATCGTGAACCGATAACAATGTCATATCCTTTATTAATCTTTGATAGAAAACGAGGGATATCGGAGGGATTGTGAGAAAAATCGGCATCCATTTCAAAAATAAAGTCGAAATTGTTTTCAATTGCGTATTTAAAGCCCGCAACATATGCTGTTCCCAGTCCCATTTTACGAGGACGCTCGAGAATATGAATTCTTTTATCTTTTTTCATCATTTTCTTTACAATGTCTGCTGTTCCATCGGGGGAGTTATCATCCACGATAAGAATATTCAATGATTTGTCTTGTTTTAACGTTTCACCAATAATATGCTTGATATTTTCCTTTTCATTATAAGTCGGTATAATTACAAGAGTATTCATAAACAATCTCCTCAAAGTGAGTATATATAAAATAAAAATATGTGTCAACCGTTTGTTGGTAATTATACATTGATATTTAGAATAAATTTTTCGTTATGTGTTGACACAGCGGATAAATATGATATTATCATTGCATGAAAAAAGATAGGTTAAAAAAGCATGTGATTGATTATTCGGGGATCACGATTGGGGCACTACTTTACGGTATCGGTTATTCGTGGTTTTTAATTCCATTTAAAATTGCGCCCGGAGGAGTAGGAGGCCTATCGCAGATATTGTATTTTAAACTTCATATACCTGCCGGTATATCTATGTTGATATTTAATATTCCGTTATTTTTTATCGGAATAAAATATCTTGGTAAATCGTTTGGTATAAAAACGCTGTATGCCATTGTAGTTGGTTCGATTTTTACCGATATATTTGCAATTAGCAATTTGATGAAATGGGGAATTCTTGTTTCGGCAATACAAAAGTATCATGCTGTAACAGGGATTTATTCAATGACGGATAATATACTTCTTGCATCGTTTGCCGGGTCTGTAATTCTCGGTGCCGGTATAGGAATAATATTTAAATTCAGGGGTTCAACCGGCGGAACGGATATCCCAGTGGCAATAATGCGTAAAAAGCTCGGGTTTTCAGCTGTCTCGGGTTATTTTCTTGTTGAAACATCAATAATACTTACGATTACACTTGTTTTTCGTGAACCCAATATATTGATTTTAGCATACCTTAACCTATTCATTTCGTCTAAGATCTGTGACATGGTTCTAGAAGGTTTACCTTATGTGAAGGGGGTGTATATTGTTACCGATTCCAAATATGAAGCGGATATAAAAGATAAAATATTGAAACAACTTAACAGGGGAGTAACCGTATTTAAGGCTGAGGGCGGTTTTACGGGCGTTCCGCGGAATGTTTTGTTTTGTGTTATAAATAGGCGGGAGATAGAAAAGCTGAAAGACATTATTAAGGAGACCGATAAAAATTCGTTTCTTATTATCAATGATGTTTACGATGTTATCGGAACGGGGTTTAGGAGCAGATTAGAACAGTAAAATCATAGTAAAGATTGTCAAATTGTAAAATAAATGATATTATCGAGAGATGAAGAAGTATATATTTGCGGTTATAATCTTTGGAATAATGCTATTAATTTCTGTAACCAATTTCCCGAGTATCGGTGAGATATCAAATGAAAATTTTCTCGTTATAATATTGTTATTTATAATAGCCCATTTTCTGGAACTTAATGTAGCCTCGAAAATTACAGTTGTCGGTGATATTGGAGTTTATTTGATGGCAATATTTACCCTGCCCATCAGATCAGCTTTTTTTGTCATACTGATATTTTCGTTAATAACTTTTCTAAAAGATCTAAGAGTCTATTATTCCTCAAAAAAGGATAGATATTTTATCGGTAATTTGGTTTCCGTATCGGTTTTATATATCGTTTTTATTGTTGGATATCTGTTTAATCAAAAAATGAATATCCCGAACATTGTTTTCAAATACGCGGTAATCTTTTTTCTATGCGAAATATTAGTTGCCATCCCATATTTAATAAGGTCTATTTCCGGTAAGATTCATAGTAGCGAGCTTAAAAAAGATATAAAATATTATATTCTGAATGATGTTTTTTTTGCTACATTCTTTTTTCCTTTTATCTATTTTTTTAAGAGTGAGAATTATGAACTCTACAACACATATCTTATCAATGTGATTTTATTTTATTTTATCATTTATTATTTGGTTAAAAACATGTGGGTGCACAGAGATTATTTATTCGCGCTTATAAGATTGCATGAATTTGCAAATTATCTTACAAATAAAGAGGGAGAAATTGATGTGTTAGACGAGGTAAAGAAATCGATAAAGCGATTTTTTGAGAAAAAGCTTATAGATGTTAGCTCGATTAAAGATTTTGTTGCAGATAATAAAAACGAAAATATATGGAATCTAAAAACGGAAGGGAAATACCTCTCAAAGGTGTTTTTAAAGGAAGGTATCAAAGGACAGATTGATATATATTCAAAAGATAAAATATACGAGAGAGAACAGGACGTTATTGATCTTCTTATAAAGCAAATATCGACAATAGCTATATATACTAATGTGAGCAAAACAATTCAGCATGATTTTTTTGCTGTTCTGGAAGCCTTAATAGAACTTATTGAAGCTAAAGATCCGTATAGTGCCGGTCATTCAAAGCGTGTTTCATATTATGCCGAAAAAATAGCCGGTGTAATTTCTCCGGAAAACAGGTATAGGGTGCGATTATCGGCATTATTGCATGATATAGGCAAACTCAAAGTTCCAACTGAGATTCTGACAAAGAAAGGTAGATTGACTGATCATGAGTTTGATTTAATTAAACGGCATCCAGTTTACGGATTCGAGATGCTTATAAATTTGAAGGGGTTAGATGATATTATAGATGGTGTTTTATATCATCACGAACGATTGGACGGTTCTGGGTATCCTTATGGTGTTACGGGCAAAAGTATTCCGCTTATAGCAAGAATTATACATGTAGCGGATATGTATGACGCGATGACTTCAGACAGACCGTACAGAAAAAAAATGACCGATGATGAGTGTTTCTCCATACTTTTGGAAGAAGCTAAAAAAGGCAGAATTGAAGCCCGTATTGTAAATGTTCTTATTGATGTTGTAAAAAAGAGGAAGGATGGGAAGACTAAAGACTAATTACCCGAAAAGGTTTACTATATTTGCCATTGCATATTTTATTTTATTTTCTACTTTTATTGCTTTAAGAGGATTTCAAGCTGTTGCTATTGATGTAAAATTAATAATCGTCACCGTCTTAATCATATATTTTAATTATATTGATTTGAAAGGTTCGAAAAGTTTTCATATTAGTTTTAATATACCGGTTATATTTTATATATTCTTGCTTTATCCTATTAAATTTATTTTACCATACAGTTTCATTTTAATATTTATTGTGTTTTTTGTTAAAAAATTGATACAGAAAAGAAATGTTGCCGATGCATTTGTTATTTCCTTTTTCTCATCGGGGGTTCAAAGCTCGTATATATTGCTTGGGATTTATATATTTCATTTATTCTATCCTTATCGATTTTCACATATAGGAATAACGCAGAGCGGTGCATTGCTATTAGCCTTTTTATCAATGGCTTTGTCGAATTTCCTAATCTATTGCTTTATAAATTATATTCTTATGCAAAACAAAATTTCAAAAAACGATTTTACGATTTTTGTTTATTCTTCATTGTCCGACCTTGTTTTGTTTTTACTATTTCTCCCCCTTTACATACTCACGGTTAACAATATGAACGGTATGGCGTTGTTTTATATACTAGCCGTATATGCCCTAATAAGAATATTTTACAATATATTGAGCGTTAGAGTCAACATTTTAGTATACGCTGATCTTATTAAAAAACTCAGCGAATTGGTATACAATATTGATGACTATGACTCTATCGAGAAATCCATAGTGGAATACTTCAGATACTTAAAGAGTAATATTTATCTTGAAAATATCTATTTTTATCGCGGAACATACGAGAATACATTGGAAATAACACCGGATAATAAAAAAATATTCCGATATCTTTTGCCTGAAATTCGTTCTTTAACAAATACACAACATAAATTTTGTGAGATTGCCAAAGGACAGATAAAACACTATCCTTTTAAAGTGTTGTATTTATGTAAAACAAACCACAATAGGGAAATCGGAGGATTATTAGTTTCTCTTCTGACAAACAACAAATCGCCATATTTGTTTAGTTTTTCAAAGATATTATTCAATCGTTTGAATGCGATTTTAGATTTGCATTTGGATAAGAAGGAAAATAGAGAGCTTTTGGAAAACATAATATCGATTCTTGTATCATCTATTGAGGGGAGCAGCAAAGAGGTCTTAACGCACTCAAAGAGAGTGGCAATTATTGCTAGCGGTATAGCAGAGAAATTGGGATATTCGAGAGAAAAAACGGAATTATTTAAGTATGCCGGACTGCTTCATGATATTGGTGTAGTAACATATTCAAGAGCGATTTATGCAAAAAAGAGTAAAAATGAATTGACTGATGAAGAGTGGAACATGATAAAAAATCATCCCCGGGTAGGATACGATGTTTTAAAAAATATAAAATCTCTCGGAGATGTCCCTCTCTGGATTTTGGATCATCACGAGAGATATGACGGTACCGGGTTTCCCAATGGGAAAAAGGGGAAAGAGATTTCCGATGGTGGCATGATTTTGAATATAGCAAATGTGTTTGATAGTTTCCTTTTTGGGAAGACATACATGAATAAAGTGCCTGTAAACATGGCTGTTAAGTATATAATACAAGGAAAAGGAACATTATTTGATCCCGATTTAATAAATAGAATTCAAAATTATTTGGAAGCAATTGCAAATAATTTGATAAAAAATACGGAGCATTAATTTTTGAAAGAAGGCAGGAACGAGGATTATTTGACAAAACAAATAAAAAATATTGACAAATGTAAAAAAAAATCGTATAAATTATATATGAAAAAAGATAAATTGAAATTTTGGACTATTAGGATTCAGGATGCAGATAGTTTTAGATCGCTGTTTGATTTTTCAATAAACAACAAACATTTAAAAATATATGCAAAAATTACATCCGTATTTTTGTTTTTGTTTGTTTCAGCACTTTTCTTGTCTGCTTTTAACAGAATACACCTGAATGATTACTATAAATTGGTTGCTGAAAGAGATAACCTTATTAATAATATAAATATCATTGATAAGAATTTAAACAATATTTACAGAACCGCCGGAGTTATTGACAGTATTGATAAAGTATGCAGAATGGTGGGAGAGCTCAAACCCATACCGGACGGTGAAAGGGAAATGGGTATCGGTGGTCCTGTTATGCCCGGTCAGATTGACAGGGATATTGTTGATTCATACTCCGGTAAGGCGATATCTACCGTAGAGGAGAAGCTATCTCAATTGGAAAGAAAGCTGAAACTTGATAACAGTTCACTTTCTTCGATAAAAAGTGTATTATCTTTAAAAAGAGATGTTATTAATAGAACGCCTTCCATACTTCCCGCTTGTGGCAAAATAACATCCGGTTTCGGATGGAGAGTGCACCCTATTTTACTGAAAAAGGAATTTCATAGAGGGCTTGACATTGCTAATAAAGATGGTACTCCCGTAAGGGCCACTGCTGACGGAGTTGTTACTGTTGCATTTAGGGGGAACTATTTCGGATACGGTAATTTCATAAAGATTAACCACGGGTATGGTTATGAAACAAGATATGGACATCTAATGAGAGTTTTAGTACACAGGGGAGAATTTGTAAGAAAGGGACAAATTATAGGTTTGATGGGAGATAGTGGCATTTCTACAGGGACGCACCTGCACTATGAAATTAGGGTTCTGGGAAAAGCCGTCAATCCTTTAAATTATATTCTCGGCTCATAATAATGCTTTCTCAATTTAAAAATACAAATCTTATTTTAGCTCCCATGGCTGGGATAACGGATATGCCTTTTCGTAGAATCTGTAATAAATTTGGAGCCGATATTACAGTAACCGAAATGGTGAGCGCCAGAGGATTGATAGAAGGTTCGGAGAAGAGTTTCAAGCTTTTACATATTGATAAAGATGAAAAAAACACCGGGATTCAGATATTCGGCAACGATCCTTTGGTCATGGCGAGGGCTGCAAAAATCGTTTCACGATTTAATCCCGCATTTATTGACATTAATGCAGGTTGTCCGGCTAAAAAGGTTATAAAGAGTGGTTCTGGCGGAGGGTTATTAAATGACCTCGACAACTTTAAAAGGGTGTTAAATGCTGTTGTGGAGAATAGTGAGGTTCCCGTTACATGCAAAACACGCATAGGATTCGCCGATGATTACAGTGATGAAATTATAGATATTATCTACGAAACCGGTATCAGAAAAATCGCAATTCATGGAAGAACTGTAAAAATGGGGTTCAAAGGTTCGGCAAATTATGATTGGTGCAAGCATATAAACAAATTTAACGATGTTAAATTTGTTTTAAATGGTGATATCGATTCGCCAAGGAGGGCAATGGATTTAATTTTGCAATATCCCGGAACAGATATTATGATAGGGAGAGGGGCACTTGGCAATCCTTTCATTTTCGAAAAAATAAAAAAAGCAATATTGGGTGAGCCCATAAATGATATATCGTATAAAATTTGGTTCGACACTATCAGGGAACACTATAATTTGATGTTGGAATATTATGGTGATTACGGGTTGATTCTAATGAGAAAACATGTAGGTTGGTACTTGAAAGGAATGCGTAATTCAAAAAAAATAAAAGACTTCATATTCAGATCGAACAATTATAAAGAAATAATAGAGGTGTTAGGAGAATATGATAGAACTTAACAATGTCAGTTTTATCTATGAGAAAAAGACGGTTTTTGATGAGTTGAACTTATCTATTGAAAACGGGCAAAATGTAGCTATTTTCGGTGATAACGGTAGTGGAAAAAGCACTTTGTGTAATATTATTGCAGGATTATATCCCGTTGAAACCGGTACTGTTATAATAGACGGTAAGAGTATTGGTTACTGGCGTAAAAATAAAATTCCCAAGGTGGGAATACTGTTTCAAAATCCTGATAATCAGTTTATACGATATAGAGTAATCGATGAGATAGAGCTTACTTTCAAATATATAACAAAAGAGAGGAGATTGTTTAAAACTCCTGCTGATGTTGTTAATTATTTCAAATTGGAAGATGTTAAGAACAGATTAATTAACACTCTTTCGGGAGGGGAGAAACAAAAGTTGGCTCTTGCGTGTGTTTTATCTTATGAACCGGAGTATCTTATTCTCGACGAACCGTTTGCTCACCTTGATCCCGTTAACGAGTACTTAATAAGGGAAATATTAAGAGGTTTTAGAGATGAACTTACCATAATTGAAGTCAGTCAAAAGGAATCGGATTTTATATTTGACAGGTATATCTATCTGTCAGATGGAAAGATTATTTTCAACGGAGATTATAATGGTTTTACCGAATTTCGTTCGGACAATTATGATACAAAGGAAATTATTAATTGGTTAAAAACAAAGGGAATCAATTTACCTTCGGAAGTGCAGTCTGAAATGGAAATTATAAAATATATAAGAGAAAATTATGCTTAAAGTTGACGGTGTATCCTTTGAAGCAAATGGTAAGAAAATATTAAATAATGTTTCTTTGGAAATGAGGAAAGGCGAAGTCAGAGGGTTACTGGGGCCCAATGGCTCGGGCAAAACCACTCTATTGGATTTGATTGCAGGTGTAAAAAAGCCATCGGGAGGGAGTATAACGGTTGAGGGTGAAATAGGTTATCTTTTCCAGTTTCCGGAAAGAAACATATTTGCCGAGAACGTTTTTGATGAAATAGCATTTTGGGCAAGAAATAAAAAGATGTCGCAAATCAACGATAGAGTTAGAAATGTAATGAGTTCGGTTAGGCTTGACTTTAACGGTTTTTATAAAAGGAGCCCGTTTTTGCTTTCTTACGGAGAGAAAAGAAAAGTATCAATTGCCTCAATTCTTATAGGAGAGCCTGATTTAATACTATTTGACGAACCTGATGCAGGATTGTCTAAAAAGAGCATGGAAGATTTAATATACACGATTAGAGAATACAGCGAGAAAGGGATATCTTTTTTAATTGTAAGCCATAATTTGGTTTTTTTGTCCAAAATCACGGATAAAATCGATATTTTGTTGAATGGAAGGGTGGAGTTTGAAGGACAATTCGAGGAGTGTTGCGAGCTATGCAGGAAATTGCACTATAAACCTCCTTTCGAATGTGAACTTATTTTGAATTTTCCCGAAATATTCACAAAATTCAAGAACTCTTGACATGTAAATCAAGAAGTTGTATAATTAAATTTGGTTATAAAAAGACTTAAAAGAAAAATAAAAAAAGTGCTTGACAAAAATTCAAATATTTGGTATAACCTAAATCGCTTTTATAAGTTCTTTGAAAATTGCATAAGATGAAGAGGATAAGATAATTGATCAAGCTACTAAGGGCATACAGTGGATGCCTTGGCATAGGTAGGCGATGAAGGACGTGGCTGGCTGCGATAAGCTTCGGGGAGTCGTCAAGCAGGCGTAGATCCGGAGATTTCCGAATGGGGAAACCCGGCAGAGGTAATGCTCTGTCATTGTCAGATGAATATATAGTCTGGCAAGGCGAACCCGGGGAACTGAAACATCTAAGTACCCGGAGGAAGAGAAAACAAAATGTGATTTCCCAAGTAGTGGTGAGCGAACGGGAAAGAGCCTAAACCAGACCATGTGTAAGCATGCACGCGTTGCATGGTTGGGGTTGTGGGAATAGCCTTGCTCTCAGTGCAGACGAGGGCGAGAAGTTACAAAATTTTATCTTAGCAGAATAAGTTCGAATACTTAACCATAGAGGGTGATAGTCCCGTATGCGAAAAGGTAAAATCTTCTTGGCTATTTCCCAAGTACCACGGAGCACGTGGAATTCTGTGGGAATCCGGGAGGACCATCTCCTAAGGCTAAATACTAACCTATGACCGATAGTGAACTAGTACCGTGAGGGAAAGGTGAAAAGCACCCCTAACGGGGAGTGAAATAGAACTGAAACTGTATGTCTACAATCAGTAGGAGAGGTGTTAGGAGCTTAGGCTCCGAAACGTCTCGACTGCGTGCCTTTTGATTAATGAGCCGGCGAGTTACTGTATGCAGCAAGGTTAATTAG
>Ga0190303_1000185_pt1:0-5000 | contig 26406 bp, 21 predicted proteins | sample 48700701_MG_FD_161672 | JGI IMG/M metagenome (GOLD analysis project Ga0190303, IMG submission 161672) | Hydrothermal vent sediment bacterial communities from Southern Trench, Guaymas Basin, Mexico - 4870-07-0-1_MG | ecosystem: Environmental > Aquatic > Marine > Hydrothermal vents >... | reverse complement strand
TAAAATTTATTGCAGAAAAAAATTAAAGAAAGTATGAATGGAATATCTCAAAAGCTATTTTACATAAATTATTTTTCCCAATTGAATGTTATTACTATTCATGTCGAGAATGTAGTAGTATACCCCGTTTTTTAATTTACCGGATACCCTATAATTAATATAGTGTTGCCCTTTGTTATTTATTGTTTTATAAATGTTATCGATTTCTCTTCCCGATAATGAATAAATTCTTATATTGGCTCTACCCGTATGAGTCGAATAAAATGAAAAATGAATATTGCCAGAAGTTACAAAAATAGATTTATCTGAGCAATTATTCTTTATATGCCATTTATCTATACCTGCATTCGGGAAGTAGGCTCTATCAACAAGAGTATAATCCAAGACGAATGGGTTGGGCTTGTTATCCTGATAGTTTGCTATTTTCCATGTACGCTCTACTTCGATGCTATCGGGAGGATCGTTGTAATTCCATCCCCGTAGTGTCTCTTTTTGTAACTCGAAGAACAGTGTATCGGGAGTTCCGGCAGTAGTATCAAGAAATTCCTGTTTGTACATTGTATAGAAATAGAACATGCATCTCGCAATATCTCCTTTTACCGATTCCCTCGGTTCGAATAAATCAGCATCATTGTCCTTTTCCGCCCATTGGTCAATATAACTAGTTGGAATCGTATAACTTGTGGAATCCAATCTGTACCACCTGTCTGTTAGTGAATCTACACATTCACCAAAGGGATCGTTCCCTCTACTTGAATTAACATTGCTTTTACAGGGGAAAAGATGGTGCATATTGGATTTCGCCGGTTCATATCCGGCACCCATGCTTTTAGGCCAAACATGTTCGCAATCTATACCGTTATTGTATGCCCAAGTACTTGGATCCTGTCCAGGTTGCATATAAATCGTATATCCTGAGTAGATACCCGTTAAACTGTCATTGTGCTTGTCTATAACACCGTATAAGGTATCCCTTGCCGTATTGTAACCTAATGTATATGCAGGTTTGTAATTATCCACAAGATAGGTGATAAGTTCATCACCTGTTAATGTAGGGGCTATAGGGTCTGATTTTAAAATGATAAACACAAATATCGAAAACAATACAATAAATAATATTTTTCTCATTCATACTCCTTGCTATTTGATTATAATAAAAAAATAAACAAAAGTCAATATAAGTGCAAAATTGACATTGTAATATATATCCTAAATATTGTTATTTATAATAATGTTTATAAAATATTGCATTATTATATTTATAGGTAGGAATGATTGTCTGTTCTGTGTTATTCCGGATTCGATCCGGGATCACAACTCCGAAAAAAAATTCAATGTGACAATTAGCAGGGAATCATTCATTGGTTTTTTATCTCTCAATTTCTTACCGTTTAATATGGCTATACCTATATATACAGTGGAAAAATCCTTGACTTATATTCAATTTGATATTATTATTATCTTGAAATGTAACAGTAATCAGATAAAGGGAGATCTCTTATGAACTCGATAAAACTTCCCGCGTTGAAGATAGGCAAGATGGTGGCAAAATTACCCATTATCCAAGGGGGAATGAGCGTTGGTGTTTCTCTTGCCGGATTGGCATCGGCAGTGGCAAATGAAGGTGGTATAGGTGTGATCGGTGCAGCCGGTATTGGGATGCTGGAACCTGATTTCAAGACAAATTTCAAGGAAGCAAATAAAAGGGCGTTAAGGAAAGAAATAAAAAAGGCAAAAAAACTGACAAACGGAATAATAGGTGTCAATATTCTTGTTGCTCTAACCGACTATGATGAACTTTCCAAGGTTGCTGTTGAGGAGGGAGCGGATCTGATATTCCTCGGAGCGGGACTTCCTCTTGAGGATCCTAATGCTATCCCTTTGGATAAGATAAGAGAAGTTGCTATTAAGGTTGTTCCCATTGTTTCTTCGGCAAAAGCGGCAAATCTGATATTTAAATACTGGGCGAAAAACTATAACCATGTTCCCGATGCCGTTGTAGTAGAAGGACCTATGGCGGGTGGACACCTCGGTTTTAAATTAAATCAGATTGATGACCCGAATTATAGATTGGAAAAAATCCTTCCTGAAGTAATATCCGTTATAAAGCCATATGAAGATAAGTTTGGTAAAGAGATTCCCATTATTGCCGCAGGAGGGATCTATACCGGAGCCGATATATTTAAATACATGCAAATGGGAGCTCAGGGGGTTCAGATGGCTACAAGATTTGTTGCAACATATGAGTGTGATGCCGATATTTCATTTAAGGAATCGTATATAAAGTGCAAAAAAGAAGATTTAATAATTATAAAGAGCCCTGTGGGACTCCCCGGAAGGGCAATTAAAAACAAATTTTTGGAAGAGGTATCGGCGGGGAAAAAGATGCCATTTAGCTGTCCCTGGAAATGTTTAAGGACATGCGACTATAGAAAATCTCCTTACTGCATTGCCAAGGCTCTCACAAATGCGAAGGAAGGGAACCTGTTTGAAGGATTTGCCTTCGCTGGTGCTAATGCGTACCGTGTCGATAAAATAATATCAGTTAAGGAGTTGATAGGGGAATTATTGAGAGAATATAAAGAGGCGGGAGTCGCTATTTAGCGCATTTTAGCCGTTTAACAATTTAGAGGCTCAATGAAAATCAGAAAAATTATAAAAGACAATCTGGTTTTTATACCGTTTGTTCTCATCCTGTTAATTCTATTTTTATTTTATCCGGACAAAATAAAATATTCTCCGCATCTTGTTGATTGGAAGACAATAGCGGTTTTATCCGGGCTTATAGTTATAACGACGGGAATCAAGGAAAGCTCCCTTTTGTCTTTTTCTGTAAAGAAAATGTTAAATAAAATAGTAACCGAGAAAACGCTTGCTGTTGTTGTAATTTCCGTGTCGGCTTTTTTGTCCATGTTTTTAACTAACGACATTGCTCTTTTCATAATGATTCCTCTTACTTTGTCTTTTCAAAAATTTATAAAGAATGATCTAAAAAAAATAATAGTGTTTCAAGCACTTGCCGTAAATGTAGGTTCTACATTGACTCCGGTTGGTAACCCTCAAAATATATTTTTATGGCACAAGTGGGATATATCTTTTGTTATGTTTACGATGCGGATGTTTCCTGTTTTTTTGGTTTCTTTTGTTGTATTAATTGCTTTTGTTTTTTGTGCTTTTCCCTCCAAAAGATTGTCCGTTGTGAATTCGGATGAAAAAGAACAATACGATCTCGGCATGTTCTATTTTTCTCTGATTCTTTTAGTGGGGTTTATTGTATCCATCGAATTTGGTGTCTTTTATTACGGGCTTATACTGGTTTTGACACTCTATCTTATTTTTTTTAGGAAAGTATTGAAAAAAGCGGATTGGGGATTGATATTACTTTTTATAATCATATTTGTTGATTTTGGAATATTGGGACAATCTCCTCAAATCTACAAATTTGTATCACGTTTAAATTTAAATACGGATAGTAATGCCTTTTTGGGGGGACTTATAATGTCTCAATTGGTAAGTAATGTTCCCGCAACGATATTTATTTCGAGATTCAGCAGTAACTGGAGAGCAATAGCATACGGTGTTAACATTGGTGGGAACGGTATTGTAATTGCCTCACTTGCAAATATTATAGCAATAAGATTGGCAAAGCGAAAGGGGTTGTGGGGAGAATTCCATAAGTATTCCATTCCTTTTCTTCTTTTCTCCGCAGCGGCGGTGTATCTTTTATTTTTCGTACACATTTGAGAGCGTATCGTGAAAAATTATGTTTCATTACAGGGAACCGCTATAGCGCCCAATCATTGTATGAATACTTGACATGTAACTATGCTTATAGTAGCATATTAATATACTTTAAATGGAGGTATTTATGAAAAAATTGTTGATTATTTTGTTATTTTCCCCCTTTTTTCTTTTCGGATTCTCAAATTTGTTAATCAATAATTCCGCTACTCCTTCCGTTACCGTCAACGATTCGTTGAAAATTACGGGAAATTTCCAAGGAGGAGATACATCGGCAATTGTTAAATTTTATTATGATGCCAATCAAAATTTTACACTTGATTCAGGGGATAAACTAGTAACTTTTTATATGATTTACGACGGAAGTCCCTATGATGAAGATGAAGTCCAAAATTCCTATTATTCCGGTTACATACCTTCGATTCCCTCTCCGATATATACTTTTATACTTGCCGAGGACAGCGGCGGATCCGATACGATACCGCTACTTGTCAATCATCTGCAATCATCTGTTACCATAAGCGGAAATGTTACTTCGGGAGGTAATCCGGCTGATAAGGTCTTTGTGCTTGCCGTTAATGACGGCAATAATTACGGGGCATTTACCGGAACAGACGGCTCTTATAAGATTTATTTACCGGATTCTATTGTAGGAGATACAATGGATCTTATATTTATTGATTTCATAGGGAACAACCCGGGTTATCTCGGCTGTTTGGATACACTGATCCTAACGGGAGACGATACAATGAATGCTCAACTGACATTGAATGACGGAACAACATTGAGCGGTTATATATTGGATAATATGGGAGATACCTTAAAAGACACCATTGATTTTTTTATTGGGGGCGGCTATTTAAACGGTACTGTGATTAAGTCGCTTACAGCGCAGACGTTTGCGACAAACGGTTCTTACAGCATGAGCTTGGTAAAAGGGACATATTTTTCCGACTGGCAGATAGATTACAGCTTTATAAGTGATATGTATTATCCGCTATATTCCGCCAGAAAAGATACATCTCTCATCATTACCGGAAATACGAATTTTAATATAGTTTTGTACAAAAACGACAGTGATATAAAAGGACATGTTTATGTTAACGGTAACGGTGCGGATGCATTTGAAATAGAATGCTCTGCAACAAGCGACACTACAGTCGGTGACATGAATACTATTACCTATTCGGATGGAAGATACATATTACCGGTTTCTTCCGCGTCCGATTCTTACAGTGTTTTTGTTAATGTCCCCGACG
>Ga0190303_1000184_pt1 | contig 26435 bp, 29 predicted proteins | sample 48700701_MG_FD_161672 | JGI IMG/M metagenome (GOLD analysis project Ga0190303, IMG submission 161672) | Hydrothermal vent sediment bacterial communities from Southern Trench, Guaymas Basin, Mexico - 4870-07-0-1_MG | ecosystem: Environmental > Aquatic > Marine > Hydrothermal vents > Sediment ... | reverse complement strand
TCCCCTTGAAATTTATCCGATTGTTTTGAGGGGGGAATTTGGTGAGGGTATTTATCATTATCGTCCAGATATTGAGGCAATTGAGTTAATAAAAAAGGGTAATTATTACCCGGAGATGAGAGAGATGCTCTTTGCAGAACCCAATATAGAACTTGCAAATGCTTCTCTTGTTGTTATTATTTCATCTATGTTTGAAAGAACAATGCTAAAATACGGAGAAAGGGGATACAGGTTTATCCTTTTAGAAGCGGGCTTTGTTTCTATGAATATAAGCCTTGTATGTGAAGCACTGGGTCTTGGTTCGTGCATGGTTGGAGGTTATCTGGATGACGAATTACACAGGTTTCTTGGTATTGATGGAGCATCCGAAGATGTGATGAATGTCATGGTTATTGGAGGAGATAATGATAGAGATAAAGAACATAAATTATAGCGTAAATGGCCACAGGATTTTGAAAGATATAAATCTTTCTGTAAAAGAGGGGGAATGTTTATGTATCCTTGGGCCCAATGGTGCGGGAAAAACCACTCTTTTTGATATACTTTTGGGGTTTATTAAGCCAGATTCAGGAAGTGTGTCATTTGGAGGGAAAACCTTTCAGGAGATAAAAAAAACGGTTGGGGTAGTTTTTGATAATACCCCAATATTCTATTATGCAAAGGTGGGCGAGTATCTTGCATACATTGCAAGGATATACGGGGTGGATATTGAAGTTGCCAGGGCTTTAATGAAGGAACTCGGCATTGACGGGCTTGAAAGCAGTTTCTTGAGGGCACTTTCCCAGGGAGAAAAGAAGAAGATTGGATTGATCTCTGCCTTGATGCATGACCCTGAGATTCTGGTGCTGGATGAGCCCACATCAAATCTTGACCCGTTTTCTCGGGAACAATTGTGGAACATGATAAAAAGAAAAAGAAGAACGATTATCTTCACCACACACATATGGGATGAGGCACAAAAACATGCTGATAGAGTTGCGTTCATAAGTTCGGGAAGAATTCTTGCAATTGACACACCTGCTTCTTTTCTTTCAAAAAGATATATAAAGTATAAGAAAAAAGTAATTCTTCCTCCAGAAACAGATCTCCCTCTAAAACATGTTCACTTTATTGAAACCGAAGACAAAATTGTCGTATATTTAGAGGACACAAATAATTTTGTGAAAACCCTTGAGAAAAAATTGATAAGTTTCTCTGTTCTTCCTGTATCATTGGAAGATGTATTTCTGATACTTGATAAGGAGGAGAAAAAATGAAATGGCTAAGTTTATTATACTCGGAAACAATGCTTCAATCCAGGTATTACCTCAGAAACAGGGATGCCTTCTTTTTCACATTCGGATACCCTTCTTTTATCTTCATTCTTTTTGGACTGATTTGGGGTAAACAACCTAATTATTTAAATGTTTTATTCACAGGAATAATTGGAATGACTGTAACCAGCGACGCCCTTTTGGGCATCGGACCTGTTGTGAAGGCATATAGAGACACGGGAATTTTGAAGTTGTTAAAAGTTCTGCCATACAGTTTTTTCATACATTTTACAGGGATTTTCCTGAGCAGGTTCTTTGTTTCCATACTTTCCCTTTTACTTCTCTCAATCATAGGCAAGTTCATTTTTGGGATGCAATATACCTTTGTTAGTTTTTGTATATACATTATTGGGATAATGCTTGGCACGCTTCTTTTTGGTTTTCTTGGTCTCTGGGTAACCATGGCATTGAGGGGAGAAGGTGGTAGGGGAGTATTGAATTTTATCTTTTACCCGATGCTTTTCTTCAGTGGATGTTTTTATCCACTTAAAATATTGCCCAAATTCGTTTTGAAGATTGTTTATATACTCCCCCTTACACAGCTGAACCTTTTTATGAGAGGACACTATATATGTGCATATGCCCTTATATTCTGGATTATTTTATTCTCGTATCTTTCGTTTTACACCTTTAAATTGAAGGAGGTTAAAAGATGACCCTGATTCCCCTTTTGCTTTCATTTATTTTGACGGTGAAGGTTATTGATATTACCACATCTGAGCCTGTTGAGAATGCTGTTCTGATTGTTGGAAAGAATTATACATATACAGATTCTTCAGGGACTGTCAGAATAGAGGTTGACAATAGTATAGATGTTTTAAAGATAGTGAGAGCGGGTTATAAGACAAAAGAAATCACGTTGAGAAAGGACATTCCTTTTATCGTCGTTGGACTTGAACCGGAGGCTTATATATTAAAAGGTGTAAAAATCTCATCGGCTTATACAATTGGAACAGAGAAGAAAGAAAATCTTACAATGTCCGAAGTTATACTTGACCCTGGAGCCGCAGCATCTGTCTTCTGGGCTGTGAAGGACCTCCCAAGTACCTCTGGAAACGAAGATGTTGCCCCTATTATAACCAGGGGTGGAGATCCCACAGAAACGGTGGTATATTTAGAAAAGGCACGGCTTTTCAGGCCCTATGTGCTTGAGACACCATCAGGGGGTGTATTCTCTTTTATCAAGACAGACTATATTAAAAAAGCAGAGTATATTCCTGGTGGTTTTGGTGCTGAATACGAGGGCGGTATGTCCGGGGTTCTTTCACTTATGTTAAAGGATAGGTTGAATTCAATGCGTTCATTTTCTCTAAATCTATCAGGCACCTCCTTTACCTTTTCTACACCCTATTTTCTTGTGTTTGCTGAAAGAAATGATCAAAGGTTTTTTGCGAAGATAAATAATCTTGAGGAGGATGTTGTATATGCACCAGTTTTAACAAACATTCAGGTTTATTTGAACAAATACTTAAAAGTATTTTCATATTACCTTGACGAGTATAGCAGTTATAACACCTTTGGAGAAACTTATGAAATTACGCAGAAGAGAAAGGGCGTGGTTGTAAATAAAAAATTATACTCAGGAGATTTTGGTTTTGAGAGCAGTTTTTATTACTCTCATCTTTATAAAAACGAATCAATAGAGGGGTTCTGGGGTGCTACAGAAATGGCCCAGTATCTTGGAATGTATATGCGTGCGCTTTACAACGAATATGAATTAGGTGGAGAATTGTTCTATCCTGTCTTTAGCCAGAATGAAACATATAAGGATACTAATCTTCCTGAAAAGACCGGGAGCAATTTTATTAAAAGTATCTTCTTAAGTAAGGACTCCCGTTTTCTGAAATTTAAAGTTAAAACTGGATTGAGGGCAACGATTTCAGAAAATAACAAACGATTTATATCCCCTCGTTTTCAGATTGCGTATCCTATAAATGAGAAGGCATCCATCTTTTATTCAACCGGTATATTTTATCAATATCTTCAACCCTATTTCAAAAAATATTCCTTTCCCTATGCCTTTCATAACAACTTTGGTTTAGAAAGTTCTCTGTTCCCGTCCCTGCAATTTAAATTTGACATGTATTATAAGTTATATAAAAATCTTATATACACAGAAGATTCTGAATCCACCTGTACGGGATATGGGAAGGCATATGGGCTTGAACTATATCTAAGAAAAAAAGAGATTCCACTTATAATCAGTTATGGGTTGATGTATTCTGAAAGGTGCACCGATACATCTGGATTGGTTCCATTTGAAAACGATATAAGGCATAAGTTTACTTTTATTGGTAACTTCACCGGCCCCCTAAAAACCTCAATCGGGATAAAATTAAAGTATCATTCAGGCAAACCTTATACACCTTTGAGAGATGTTCAACAGGTTGATAGTATGTATGTTCCTGTCTGGGGTGAAAAGAACTCTCTGAGGCTACCTCCTTACTTCAGGTTTGACCTTAGAATTTCAAGGAACTTTTATATCTTTAATGGCTTTCTTGTGACTTATATTGAGATAGAAAATCTTACGAACCATAAAAATGTCATCCAGAAGGTGTGGTCGTGGGATTACAAAGAGTGCGAGGACCTGATTATATTGCCAAGGACCTATATTTTTGGTTTTGTCTACAACTTTTAAAAAGGAGGAAAAAAATGAATGTTTTCTTGCTCTCCCTTATTCTTTCTCAAACTCCTATGGATTCATTGCTGGAGGTATCCCTTGAGAGGATGGAAAGGGGTGTTTTTTTAGGAAATGGAGATTCCATTGTTTCTGCATACGATAAAATAAAATATGTTGCAGAGGTAAGGGGAAGTTCTATTGACCTTTATCTGCTTTCCTATGGTATTTACAGACTCTACACAATGAAAATTGAGGATTACCAAAAAGAAGGTTTTCTGGATTCTGCAATTTATTACCTTGAAAAATCCATAAAAATAAATCCAGAATTTTCAGATGCATATGCTTTGCTTGGGAATTTTTATGGAATGAAGGCAGGCGATAACCCTCTTGCTGGTATGGTGTATAGTAAGAAATCCAATGATGCTTTTAGGGAAGCATTGGAAAAGGACAGTTTAAATCCAAGGGCATGGTATTTACAGGGTGTCTCTGTTCTGTATACACCAAAGGCCTTTGGCGGAGGACCTCAAAAAGCCCTGAAATACTTTAAAAAAGCATTAACCCTTTTCAAAAAAGGTTATGGGAAAAAGGGGTTGATAAGATGGGGTGAGCCTGATTGCATGGTGTTTCTGGGAATAGCCTATGAGGCTATGGATTCCCTGAATGCTGCAAGGAATGCTTACAAAAAGACCCTTGAGATTTATCCGGATTATGGATGGGCACTGTTTAAGCTCAATAGAATTGAAGCGAAAAAAGAAAAATAAATTTGTTCTGGTTGCAATTCTTTTTAGTTAAATATTAATCATTGGGGTTTTAAGGCTTTTCGGTCTTCTAAATATAAAAAGTATTGCTCTTTATTCAGATATTACGCTTCTGATTGGGGATGAATACCGTTTTAATCCACTCTGGTATCTTCATCTCTTTTCCTGGGGAATTATGGTGTATCTTGGCAAATTTATATTCCAGGGGTCCGGACCATGACAGGCTGTTATGCGCTTTTAAACCGGTTTCAATTGCAATGCCCCATTACCCATACCATGGTATACCCATCTATTGATAGGGAAATAATAATCACTCATGCTCTCTTATTTGTTAACCGCCTGTGGACAGGTTGAGATTTTGAATAGATTTAATGGGATTGACACATGAAATCATTTTTGATAATATGCAAAAAAAAGGAGGAACCATGAAGAAACATCTATTGATAGCCTTAAAATACGCGGCATTCTGGGGTATTGCCGAGACAACCCTTGGATACATTCTCCACTTTGTTCAATTCACAACGGGTCTCAGAGACATTTCTGGATTTGTCATGTTCCCCATCGGCCTATTCTTCATGCTACTTGCATACAGGGAAACGGGGGATGAAGCATCCATATTTTATACCGGACTCTTCGCAGGTGTTATAAAACTCATAGACCTTTTCATCCCTGGACTGCCAAAGGGTGCAACCATAAATCCTGCTATGGCCATAGTTATTGAGTCGGGGATTGTTTTTGCTGGTATGAGATACCTCAAACCATCCAGAATCGTATATTATCTACCCCTGCTTTCGCCCATCTGGAGGACTGTGTTTGTCCTTGCACTTTCAATCTCTCCAGTTTCAAAGGGAATAATTTATAAGGGGCATGTGGCGGTTCTTTACTTTATTCTGATTGAGGGTATTATCAGCGGTTTGCTGTGTGTGCCTGTGTATAAATGGGTTGAGGGCCTGAGAAAAACCAGGATAAAACTTCACCCAACCCTTACACTCCCTCTGATTTTATTGGCGCTCATAGTGGAGTTTATAACAAACATCCATTGATGAAAATCCTTCATTCACTCATTGAAGACTGCAAGGATTCACCGGTTAAGGATGTTGTTGTTGGCATTTTCAATACACTTGTAATTGCTGAAAGGGTAGGTATAGCATCCACCCTGAGACCGGTGAAGGATGAAGGCGGCATACTACCTGAAACAATATCAGGGAAAACAACAAAGTCACTTGCCCAGCTCAGCCTATCTGAGAATCCCATTGAGGCATCAATCGGGATTGCTGCAATAAATGCATCGGTTTCCCTTCCCGAACACTTTGTAGAGATAGATGGCAGGGAATTGTTCCTTAAAATGGGAAAGGGCAGAATCTGTGCATGTATTGGCCATTTCCCGTTCATCCAGAAACTTGAACCCATGCTGAAAAAACTCTACACCTTTGAAAAGAAACCAACTGGAGGGGACCTTCCAGAGGAGAAGATCCCTGATTTTCTCCCCCTTGCAGATGTTGTCCTTATAACAGGTATGACACTCACAAACCACTCGTTTGAAGGTGTGATGAAATATGTAAAGAAGGGAGCCTATGTCCTGTTTATGGGTCCATCTGTCCCTGTTTCTCCCATACTTTTTGATTTTGGGATTGATGCTTTATGTGGAACACTGGTCATTGAACCTGATATCGTGAGGGAACAGATTAAAATGGGTGTGTGTTATAAGGACATTAAAGGCCTAAAAAAGGTCTGTATCACAAGGGAAAGGATGTATGGATGATATAATAGAGAGAATGTTCATACTTTCCAGTAAGGGTGAACCCTTTGTTCTGATCACCGTTGTGAAAACAGAGGGTTCATCCCCCTCAACCCCCGGTCAGATGATGATTCTTGGTATGAATGGCACCACCCATGGTAGTGTTGGTGGTGGAACACTGGAGATGATTGCCATTGAAAGGGCAAAGAAACTCCTTGAGAAAAAGGGCACCCTTCTGGAAGAATACGGACTTGATGAAAAAAGCACAGGCATGGTGTGTGGAGGAAAAACCACACTCTTTTATCAATACATTGGCCCCAAAAACAGACTGTACATATTCGGGGGTGGGCACATCGGTAGAGAGGTTGCCAGCATAATGAAGGGAACAGGTTTTTCTGTTGTTGTTATTGACCCAAGGGAAGTGGAGATAGATGGCGCAGCCCATTTCAAGGAAGCGTATAATGAATTTTTTAAAAAACACAAAATAGAGGATGGTGCCTTCATTGTTATATGCACACCTGAGCACGAATGGGATTATCAGGTGCTGAAAAACCTTGATGGCACAAATCCTGGCTATATAGGGCTTGTTGCATCAAAGAGAAAACTCAAGACAATCCTTGAGAAATTGAAAAAAGAGACCAGAAAATTTCCATTTGATGCACTCCACTCACCAGCAGGCCTGAACATTGGTGGAAGACTGCCAAAGGAAATTGCAATATCAATAGTAGCAGAAATTCAGAAAGTAAGGTATGGATTATGAGCGTTCTTATTGCAGGTGGAGGAAGACAGGCCAGGGCAATTGCCCATAAATTCACAGAATGGGAGATACCCTATATAATCATTGAAAGGGATGGGGAGAGGGTGGAGGAACTGAAAAAGGATGGCTATTCTGCAATCCATGGGGACATCCTGAAGTGGAAGATTCCTCAATCAGTAAACATTATTGTGTCTGCACTCCCTGCACATCCTGGTGAAAAGGTTTATCATCTGTGCATTGAAAATAGAATGGACCTCGTTGACCTCTCATACACTGATTTTGACCCCTTTACAGTGGAGGAGAAAATCAAGGAGGCAGGGATCAGGGTATTCTTTGATACAGGGGTTGCACCTGGATTGAGCAATCTCTTAATTGGTTTTCTCTCAAAAAAACTTGAGCGGGTGGAGAAAATCAGGGTGCTTGTTGGTGGCATCCCTGAAAAAAACATACCCCCACTTGGATACACCATCACCTGGTCGCCCTCTGATCTGATTGAGGAATACACAAGGCCTGCAAGGATAAAGAGAGATGGAAAACTTCTCACTGTTCCCCCACTCACAGGGATTGAGAAGATGTACTACGAAGGCGTTGGCAGGCTTGAGGCCTTTTATACCGACGGTTTGAGGTCTCTTCTCCACACATACACCGATGTTCCTGACATGGAGGAGAAGACCATAAGGTATCCTGGCCATGCACAGAAGATGAAGTTTCTCATGGATATGGGATTTTTTGATAAGGAGATATGCAATAACAAGGGTGTTTCACCCTACATGATGAACCTGTGTGTCCTGAAGGAAAGACTGAATATTGACATAAAAGACCTGCTTCTCATGATTGTTGAGGTTGAGGGAACAAAAAACAATAAAAAATCAAAACACATTGCAACACTCCTTGATAGGGCCGACGATGAATTCTCTGCAATGGAGAGAACAACGGGTTTTTCCTGTGCTGCATTCACAAGGTTGATGGTGGAGGAAAAGATTGAACCCGGACTTTATCCACCTGAAAAACTCCATATGTTCACAAAGAGGGTCCTATCATTATTGAAAGAGGATGGAATAAAGGTGATATTAGATGCAGATCAAAAAGTAGAGGCGGTTTTGCTGATAAATGAAGAATAGAAAAACTCTGGTAAGAATGTTCCGATTAATGTTTTATCGATTCAAAAGCCTTTAGCAAAAAGGAGGTGTAAAATGAAGGGTGTTATCCTTCTTGCACTTAAAGAAATGGTTATTGAACGTTTTGGTGGAGCCTCCAGATGGGAGGAGATTCTGGAGACTGCTGGAATAACAGAAAAACTCCACATTCTTCCAATTACTGATATTGACGACAGAATTGTGATGGATATTTTGAATGGCCTGATGAAGGTTTTAAATATCAACATTGAGAAGGCTGGAGAAGCATTTGGTGATTACTGGATAAATGTATATGCACAAAAGTTCTATAAAGCATACTTTGTGGGTGTTAAAAATGCAAAAGAATTTCTGTTAAAAATGGACAATGTTCACACAGCCTCTACAAAGAACCTGCCTGAAGCATCGCCACCAAAATTTCAATATGAATGGAAAGATGATAACACCCTCATAATGAAATACCTCTCTAAAAGAAAACTTATAGATATAATGGTAGGTTTGATAAAAGGAGTGGGTAAATACTTCAATGAAGAACTAAAGGTTAGAAAGATAGCCAATGATAGAGTGGAGATCGTTTTCCCTTATACTTAAATAATAAGCATGGCATCACCATAAGAATAGAATCTGTATCTCTCCTTAATTGCCTCCTTATATGCCTCAAGAACAAGTTCCCTGCCTGCAAAGGCAGAAACAAGTATCAAAAGGGTTGATTTGGGAAGGTGAAAGTTGGTGAGTATCATATCACACACCTTGAATCTGTAAGGGGGATATATATACAGGTTTGTTTCTCCTTCAAATGGTCTCACCATTCCATTATCATCTGCAACACTCTCAAGTGACCTTATCACGGTTGTCCCAACACACAGCACCTTTCCATCCCTTTTCTTTGTATCATTCACCATCTCAGCGGTCTCCTCTGGCACCCTGAAGTATTCAGGTTCCATCCTGTGCTTCTCTATCTCCTCCACCTTTACAGGCCTGAATGTTCCCAGCCCTGCATGAAGAACAATGTATCCCAATCTGGCACCTTTTTCTTCAATTTGTTTCAAAATTTCCTCTGTAAAGTGCAGACCCGCTGTTGGTGCTGCAACAGCACCCTTCTCCTCTGCATACACTGTCTGGTATCTCTCCCTGTCAATCTCCTCTGGGTCCCTCCTGATGTAAGGCGGAAGTGGAATCCTGCCTGTTCTCTCAATCATTTCATCCACATCCCCATCCTCTGCAGAGAACTTTGCAATCCTGGTTCCATAAACGGGGTCCTTCCTGAGTATCTCACATTTCAGGCCCTCATCAAATGTAATAATTTCACCAGCAGGTGCCTTCCTTCCAGGTCCTGCAAGGACTTCATAAATTCCCTCCTTCAGTTTCCTTAATATAAAAATCTCAACCTTTCCCCCTGTTCTCCTCCTGCCAAATAGCCTTGCTGGTATAACCCTTGTTTTATTGAGAACAACAAGGTCACCAGAGTTTATGTACTCAAGGATATCAGGAAATATCCTGTGATGGAATGCCTTCCTTTTTCTATCAAGGACAAAGAGCCTTGACTTCCCCCGTGGGACAGGCCTCTGTGCTATCAGTTCCTCTGGAAGGTGATAATCAAACAGTGATAACTTCATTTACCTATGCAGTATTCTGAGAAGATTTTTTCAAGCACATCCTCATCGGTTATCTCTCCTGTAATCTCCTTCAGGTGCTGGGCAGCAGCATTCAACTCAAAGGATGCAAGTTCCTCAAGCCCTGTCTCTCTCAGTTTCTCAATCGCCCTTTCCATGTTCTCAATGGCACTCTCTATAGAATGGATATACCTCTCCCTTGTGAGGAAAACCTCTCCTGAATGAACAGGGAATGTTGTTTCAAGTTTTTTCTGGAGCGCACTGTGTAGTTCATCCAGACCTTCACCTGTCAGTGCTGAAACCCTTATCCCCTTTTCAAGAATATCCCTGTCCTTTATCCTGATTCCAAGGTCTATCTTGTTCAGGATTATGATACCATCTGAAAATTCTTTGATGAGTTCCCTGTCATCATCTGTGAGTGGCTCCGATGCATCAAGCACAAGAAGAACAATATCCGCATCCCTGGTCTTCTCCATAGCCCTCTCAACCCCGATCCTCTCCACAAGGTCCTCAGACTTCCTTATGCCCGCTGTATCAAGGAGTTTTACTGGATAACCATCAATGTCTATCCACCCTTCAAGTACATCCCTTGTTGTTCCAGGAACAGATGTCACTATTGCCTTCTCCTCCCTTAATAGAAGGTTGAAAAGGCTTGATTTCCCTACATTTGGTCTTCCTGCGATGGGAACAATAGCTCCCTCCCTCAAAACCCTTGATACCCTGTATGTCTTTTTCAGTTTCTCCAGTTCTTCAATTATCCCGTTGATTTTTTCAACCATTTCATCTATGGGTGTTGGTGGAATGTCCTCCTCGGGGAAATCAAGGTTCACCTCAAGAAGTGAGGCAAGTTCTATTATCCTTTCCTTTATTTTGTTAATAAAAACAGTGAGGCTACCCCTGAGTGTCTGTTCTGCAACTTTAAGCCCCTTCTCCGTCTTTGCCCTTATCACATCAAGAACACTTTCGGCCCTTACAAGGTCTATCCTGCCATTGAGAAATGCCCTCATTGTAAACTCACCTGGTTTTGCAAGCCTGGCACCATTTTTCAAAACCAGGAAAAGCACCTTCCTTGCAGCCATATAACCACCGTGTGTGGAGATTTCAACCATATCCTCACCTGTGTAGGTATGGGGTGCCCTCATTACAAAGAGGAGAACCTCATCCACGGGTTCTTCACCTTCATAAATCCACCCGTAAAGAATGCCCGATTTTTTTATGTCTTCAGGGGATTTTTTACCTCTGAATATACAGGAAACACAGCGAATGGCATCTCTGCCACTCACCCTTACTATTGAGATTGCACCCTCACCTACAGGGGTGCCTATTGCCGCTATTGTGTCCTTCATCTACGTGAAGGGGCAATAACCACCTTCTTCAGTTCCCCTTCACCAATGGTGTAGGTTCTTACCCCCTCCTTGTCCTGGAGGGCAAGGTGGATAACCCTTCTCAATGATGGAGGGAGCGGTTCAAAGAAGACCTCTCTCCCAGTTCTCTTCACCTCTTCTGCAAAGGCAAGGGCCCTGGCCCTCAGGGTATGCTCCTTCTTTGCCCTGTAACCGGATACATCAATCACAACCTCTAAGGATTTGTCATGCCTGTGGACCATCCTTGCCAGCAGGTGCTGGAGTGCTTCAAGGTTCTTTCCACCCTTACCTATGAGCACACCATCAGAATCCTTTGTTATGATGTTCACATAAAATGAACCATCTTCCCTCTTGATCACCTCTGCACTACCCTCTGCACCAAACTTCTGGATAAACCCCTCAACAACCTCTTTGATTATTCTCTGAGGTTCACCCTTCTTAAAGATTTTGACCTTTACCTTCCCTTCTTCCTCAGAAAGAACCTGCCATTCTGCATCATCCCTGTTGAGGCCAAGTTTTTCCAGCCCTCTGCTTATTGCCTCTTCCATGTCCTTACCTTCAACAACAAGAATTGCCATTTCAACCTCCTTCTGCTTGTTTTTTCATGATTATCTGCTGTATTATACTCAAAAGGTTATACACAAACCAGTAAAGGACAAGCCCTGAAGGGAGCGAGGAGAATATGAATGTCAGCACAATGGGCATTATAAATGTCATGCTCTTCTGCTCAATTCCTTGTTGCTGTGGCGAGGTAAATCTCTGCTGGAGGAACATGGTGATGCCCATGAGGATTGGAAGCACAAAGTATGGGTCTTTCATGGAAAGGTCTTTGATCCAGAATATAAAGGGTGCTCCTTTCAGTTCAATGGTGGTGTTGAGAACAGTAAAAAGTGCAAAGAATACAGGCATCTGGATAATCATAGGAAAACACCCTGAAAATGGATTAACACCGTGCTTCCTGTAAAGTTCCATAATCTCTGCATTCATCTTCTCCGGGTCATTTTTGTATTTTTTCTGTATCTCCTGTAACTTTGGCTGTATCTCCTGCATCCCCTTCATTGACCTGTAACTCAATATACTCAAAGGTGAAAGAATTATTGCCATGATTATTGTGAAGATGATAATCACCACGCCATAGTTGTTTATATATCTGTGTATGGATGTAAGCACATAATATATGAGTTTTGCAACGGGTTTTATCAATGACCATCCAAAGTATATGGCGTTTTCAAGCCCCTTCTTTACACCTGCAAGTGTCCTGTACTCAAGTGGACCCATGAAAAGTTTGATGGGCCTATCCGTTCTGACAGATACTGCAGGATACCCCTCCACCTTCTCAACACTCACCTCACCTGCATATTCAGGTGGTATAACAGAGACAAGGAAGTATTTTGTTTTGTACCCTGCCCAGTCCACGACTCCAGGAATTACTTTTCTTTCAGTCTTCTCCATGGAACTTGTCTTCACTGTATATACCTTGCCAGCAAGGGAGTAAACACCACCTGCATACCTTGCCTTATCCGGTATCTTTTCATCTGTATCAAAGATAAAAACAGAGAGGTAATACTCAGACCTTGGGAAGTTCTCAACCTGAACCGTGTATCCACTATCAGTGAAGGTATAAACCCTTTTTATCTCAAGTGTATCCACCTTTGCAGTGAAAATGACCGAATTCCCATTTATCTGCTTCTTGAAGGGTACCTTTGAAAGAAGGATCCTTTCACCCTTAACAACAATAGATGATGAGAAGAGAGGTCCCTTTTTGGGCCTCAAATAGACATTGTATGGCTTGAGATATACCTCCTTTATTTCAGCACCGATGTTCTGGAATGTAACCTTCAAAAGTCTGGTTTCAAAGGTAAACTCCTCAAGTTCTGCACCTGTTGTATCTGTCTTCTCTATTGCGGAAACGGGTATCTTTGCTTTTTTTGTTCCAGCAGGTTGCTTTATCTCCTTCTCCACCTGAACAGTGCCCTTTACCTGCTCTGGTGGAAGATTGGCACTCTTCTTCATAAGATACCACTGATAGAGAAGGATGAGCAATATAAGAACTGTATAACCTATGATAAGATTTATCTGTTCCTTCTTCATTCCATCACCTCAACGGGTCATACCCTCCCGGATGGAAGGGGTTGCATTTTAATATCCTCTTTGTGCTCAGGAAGGCACCCTTAAAAAACCCATACTTCCTGAATGCCTGGAGGGAGTACTCGGAGCAGGTTGGATAGAATCTGCACTGTCCTGGCAGATAAGGAGATATGAACCTCTGATAAAACCTGATTAGATGAACCATCATCCCTGCCACAACCCCGCTCCCTGGGTGATTTTCATGAACTCCTCCAGAAGTTCCCTGAATTCTGCATCTCGCGCCCTTTTCTTTATGTAAAACAAGTAGATTCCCTTTTTCAAAAACCGTTTGTTCCTCCTGTAAATCTCTCTTATCCTTCTCCTTATCCTGTTCCTCTTGACACCTCCGCGAAAACCCTTCTGGACCCATATCCCGAACCTTCTCTCTTCGGAGGGTATAAAGTAAATATCAAAAAAAAACCTCTATGGGCATATCCATTTTTAAGGGCATCAAGGTATGCCTTTCTGCCGTGAAGCCTCTCAGTGCGAGGAAGTGCCTCTGGCCTCAACTCACTGATATTCTCCACCTTCCCTTTGCCCTTCTCCTCTTTAAGACCTTTCTTCCAGCCTTTGTTGACATTCTCCTTCTAAACCCATGCGTTCTCCTTCTCCTCAGAACATGAGGCTGATAAGTTCTCTTCACAGGAATCCTCCTTTTCTGATTTTCAGTTTATACATAAATAACCCAAAATCAATCATTGTCAATATCGGTTTCCTTTATCTGAATGGTTTCAGGTTATCTTCCCGCATAAAATCCAATAGTTGAATGGATTTGACTTATAAACCCTCTCATATATAATTTTGAAAGGTAAGCGAAGATAGGAACCCTGGCAGTAAATCGGTGTGAATTGTAGAAAGAAAAGAATACATTAAATTTAACATAAGAGGAGGTGATAAATATGGCATTCAAGGCCCTTTTCATTACTCATGCACCCGATGCAGATGAAGAAAAGCATAGATGCGTTATTGAAACACCAGAATACAAACTCTTTGTTGTGGTAGTCAAAAATCAGAAGATAGCAATTGAAATGTGTAAGAAGTATGTTAAAGAAGAGGGAATTCAGTCAATCTTGCTGTGTCCAGGGTTTAAACACAGAGATGTTGCTGAAATATCAGAGGTGGTTGGTGAAAATATCGGGGTTTTCGTAGCCAGAGGAGATGGTCCAAGCAATAGGGCCTCAATAAAAGTAATGAAAGAAGAAGGTTGGTTTTCAAAAAAGGATGTGAAAAATGAACTTTGAAATGTTTTTAATATCAATTGCCGCCTTTGTATGCGAAATGATAGATTCGTCCTTAGGAATGCTTTACGGTACAATCCTTTCCCCTGTTCTAATTATTGCGGGTTATGACCCTATTGTGGTGGTGCCTTCAATATTGTTTTCCCAGGCAATCGGTGGTATTATAGCCTCCCTTGGGCATCATAAACTCAAAAATGTTGAATTTACACTAAAAGAAGATGTATTGAAGAGGTTATCTGACCTGGGTTATATAGAGACCTTTAAAAGAAGCACCTCAAGGGATATGAAGGTGGTCTTTGTTATAACATTTTTTGGTATAGTTGCTACCATTATAGCAGCGTTAACAGCTATAAACATTCCCAAAATAGCATTGAAAACTTACATAGGTATATTGGTGCTTGCCATGGGAATAGTTCTTCTTTTAAGAAGCAAATTTAATTTTTCGTGGAAAAAAATTTTTGGTATAGGCATAATCAGTGCCTTTAACAAAGGGATATCTGGTGGTGGATTTGGGCCTGTGGTTACTTCTGGACAGTTGATTGCAGGCAGGGAGGTGAAGGAGTCAGTTGGTTCAACAACCTTATCCGAAGCACCCATTTGCTTTGCAGGCTTTTTAACCTACATAATAAAAAGTGGAATAGTATCCTGGAGACTTGTATTGGCATTAACTGTTGGCGCAATTTGTGGTGCAATAATAGGACCTCATATCACCAAAAAATTCAAGTCTGAAAAGAACATAAGATTGGGATTGGGAATATTAGTTACTCTATTGGGAATATGGACATTGGTCAGAACATGGTTGATTTAAAAGGAAGGGTGTGATATGAAAATTAGTGAATTGAACAAAATAATAAAAAGGTGTTGTAGATGCGAATTATCGGAGACAAGAACAAATGCCATCTGTGGAGAAGGAAATCCGAATGCAAAGATTATGTTGATTGCTCAGGCACCGGGAGAAAAAGAGGACAAAGAAGGAAGGATGTTCGTTGGTCCCACAGGAAAGGTATTGGACGAGATATTCAATATGGTGGGTATCAGTAGGAATGAATTTTATATGACAAACCTTATAAAATGCATGCTACCCGATTACAGAAAACCAAAACGGTTGGAGATTGAGGCGTGTGGTTACTACCTGAATAAAGAGATTGAAATTGTGAATCCAGAAATACTGGTTCCTTTGGGTTATTATGCCACTCGATTTATTTTTGAAAAATACGGCCTTTCATTACCTCCAAAAGCAGAGTTTTCTTCAATTTATGGCAAACTCTTTTTAGCCAATGAAAGAAAAGTCCTTCCTCTGCAACATCCATCAAGTGTTCTTTATAATCCCGAGAACAGGCAAACATTAATAAAAACCTACAGAAAATTGATGGTTTTAAGAAATTATTGCAAATGGTATAAGGCATGCCCAATGAGAAGATTTTATGAGGCGGGGAAGCTGGATAAAAAATGGATAGAATTGTACTGCAAGGGAGACTGGGAAGTGTGTATTCGGTATCAAATGGAGGAAAGAGGGGAATACCACCCGGACTGGATGCTCCCAGACGGCTCCCTGGACCAGAACTTAAAAAGGGAGATGAAAAATATTTAACATATCTGTGGATAAAAACCTGAGATTATAAAAATTTGGAATAAATGATAACGGTAAAATGTGCCAAATGCAAAAGAAAAATATTCAAATATCAGAAAATCGGAAAAGGTCGTTTATGGCGATGCTGGAAAGAGCGAATAATTGAAGATTACAGTATAAGGGATGGGAACCAAATTAAATGCAAATGTGGCAATTTAATCGGTATAGATCAGGGAAAATGGATTAAAATGAGGCAAAATTCTTTTACATGTTCTGGAGTAATCAAAAGAAAATAGGAGTAATAAAATGAGGAACAAGATTATTTATGATAACACTTCTTTTAGAAATCCAAGAAAATCCTTTTTGATACTGGAACAAATGAGCACATTCCACTTTTAAACAGAGGAAAAAAATAAAATCAAGCCAGAAGAAATAGAGGATGTTTTTATCCCTTATCCACACATTGTTCATATAGAAGGGGTATTCCTTCTAATTTATGGTATCTCAAAAAGGTCAAGCCAGGGGAGCTTATAGGTGAATATGGTGAAGATGAAGGCAGAAACAACAAACATGGTTATGATTGAAACCCCTGCACCCCTTCTGAATTCAATCTTTTCCGTATCTTTTTCAATGACAGAAACAATAAGTCCGGACAAACATGTAACGAAAATTGCCCACATAACCTCGGGAAGGAGTGAATTTATCCTTCCATAAACAGCAGGAACAATATACCAGAGGAGAAAAACAACCCATGGCGTAAAAACCATTGAAAGCACGCGCGAATACCAGAACCCTTTCTGCTTAAACCCCTTTTTACCCTTCAAATACCAGTACTCAAATATTGTGAGGAGACCATAGCCCCAGAATGCCATCTTCAAGTGCTGGAAAACAGACTCATTGATCCCACAAATTGGTTTCAGCACACCGAACCCTGTCAACTCATAACCAAAATGAAAAAGAGAGAAGGAAAACAAAAAGAAAAAGGCCTTCAAAAACACATTCATATCCACCTCCATTCAAAAGTTAGGTTTGCCTAATATTATATAGACAACTTATACACTGTCAAGGAGTTCTATGCCTTTAAGCGAAAAGGGGTAACCGCTTTACAACCCGGTAATTACCAGTATAATAGTTGAAAAAAGGAGGCCATATGGGTTCAGGGTTCCTTGAGAGGGTTTACTTTGGGAATACCATTCTGAATTACCTTATAAGTGCAGGAATCATCATTGCAGGTGTTATCATATTGAAGATTGTTGGAAAGGTATCAATACACAGGATAAAGGCCTTTACCTCAAAAACGAAACTCACCATAGACGACTTGATTGTGGAAATTATAGAAAGATCGGTCCTCCCTGGATTATATTTAGGAATTATTTATATTGCCCTGAAACGGCTTACACTCACTCCAATACTCACAAGAATCCTTGATGTCGGTGGAACTTTGGTCCTAAGTTTCTTCCTGATAAGGGCGGTTGTTACCCTTGCAGGTTATGGGCTTGAGAGATACTGGCTTAAGCGTGAACAGGACGAGAACAAGGTTAAAAGTATCAGGGGAATAATCACCGTTATAAAGGGAGTTATCTGGGCAGGTGGTATTATATTCATACTTGACAACCTTGGTTTTAATGTCTCCACGGTTATCACAGGGCTTGGTATTGGTGGTGTTGCAGTGGCACTTGCTGCTCAGGCTGTGCTTGGTGACCTTTTTGCATACTTTACCATCTTCTTTGATAAGCCCTTTGAGATTGGTGACTTTATTGTTGTTGGAGACTTCATGGGAACTGTTGAGCATATCGGCATAAAGAGCACAAGGCTCAGAAGCATAAGTGGAGAGGAACTTGTGTTTTCAAACAAGGACCTTACAAATTCAAGGATAAAAAACTTCAGGAGAATGCACAGGAGAAGGGTTGCCTTCTCCATTGGTGTAAAATATGACACCCCCCTTGAGAAGGTAAAAAAGATACCTGAGATAATAAAAGATGTAATTGATGGAATAGATAATGCTACCTTTGACAGGGCACACTTTGCCTCATACGATGATTCCTGGCTCAGGTTCGAGATAGTCTATTATGTTGAATCCAGTGACTACTATGTGTATATGGACATACAACAGAAGATAAATCTTACATTGAAGGAAGAGTTTGAAAAAATGGGAATTGAGTTTGCATTCCCCAGCCAGACCATATATCTTGTTAATCAGGGAAATGGGTAAGGTTTTCGTATTCAGTGGTAGAAACCATACAATAGAGTACTTCCCCTCAACAGTCTGGGCAAGTACTGTGCTTATAAGGGGAAGGAGAAATATACTGATTGACCCGGGTGGCTCACTTCCATCAAATCTTCCTGAAATCCACGAAATATGGATTACCCATGCACATCCAGACCATATCTCCATGATGGACAGGTTTGGTAAAATCCCTGTTTTTGCTCATCCCGAAGCCTTAAACATCCTTCGTTCAAAAAATCCAGGTGGGGCATCCAACAAAAGGGAACTTGATACATGCCTTGAAAAATTGAAAGGTGCATCTGGCTGGAGAAGGATACTCCTGATGGCCATAGCGCATGTTCTGGTAAGGGGATTTGGCTTGCTATTCATCAGGGGAGGCGGTGGTGTTGAGAATGTTTATGCATTCAGGGATGGAGAGGAAAGATATGGCATAAAAATAATCTTCACCCCGGGCCATTCCCCCGATGGTGTGAGTTTCATAATTGAAGATATGGGAATTGCCATAACTGGTGACCTGATAACAGGCAGGAGGAATGCTCCAGCAAACCTTTTTACACCATCAAGCAATCCAATCCAGGCATTGAAATCCATTGAAAGGCTTATTGAAGAAAAGATTGATATAATACTTCCAGGCCATGGAAGGCCCATATACAATGCCAGAGAAAGATTAAAAACAGCACTGGAACTGACAATTGAGGAGATTGAATGCGTAAAAGAAAGCCATCCATGGAAGGGCTACTGGTCAGGTTTTTTAAATATAATGAAGTGCGTTCACGGTTCAAGGAAAATCATTGCCAGGCTCTCTGCACTTGTTTTTTACTCAGGAAAAGCTGAGGACCTGCTTTAACTTTTCAGTTTACCTTCTGAATATTCTGGGAAAAATCCCTCTACCCCTTATTATCTTCCTCACTCCATCAAGAACTGACCTTGTGATAGATTCCCCCCTCTGTATCAATTCATCAATCCTTCCAAATTCTGTCCAGTGAATATCGGGAAGTTCAATATCTATAATAAAATCCGCCTCTTCAAGCGTTAACCTGAACAACTTGAATCTTGCAAGTTCCTCACTCCTCAGTATCACCTCAAGTGCACTTGATAGTTCACCCGGTGGGCTCAACTGCCTTCCAAGAATCACAGCAATCACAATATCTGCTCCAAGGGCCCTTGCTGCCTGGATAGGAACATTTGCCGTAACACCTCCATCCACAAGGACATAGTTTTCATACTCTACCTTTGGGAATATACCGGGAATAGCAGAACTTGCCATTGTTGCCTTCCATAAAGGTCCTGCTGTAAAAATCACATCATTGCCTGAGAAAAGGTCAAGGCTTATGCATGCAAATGGTATCCTTGTATCTGAAAACTCCTTATTTTCAAAAAGTTCTTTAAAAATATTCTCTGTTGGTTCTCTTGGGATGATGGAGGGCTTCATAAGGGATTCTGCAACGGTCAATCCATCCTTCAGCCTTGATTTTATCCTCCCAAACCAGCCTCCAGACTGATTCCTGCTAAACTTTTCCAGCCTTAAATCCTTAAATGCATCTGAATTGATGAAAACCCTCGCCTTATTCTCCAGATACAAAGGGTCCGGATTCAAAGCATACAAGCCCCCAACAATTGAACCGATACTTGTGCCTGCTATTACATCTATCGGGATACCTTCTTCCTCAAAGACCTTTATTACCCCTATATGGGCAAGGCCCTTTGCAGAACCTCCACCAAGGGCAAGTCCAATCCTTGGCTTTCTGAATATATTCATTTCCTCCTCCATTTTTGAGTATTTTACACGGTCCTATGTGAAAAATCAAGGATAAATTCAGTAATCTATAGACTTTTAAAAAATTTATGTTAAACTAACAGTGGAACAGAAATCAAAAACTGGTACTAACTAAAATATTATTCATCCTTCTTGCATTCAGGAACAGAGAGGTAAATTTGCACAATTGAGAGGTGTCTATGGGTTCGGCACCCTTCGGGGTGCCCTTTTTATGGTATTGACTAATTTCCATATAATGGATATTATTCTTAAGAAGAAAAAACATTAAGGAGGATTTATGTCAGGACATTCTAAATGGCATCAGATAAGGCATAAAAAGGCAAAGGTTGATGCGCGTAAAGGGCAGATATTCACAAAACTCATCAGGGAAATTGTAATAGCAGCAAGGGAGGGTGGTGGTGACCCTGAATCAAATTACAGGTTGAGGCACGCTATTGATGCTGCAAAGGCCCAGAACATGCCATGGGAGAATATTGAGAAGGCAATCAAGAGGGGAACGGGTGAACTTCCAGGCCAGACCATTGAAGAGGTATCATATGAGGGTTATGGACCCGGTGGTGTGGCAATCCTTGTTGAGGCTGCTACTGACAACAAGAACAGAACCACATCAGAAATCAGGCATCTTTTCTCAAAATACGGCGGTAACCTTGGAACAAGTGGGTGTGTGGCATGGATATTCCATCAGAAGGGTATAATCCACATACAGAAGGATGCAGTGGATGAGGAAAAAATCTTTGAGATTGCCATTGAAGCGGGTGCAGAGGATATTACAACAGAAGGGGATTACTATGAAATAACAACAGACCCAAAGTCCTTCCACAGTGTTAAACAGGCAATTGAAGAAGCAGGAATTCCTGTTGAGGAGGCAAGCCTCACAAAGATTCCCCAGACAACTGTTAAACTTGAGGGAGACAGGGCCCGCAGCCTTCTCAAGTTAATGGATGCACTTGAAGAACATCCTGATGTCCAGAATGTATACGCAAACTTTGATATACCCGACAACATACTTATGGAGGCATCAAAGGATTGATTATCCTTGGCATAGACCCTGGCCTTAGGTTCACCGGGCTTGGTATAATTAACTATGACAGCAAAAAGAGAAAATTCATAGAGACGGATTGGAGAATCATAAACTCTAAGGGAGATACCCTTGCAGAGAGGATTAAAAGCATATACAGGGAGATTGAAGATGTTCTGGAACAGAAAAAACCCGATATTTCAACAATAGAAACCCTTTTCTTCGGGAAGAATACAAAGACCCTGATACATCTGGGAGAACTCAGAGGAGCAATAATTCTGCTTCTTTCATTGAAAGAAATACCCATCATTGAATACTCACCCAGGGAGATCAAAATGGCACTGACCGGTTCAGGGAGTTCATCAAAGCAGCAGGTAGGGCAGATGGTGAAATGTATTCTCGGCATAAATGGAGAGATTCCACCGGATGCTACTGATGCACTTGCAAGTGCAATATGCTACCTTCAGAGGGAGTATGGTTGAGTTCGTCAGGGGTGAAGTTATATCTATAAAAGAGAATGGAGCAATCTTTGACCTTCACGGTGTAGGTGTCTTTGTTTTTCTCACACCCGATACAATGGTTGGGCTCAAGGAGGGAGAAACCCATTCAGTCTTTGTTCACCTTGTATTCAAACAGGATGGTTTTGAGGTGTACGGATTTGGGAGTGAGGAGGAGAAAAGGGCATTTCTATCACTCTTATCTGTTCAGAAGGTTGGGGCAAGAACAGCAATGAACATCCTATCAAGCCTTGGGTATACAGGATTTATAAAGGCACTTGAAGAGGGTGATGTTTCCAGATTTTCAGGGATTAAAGGGGTTGGTGAGAAAACGGCAAAGAGGATCGTCCTTGAATTGAAGGGGAAACTTGAAGAGGTGAAAAAACTCCCAGAAGAGGCAGTATCAGCCCTCATCAAACTTGGGTTTACAAGGCAGGAGGCAGAAGAGGGTATCAAAAAGGTTCTGGGAAAGAATAAAGACCTTAAAATAGAAGAACTTATAAAGGAGGTTTTGAAATCAGGCTGGACATAACAAAACCTGACAGGCTTCCAGAGGAGATAGAACTTGAGAAGTCCCTGAGACCCAGAACATTCAGGGAATTCATAAATCAGGATAAGGTGAAGGAGAATCTGAGCGTCTTTGTTGAGGCAACAAAGAAGAGAAAGGAACCACTTGACCATATACTCCTTTTTGGACCACCAGGACTGGGGAAAACAACCTTAGCCCATATCATTGCAAATGAACTTGGTGTGAATATCATATCGGTCTCAGGCCCTGTTCTTATTAAACCAAGAGACCTGGCTGGAATCCTCACAAAACTTTCAAGGTGTGATGTCCTGTTTATAGATGAAATTCACAGGATTGGGAAACAGGTTGAGGAATATCTCTACCAGGCAATGGAGGATTTTGCCATAGATATTGTGATAGATACTGGTCCACACGCAAGAAGCATAAAACTGAACCTTCAGCCATTCACATTGATTGGAGCAACAACACGCTCTGGATTGCTCACATCCGCCCTCAGGTCACGGTTCGGATACACACCAAGGCTTGATTACTATTCACCCCAGCACCTATCCGGGATAGTTAAGAGGTCTGCTGGTATCCTTGGCATTGATATTGACACAGATGGGGCAATGGAGATTGCAAGGAGGTCAAGGGGAACACCAAGGATTGCAAACAGGCTACTGAAGAGGGTGAGAGATTTTGCAGAGGTGAAGGGTAAAGGAAAAATAGACAAAGATATAGTCCTTTTCAGCCTTGAAAAACTTGAGGTTGATGAAGAGGGGCTTGACTCTATGGACAAAAACATCCTCCAGACAATCATTGAGAAATTCAGGGGTGGACCTGTTGGGCTAAACACAATTGCCACTGCTGTTGGAGAGGACCCTGGAACAATTGAAGATGTTTACGAACCCTACCTTATAATGCGTGGTTTCCTGAAGAGAACATCAAGGGGAAGGATGGCAACGGAACTCGCATATAAACACCTTGGTTACAGAAGAAGCACGGAGAAAAGAGGCCTATTTGACTGAAAAGGAGGACATTAGAAGACATGGAAAGGCACTATAACCTCCAATGACCATGGGAAGGATTCTTGGTATTGACTACGGTGAAAAAAGGGTTGGTATTGCCATAACCAATCCCCTTAATATACCCATGCCTCTTGAAACCGTTAGCAGTGATAGAATAATGCACAGGATAGAAGAACTTTTAAATGAGTACGAGATTGATTTGATTGTGGTTGGGAATCCCATGGAGGGGAAGAGAAAGGAGATGGTGGAAAGGTTTATTGAAGAGCTGAAGAGAAATGTGAAGGTTAAGGTGATTGAATGGGATGAATCATTCACATCCAGAAGGGCAGAAGAGATTATGAGAAAGATGAAGAAAAAACCATCAAAAGATAGGGGGGCAGTTGACAGGATTGCGGCTTCCCTCATCCTTGAAGAATATCTTTCGTCTAATTAGCCCTGTCCTTGCAACAGGGATTATTATATTTTTAATCCTGCACTTCAGGCCATCAAAAAAAACCTTTTATTTTCACATAGAAAAGGGAGAAAGTCTCTATTCAGTTGCTGAAAGGTTAAAAAAACTTGGTGTTGTTAAAGATGTAAAGGGATTTGTCGTCCTTTCAAAGATTCTGGGAAAAGAGAAGAGGATTAAACCTGGATGGTACTACCTCAATACAGGGATGGAGCCCGTAGAAATTCTTGATAAACTTGGGAGTGGTGAAAGGGTTCGGATCAAGGTTACAATACCTGAAGGACTCACAATTGAACAGACGGCATCCATACTCCAGAAGAGGGCAAAGATTGACTCAAGCATCTTTGTCAGCCTGTGCTATGACTCCTCCTTAATAAATAAATTTGGAATAGATGGAAATTCCATAGAGGGATACCTATTCCCCACAACGTATTACATTCCCCTTGGTGAAGAACCCGCCGTTGTGATTAGGGATATGGTGAAGACATTTTTCAAAAAAATAATACCATATATCCCTGACATTCAGAGCAGAGGAAGAAAATTGAAGGAGATTGTAATTATTGCCTCCATGATTGAGAAGGAGGCCCTGCTTGACAGGGAGAAACCCATCATAGCAAGTGTTATTTACAACAGACTCAAAAAAGGCATGAGACTCCAGATTGATGCAACTGTCCAGTATGCACTTGGAGAACATCACGAGAGGGTTCTTTTCTCCCATCTCAAGGTGAATTCTCCCTACAACACATACAGGATTAAAGGGCTTCCTCCAGGGCCTATCTGCAGTCCAGGGATGAAGTCCCTTGAAGCAGCAATTTATCCTGCAAAGACAGATTACTTTTACTATGTGGCAAAGGGTGACGGTTCACATATCTTTTCAAAAACCTTTGCCCAGCACATGAGGGCAAAACGCATGGTAAGAAGAAAAGGAGGATAAAATGAGGATTGGGATTGGTAGTGACCATAGGGGTTTTACATTGAAAGAGGTGCTAAAAAACTTCCTGAAAAAAGAAGGGCATCAGGTTATTGACTTTGGAACAGACTCAACAAACTCTGTTGATTATCCTGACTATGCAATTCCTCTGGCTGAAGCAGTGGCAAGGGGTGAACTTGACAGGGGGATTCTCATATGCAATACAGGCATTGGTATGAGCATAGCAGCAAACAAGGTGAAGGGTGTTTATGCAGCACTCGTTTATCACATTGACCTTGCCAGCTATTCCCGCCTCCATAACAATTCAAATGTTCTCTGCATGGGCGCAGCGTACACTCCACCTAAAAAGGCAGAAGAGATTGTGAAAATATGGCTTAAAACATCCTTTGAAGGAGGAAGGCACCAGAGACGCCTGCAGAAAATAATGGATTATGAGAAAAAGACATAATAATATAGCCTATTAATAAATCAATCCTGCCATCCTGTTAAGGTGTCGTTCTCAAAGTAAAGATAGGTTGCGTCAAAAACTGATCCTCTCTCATAAATCCATTGTTCATGAACCCCCCACTTAAAGACACTTCGGTTAACCCGATCTGGGTATCCCCAACTTTCTATAACTTGTTCCGTTGTCATACCAATAAAGATTTTATGGCTCAATATTGCATTTATTACCTTTTTACTCCAGCCCTTCTTTTTGTAAAGGGCAATCTTTTTTAGCCTTTGCTTACGATTGTATTCCTTCTCAGCATCCGCTTTAGATTTACTAAGATACTTTGAATAAACCCATCCATAAGCACTTGAATCAGCCCAGTTTAAATTTTGAGGAAGTAAAATTTTCGACCATCCCTTATATTCATCAACTACAAAAACAGAATCATAAAGAACAAGAGTATCTTTTATTGCAGAATTTGTTGAAGGTGTACTACGAATATTTAATTTGGAAGAATTTATCCAACATATATCAAACTTAGGGGGAGGACTGTCGCTGAAATCACTTTTTAAATATCTATACAAATACATTTCATGATTGACATCATAGAGAGATGATTTTTTAAAAAGATAGTAATAAATGGAATCTTCAAAACTTACCGTCAATGTATCACCCCAATGTAATATTCGTTGAAACAACAAAGAGTTTTTCCACATTGTATTTCGAATATTAAGAGTATCAGTGGTAACGCGGTATTCCCCAATCAATTTTTGTTTTGTACAATAAACAACCTTAGGTGGGGAAATCCTTTTTAATGAAAGATAAAATTCGGAAGGTTTTTGTTTTGTCTGAATATCCGGACTTTCTCTCTTTAATGTTTGTTGTGCACATCCAGAAGAAAGGAATAGAAGAATAAAAAATACAGAAAATTTCAGCTTAAAAGATCTTACATGATCCATATAAAACCTCCTTTTTATTTGGTTATATAATTCTAAAAAAATTTCTAATGGCTGTCAAGACAAATAAAAAAATGGCCCCCAGAGCAGGTCTGCCCTCCTTATTTTATATCCTGCTCCAGAAGCCGAATAACCCTGCATTTCCTCGCTGATTTCCCTTCCTTTTTATACAAATTATGTTCCAGAAAAAAACACCCTGATAATCAGGGTGTTATGATTTTTGAACTTCATCAAAGTTATAGAAATCTATAACAGGATTACAAATTATCCCAATCTATATCCATAAAACTATCATAGATCCTGTAAGGCTTTGCAAAATCAGGGCACTCCCTATACTTTCCTGATTTTACAAATATTGCCCTCATACCAATGGACTGGGGTGCA
>Ga0190303_1000183_pt1 | contig 26451 bp, 26 predicted proteins | sample 48700701_MG_FD_161672 | JGI IMG/M metagenome (GOLD analysis project Ga0190303, IMG submission 161672) | Hydrothermal vent sediment bacterial communities from Southern Trench, Guaymas Basin, Mexico - 4870-07-0-1_MG | ecosystem: Environmental > Aquatic > Marine > Hydrothermal vents > Sediment ... | reverse complement strand
AGACGAAAATCCAAATAATAGTAGTGTTTTCTTCGTTCCCGTACATTCTTATCAATTTAATGTTATGAATAATCTGTATAAAGAAAAAACCCTTGAATATGATCCTGTAACAGCCGAAGAACTTAAAATTCAAAGATATACATCTTTCCTGGATGTTTATAAGTTTTATCCAGAAAAGGAAGGGACATATACATTTTTCATAAAATATTATTACTGGGCAGATCTAAACGGTGACGGTGATTTTTCCGGAGAGGAGGACAAAGAGATCTTCATGGTGAGAGAAAAGTACACATTCGTTGTTATCTGAGTTTATTGACCCTCTCCATGTCTTTTAATATCTTCTTTCTTGTTTTTTCTGCTCTTTTAGCTTCATCTTCCTTTTCTCCTATTTTTATTAAATACGTACCCAAGAGTAACAGAGGTACAGCAGAAAGTGTAAAGATCAGCATTGATTTCAGGCTCTGTTCCTTATTGAGTATATCTGAAAAAGTTTGAAGACCCAAAATCATCAGGAATGTATAACAAAAAACTCCTACTACAGATTTTGCGGATACCATTAAATCACAACTAATTCACTATCTTATATTTTAAAAACTTTGCTGTATTAACTCTTTCTCAGTTAATAAGTTCCTGTGAGAATTTTATAAAACGTTCAAGAGAGGCAATGAAACACAGTAACAAAAAATTTAAAAGGAGAGACCCCCATATAGAAGATGGTGTAAAAATGTACATGACAGGAATCTCTTCAAACTCTATAATGGAAAAGCTACCGTATGACAGAATAGAGGTAGAATACAGAGAGTTTCCAGATGGAGAGATGTATATAAGATTTGATGAGAAAATAAAAAAAGTGGAAGATATTCTTATAGTTCAGTCTCTGTATTATCCCCAGGATAAGCATCTAATGCAGCTGTTCTTCATGCTTGATGCATGTAAGGAACTGGATATAAATGTTCATCTTTTTGTTCCATACTTAGCTTATGCCAGACAGGATAAAAGATTTAGGGAGTATGAGTGTGTTTCGTCAGGGACCGTACTGAAAATTCTCAATTCCTTTGACTTAAAGAGTTTTTATACTGTGGATGTTCATGAAGAAAAGCTTTTAAAACATATAAAGGCAGAATCAAAGAACTTGACTGCAACATCTATAATAGGGAAATATCTTAAAAAAGAGGATCTGAAGGATCCCGTTATAATTTCGCCTGACAAAGGTGCCGTGGATATAGCAAAGAGAGTGGCTGAGATTCTGGACTGCGAGTATGATTATCTGGAAAAAAAGAGGATCTCTGGGGATAAGGTGGAAACAAGACCAAAGAACATAGATACAAAGGGAAGAGATGTGGTCATTGTGGATGATATGATATCCACAGGAGGAACAATGGCAAATGCATGTTCCATCCTGAAAAAAGAGGGAACGAGGAAGGTACTTGCCGGGGCGACACACCTCCTGATGGTGGGAGATGCAGAGGAGAAACTCAAAAGAGCAGGCATAGACAAGATCTTTGGCACAGACTCTATACCTCATAAATATTCACATATAAGTGTTGCACCTCTTATAGAGGGGGAGCTGAAGATCCTGTTATGAAAGAGAAGTTAGTTCCTCTGAAAGATCATCGATTTGAGTGTCAGATGTGTGGAGAATGCTGCAGAAACAGATGGGTACCTTTAACATTGGGAGATGTGCTGAGACTTGGAGAGATAAAACCTATTGAAGAATTTCTTTTGATCTGGAACGGAAAAAAATTAGTTATTGATAGAAGAAAATGGGATAATGGGTGTATCTTTTTAGAAGACAACAGATGTGAGATACATGGGATAAAACCTCTCATATGCAGATTATATCCCATTGCGCTCTCTGAGTTTCCGATTCTGGAAGAGAATATTCCATACTATCTCAAGAATGGTAAAAAAGTATATCTCTATATTGATGAAAACTGCAAAGGCGTTGGAAAAGGTAAAAAAATAGATATTGAAAAACTTCTGAAACTCTGTGAAACTGTTCTACAGGAGATTAAAGAAACATCCATAGAAAAACTTATGGATATAGTTTAATGCCCCCGCCGGGATTCGAACCCGGGTTTGCGGCTCCGCAGGCCGCTGTCATATCCACTAAACTACGGGGGCTTTTCCCTCATCTTCTTCTCCAGATTCCATACTCTTTTCGTCAGATCTCTGAGCCAGAAAAGTATTATGAGGATCAGAGCCAGATACACGTATTCGTCTCCTTCCATAATATAACTCCGAACTGATCTTATTTAAACATGATGATTCACTCTGCAATCTCAGCATCTCCCCTTGTCCTTTTCAGAAGATCATTTATGAAACTTTCCTTATCTCTTTTCCTGATCGATACTTTAAAAAAAGCTCTTTTTTCCAGCTTTTTATCAAGAATTCTACATTTGTATCTGTAGAGCGTGCTGTTGACCATCTGAAGAAAACTGTAATCCACAGAAAATGATATGATCTCCTCATAAAACTTTTCCACGATACCTGAAGCATCTATTCCCTTCAATGTAGCCTCTCTGTAGGCTCTTATCAATCCTCCAACTCCGAGTTTTATCCCTCCAAAGTATCTGGTAACGACAATAACAAGATTTTTCAGATTTTTTTTAAGAATCACATCCAGAATCTGTTTTCCCGCTGTGTTTAATGGTTCTCCATCGTCTGATGAGCTGAATCTATCGTTCACGACATAGGCATAGGGATTATGAGATGCATCCTTAAACTCTCTTCTTATACTTTCTATGTATGCTTTCGCCTCTTCCTCATTCTCTATGGGTCTTATAGAGGCTATGAACTTTGATTTTTTTATCTTTATTGCAACTCTTGCTTGTTTCTCCACTGTGAGGTATGAGTCCATACAGAGTGTTGGGATGAAGTTTAATATATCTTCTCAATGTATCTCCTTGAACTTCTTCACAATCTCATTTGCAACATCGAGAGTGGAGGATTTTCCACCCATATCATATGTTCTCACCTTCCCCTCCTTTATCACAAGGGCTACAGCATCTTCAAGTTTTTTTGCAAGTTCGATCTCTCCGAGCCAGTCAAGCATCATCTTCGCTGCCAGGATCGCTGCCATTGGATTCACAACATACTTTCCAGCATATTTCGGTGCGGATCCATGTGTGGGTTCAAATACTGCAAACTTATCCCCTATATTTCCTGAACAGGCAAATCCCAGACCGCCAATCAGCTGAGCAGCTTCATCTGAGATTATATCTCCAAACATATTTGAGGAAACGAGGACACTGTAATCCTGAGGATTTTTGATAAGCCACATCGCCATCGCATCCACATTTGTTTCCCACAGTTCTATATCGGGATAATCCTTTGCTATCTCTCTCGCCTCTCTCACCATCAATCCAGATGTTTCTCTTATCACATTTGGTTTTTCAACGACTGTGACGGATTTTCTGTTAAATTTATCAGCATACTCAAAAGCCTTTTTGAGAATTCTTCTGCATCCCTTTCTTGTGAATATTCTTGTGGATATAGCCATATCCTCTAAGGGGACATTTTTAAACCTCTCCATCTTTGGATGCGTCTCCATCAGAGCATTAAAAACCCTCTCAGGAACAGGATGATACTCTATACCAGAGTACAACCCTTCTGTGTTCTCTCTGAAGATAACAAGATCTATATCGTCCCTGTAGTTCAATGGATTTCCGGGGTATGCTTTGCATGGTCTCATATTCACATACAGATCAAATAACTGTCTCAGCTTCACTATGGGTGAGAAGTACTGAATTCCCTCTTTTCTGAGTTCGGGATTCAGCTCTTTCTGAGCCTCTTCCTTCGGTTTTGATGTTATGGCTCCGAAGTATGCACAATCACACTTTCTCAGAAGCTCTATTGTTCTATCTGGAAGCGGATTTCCCTCGGATTTCCAGAACTTCCATCCTATATCTCCATGTATAAGCTCTGCATTGAACTCGATCCCGTCAAGCACGATCTTTACAGCATCTGTGACATCCTTACCTATGCCGTCTCCAGGCAACCAGGCTATTTTATACATTTTTTATCACCTTTTTTGTATACTCTAAAAGACCTCCACTATCTATAATCTCCATTATAAAACTGCTGAAAGGCACAAAACTGAACTCCTTATTATTCACAGAGATCTTTCCCTTCAGAACATCTATACTTACAGTATCTCCTGAGTTTATATAATCAGATGCTTCCTTACATATCACAGGTATCAATCCATTGTTTATGCAGTTTCTGTAATATATCCTTGCAAAGGATTTTGCTATTATAGCCGATACGCCTGCATACTTCAGAGATGTAACTGCCTGTTCTCTTGATGATCCACAACCAAAGTTTTTACCTGCGACGATTATATCTCCCTTTTCAACATTTTTTACAAAATCTGGATCTAAATCTTCCAGTGCATGTTTTGCCATCTCCTCCGGATCCATTATTGTATAGACATACTTCCCTGGATATATAACGTCTGTGTTTATGTTATCTCCATATTTGAAGGCTTTACCTTTTATCATGATAACAGTATCATTGTTTTCCTTTTATTTTTTACTGTTATAGCTCCTTCCATCTCGTCACCTTCGTTGCTATAACAATGAACACCACCGCCAGTACACCCATGATCAGAAATGATAGGGATGCTCCCGATGGATTGTCCATTATCATGATACTCCTGAGACCTTCATGGAAGTAGTAGAGAGGAAGAAACTTTGCTATCGTCTGGAGATATCCGGGCATCATCTCAATAGGCCAGAAAGCACCTGACAAAAACATCATGGGAAATGCTATGGCATTACCTGCTCCCGATGCAGCCTCCACATCCTTTATCACACCACCGAGTATCATCCCTATGCTGGAAAACGTGACAGCTCCCATGAATATGAGTAAGATCGCATAGATGTTCGGGAGTGCATGAACATCAAAGATGATCCATCCAAATATCACCATTACAGCTGTGAGCATAAACGCAAGCGTTGTCTGCTGGAGTATATTACTGAGTATCCAGGAACTCTTGGAGAGTGGAGTTGCCGCCAGCCTTTTTACAGTTCCATTTCTTCTCAGTTCAGATATTGTTGCCGTTGCTCCAATAACTCCATTTGTCATTATAAAAGCTGCTATATATCCCGGGAGATAATAATCTCCAGGGGTCATATTTTTCTCAGCGAGAGGTTCTGCTGTGATGGTCATCGCCTGTTCCTCAACGCCTATGAGCCTGTTATTAAATGCGTTGATAACACTCTCAATTATGCCCTCCACAGCCATAGCGGACATATCGTTTTCCTCTGCCAGGAATATTAACTCAACGCTTTCAGAGGCTGGAAGATTTTCCATAAGCTGGGTGAGTTTTTCTTTTCCCTCCCTCATGGCTTTCAGGTCATCTGGATTCATACTTCCAGAATACTTCTCAAAATCTGAGAAGGTACTGAGAATAACGTTTAATCTTATTGTCATACTTTTTTCATATAGTTTCTTTTCAAATCCCTTTGGGATCTTCAGTATTCTGTAGTTGTACTCAAAAGATGGATTTTCCTTCACATAGGTATTGATATCGATCTCAGGATCGAGTTTTCTTATCTCAAAAATGTTCGTTGATTCTAAAGCGTTTATGAAAGCTTCAGAGAGTTCAGTCTGTTTTCCATCTTCAAGATCAAAGTTCTGAATAAAGAGCGTATATTTTTGAGTTCCTGTTCCACCGAATATTGTCCCGAAGAGCAGCAAAAGCATCAGAGGAAATAAGAACGAGAAGAAAATACCTGTTTTTGTTCTCAGCCATCCCTTTATAAGTGCTGTAAATACCGGTATAATACTTCTCATATTAACTCACCCCTGTCATCAACTCTTCCACCTGTCAGCTGCGAGAAAACATCATCCATGCCTCCTTCTGTTATCTCTATTTTATATCCATCACTTAACTGATAAAGCTGTGCTAGGGCTTTGCTAGCTTCTTCTCTCGTTTTAAACTTACCTATCACGGTATTCTTCTCATGTAAGACTTTTTCTGTAAAACTCTTTAACATTTTTTCTGCTTTTTCTATGTTTCTTCCTTCTACACTCACTTTTATTCCTCCTCCATACTTTGAGATGAGGTTACGGATCTTATCTGTAGCTATGAGCTTTCCCTTTACCATCACTCCTGCTCTATCACAGAGCCGCTCCACTTCCTCCATATAGTGGGATGTGAGAAATACAGTCTTACCCATTTTTTTGAGTGTTCTTATCACTTCCCATGTTTCCTTTCTTGCCTGTGGGTCTAAACCTGTTGTGGGCTCATCAAGAAATAACAGCTCGGGGTCACTGGCCAAAGCCATGCATATGCCGACACGTCTCTGCATACCTCCTGAGAGTTTATGGAACTGTCTGTTCTTAGCCTCCCATACTCCGAGTTCCCTGAGTATATTCTCAATATCTGGTTTTACTCCATATATCTTTGCTATAAGCTCCACATTTTCCTTTACAGTAAGACGTTCAAAAGCATTGAACTCCTGAGGCATTACCCCTATCCTCTTTTTTATCTCTTTTTCATCTTTTCTCACATCAAATCCAAGTACCTTTGCATCCCCTTCAGTGGGATTTCTCAGACATTCCAGTATCTCCACAGTAGTTGTCTTTCCTGCCCCGTTGGGTCCCACAAGCGAGAATATTTCACCCTGATAAACATCAAAGGATATTTTATCTACCGCTGTGACGTCCTTATAAACCTTTACGAGATCCTGAACTTCTATAACTTTCTCTGACATATCCTTTCCTCCTTTTTATCAGTGGAATAATTTTATTTAATACATTTCTTTTAAAAATTTTTCTGAAGATATGATAAGACCACCAAGAAAAAGGCTTACTTATACATGAAAACAATAAGTTTATTTTCAGTGTCTAATTATGAGTTAAAGGTTTTCTCTCTTCCTGAGAAGATATATAAAGATAGGATTTCTTATATAACATATGAAGAAAATAATAATCCTGCTCCTCGTACTTGGCCTCTTCATGGGTAATGTGAGGGCTACATGGGTGAAGGTATGGCTGGAAGAGGGCGATTGTGGAGAAGCAACATTTTACTCGGGTGACACTGTCTATTTCTATTTAAGGGCGGAGAGGGATTGTAATGCAACTATAATACTGGAAACTCCATGGAAAGTTAAAGTCCTGAAGGAAAAAATGGAGTTGAAGGCGTGCGGAACTTACAGATCATACTTTGATATAGGTACTGGAATAACAAGGTCAGACTGGTGGAGAATAGTTGTGGAGGTAAAGGATGGGTCAGGAAATGTGGCAAAGGCTGAATGTTCCTTCTATGTCCCAATAAAGAAACCCACTCCTCCGCCATCTACACCGTCCATCACTACACCACCTTCTACCACACCATCTCCTACTACCACAACACCTCCTACAACAATACCACAATCCACTACACCACCTTCTACCACACCATCTCCTACTACCACAACACCTCCTACTACTACACCCGCTTCCACAGTGCCTGAATCCCCCAAACTACCTGTTTTTTCTCCTCCCCCCAAAAACTATGCACCCATTTTTTATGCAGGAGTTCTGGCAGCTATAGTGATAAGTGTCATGATGTACCTTCTTATAACTAAGAGGCCGTAGAGAAGTACCTCTTAAAGAGTTCAAATGGAATATCGTCCCTGTAATAATAGAGACAGATATTGGGGACACCTCCCTTGAAGATGCTGAAAAATGCCTTATTTATTTCAGAATCCGGTAAAATATTGTATGTATCGAATTTGCATATTTGAATCTTCATTATAGCTTTGTCTCCAAGTATCTTCCTGGCTCTGGAACTTATATCTTCTAAATACCTCAGAGATTCCTCTATACTAAAATCGTTTTCCTCTGCTATCTGTCTGTGATAGGACATTATTGCAAAATAATCGAAATATTCTTTTGCACCCACAATGTCTTGGGAAAACCATTCTATACCATCATTTACATCTATAACTGAATCATAGTATGTATCAAGAACAAACTTCAGGTTTGGATTCACTTTTTTTGATTCTTCTATTATTCTTTTTGCAAGATTCAATAATTTCTGGGATTTCCATATACTCCACTGTGGATTTTCAGGATCTATATTTTTTCCAAACTCTTTTTTATACTCTTCTTCTGCCCATTTACTGAAATCTTCATTCTCTGCGAGATAGAGATCATCCTGAAACATTATTCCCTCAATCTCATAGGAGGCTAAATCCCGGTAGAGAGAAATGAGATAGTCCTGAAACTCAGGAACAAAGGGAGAGACTCTCTCATACCAGTTTGTGTTTGGATTATGTTCGTTGTCCAGAACAGCCCAGTCTTCATGTTCTTTAAGTACCCACGGCATATTTAAAGTTGTCATCCATGCATATACATCTATATTCCTTTTTTTGGCTTCTCTGATAACTTCTTTTAAAAGATCCTTTATTACTGGAGCTTTATCTGTTCTGAAATAGACTCCTCCCTCATCATAGTCAAAGACTCTCAGGAATATGGTATTCACCCCCATTTCCTTCATTTTATCCAGATCCTTTATATCAAAATCATCCAGTTCTATCTGTACAGCCTTTATATTTTCAAAATATCTTAAAATTCTATTTTTGAACTGTTCTGCTGCAATTTTTGTGTTTTCTCTATCATTTCCGGCAACTACAACTATTTTTTGATTATTCTTCTTTTTACAGAATATGTTTTTATATCCCTCTTTCTCAAGATTTTTCTTCTCTTCACTGTTTAAAATATTTTCAGTTATTTCTCCTGTTTTTTCAGCTTTGTGACCACCAAGTACGATAATATTCTCAGATTTCCTGTCAATATCACTTTTAATATAAGTTTTAATTCCATTTTCTTCCAGAAACTTAGATAAATACTCTGCAGAGGGATAATCATACTCATTTGTAATTATATCAACTGTTTTTCTGTCAAAAATATAAAGCGAGTGTCCTTTTTCAATAAAATCTATTTTATCAATCTTTTCAAAACTGAAGTGTGGAACAATCGTGATATCTGTATCTCTCTGTTTTAAGTTATCGGGGTAAATACCATCCAGATTCAACACTCTGAAGATAACTTTATCGTTTTTTTCAGAGGGCAGTACTATAACTTTCTCAGAGGCATCTGTATAGAATAGTTTATTCTTCACGATGGAACTGAACTCTGAAAGAATATCAGAGGGATCTTCTTTCTCAGTAACTTCCCAGAAATCAGGAGCTGTTTTTGAAATATACATATTTCCCAGAGGTTTATAATAGGAGTCTCCTATTCTTTTTCCCATTGCCAGAATTTTTCCTCCGTTTTCCATGTATTTCTCAATTTTTTCCATATCTGGAGACTCTGTATAGGGAAATATGACGAGGTTATACTTATCCATCTCATCATAACTGAATATTACATTGTATGGTATATGTAATTGCAGTAGCATCATGGAGTCTCCTAAAAATTCTTTAAAGAATATATCTCCATTTTCAGATTCTACAGTATCTTTGGAATAAAATATGGCGGTGTCTGCTATGGAATCTGTATTGTAATAATAATCTTCATACTTTTTTATCCAGTTAAATATTTCCTTTCTTTTCTGAAGATCTGCGGATCCCTCCATATCAGGATAATCTGTTTCATAGAGGTTACATCCTGTCTCAAGGATCAGCTCTGCCAAAAGACTCTGTGTTTCTTTAACGGAGTAGGAAAGAATCCATGAAGGTTTTTCTCTGTCAAGGTCTCTGTAGAATTTCAGTATTGCAACATCTCTCAGAAGATTGTAAAAATCACATAGAGAGAGATCATATGTGGCTGCATCGTACTCATGGGTCATGATATCAACTGTCTCTCTAAGATTTATTGACCATCCTGTTTTAAATCCATCATAAAATCCATGCCAGTGCTCAAGGATTATCTTTATATCGGGGTTTACCTTTCTCGCTTCCCTCTTCACGTCTTCTAAAAATTCTTTTATCTTTTCTTCTCTCCATTCTATCCATATTTTCCAATTTTTATCATTTTTCCCTGGTATATCCAGTCCTTTTTCTTCTTTAAATAATCTTTTACAATCTTCACAGTGACATGCATAATTATCCTCCCAGTCTCCAAAACTGTTCAGAAAAATAACAACATCTAAGTATATCCCATCGACATATGGGGCTATCTTCTTTACCTCTTCAAGAAATATCCTCCTGTACTCAGGGTCATTCGGGCATATCCATGCATCCTCTGAGTGTTTCTCCACCCAGAAAGCAACATTACCATAAAAAACAGCCTTTCTTCCATCCTCTCCCACCTGAAGCCATTCTGGATGTTCTGTGTATATGCTCTTCTTTCCCTCATCGACCTTTCCATCTTCATCCATATCCACATTGTATGTCTGAATCTCCAGTGGTGCTAAATACACAATAACTTTTATCCCCTTTCTGTTTGCCTCCTCTTTCAGCTCCTTTAAGTACTCCAGATCCTCCTCAGTAACACCTATGTTCTCGGTGGATATCCATGTCAGGATTATATTTGCATTTTCCTCAACAGCCTTTTCAACACTGTAATAAGCAGAGATCCTGGCATCGTTCCATCCTGTTGAGGATACCGGGATCATGATTGAAAATAAAATGATCGATGTTAGAAGTTTTTTATGCATATAGAGTATCAGTTTTTCATCTATTTATTCTTTATGAGATGCATGCCCAACCTATATAAATCAAGCTCCTGAAAATATGATAATGGTATGCAGAAAACTCAGGATCATGGATATCGTTAATGGTGAGTGGGACGAGGAAGATCAATCTCTCAAGACAATCTTTGGAAAGATAGATGAGATAAGAGCATTTGGGACTGTGATGGACAAGTTTGTATCGGAAGATGGGAAATACTCCTTTATAATACTGGATGACGGAACAGAGACAATAAGAGTGAAAACATGGAGGGATGATGTGAGGAGGATGGAAGGAATAGAGAAGGGGGATATTGTGGACGTTATCGGCAGATTGAAGTATTATAACGAGGAGATCTACATTTCACCCAGAATAATAAAAAAGATTTCATACAATTTCTGGCTTCTGAGACATTTAGAGATAATAGAGAGTTTAAAAAATCTCCCTGAACATATAGAAAAAGAAGAGATAAAAGAAATTACAGAGGAAGTAGAGGAGCTTGAGATACTGGATACAGACATAACAGCAAAAAAGATACTGGATGTTTTAAAATCCGGAGAGATGAGCAGAGATGAGATCATTGAAAAAACATCGTTGGATGAAATAGATGTTGAATTATCATTACGAGAACTCATAGACGAAAAAAAAATAGAAGAAAAAAATGGAAAATTTAGGGTATTGTGATTGAATTCAGGATTATCGATACCTTGTCCGTCTTTTTTAATTCACCGCTGAAATACGTCTTTACTGTGTACTCCGCCTTTACCATTCCGATATCCGAGTACCATGCATATCCATCTTCCACCCATTTATAGAGTTTCCATGGTTCGCCTGTGTTGTACTCCACCTCATATGTTATTGTGAACTTCACCCTTGCACACTCATATGTCTTTCCTCCCGCTTCTATGTTTTCAAACTCCTCAACGTATATCTCCCTGTCATATGTTCCTCTTCCAAAGATATCGCTCGTTGTATATGCCACATGAGTATAAACACCAGGAGCTCTTTGTTTACATGTGAACTCTGTGAAAAATGATCCATGATCCTTCTTTGTAGTTCCTTTAACGAGAGAGTACACACTCGGTAGAGGTGGAGAATATACATATTTTATTGAATACGCAATGCAGCACCAGTTTTCTCCTTCAGCATAGATCTCTCTCAATCCGTTGTTTTTGTAGTAAAATGTATAGTTATCCTGATGTCCAACTTCGTCTATATCCCCCGTAGGAGGTATTGCACAGAGTATGTTTCCCCATACAAACCAGCTTGACCTGAGCTCTTCAGTTGTTTTATTCTTATATACCATTGTTCCCCATTCACCGCCACGAACTGAGAAGTAGTATGTATAAGATGTTTCTATGGGGATCTCTGGTTCGTATATTCTTTTCGATTCCTCAGGAGCCCCTGTGGGTTTTGGTGTTGTTGTAGGAGGTGTTGTGGGGAGAGATGTGGTAGTAGGAGGAGGTGTCTCTAAGGGTGAAACAATTATTGTTTTTGTCAGATTTCCTGCTTTTATCTCTATAGTTCCCTCTTTATCAGCCAATTCCTGAAATTGTACTGTTTTTGAACTTTTTCCTTCCAACTCAACATTTTCCATTTTTGATATCTCTCCTATTGTAACAAGAACAGTGTAGCTTCCAGAGGAGTCCCCTTTATTCTGAACATCCACGAGAATGGTCAGTACATCTCCTACCTTTGGAGTTTCCGGGACTACTCTCAGATTAGTTATCTCAAACTGTGCAGGTGAGGTAGTCGTCCCAGGCGGAGTTGTGGGTGGAGCAGTGGGAGATGTGGTTTTGGGTGTCTCAGTGATACATCCCAAGAATAGCAGAGTTATCAGTGCAACCTCGACAAACTTTTTAACAGTATTTTTCTTCATGTTATTAGACTTTACCAGAAGTTACTATTATACCTTTCGGTATAAAGATGAGCTCAGAAAGGGTAAGTTTTCTGAAGTAAAATGCAGTTCAGAAGATTACTCAGAAAGTTTTTTAAGTTATGATACATTCTTTAAAATATGTTTCAGAGACTGAGAGGAACAAGAGATTTTTATCCAGAAGAAATGACAGCAAGGAATAAAGTCTTTAAAATTATAAGGGAAACTGCTGAAAGACATGGATTTGTGGAGGTAGTCTCTCCAGCCATTGAATCATTTGATCTGATAGCGAAAAAATCGGGAGAAGATATAAAAGAGGAGATATATGCCTTTAAAGATAAAGGAGGAAGAATGATCTGTTTAATTCCAGAGTTCACACCATCTGTCTCAAGAATGATAGCAAACAGACAGAAGGAACTTGGAAAGCCTTTGAAATGGTACTCCATTCCCAGACACTGGAGATATGAAAGACCACAGTCCGGAAGATTACGTGAGTTTTATCAGCTGAATGTTGATATATTCGGATCAGAATCTCCGAAGGCAGATACAGAAGTTCTCTCAGTGGGGATATGCATAATGCTCAACTTAGGCTTAAAAGATTTCCTGTTCCATATCTCCAATAGAAAGTTTCTTCAGGGTTTACTTCAGGAATACAATGTATCCAATATTCAGGAAGCCTTCAGAATTATAGATAAAAGAGATAAGATACCTGAGGAGGAGTTTGTTGACGGATTACTGAAATGTGGAATAAAGGATTATGATGAGATCCTTGATATACTCGATTCCGTGACAATAGAGAATATAGGTGATTTCAGGGGGAGAAATGAATTAATGGATAAAGCTATTGATAATTTGATTGATATATTCAGGTATCTGGAATATTATGGTGTAAGAGAACACTGTGTGCTCGATCTGAGTATTGTCAGAGGACTGGCTTACTATACAGATATGGTATTTGAGGTCTACGATAAAAAAAAGGAGATGAGAAGTTTGTTTGGAGGAGGAAGATACGACGATCTTGTGGAAAGTTTTGGAGGTGAGCATACTCCTGCTGTGGGCTTTGGGATGGGAGATGTAGTTCTGGAACTTATGATGAAAAAAGAAGGAGTATGGCCTGAGGAGAAGACAGACATGGATTATTATATTGCAAATATAGGTGATGTTGACAGATATGTCTTTTCCATAGCAAAAAAACTGAGAAATAAGGGATATAGAGTAACATTTGATCTCATGGAGAGAAATCTCAGCAATCAATTAAAGTATGCAGATAAAATCAATGCTAAAAAGGTTATCATCGTAGGAGAAAAGGAGATAAAAGAAGGTAAAATCTTGATAAGGGACATGGAGACAGGTAAACAGGAGAAAATAGATGTTAATAAAATCTAATCATTTTCTTTTGATATCTCTGCTATAATCCAGTTTTTTATCTCTTCTTTTTTGTGTATCAGGTATTTTAACTCTTCAGGGTTTATCAGTACTATCTTTGCGATCCATCCCAGTGTGTAACAATCTTCATTTAATATCTCAGGATCCATCTCAAGCTCTTCATTAACCTCAAGGATTATCCCACTCAGGGGAATGGGAAGTTCCTCATCCCACTCCTCTTCATCGTTTCCTATGACACAGAAGATCTCTCCTCTTATATACTCCTCCTCCTCAAACGGCAGTTCTACAAAATCGAATTCTCCAGTTTTCTGAAGATAATGATCTATTCCTATTATCGCTGTGTTATTTTTCTCAAGTTTTACCCATAGATGGTCAGGAGAGTAGTACAGATCCTCGGGGAAAATATAATCTCTGATGTTCAATCTATCACCTTATTTGTCTCTGCGATCATAGATAAGAGTTAGGTTTAAATATTTTGTGTATGAAAAAAGAGAGTGATATAATGAAAGAGAAATTAGCAGTAGTTTTTGTTATAGGAATAGTGTTTCTATCAATGTGTACAGAAACTTCTGAGGAGAAATCTGCAGAAAGTGAGTTAACAGTGAGTAAATTTGTTTTCTGTACGGAAGTGCTGCAAAATGGAGAATATACGCCAAGATCCAATGCTGAATTTCTCCCTGGGGAGAATATCTATATATATTTTGAGCTTAAAGGAGTGAAAACAGAGGAATCTAACGGTAAATATAGCGTTTCGGTGAAATGGGATTATCTCAAAATATACAGGGGAGGAAATCTTCTGGATGAAAAATACAATGTTCTGAATTACAATCAGAGCTTCGATACCACTGTTTCATATGTCTGGATGAGCAAGCCACTCTCAATAACAGATCCTGGAGATTATGAAGTAGAGATAAAGGTCATAGATAATTACACAGGGAAGTATGTAACTGCCAGAGAGAGTTTTAAGATTGTTGGGGAGAGTTTAACAACAACTCCTCCAGAAGAAAAGGAGAAGAACATAGATGTAATATACTATTACTTTTTGAAGGTACCATCTGCCACGTACCATCTCTTTGGAAACGTTTATGAAAATTATGTGGATGTTGAAATAACGAACAACAGCAGTGAGAAGGTAAGAGTAAAGGTGGAGGTACAGATAATGAACTTCACATCACCTTCCTTCCAGACCATCGATATCCCCGGGAATAACAAAGTTACGGTGAGTTTGACGCCTCCTCTCATGCCCAACGTTCTGGATCTCCTTTCAGAACAGAAGAGAACAAACTTCCATATAAAGGTAACATACATAGAGTCCGGTGAAGAAAAACTTGTTTTTGAAGATACTCAGCCTGTGACAATGCTTGCAAAGAGAGATATGGTTCTCTGGATGCAGGGATATGATTTCAGAGATAATATAGCGGCATGGGTAACACCAAATGATCCTGCGATAGACCATTTTTTCTCCGTTGCAAAGAAGTATATGCCGGGAGGTACATTCGCAGGGTATCAGGAAGATGAAGAAGGTGTTCTGAATCAGCTTGAAAAGATCTATTATACCCTCAAGAAAGAGTATAAGATCTCCTATGTGAGTACACCGAACTTCAGGATCTACAATGATGGTAAGGATGTGATCCAGAGAATAAAGTTCCCCTCAGAAACGCTAAGCACAAAAACAGGAAACTGCATAGAGACCACCGTACTTTTTGCCTCCATATTTGAAGCTCTTGAAATGAATGCTGTGATAATCCTGAGACCGGGACATGCATATGTGGGTGTGGAGACACAGAATGGCAGTGGCTACTACTATTTCATAGAAACAACTATGCTTGGAAATGAAGATGTGACATTTTACGATGCCTTAGATCAGGGATATGCAAACTTTGATGAGGACAAACCCCATCTTCAGAACAATGAAGTGGGTTACAGAGCCATCTTTATAAATGACTGCAGAGCGGCAGGAATATCTCCAATAGAAGAATAGTCTATTTTTCTTTTTCTATTTTTTTAAATCCCGTATATTTCCTGAGTACTTCGGGAACTGTTATACTTCCATCCGGAGTCTGGAAATTTTCCAGTATCGCCACTAAAGCTCTTGTGGTCGCTATGCATGTGGAGTTCAGGGTGTGTACGAACTTATTTCCCTCTTTTGTCCTGTACTTTATATTCAGTCTCCTCGCCTGATAATCTGTACAGTTTGAGCATGATACAACCTCTCTGTATTCTCTCTGGACAGGCATCCATACCTCTATATCATATTTTTTAGCTGCCACAGTACCTATATCTCCTGTACATATATTCACAACTCTAAAATGAAGCTTCAGACTTTCGAACAGATCCATCGCATTTTTCAGTAACTCTTCATGATACTTCCATGACTCCTCAGGTTCGCAGATCACTATCTGCTCTATCTTGTTAAATTGATGAACTCTGAAGAGTCCCTTTGTCTCTCTACCATGTGTACCTGCTTCTTTTCTGAAACATGCAGATATTCCACAGTATTTTATTGGTAGATCCTCTGGATTCAGTATTTCGTTCATGTACATTGCTGTCAGAGGATGTTCTGATGTGGCTATAAGATAGAGATCTTCATCCTCTATCTTGTACATCACATCTTCAAAATCTCTGAGATCTGTAACTCCCTCATAGGCTTTTCTGTTCATCATATAGGGAGGGTATATGGGCTTATATCCTCTCCTGAGCATGAACTCCATTGCATAATACTGAAGTGCAAGATCAAGAACTGTGAGTTTTCCCTTCAGGAAAAAGAATCTCGATCCGGAGATCTTCGCAGCCCTCTCAAAATCTCCTATGTTGAGGCTCTCTACAAGATCTATATGGCTTTTAAGCTCAAAATCAAACTCTGGTTTTTCTCCCACAAACTTTACGGGGACATTTTCCTCTCCTACAGGAACTGATTCATGAAGTATATTCGGGAGTCTCTTGAGATAATAGTCTATTTTTTCTCTTTTACTCTTCATTTCCTCTTCCAATTTCTCTATTTCTTTCGGTATTTCTGCTGCTTCCTTTATTTTTTCAGATGCATCTTTACCTTCTTTTTTTAATATGCCTATCTCCAGTGCCACTTTGTTTCTCCTGTGCCTCAACTCATCTGTTTTACTTTTTAATTTTCTCCATTCTCTATCAAGTTCAAGGATCTCATCTATCCAGAGAAGTTTTTCTTTATCCCCTCTTTTCTCAAGATCCGATCTTACGATCTCCGGATTGTTTCTGATCAGATTGATATCAAGCATGCTCTTTTTAAACATAGAATATTTAAAACATTTTCGTTCTATAGGTAGTATGATTATAGATTTTCTTCTTGAGATGGGGAAACTGAAAAATATAAAGAGAGCAGGATGGGTTATAAATGGGATAGAAGGGGAAAGTGTTGCTGATCACTGCTTCAGAGTATGTATTTTGAGCATGCTTCTTGGAGATCTTTTGAGGGAGCGATATAAAATAGATATGGAGAAACTCCTGAGAATTGCAATACTGCATGATATTGCGGAGAGCAAGATAGGAGACATACCCTATGAGGCTCTCAGTTACATTGGTGAAAAGAACAAAAGTAAAGCTGAGAAAAAGGCATGCAGGGATCTTTTAAAGGATCTGAAAAATGGAGAGAGATACTACTCTTTATGGGAAGAGTTTGAGGATAGAAAGAGCATAGAAGCTAAGATTGTAAGAGCCGCTGATAAATTAGAGATGATGGTACAGTGCTATGAGTATGAAAAAGAGGGATATGATCTGGATCAGTTCTGGAATAATGAATTTAATTTCAGAGATTTTAAATTTGATATTGTTAAAGAGATATTTGGAGAGCTGGAAAAGAGAAGAAAAATTAAAAAGTAAATATCTAATCTTTATCCTTCTTCTTTTTTAGGGGAAGGATATTTAATTGTTGTAGAAGAATCGAATGTGGAAAGGAAAAAGTTTTTTGTCAGTTTCATTGCTCCTGTCGGACATATATCTCGACAGAGAGCACAGAAACAGCACTTTCCGAGATCTATCTTCGGATATTTTTTGGGATATTTATCCTTGTATTCCTCAGACATTTCTATCATTTCTATAGCTCTATTAGGACATATTTTAGCACAGAGCCCACAGGAGATGCACTTATCAATATCGTACTCATGTTCGCCTCTGTATCCATCGGGAATGGGAATGGATTCATGTGGGAATCTGACGGTCATTGGCTTTGAGAAAAGATTTCTGATCAGCTTGGGTATTACGTCTGTTTTCATTTTATCACCTATCCAGATCTGCTGGACATATATTCAGACTCCAGTATATGGCGGGTACATCTGCGATCTCTGCTCCTTTTAGCAGATACTCAAACACAGGTATCATATGTAGAAAACTGGGACCACGGATCTTTACTCTGTATGGAGTTGTACCACCATCACTTACCATGTAAATTCCTGCCTCCCCTCTTGCTATTTCATTGCGGACATATACCTCTCCTTCAGGTATCTTCATAGCTAACTTTGGTTTTTTAAATTCCTTTGCTATAAAATCACCATCAGGGAGATCATTTAGTGCCTGCTTTATTATATTTATAGATTGCTGGATCTCTTCCAGTCCTATCATGTATCTTGCGTATGCGTCTCCTTCATTCCTCACAGGTATCTCAAAATCGAGTTTATCATATACCTCATAGGGATCGTCTTTCCTCACGTCTGCTTTCATTCCCGAACCTCTTAATACAGGTCCCGTTGCTCCCAGCCTTATTGCATCCTTCAGTTTCAATACTCCAACACCCTTCATTCTCTCTAAGTGTGCCGGGTTCTCCATTCTTTCAAACTCCAGCATTTCTTCCATCTTCTCCAGAACTTTTAATATCCGCTCTTCAGCTCCTTGAGGAAGATCTCTTCTCACTCCTCCAGGACATATATATCCAGCAGGATAAACTCTTCCTCCCGTTATCATTTCAAAGAGATCCAGGATATAATCTCTGTACCCAAAAGCTATTTTAAATCCCGTATCAAAACCGGTACCTATCGAGATTATACCATACCATATGATATGAGATTGGATTCTTGAGAGTTCGGCCATTATTACCCTTATATATTTTGCTCTCTCTGGTATTTCAATACCCATCAGTTCATCTACAGCCTCAGCGTGAATGAGATTCCAGTTTAATGGCTCCAAAATACATATCCTATCAGATAACACAGCATTTTGGAGTGGTAGTCTATATTCCATCAGTTTTTCAAATCCTCTGTGAAGGTATCCCGGATCTGCTCTGGCGGAGATTATCTTTTCCCCTTCTACTTTCAGTTTAACAGAAAAATTACCTGACCCCGGATGTGCAGGACCAAAAAATAATTCATACTCATTTTTACCAATATGTTCCAGCTCCATCTATCACACCTCCTCAAAATAGCTTATCTCTCTTTCATTTCCTCTGTCATAATATTTTTCTCTGACATATTCTCTCCAGTTAAAATCTTTTTTGAATGGAGGTGGTCCTTCCCAGTCTTCCAGGAAAAGGGGAGATAGATCATTATTTCCTTCAAAATTTACCCCAAACATTTCATGCATCTCTCTTTCATGGATCTGGGCATTTTCTCCCCATATAGGAACAACAGATTTTATATTCGGATTGTTTCTGTCTATTCTTGTTTTTAAAGTAAGAAGAATTTTATCTTTATATGACCAGAGATGATAGGTCACTTCATACTCTCCCTCTTTTAACCAGTCGGTGACAGATATGGCAGAAAGATGCTCAAATCCCATTTCTTTTACAAATTTACAGAGATTTATCAAAGCTTCTTTATCTATCTTCACCCAGATCCTCCTCTCTCGCTGCATCTCCCCTTCAACTTCAAACTTCGCATTAATTTTATTCAGAATATCTGTTTCCATTTATTCCATCTCCTCAACATGTTTGAATATCTTTGCACAAGCTTCAAATACAGCCTCAGGTCTCGGCGGACATCCAGGGATATACATGGTGACAGGGATATAATCTTCCAATCTTTTTATCGTGTTATATGAATCCCAGTACATACCCCCTGTCATGGTACACGATCCTAAAGCGAGTACCACCTTTGGCTCAGGCATCTGTTCATATATTCTCTGAGCTCTTTTTATTGATTTTAGGGTCTGATATCCTGCAATGAATAAAACATCTGCATGTCTCGGTGTTCCCACAACAATCATTCCAAATCTTTCCATGTCCCATCTGGATCCGACCACTGGTACTAATTCACAGAATCCGCATGAATTAAACCAATTCATAATCCATATAGCTTTTATAAGCCTTTTCATCTTCTTTTTTTGAGGAGATTCTTTTGCCATTTTATCACCTTCTTATAGATTTGGTATGCCCCAAATAAAAACTTTTTCTTATAATCTTTCCCCTGAGTTGAAAAAAATAGGTACATTCTTTTTCATAATCCTTACATCCTTTTACAGAAACTATCCCGATATATCTAAATTCCTGAGAAAATGCTCTTCACTGTCTGCTTTTTGGTAATATCATTCCCTCAGACTATCTATGAACTCTTTTCCAAGCAACTCCTCACCTGCGAATATTGCAATGTCCCCTCCTGTGTGCCAGAATACTATGGTGTCATCTCTTGATATCTCTCCCTTTTCTATCAGTCCTATTAAACCTGCCATCGCTTTTCCTGTGTATACCGGATCTAGAATAATTGCCTCTGTTCTCGCCATTAATTTTATAGCATCATTAGCTTCCTTTGTTGGTATATCATATCCCTCTCCTATAAAATCTGAGTATGTTATCACATCTTTCTCAGAGAAAGATTTTTTTATCCCCAAAACTTTTCCCGTTTTCTCAGCCATCTCAGCTATCATTTTATTAAACGGCTCAAACATCCTTCCAACTCTTATACCTATTATATTTGTATCAGAATTGACCATTTCCTTTCCAACTATAAGACCTGCCTGAGTACCACCGGAACCTGTAGCAAATATCAGATGATCTACTTCAATTCCCTTCTCTTCAGCCTGAGAATTTATTTCCAGAAAAGCATTTACAAATCCGAGGCAGCCGATAGGTGTCGCTCCTCCTACCGGCATTATATAACATCTATGCCCCTCTGCTTCCAACTCCTCAGATATCGAGTTCATTAACTCTCCCGCTTTCCTTGCGCCTTCATCCAGATCTTCTGCCGAAACAAAATGAATCTCAGCTCCCATGAGTTTTTCCAGTAAGAGATTTCCACGGTACTCTTCGGGTTCATCACCGATTAAAACAAGAATAGTTTTTAATCCAAGTTTTGTTGCACATGCCGTTGTTTCTCTCGTAAAGTTTGACTGAACTCCTCCTGTTGTAATTATGGTATCTACTCCTTCTGACAATGCATCTGCCAGTAAGAACTCCAGTTTTCTGATCTTATTCCCACCGTACCCTATACCTGTCATATCATCTCTCTTTATATACAGATTTGGAGCATTTATGGCCTTTGAGAAATTCGATAGTTTTTCTAAGGGTGTGGGCAGTCTCCCTATTCTTATTCTTGGTATCTTTTCGATTCTCATGATACAATTTAAGAGGTATCAAATTTATATCTTCTCCTCATAGTTTAATGAGATCTTGTTATCCGCAGAAAAGATCAGTCCCAGTACTTCCTCGTTCTTACATAGTTTTTTTCAGCTTCCCATATATCTTTTAAAAGTTCTTCTTCATCCACATGCATCTTTGCGAGAATTCTTGAAGCAGTCTGGGGACCTACACCTCTCGCAGCCAAGACTAAAGCAGCTTTTTTCCCGTAGGCAAGCATAAGATCTGCTGACCTCTTAGCATTTATAACTAACTCTTCCTCTTCTTCTGTTATTTTTTGTTTTTTCAGCCTTTTTTTCAGAGCCTTAATCGTCTCCTTGTCTTTCTTTGTTATTATAGCTAAAAACCTGGCCTGACATAATCTGCATCTTGGATACTCTTCTAAATTCTTTATCGTCATTGTGGCGTACCATTCTCCGCAATGTACACAGAAAAGTTTCACTCTTTTATTTTCAAGCCTTTTTTTCAATAATTTCAGTATCTCTTTCAAAGGTCTTTTTGGAGTGATTATTCCAGATGCTCCCATCTTGGTCAGTATGGGATATGCAAATGGCGATGGGTCCTTGGAATAAACAAGATCTATCTCATAATCTCCTGAGGAGATCTTTTCCAGAATATTTTCTGTTTTTTTGGTATCGAGTTTTTCATTGAAAAGCTCTCTCAGTGTTTCTTCATATATTGGAGAGTCTTCAAATGTATAAAGCACCTTTTTTATATGAAAACTCTCAGCATCCTTTGTCAAAGCACCAAATCTCTTCGCTACCTGTGCAAGCTTCCACTGGAAAAGTGATGATCTCTTTAAGGTAAGTTCTAAAATAGGTTTTACCTGTTCTGGTTTGAGGTTTATAAGTATATCTTTTAAAACTTCACCATCTCCCCTTATAGGAAACTGAAAACATATTCTGTAGGGATCTGCTCTCATTGCTATACTCGTTCCCAGTTTAGAAGAGAGTATGGAGGAGAGAATCGTGCCCAGGGTTTCATTGACAATACTGCCAAAACATGCATGAAGTATGACAAAATTTTCATATGTTTCTATGATAAGTTTTTTATCTGTTGGCACCCCAATTTTTTCCTGATTTTTTATATATTTTCTGATTTTCTCTATTGAATTCCTGTCAGCTATATAATTATCCAGATTTTTATTCTGAGAGATATAACATCTCAATTTTCCAACTTCCTGTGCTATTTCGAAGGGTACAGGTATCAATTCTCCTTCCCATCCGGGGATCGCTCCAATATTCTCAGCTTCGCTGACAAGAACTTCTCTCTCTTTTATATCAAGGATCTCCCATGCCTTTCCCTTAACTATAAAAACTCCTCCTATTTCCGCTCTGGTTTCTATGAACTCCTCATCAAGAACACCTATTCTTTTCCTCGATCCTATGTCTATGATCACATACTGTTTTGTATCAGGGATCATTGACAGATTCTCAAAATAGTATTTCAGAGTTGATCTTTTCTTTCCGAATTTTTCCTCATCTGTCCATAGCAGTCCTATGTATCTCATTATCTCTATAACTTCCTTCAATTTCTCTATTTTAAGATCTCTGTAAGGATATGCTCTTTTTATAATCTCATGCGCCTTATTTATATCCATGCTGTAATACTCCATTGCCAGCCCGGCTATCTGATGAGCTAAAACATCCAATGGATTTTTCTGAACGTTTGTCTCTTCCAATTCTCCATTCAAAGCCCTTCTTACTATAACCATGCTTTCAAGGATATCATCCTCATCACTTACTATTATGGCACCTTTTGATCTCCTTTCTACAGAGTGACCGCTTCTTCCAATCCTCTGAACAAGCCTTGAGACCTGTCTTGGTGACATATACTGAATAACGAGATCAACAGCACCAACATCTATTCCTAACTCCATCGATGAGGTACAGATCAATGATTTCAATTCCTGATTTTTGAATCTTTTTTCTGTCTCAACTCTCATCTCTTTCGAAAGAGAAGAGTGATGGACATCTATATCTGTATCCATTAAATTGAATCTTGATGATAAAATCTCTGCCATATCCCGCGTGTTCACAAATGTGAGAACGCTTCTGTGCTCATCAACAAGCTCCCTTATCTTCCTTATCCTCGCCATCGTTTCTGGTCCTATCTCAAGTTCATCAGCTTTCTCATAATCTTCTTCTGAAGGTTCTGGACAGAGAATCGAAAGATCCATGTCTTTTGTCTCTGCCACATTTACAATCTCAAAATCTCTGTTTCCTGCTAAGAATTTTCCCACCTCTACCGGCGATCCCACAGTCGCTGAAATACCGATCCTCAGAAATTCTCCAGCTATCTCCACCAATCTTTCCAGACCAATAGAGAGCTGAAATCCCCTTTTATCTGTAGCTAACTCATGTATCTCGTCTACAATAACGTATTTAACTTTTTTGAGATGCTCTCTCATAACTTTACCCACCAAAATTGCCTGAAGTGTTTCAGGAGTTGTGATCAGAATATCTGGGGGAGATAAAGCCTGCTTTCTTCTTTTATGCTGTGAGGTATCTCCATGTCTCACCTCGATCTTTAAATCAAGATTCTCACACCACCATTCAAGCCTTCCCAGAAGATCTCTATTTAAAGCTCTTAAAGGAGCTATATAAAGTGCTTTTATTCCTTTTTCCTTCATATTTAAAATTTTACTCAGAACTGGAAGAAAAGCTGCTTCTGTTTTTCCTGATCCTGTTTTTGCTATTATAAGTGTGTTCTTACCTTCAAGAATCTTTGGAATACCAAAGATCTGAGGCTCTGTGGGTTTATCCCATCCTTTTTCTTTTAAAAGCTTCTGAATCCTTTTATCTAACAGCTCATAAACCATAAATACTAACTATGTAATAAAGAATAAAAGGATTTCTGTTGGGCGAGGTATGAGAAATAGAAGATCCTGTGATAGAGGGACTGAAACAGTATGGAAGATCAGACCCCCTGGGTATTGATAATCTGTTTTTATCCTCTTTTAAGCAGCTGAATCTCTTTTTTTATCTCATTTATTATTTCTGGATTATAAATCTCTTTTTTATTATCTTTTTTTACTGAAAATATAATGAAAACATTCCCACCTTTATCCTTTTTGAATTTTTCATGTGTTTTACTGAGCCATTCTTTCCATTTATGAAGTTCTGGTGTCTGTTCATAGGTGATCGGTTTTATTTGCAGGCCAATGTATTTTTCTCCTATCTGGATATAAAAATCAACGTTATACAGCCTGTCCCATTTGTCCGGTGCTGGTTTTATCTGTACATCTAAGTCCCTCTGTAGTCTTCCATATATTGTCCTGATCTCTGTCAAGTAACCATCGTAAGTTCTGTTTATCACGAGATTGTGAATATACTGGATACAGTCCTCCTCGGTAACTTCTTCTATTTCAGCCTGAATGACTTCGGTAATTTTAATATACAATTTTCTTCCTAAATCATCCAGATACTCTTTTGGAGAAAGAGAAAGGCCTTTCTTTCTAAGAAAAGCTATCAATTTTTCATAATAGAAAGTCTTCCAATCTTTTATAGTTCTGGGAGAGCATTCTCTGATCCATTGAGAAACGGGGCCCACACTGTTTTTCTTATTTAAGCCCCACCTGTTTGTGGCCATGTTTAAAATCCATTCCTTAGCCATTGTTATACCTCTCTTTTTCTAATTCTATAAATTTTCTTTTAAATCTATAATTTTTAGCTCTATCTGCTACAGCTATACCTAATTTGATAAGAGATGAATTTATAAAAATCTTATTTCGGAGATATACATATGCTTCAATTGTGTTTTTATTTGAAACAGTACCGTTATCATACTTAAGGAAAACTTCTTTTTTGAGTATATAATTTCTTAGATAATCTATGGCTTCTTTCTTTTTCTTTATTTCAATCCCCAAGAACTTAACATTCAGCCCTGTATTAAGTTTTATTGTTGATTCATCTATCACGTCAGTAACTCTGTAAACTCTATTATTTTTGAAATTAAATTTCTTAGGATCTATCTGTGGCTTTGCATCTTTGATACTTGGAATATAATTCACTTCGGGAATATTCAATTTTTTATTTCTTTCTATAATTTCAATCTTATTACTGTATCGTAATAGTGTACGATCTATTCCAATTTTTTCTTTTATTACTTTCAGATACTCCTCATTTATCTCATATCCGATTCCATTTCTATTCAGTTCTAAAGCAACTTTCAGAGTTGTACCACTTCCGAGGAAAGGATCAAGAACTATATCATCAACAAAAGTATACATTTTTATCAGTCTTCTGGGAAGTTCTTCTGGGAACATAGCTTCATGCCCAATCTGTCTTGCACCACCAAAGTACCAGTGTCCATAAAAGTATTCTTTCCATTCTTCTTTTGTCATCTTGGATCTTTCTTTAATTTCTTTTGGAATTTTTTCGCTTTTTCCAGGTTTTTTGAAGATAAGAATAAATTCATAATCTATCTCAACCATTCCATTTGGTGGATATGGATAAGAACCCATAACATTGGCTCCACCTGTGGTATTCATAGTAGTTTTTTTCTGCCAGATTATTGCACCCATATAATCAAAGTTTATCTTCTCACACTGGGATATGAACTCTGCATGAAGAGGAATTATTTTGTATCTCCCATATATTATGGATCGGGCAAATTGATCTCCGATGTTTATACATAATCTTCTTCCCGGCTTGAGTATTCGATAACATTCTTTCCATACTCTGTATAAATCCTTTAAATACTCATGCAAACTCTGCCCATACCCTATCTGCCCTTCAACACCATAATCCTTAATATGCCAGTAAGGTGGTGAAGTTACAACTAAATCTATGCTGTTCTCATTAACTTCTATCATTTTTCTACTATCGCCTATTATTATTTTTGCCCAGCTGTTCATTGTTCTAAAATATCACACTTTGATATAATAACATTTTCCCTTCATACTTGAGAGGTCATGAATAATCTTATGAAGCCGATTACAACTCCTCTTTTAAAATCTCTTCCTCTCTTCCCTCAGAAAAAAACAATTTTTTAAGCTCAGATATGGTAAATTCTCCATTTCTTGCCATGTCTATGTAAGGTACCATTGT
>Ga0190303_1000182_pt1 | contig 26503 bp, 29 predicted proteins | sample 48700701_MG_FD_161672 | JGI IMG/M metagenome (GOLD analysis project Ga0190303, IMG submission 161672) | Hydrothermal vent sediment bacterial communities from Southern Trench, Guaymas Basin, Mexico - 4870-07-0-1_MG | ecosystem: Environmental > Aquatic > Marine > Hydrothermal vents > Sediment ... | reverse complement strand
TTATCCTTGATTTGCTCATCAAGTGCATTAATACCTGAAGCAATGGGATCACCATCAGAAATATAATTACCTTCAGTAAAAATCGTATTACCAAGGGCCGTATTAATAACATCTAAAGCATCTTGTAAATCTGATGGATTAGAAGCAAATGGATAATTGCCAGTAGTTGAAGTCCAACTACCAGCTGTTGAGTCACTACCATCTATTGCTCCAGTATAACTCCATAAATCATTAATATCATCAACAAAAATCGGGTCACCTTCTACTTTAGTAATAAAATCGGTTCTAAACCATTCATATTCTTGTACATTAGTCATTACTTTCCTATGAGGATAAACAACTTTAATACCACCAGTAGTAGAATACTCATTAAAATCAAAATTAACCAAATTACCACTTGGTGTTACATAACCCCCACCAAAATCAAAATCAACATCATCACCACTTGGTGGTGTGTAACCACCACTCGTAGTAGTAGTTGTTGTAGTATATCCACTAGGAAAACCAACTGGAGAACCATTTGCATAAAACTTAACATATACATCTGTACCATCCCCAGTTCCACCATGATCAGCAGCATCATGGAATAGTCCATAAATTATATCACCACCACTAGTCGTGATGGATGCATTATTAGCTACACTAAGGATATCAACAGCGCAAACATCCAGTGCACCGCCTTCATCCCAATAATCACCACTAGTACTTTGATAAATAGGAAGTCCACGTCTATCCGTGGCTTTAGCATAACTAGTGGTAATGTTCATTAGAAATCCATCCTGTGTATCACTTATTGAATAACCAGAACCGCTATTATCAGAAACGACCGGTACGATAACAGTTTTCGCATCCGCACTATGATTTTTTAAATTAGACAAATCGAGTGATTTAGTCTCGTCACTTCCACTAGTAGTATTGGTTGGATCGAAATAATTACCTAAGTTATCATACCAGTTAGTACTACCTTTAACCAGCCTCATAATCGTTCTTAACACGTTAAGATCGTCTTCAAGAGAACCAGAGACTGTCGGTTCGGCTACAGTACTCAAAACTGCATCAGCTACTTGATCATCATAAGTAGCCGAACGTCTAATTTGTTCTAACTGTGTTAATAGACTTCTAGACATTTGTTATACTCTCCTTTATTGGATTTTTTACTGTCTAATCATATAGGTAATATTCCTACCAGCCTGTACATCAAAGCGGAATGTAATGCCAGAAGTACTTGTCTCACCATAATCACGATCAGCATTTACACCGGCAACACCAGTATCAGCTGCAAGCAACTGACCACCAACATACACATCCATATTACTGCCTTCTTGACCAGATGTAGAATCTGGGGTATAAGTCAAACCAGCTGGCAATGCATGCTCTACACCTGCACTAATGGTGCTAGATACCTCTTCAACATATTTATCAGCCGCACCAGCAGCAATGGCATCAGCATTATCTTTTACCTGTTGATCCAATGCATCTAAAGAATCCGCAAAACTTTCAGCATTTGTAATATAATTCTGCTCAGTATAAGTTCTATCACCAGCCGCATCATTTAACGCATCTGCTGCAGCTTGCAAATCAGACGGATTACCAGATAATGGGTAATTACCAGTAGCATTCGTCCAAGAACCAGCTGTGCTATCAATACCATCTCCTGCACCAGTATAACTCCACAAATTCATAATATCTTCAAGAAGCTCTACATCACCTTCCCAAGAGCTTACAAAATCAGTTCTCTGCCATTCCCATTCTTCTACATCAGTCATACGCCTACGTTCAGGAACAATAAAATATACAGAATTTACCGTTCCAGTAACTGTAGAAAGATCACATACTGCATCATTAGCATAAAATTTTACATATACATCTGTACCGTCACCAGTTCCACCATGATCCGCACCATCATGAAACTTAGCATAAATCGTATTACCACTAGCATCCTGCATCTGCGCATCATTTGCAGAATTTAGTACATCAATACGGCAAACACGATCCGCACCACCTTCGTCCCAATAATCACCACTGGTAGATGCATAAATTGGGAGCGCTCCATTTGAGCCACCAGTACGATTCGTAGCAGTCGCATACGCCTTATTATATACTGTTGAATTGGCACTTGTAAGCAAAACACCTGTTGAAGTACCAGAAACAGTATAACCATTACCACTATTATCTTCTTGTACAGCTAGAATAACAGTCTTTGAATCCAACGTGTTATTCTTTAAGTTAGTAAGATTCAACGCCTTTTGTTCCGCATTACCACTAGTAGTATTAGTGGGATCAAAATAATTTCCCAGATCACTATACCAATTAGTAGAACCTTTGGTCAAGCGCATAATCGAACGAAGAACATTAAGATCGTCTTCTAATGAACCAGATGCAGTAGGCTCAGCCACACCACTAGATGTAACATTAGCTACCTGATCATCATAAGTAGCAGAACGTCTAATTTGTTCTAACTGTCTTATTAAACTTCTAGCCATTTTGTATGCTTCCTCCTATTTAAATTTTGTAGTACTTAATTATTAAGTATTTGATAACCAACAACTAAACTATCCTCACCATACGGCTTAACATAAACTAGCTTAAACACATTAGAACCACGTTCCTTATAATCATTGCCTTTAACCAATTTCTGACCATTGTAATAAACAGACAATGTGCCAGCTACATAATTATATGCTGTTCTAAAAACACGATTCAAATTATTTTTAGAACCTATGGCGGCTTCATTAACTATTAATAAATTTACATAAGACCCAGAACCGCCGCCACTGCGTCGTCTAGTTAATATCACGGCCATAGTTTTTCTTACCTCACACTAATCTATTAATACACCCGTTTGAGCTATTATTGCATTTTTAATGGACTCATCAATCAAATCATCTAACATTTTTTTAAGTCGCTTTATGGTTTTATCACGTTCCTTTAAACCAGGTGATGGATCATATAAACTTTGATCATCCCTAATAACTGCCCCGTCCTCCGTCATATCTTCAGATGTCATATTCTCCAGTAAATCGATAGAAGCTTGTAAAATCAAATGATCTTGTGTAACACTATCAGTTGGCACATTAGGCGGTATCATAGCGTCACCATATGCTTCGTATACTTCTCTATCAGAATACTTAAATGTATAATACCAAATATTTATTATATTATATAAACATTGGGTACCACTTATCAAAGTACCGCTAAAGGTAAGATATTTATAGCCCTGAACAACAGGATCAGCCAAATTTGTTTTTTCTATTGGGGTACTATCACTCAATGATCTGAGTGAAATATATACAGGCCACCCCTTTTCATCTAATTCTATTGTTTTACCATCATCCAAAATATAATTACAACTTTCATTCTCACAATCTTCAAGATATATCCTCGATAATCCCTTAAAATCACCAATATACCTTCTAATTTTTCGTATTATTGTCGATTGTGACGTATCAAAATCAATCTCATTCGGATAAGTAGCACCAGTGTATAAAGTAGGGGCCACACCTTGAACTGGGTCAGACAATGAACTTTCTATACTTTCATCCCTATAATACGAAGATCTATACCAATAATCTGTAGTACCAGTAATATCATCATAGACATATTCAGACTGACCTGGTACAAACGGAACAAAGGCTAAATGAGAATACGTTCCATTTCTAGCATCAGATCGATATATCCTGATATAAGAATATAACATCATAACGTTATCTATATCAGTAACTCTTATAGTCAAGCGTATCATCAGTAATTTGCCTCACTTATCTTAATCATATCTAAGACACAGTTGTTTCTTCCCAAGCACTATAAGTAACTCTATAACTAACAATGTAATTAGCATAATTAGACCCAGAAATAGTTTGAGTAAACTTTTTACCTCGCCATATTTCATCTACCATTAATAATTCATCATTATTATTATAGTAATAAGTAATCTCTGGATTATACCCGTCATGACCTACTACAGCAGTGCTATAGAACTTAGGAGATGGAGTATTTCTATCATAAGTTTGCATATAACTATTCACATTTATTACCTCCTACTAAGCTCTAATTCTTGGATTCGTTTCCGTAACATTCGACATAAAGTATCTTTATTAGATAATTGACTTGCCATATTCAATGCATATTTCAAAATCTTTTGATCTGTAAGTTTTGGAATAACATTACGGGCTTTTCGAACAGATAGTCTAGCTAGTTCCTCTGGCTCAAGTTGTGATTGAACAAATGGGGTAGACTGCTTAGATTTGGTAGCCTCATCTTTACCCGTTTGTATTGAAGTATTTTCACTACCAGAAATACTCTCTGATTCAACATCTCTATATTTTATTTCCCAAATATCATCATTACGAAGCTTTACTTTACGTAACCAAACAACAAACGGTTCACCTTTTTCAATTTCATGCTTAATACCATATTGTTCATATAAATCATCTAAAGGTATCTTTTCTCCAGGCCCCACAGACCTTTTTAATGCATGTCTCCATGTTGGAGAATTATTTTTAACATATCCTTCCATAACCTTTTCCTCCTTATCAATTCTTAAATAAATTATTCCTTGTCCAAAAAATCTTTACATACTACACAACTTTATATACATAAATTCTATGTCCACAATCCCAAATACAATCATACCCATGTTTATAGCCAAATTCAGATTCTATATTATCCATTTTTACTAACGAACAATTATAATATCTAAACCCATTCTTAATATAATGCGGCATGTACTTAATAAAAGCTTCTAACGTAAATCCGATTTTTTCATATAATGTGTCAAATATATCATCATATCTCATATCACAATACAATCTAATAAATTCATAATTATTACATATACAATAATTAATTACATGTTCAAATAGCTTAAAAAAACCACCAACAACAACTACATTAGTTTCTGAACAAAATCGATTTAATTCTATAATCGTAGTACCATAGGAATATTCACCTACTAAATTACCAACACTACACGCCTGCAATAATTTTCCTCTATAAAATAACCCCCAAGATTTCTTAAACTGCGATCCACCATGGATATGATGCTGTTCAAAAAATTCGTTTGCAGCCATATTATCTATTTCTTTTACTTCACATTCTCTAGCGTGCACTTTAACGTCTATAATATTAAGTGCATGTAATATTCTAGAAATCACGATATTAAATTTATCTTTTATCTCATCCTCAAACACAGTAATTAGTCTAATGCCATTTTTATAGCATTTCATCATTTTATCATAATGATAGTTTTTGGATTTACCACCTGCAAGTTCACTATGCCAATATAACCCACATACTTCTACTCCTAATTTATTATCAGGAAAATATAAATCAATTTCAAATGGAAATATTTGTTTACGGTCATTATGAATAATTTTTATATTAGGATAATTATCAATAAAATAATCAATTAACTTCTGCTCAGGTACAGAAGTATAGTTATTTTCCAAATAACAATATAAACATCTATTACCTTTTTTATTATCACTACCCTTAAAGTTATGAAATGTAGTTTCCCACTCATGTCCTTTAGGGCATAATAACTTTATTTTAGAATTACTATTTTTATATTCAGTCGATAGTAACGTATAACCAAATTCAGATACATATGCACTAACTTCTTCTATAGTATATTTATAAACCCTACCAGGCACATAATTCTTAGTACATTGGTGTAATTCTCTATATTTCATAGCCTTTTTTAATTTACATATATCTTTATTCCTATTGTAATACTCTTTACTTCTGGCCTTTTCCGCTAATTTATCTCTAGCTCTTTGAGACTTAGCATTTTTAATTCTTATACGCTCCTTTTCGCATTCACTAGATCCACAATATAATTTTTTACTATAATATGTAGTAAATCTTTTACCACAAATCATACAATATCTAACATATTTTTTATAATTATATTTCTTTCTATACCTATTTCTATCGCGCTCTCGGCTACGTATTTTACAACCTTCATCCCTACATCCAAGACAATATTTTTGATTAGGACTTATTGGATTAAATGTTTTACCACAAATATGACATTCTTTATTCTTGTACTTTGGCATAATTAGCCCCTGCTCTAAACCAAAAATACTACAGTTTGAGTAAATCCAAAAAGTCCCTGTTTTTGTTATACCTACCACGTTTATAGTGGTAGATATAACCAATTGCAATCACTATTATAATGACCTATCGATTACACCAATAGCTAACATTCTCGGGTCAAGACATGCGAATCCAATTTCTTCCCATCCAAAGAAACCTTGTTTCTGAACACGAAGCAATGTAGGATCATCATAGGCATCATATTCTTTACGGATAGGCATTACGAGAGAGTCATTCACACTAAGATCAAAACCAACAACTTGGGTTTCCCCTAATGTATTAATAGTACCATCAGCATTAGTAACGTTGGGATTATCTAATGTATACGCATTATAAACATCCCCGGCATCAGCAATGAATTTACCATATTCTGACGCATGACCATTAATATTATAAAGACCAGTTGCACCAAGATGCTGAATTTCATGCAATGTTACATTCCAAATACTACCCATACCGGCAGCCTGAAAAATCTCTCTTCTAGTTACAGGGTCAATATCTGTATCAGTCCATTCACGAATGTCCGCTGCATCCTCAGGCGAAACATAAAGATCTGTAAGTGTCCTTCCAACTCTCTTAAAACCAACAATCATTCTATTAATTAATTCTTTTGACAAATATCCAGCACCAGTAGATGCAGGATTAATTTCATAAATAGGTGCAGGACGAGATCCTAAAAGTCCTTTACCAGAAAACGCTGATGTGGCGGCCGGGAAAATTACCCGCCATCCACATTCTTCTTCATAATCCGCAATAGCTTTAGCGGCTTTTTCAGCGGCACGTTGAGGTATATCGATTCTAGAATCTCTAGCATATGTAATTTTCCAATCACCGGATGCATCAACAGTAAATGTAGGAACATATACCTCTTCTCCAATACCTTCAATAAAATTCTGAGCAACATAACCAAGTCCAGGCAAAATCCATACTGGAATTTCAAAATCTTCCGCCACTGGGTAAACTGCCTGAGCACCAGGACCGAGTCTTTCCACAGTAAATAACTGCCTCATAATGGACTCTCGCTCAACCGCTTGAAGGATAGGTGTAGTAAGAGCTGCGGCAAATGCTTTATATGCAGCCATACCTTCCGGAGTATTAATAGCAGCCGTAGCCTTAAAAAGTTTTTGCATTTCCTTTCTATCCATAATAGCTATTTCCTCCTTCAAGAGTTTTGGATGCGATAAACGCATTGATCCATAATTCAACTTTATTCAATTTTTTTATAATCAATTTAAATCAAAAGCTTAATCCGAATAGGATACAAAGTAGTATTATCAATATTGGCTTCAACCTGTGCTGCACTAGCACCCTTGACTACTTTAGCAACTGATACATTCACACCACCAGGCTGATTAGCACTGCTATTACTTACTTTACAATAACCACCTGTTTTATCAATGTAAAGATGATCACCAGGCTGCATAGCATCGCTACCCTTAGTGTTAACAGTATAATGAACTGTATCCCAAATACCTAAATGTGCAACACCAACAGGTGCAAACTTAGTACCGCTAATTTGACCACTTGCATTATACTTTGGCTGTGCAATCACATCTGAAGATCCTAGATCTCCAGGCATATAAAATGCAGCCGGATGTACCTGATGATACCCTGTTTTTACCTTCTGCATCAAAAATCCAAAAGGTGAGTTCTCAGGTGAAGTATAAGTATCACTTGCATTATACAGGTCAACAATAGCTTCCTGGTTCGCAGCATTATTAACAAGATAGCACACCGCCCCAGCATAGGCTAATACAGCACCTACCCCAGTGGTTGTGTTCGTCTCATTAAACTGACAAAATTGATTCTCTACTACAGGATGTCTGGGAATAAACATAATTACCATTCCTCCTTATATATAATTTACAAACATATATTTAAATATATTATTCTTTCTGTTTACCCTTAATATTTTCTGCCATTTGCTTTCCGAGCTCTCTGTATTTAGACATAATATCAGCATTTGGCGTAATTTCCATATTAAGAGCAGCCGCAATAGCTTTCATTGGGTCAATAGTATCATCATCACCAGAATCCAAAGCAGCGACAGTTTCATCTTTATAAGATTCAAAATCTTCATCGCTCATTTCTTGAATTTTAGCAACTTCATCTTCATCTATAGTATCAACACCTATTTTTTTCAATTCTTCAAGCCTTGCTGTCAATATTTTCTTTTTTTCCTCTTCTTGCTTCTTTGCATCTTCCTTAGATTTATCAGTGGGTTCATCACCGTTCCCATCGCCAGAAGATGATTCCAATTCTTTAACAATGTAAGACCTAATGGAAACCAGTTCCTCCTTATAAGAAGCAAACTCATCATCAGTCATTTCCCTAACTTTAACTCGTTGAGATTCTGTATCCGTAGAAGCAATACCAGACGATTTAAGAACTTCCATTCTTTCAACTGCCAGCTTATCCTTCTTCATATTAGCCAATTCTTCTTCAGCAGACTCAACACGCTTAGTCAATTCCTCTTTTTCTTTATCAAAGCTTGCTTTGTCATCTTCAAGTGCTTTTTTAGCTTCAACAATCTCATTTAATTGCTCTTCCAAAGAAGCGATTGTTTCCTGAAGACTTTCAACCTCAGCTTTATGCTCAGCATCTTTTGCCTCTAAAGATGCATTAAGCTCAGTAATAGTGGCCGCTGCATCAGCCAACGCCGCCTCAGTTTCTTTCTTCATTTCCGCTTCTTCTTTTTTCTTAAAAATATCATCTACAATAGCTTTGATATTAGTATCAAGTTTATCATTCATAGAAAATAAACCTCCTTATAAAATTTTCGTAAATTTGTAAAACATTGAACCAACCTCATATTTATTTTAAACTACCCAAATTTACTCATAAACCTTGTCCAGTAACCTTAAATCTAAGTTAGTACAATCGATTTACTTCCAAATCTGATTTGAAGAGCTAGAAGTGAATGCAGCGTCGTCACCCAAAAATACCAAAACATCAAAATCAGTGTCTGCACCAGCGGATACCGTAGATTTAAGTTTAACTGTCTTGCTATCTACATCCTTTTCGATATAAACCTTACCAAGAACAGTAGTATCATACGTAACACCACTAGCCACTGTAAATACCGGACTAATTTGAATTAACCCAGTTTCTGGAGTAAAATCATTAAAACTAACACCGCTAGCTACTACAACTTCTGTAGTACCAGATGCCAATGTTACAGTAGCCCCCCAAATAAAAGGGACTCTACGGCCATTACCCAAGTTCTTGTATACGCAAGCTTTGTTATCATCAGCATTCACCCTAACAACCTTGGGTATACTACGTCCATTTAATTTTGCTTGTGGCATGAGCGATTACCTCCTCATTAAATTTTTTGTAATACTTGTTTTAATTCCAACAACAATTTACTTCTGTTGTCATTTTGACTTAATGACTCTAATTTGGCCTCAGTATAGGCAGCCGCCTTCCTCTCGGCTTGTCGGCGCAAACAGTTTGGATCAGTGACATCATGTCCAAATGAAGTACACTCTGCATCAAATAATGTACACCAGTTTTCATGTAGGATTTCCGTGTCTGGACCAACAGGCTCACTAGCATAAACATATTTCTTATAACTAACACATATACCAACACTTGTCTGGCGCCTAATATCAACGATGTCAATACCAGATTTTTCTTTATCACCAACTCCATCTTTTTGACTATCATCATCTAGCTCAATAATAATAGTACCTTCCTCTTCACGCTTTTTAGCAGTTTCAAATATTAAGGACCTAGGGTTAGCAGGTTGCTTTACCAACCCACACCCAGAAAACATTAAATCACGCAAAACTCTCACTACTTTACCAGACGCTACAGTTACATTCTTTTTGACTATTTTAGCTGCCTTACCTAAAGCTTCTAACGAGGCCAAACCCATAACTTCAGCCTCTTTTTTAGACAAAATTAGATCACCAACTTTAACATCATAATTTTGAAAATACGTTTCCATTGATAATTTCCATTTACCTTTTTTTACTTCCTCTGCGAGCTCTGGAAAACGACTTTTATAAACTATACCACCAATGAGTACATCAATAGACATATCATCTAAAACAGAATCATCCATATTTGATAATTCATTTATGTCTAACACCTTACCACCACCATCTACAAAAGCACTAGAATAGATATGACCAACAATTTCATCCTCAGCATGCTCTATATCCAATGGTTTATTAACAATGCTAGCATATGCTTTAACTAGCTCAGACGGCATAAAATACGCATGATTCAAATTTTCACCGGAAGATACGAAACATCCAGAAAAAAATAACACATCAGGAGTTTTATTTTTTGGAAACTCAACGATTGCGGCTACTTCTTTCAAAAGATCCTCTGTTTCCTCCAATATTTTAATTTCCGACTCTAATCGTATAGATTTACTAGTAGACACAATACACCCCTCCTATATGAAAGTATTCCTCTAATTATAGAATGGTTAGTTAATTATAACACTTAACATACTATATGGATCAATTATATAAACTCGACAAAAACCCATCAGCAAAGGCCTCAAATTGATCATCTGTCATAACTTTAGCCGCCTCTTTTAATATTAAAGCTGACACGGATTTAGTTGTAGTGGATGGTTGATTACTAGGTGATTGGTTTGGCACTTTTGTTTTCTTAGTAACATTCGTATTTTTAGTTTTTGTTTTAGCTGGTTTACCCGATGGACGCCCAGCAGAAGGTGTGCCAGTAGGAGCCTGCTGTACTGGTTGTATACCAGCACTTTTCTGAAATGGACTTCCTACAATACCAAGTATACCGTTTACAACTTCAGGAAACTCTTCTTTCATATTTGCAAATTCATTTTCAAATTCAAAACCAAGCTGCTCTAGTGCGGTCCTATACGATAACATTCGCCTATCAACTAATTGCGAAACAGTACTCATATAAAGTATAATATCCTTAAGAACCGTATTATCCCATCTAACTTTTGGAAATCTATCAAATCCCTGCGCTTCAGCTATTTCTCTATATTCATTATATATCCATTTTTCAACCTGACTACGTGCATACCAAATTTCTTCCGTAATAGTTCTAGACAATAAAGCAGCCTCACCCTGATTTAACTGTTCACTTCCATCAATCAAAGCCCTTGAAAATGCCAATGCGCCAGTAATATCTTGATTAACTTGTCCATATTTATCTTGTCCTAAAATATTTTCAATTTCTGGCGAAACTATTTTTTCAATGTTTAATGTGTGATTCCAAACAACATCGAATGATTTGGATGTAGTATCAAATAGATTAGCAACCGCTTGTAATTGACTTTGATCCGTAACCGGATATTCGTCATTACCAATAGTAATTTTCAAAATATAATTAGTAATACCATCCAAAGTACTTAAATCAGCCTGTTTCAAAGCATTTTTATACTCAATTGCTTCAAAAGCTTTTACACCACGAGGTCTAGGGTATCGCTCATATGGCATTTTACGATAATCTATCGCACCTACATACTCACTATCTAAAACTATACCCCCACCTTTTTTAATATCATTTTTAAAATCACTAGGCAGTAATTTAATAAGATTTTTTTCATCAGTTGTTAACTCAGAACTACTTTTAGATAGCAATTGTCTTATCTCATCTGACGGTGTTAAGGTTACCTTCGTATCATTGAATAGCAAACTCCCGGTAATTTCTATATTAAGCGGGTTAAGAACAGTATAACTGATAGGTATATATCCCTTTGACCACTTTTTCTTTTTCTGCGCTTTTTCATTATTAAATAGTTTGATACGGCGACCATTTATACGTTTGGCCCTACTAGAAATATTTCTCAAAACACTTTTCTCTATTTTAGTACCAGGCACTTGAGATAAATAAGTAATACCTGGCTCATATTTACCTACCACTTTATATGTTCTTACCATACCAACCCTAAAGAAATCAAAAAAAATCCAATTAATAATTTCCCTAAAATTTACATCCAATGACCATACATCGTAAAACAACTTAATATCAGGATCATCAGAGTCATTCTCAAACCCCTTTGACGACAAATTAGTTAGTATATCAATAACAGACCCATAAATATCTTGCTCAACGTAATATTTCATAGACCGATTAAACAACTCTGTCGGTGATTCAGTATATGGAGCATTATATCCCTGCACCAAGTCCAAACTAGTCCTATCTAATGTTTGCCTTCTCAAAGATGCAGCAGACTCTACAGTATGTAACTTTATAGCATCATTAGACTCAAGACTAGCCAATACTTTTTTAGTTGGCTGTACATATAGCGAAGCTTTATTGCCATCCCACTCTATTTTACGTAACCCTATATCTGGATATTTTTCATTTATTTCAGCTGTTACCTTAGCTATTTCTTTTGAATCCATTATAAGTTCTCCTATGTTTTATCCATAGCACTTAGATCATGTTTGCCATTTTTCCTCCAAACATCGGCTACTTGAAATGTACCTTTTAACCCCATAATAATACCAAGAATGGAGGCGAATTGTATATTAGTTATTAAACCGATTGATAGCAAAATAGTAATTAAAGCAATAATCCATATCTTAACTGATACTATCTGCGCAAAAAGCTTTTGGAACCACAAGTCCCAAAAACTATTTCTACAAATAAAATATTCTTTACGCTGTTTAGCTACAAGCAAAGATTGTTTTTTCTCTTCAAACTTTTTTTCTATCACATCTTGTAAATTATCAATATCTGCCTGGACTTCATCTAACACTTCGCCCACAGTTATTTCTTTTAGTTCCGGCTGTTTATCGTTGCCAATAATTTTATTATCCATGCGCCTAAACACCTCATTTTTAAAGAAATATATTATTAAAGTTTACGCTGCAATACGGCTGCCTTCATATATTCATTAGCCACACCAGTTTTCTGTTTAACAAAAGAGGCACCTTTTCGATGCGGTCGTATTAATCCTGCACTTTCCAAAGTTGGTTCTACAATTTCAGAATCACGCATTATCTCTCTAACCCCATATGCAGCCAAAATCAAGGCAGAATATAAGTCTTTATTTTGACCCTTTTTTGGTGTATCAAAATGACGAACACCCCTGGCAGTTTCAGTCACTACTATATTCAACATTTGTGATTTCAATAAACGTATTTCATCATATAATTTTTCTTCTATCTCAACAGACGATCGAGGAATATCAGGAAACCTAAGTCTGTTGTTTTCTAATAAGGACAAAGTACAAAAATTAGCATCTGATATCCAAGCCGGTGAAAAATTTATCATTTTCAAAATACGACGACCTTGTTTATATTTAGTAAGATCATCATCCATATCTAAAATAGGTGTACTATTATTATATCCTTCAGCCAATAAATCTTTAATTGCATTACCACCACCCTGAGCATCCATATAAATACGTACAATATTAAAACTACTCAATAGTCTCTGAATAGCCTTCGCCATCTCTTGTGTAGCTTGCCTTTTCAATCCTCGCACATACACAATTTTATTTGGTGGCCCCAACTCTATAACCACCAAACCAAAAAGTGCTGATCCCCCCTGATTTGGATCAATACCAAGCACATATTCTTTACCAGCATCACCACGAGTTTTTACAGTAAAGCCACTATTCCTTGTACAAGATTCAAGTAATGAAGCCTTAAAAAATCCCTCACTATCAGAAACCATTGCAGCCTCATACTCCATCATAAATTCTATATTTGACATGGTACGTTTAGCTTCATTTATATTATTAATGTCTAAAAACCCCTTTGGCATTAATCTATATGGTACTTGATGAACTGCATATTTAGTAGACTCACCTTCTTCAGCCATTGCTTTCCAATAAGATTTCATTCTATGCCACATATGGTTAAATTTGAAATACCCAGAAGAAGTCATTATCATTTTATTTGCAGCTTCTGTTTCTAAATCTTCCTCTGTAGCCAGACCTTCTGCTATTAATTTCTCTATCCGCTCTATTTCCCTCACCTTTTGCATTGGTTCTAAATGAACGGCCGCCATAGGTCTAATAACCATATCTATAATATCCGATGGCATTTGAGCTAATTCGTCTATTTCTATCAAATAAAAACGTGATCCTCTGATTTTAGCTCCATCAACACCAATAGGTAATGCCTCTATATAACTACCATTAGAATTTTCAGTACCATTAAATTTTAAAAAACACGTATCAGCACCACGAGTAGGTTTTTTTTCAGTCGCTTCTTTCAAAATAGGCGACTTCTGGTACAACTTTTCAACCTCTGAAAATATCATTTTGGAATTATGGTTTATAAAACCACCAGCCCAATAACAATGCTCATTTTCTACTTCTATGTCCATAGTGGAAGCAAAAAAATGATCTATCTCTTTTATCTGTACAAAAAATAATTCGTCATCCACATACTGTTTAAATTTATTAATATTCTCATTAACTATTTTCTGAGGCAGCCCTAAATAAGATCCAACAGATTCTTCACGATTAAAGTGTCTGTTTACATAATTATTTAGTTTATCTTTTTTTCTATAAATATCAAACAATCCTTCATAAGCCGCCTTTTGTAAATTACGTCTTCCTATTATCCTAACACTATAGCCTATACTGCAAACAGAGTATTTATTCCTGTTTAATAATTTCTTCTTACCGGCCTTGCTACCAACAGATAACAATGATATTATACCTATATTTAATAAAAATGCTTGTAATTCTTTTGCCAAACACAATGAGGATGTAGATAATTTAACCTCACAGTGTGTACCTCTTTTATGAGTTTGCACGTAACAACTACCCCCAGTGTCCATCAAACCCCTAACAAATGAAATAAAACATTCTTTTGATGATTTCTTTACTACATCAGGTATTTTTTTATCCAACGCAGTTGTCTTCGTAAAACCACATGCTAATAAAAAATGAACTAATTTTTTACAATAATAAATAATTTGCTGGACTCTGTCTTTATTACTTTCTTCAGTAGGCTCTATATCAAAATATTTTAACATCAACTTCTTAAATATATCTATTAATTCCTCATCTCCACTAGTGAATATCACTCTATTTTTTCTACCAGTTTTATCAACAGATACACAACCAGCACCAACAATCAAACCAAATAGATAAGACAACTCCTGAGTAAGTTCTGTAGGTATACCACAGTTTTTTGTACGCCAATCATGTTCAAAATTAAATTCAGGTAACACATCGTTATTTCCAAAATAATTAAAACCTGCTTTCAATAATACATAATCATCAATATTAAGGTCTCTTAAATCGCAAAACTCAATATTTGCATCATCCATATTCAATCTCATTATAGCGTGGTCAGCAGTTCCTTCCAATTCAAATCCTTTAGTTGTTTTTATGCCAATACATTCTCTGTCATCATTTTTCCATTTACTTAATATTTTATTTTGGTATTTAAATGATTGTACATGTGTTTTACCCTCTATAACAGAATTATAAAAATCATTGGTATTAGAATATAACCCAGTGTCAGACCAAAATGTTGTGTAATTATTTGATATAACTATAGATTGTCTAAAAGATGGAGCTATTAAACCAACACGATACCCAGGATAAAGAAGAGCATGCAAAACTGCATTAATACCCAATAAAAAAGTATTATGATTTATAAAACCATTTGCAAAATAATTTGGCTCTCCTTCCATATCCATTTCAAAATCATAACAATCACCGGACCAATCGGATATGGACTCTACTACATCAAAAAAGTAATTAGTAATAACTATATTATATAACTTTTCCAAATTCAACAAAGATTTATTACTAAATTTATATCCTCCGGATACCAAATCTAAAAAATTACTTAAAAAATTTATCAATTCCTTATAAGTATATTCTTTAGAATTTAACATGGATAACTCTAGACCATCATAAATAGGAGCATTTCCTAGTTTACATTGCTCAAATATTTCATAACATATATTCTTTACATAGGGTATTGTATCGATATCAGTATCTAACTTTTTGTGAAATAGGTATTGATTTAGAGATTCACGTTTATGCTCAATCCTAAAATTTATCTCGTTCACAAATGTAATTAAATTTCTAGAGCCAAATTCAACTATAAAAGATACACCACAACCAGACTCAGTCCCTTTTTCTATTACTCTAGAAACTATACCAAAATTTAGTAACATCATTTGAATTTCAATAGCCAATTTCTTAGACATAAAACAAGAAGATATCATACAACTATCGCTTTCAAACTCACCATTAGTATCAAAAATACCCTGTAGAAAACTAATTTGTGTTTGCTTATCTGAATGTCTGATTATTTTTGGTACTTCCTTATTTCCCAAAAACAAACCTATTAAATAAGCACCTTCATCATCAATATGACCTTCTCCAAAAATTTGTTGTCCACGTTGAATGCATATTCTATCACCGGGTTTAAAATCTTTAACTGGCTTATATATAAAATTACCTTCCTCATCTATAGTTAAGAGCGGATGGTGCTCACTCCCACAATGAGTAAAACCACAACTTGTTTTTAATTTTAAACCATTTATATCTTTCTCAAGTGACACTTTTTTAGTAGAGCAAGAACCACTTGCAGTGTGAATGGATCTACAATCGTCTATTTCTACAGTTTCTCCGCTATTAAGAAAATATGGTATTGCCGGAAATTCTTCATAAAGATAACATAATCCTTTATTGTTAACATAAGATAAACTATTTACAGATACACTTTTCCCACAACCACGACCAGCCACTGTAATACAATAATTTTTAAACCACATATCCCTAAGTATAATACGTTGAATAGGAGCCAAATCTACTCGCAATAGATCATACGCTGCCAATACCGGGTCAGTTCTATAAAATTCCACCATAGAACCACCCCGGTCCATTATTTCCTCTAAATTATCTCCTATTTCAACAAACGACAAACCACACTCCTAACTATCCTCATTACTAAATACCTCAGCGTCTTGGTCATTTCTATTACCAATTAACAAGTCGGAACCCATTACTTCACGCTCTTCTTCTTCAAATTTCGCAGCCCTCATAAACATCTCATCTTTTTTCTTTTTATCAAAAGCTACTGCCAAATCTACAATAGAAAGACCACTATATTTTTTAGGATCTATTCTATCCTTTCTTCTTGTAGCCAAATTTTCTTTCAACTTTTCAGTTTGTTTACGAAGACGTTCTATCGATGTGGAAGCATCCATCTGAGCCCCCGGCTTTCCTTTAACGGTTTTCAATAGTCTAATTTCCAAAACACGGTTCATAGCTATCGAAATGATATCATCCATATCATTTGCCGACAACTGACTTTCATCAAAATCCCTTAAATATAAAGCCACAAGACCATTAAACATGTCTAGCTCATCTTCCTCAAAAATATCAGTTGATGGAATTAAATCACGCAATATTTGTTTGAATTTTGGGGGTTTTTTAGGTCTACCAAGTTTCGCCATTTTATCACCTAAATTAATGACAAAAATAATTCTTTATCTTCATCCGTCATTTGATTATTTTCTAATTCCTCTTTTAACAACAATAGAAATTCTGGTGTGGCTGAATGACAAAAATTTTCAATATTTGATCCATAACACAATTCTAACTGACTTAAATAAACAAGACGTTTATTAGCCATAATATCATCTGTATCATCCAGGTCTGAACTGTGCTCATATAACCAATCTGTTACTTCACGCTGAAAATATTTATATTCATTACTTATACCTTCAGAAACTGGATCTTTTTTTCTAAAATATCTTAATAATGACTTTGATATCTTATTCCGTGTCTCCTGTGAATGAGACTTCCCAAGTCTACTTTGTCTTATTTTTTCCTTGGTCTCCTCACTTAATTCAAAACCGATTGGCCTACCTCGCTTTTTAGTATTTTCCTCCATATCCCTACCTCGATTGAACGTTCACATCATCAATACTACATTCTATTACTCGATCAGCTCCCAAAATGCTAATACTAACCTGTAACGTTTTATCAGTAACACTAACAACAGTAGCTTCCCATCCAACAAATGGGGTGCCAACTAATTTAACAGTAGTACCAGGTAAAATATCATCTGTTGTAATTAAACTATCATACTCACTGTTATTCTGTACCTTTACACTAGACATTTCCTCATTAGAACATTTTCCAATATATCCAGTTATCCATGGGCAACTATTAATAGATGCTAACATATTTGATGTATGATCATATTTTATAAATATATAATTAGCATAAATTGGTACATTCCTTATTTTCTTACCCGACTTAGTATTATATTCCTTTTTAGCCATTGGGTACAAAAATTCCTCAACGCCATCTAACTCAGACAAAAACTTAGTAATTCTTTTTTGTCTATTAGCCACTACAGTCCAAACATGCCATGTGCTCATTTCAAAACCTTCTATTAATCTATTTGCTTAGCCCTAGTTAATTTTTTACAAGTAGAACAAATTACCATCACTGTGTTTTTAGCTGCACTAAATACCCGACCACATTCTTCGCATTCAAATAGTGCATATGATTTCCTTATTGGCTTAGAAAACACATATGGCAATTTTTTATTATCAGCTATTTTACTTTCACGGTGTATCCTTTCTCGATGCTTTTGTAACCCACCTTCTGGTATCCACCGCCTTCCATCTGGTAACGGCATTATGTGCTTAAACCTTCCTTTCGTAAATAATCTATTTCTACAAATCTTTTCGAAGCAATATAATCCGCACTATATACAGCTAATTCCTCCATAGTATACTCATGGATGGGTTTCCTATATTCTTGTATTGTCCATTCACCGTAATGATAAAACACAGACCAATAAATTATGTTAGCTGATTGCTTATCTAACTTATTTTTAAATCCATGATTATATACATCAGCTATTAATTTAGCCATGATTTGTGGATGATCTCTAACCGTATGCCCAGTCGAATCTAAACCTTGTTTAGCCATGTCATGCAGCAAGGCCGCAGCACAGACCTCATCTCGGTGATGTTCACACCCAAATGCCCTTGTATAATCATAGGCTACAGTAAATACACGCTTAGTATGTATAACCGTACCATCCCCTGCTAACTCATCGATGGGGTGAAATTTACCAGACGAACTAGATGGACAATCATCAAATACATAATCTGGTGCTACACGTATACATTCCTTAGTGAAATCAACAATATCTTTTCTAGACATTAATTTTAATTCATTTTTAAATAATAACAATCTGTCCTTGTAATCCATAAAATTCTCCTTTAATTTTAACTTACATGTATATTAACAATAAGTGGCCTTAATTTTACAACATCAGTTCTAAAATCAACACGCTCAGGTTGTGTAGATGGGTTTTGGGCATTATACCCAGGTTGCGGCTGGCCATGTCTATAGCTTCTAGTATTAGTAAACGCCATATATCTATCATCGGTGTGCCTAGTTAATGTCCATCCACTGTTGTATGGAATAAATTTTGGGGTTCGATAATCAGCTATAGTTGGCATTATAACCTCTTTTTCAACTCATTATATTCATCCTCAAATTCTTTCCTATTACTATCAATCGCTTCCTTATTAGCCTGCATCCATCCCATCAAAGACATAACAAAATCTGGAATACCTTCCCCAGACCACTCATAAGAAATTCTCAAACGTTCCTTATCATTACGCTTTACACCAACACTAGCATATTTATAATCACCACTCCTTGTAATGTCAGCGCCAATTATTTCAGTTGGCATAAATGATAATGTAATAGTATCACTTTTCTTTGTTGCCATTATATTTTCCTCCATATTTTTTTAATTCAAATAATTTCAAAATAAAACTAGCCGAATCTTCTGCAATATTATATAAATCCTCCAATGTACCATTATTGTAAATTTCTAAATCAAAATACTCTAATGGTTTATCATCTAATGCCACCTCAGATTCATGATGCATCCCATGTATTTTATAATCAATATCTCTAATAATTTTAATTAAAATCCCATATTTTTTAACATATTCAGACTCATTAACATAACGTACATCAGTAATAATAACACCACCATCAATAGACTTTTTAATATCTCTATCAAATTTTTTATCGAGGCGCTTAATCCAAAAATCACTATCTATACTACGGTAAAAGGCACCAAGTGCTTGCATAATTTCCCTCGGTGTCCAATATTCCACAGAACTATCACTTGGCTCAGAATTATTAGATGCTTTCTTTTTAAACAATGTATTTTCTTCCTTTAGGTCCCCCCATAATTGATCGTAATTAAGATCAAAACACATTTTACTCATTTTTTTTAATTCATCTGCAAAAGCATATGTAGCAAAATCTTTACCATAGTTCTCATTAAATACCATCTGTAAATATTCAGCAAATTTATTCTTACCAGCCCTTGCTTTACCAGCAATTCCAATTATCATCTTAATACTCCTTTTACTGTTTTAATAGCTTTTTTAAACTCAGTTTCTAAAAGCTTAGATTGTCTAGCTAAATTATCAGTAACATCTTTAACATTTTTTGCAACATCTGTTTCAATAGATCTTTTTATGGGAATTAATTTTACTATATATTCATTACAACAAGATTTACAATCATATTTACTACGGTGTACTTCTTTTATTTCACCATCGTCATCAAATTCAACCCAATATTTATAAACTAAACTTCTATATTCCATAAAGTACGCTCTATACTATTCTCTATTGCTCTAATATCAGACATAATTCCTTCTATTTTCACATATAAATCTTCAAAGTCAATACAAACAAATGCTCCAGAATCTAAGTTGTATTTTTCAATATACTGCTTAATACTATTAAAAAAATACAACTTAGACCTCATCGATTCTAAAATATTTTCAGCATCAGCTATACTAAACTCATCCTCATTTAATTTGATTTTAGACACAACTTTAGCTCTATCAATAATAATGCTATACCTTTGCGATTTTTTATACAATTCATCAAGATCCTTGACCTTTTGTTTAACTAATTCCCTGTTTAACTTGACATCCACATCATCGGTGGTAACCGATAGATCCATTATTCTATCACATAATTGAATGATAGACTTTTCTATAAAATCCTTTTCCTTAATAGCCTCTGCTAAATACATTAGAATTCACCTTAAACTACCGGCACCACATTATGTGCCTGAATACCTTTATCGGTTTCCACTATTTCAAACGTGACTGGTTGTCCAGCTTTTAATGTCTTATAACCATCCATATTAATGTATGAATAATGAACGAAAAACTCTGTCTGCTCATCACCGTCTTTAAACACAAATCCATAACCACGCTCAGCATTAAACCATTTTACTACTCCCGAAACTTTATTATTATCAGACATAATACAAAAAAACCTCCTCATTATTGAAATACATACATACCATTATGTCGAACTTTGATGTTGGGATCGACAAAAATATCGAATCCTAGTTTTCTTAGAACCCGACAAACATAATAATCCTCAGATAAATACTCACCATCAAAAACACCAACCTTAAAAACATCATACATCTTAATGTTAGGTTGTGTATCCCCATAAGTATGTGGATTTGGATAATAAATATCATTATTATCTTTAGCATATTCTACCAAAGCATTTACAGCTTTCTTTGAAAGCATAAACACAGCCGTTCCAACCCTATCCACCTTATATAATTTAAGCCCGTCCTCTACTACTTCCTCATCTAAAATTTTTCCAGTATTATAAACCGGTTGGCCAGTTTGTTTATTAAAGCCCTTCAGAGCAACAGGTACCCCTATAACATCTTTGTTCAATGACAACAAACGCATAAAACCATCCGCATTAAAATAAATATCAGCATCTAAAAATAATAGATGAGAAAGCCCAACCGCACTATAGAAATAGGATATGACTGAGTTTCTTCCCCTAGTTATTAAACTCTCATTACCTATTGTCATAAGTGTAAAAGGTATCTTTTTCTCATAGTATGAGATTATTGAATGTATAAAATCTGTGTGCACCATAGAATTATATGCTGGTGTACCTATAAAAACATTTATATTATCCATAAATTTCAAAACCTTTCAGCTATATTATAGAATATTTTATTAAATTTGCTAGACTACTATTACAAAATTGATGTTTTATATTTCAAATTACCACAATCCCATATATAATTATATGATTGTGATCTATTTACCAAGTCAAAAACACGAAACCTTTCTAACTCACCACTCTTAAAATACCAACAATTCGGTTGTGTAACACCTATTAACCTAAATCCTATTTTATCATATAAACTACCATCATACCACCTACGATCATCATATGATAAAACGTTTGACCATACATAATTATGCTTAAAATAATTAAACATCCTAGAAGCCAATCCTACAATTACATGATCTTTAATGATACAAAATCTATTTAATTCATATGTATCACCTGTACCACTAGCCTTAGAAAACAGCATTACTGCCATAAGATTATCAGCGTAAAATGCACCCAAATGTATCATAGATGTCTTATATCCCTCCAAATGGTTCCTATTACAAAAATAAACAGCATCTTTAACAGATATAGGTTTTATTACACATTCTCTAGCATACAATTTATTACTGTTATTATGCATAACAACGCGAAGCATGTTACATACTATATCTCTTTTATTTACCCATTCATCTTCAAAAATAGTTAATAAACGATATCCAGATTTTCTACACAAATTCAACTTATTCACATGATAGTCTTTATCTTTACCAGCCAATTCTGAATGCCAATATAAACCGCAATATTCTATAGCAATTTTTTTATCTGGACAAACTATATCCAATTCATACGGAAATATTAATTTTCTGTCATGTCTTAGTACATTAGAGTCAAGCGTGCAAATATATTCATACAAAGCGTTCTCTTGCGATGATCTACCATTCATAAAGCAAGTACGACACCTATGTCCACTGGACCATTGATCATACCGTATCTTACCTACATGCCCATATGGACATTTATAATATACATATGTGTTAGTGCGATATCCACTATTCACATATTCAATATTCAATAATTCATACCCCTCAGCGTTCAAAGATTTAACTATACTATCAAATGGTATTCTACGAACTAACGCGCTACAAGTAGGGCATCTCCTGCCCGATAACCAATTATGCCATCTAATTTTATGTTTATGACCACTAGGACAAATATAATGTAAAAATGAATGTGCACCAAGATATTCCGTTGATAAAAGTACATAACCTTCAGACTCGAATGCATTTTTAATCATATGAATATCTATTACTTTACCAGCACAAACACCACACCGTCGTCCATGATTCCAATTATGCCAACTTATATGTGTAATATGACCATTGGGGCATTTACATTTTAATTTCTCATGCGCGTTCACATACGACGTTTCTAATAGTGCATACCCCTCTTTACTGAATTCATTCCTAATAAATGACAGTGTTTTTTTAACTTTACCAGAACAATAAGGACATCGTCTGCCAGCCTGCCATTTAGACCATGAGATACTATGATAATGGCCAGAGGGACACTTATATTTCAACTTCTCCCTACTATTAACATACTCAGTTGATAGTAACGTATATCCTTCATTATCAAATGACGACTTGACCAAATTATAATTAAGCTTATTAGGCAATGATTACTCCTCATTACTTTCTTCTGTTTTCTCCGCTAAATATAAATAATCGTCAGATATTAACTTTTTAAGACCAATACGCCGCATAGCATGCTTATATTCATTCTTAAATAAATTATACATCTTATCTAAAAAATCATATAATACTTGTATACTAGGTGCATTGCCAGAAGCTGTTATCTCTTCTACTTGTGCTAAATATTGTTTTACTAATGCATAGGCAGCATGTGGATTGACACCATATTGTTCAAGATATTCATGTGTGCCCACATTTAACCTACCAGTCATTTCAACATCTCTTATAGCATGTAAAAATGACGTCTTAATATGTTCCTCTATTTCACATTTTTCAAAATCATCCTCATCCCAATCATCAGGAATATTATACGACTCTTTAATTTCGTTATAAGCATCTTGATACATACCAATCTCTTTCAGAGCACCCTCAATATAAATACTAGTATCACCAATATTAGCAACCTTTTCTTCTATCTCTATATTCAAAAGTTGAAGCTCAAAATCTCTATCAATGTCATCTAATTCCGTTTCATCATCAAACCAACGTTGTTTTTTAGCTATTAATTTATCTAATTCCACTCTTTCTTTTCTAAGCTTAAAAATATTTTCCTTAAGCGCTTGTCGCTTTCGTTCGATCTCTGCCAAACACTGCTTCAATCTTCTATATGGTGATTGTGAAATCATATGTAGCGACATCAATTTACCAGTGGTCTGTGAGTTCTGCCGGCCAAATACATTCGTCGCTCTATTAATCTCTGGCATATTCGATGCTAACTTAGCAAGTTTATTATTGTCAAACACCTTAAATTCAACCAAGCTATGTGCATCTGGATCAGCCGCTCTAGAAAATATTTGTATAAATTTGTTTGACTTATCAATTAAGTCATCTGTTTGTACAGTAATATCTCTCATCTCATCTATTTTAACTAAATCTTTACTCATTATATAAAATCCTCCTATTTATTTCATAATATGGCAGCCATTAAGCACCCATTAGCTACAGCTGTCATTGGATCCTTTGCTCTTCGCACTTCCTTTACTTCAAAAGGAAATTTTTTATCTGCAAAACCTGCCTTAAATTTATTTACAAAACCCTTAGCCAAGGTTAAACCACCAGAAACCACTATAGGTATTTCCTCACGAAATGTAGGTAGTTTAGCTTTGTCTAATTCGTACAAAATATTATCTAAAGCGTAATTAATCAGAACATTGTAATAAACTGATATAGCTTCATGAATCTTACTCTCTGGATTTATTATATCTAAACTATCATCTTCTTTCTCTACCTGTATAAGAGATGGTATTTCATCAAGTGCTTTACCTACTGCATTATCAATCCAATCCCCACCACGTAATAGTGAAAACTGAACAATGGGATCACCTTCATAAACTACTGCGGTGTTTATCATACCAGCACCACAATTATGAATTGTTAAAAATGGCCCAGAAAAAGAATGGTCATCTTCAATATTTAAATCATATACTACACCCTCATAGTCTTCATATTCTATAGACTGCACACGAGTACAACAAAAATCACCATTTATAAACAACCTTGATGATGTTATTCTTTCACATATAGTCATAGTGGGTTTTCCACCACTCCTATCTTGTTTAACTATAGGTTCACCTACTATATCACCTACTTTCAAACTTTCACAACCAGTCCACAACCAATTGCCGTTTCTATTAACTAATATCTCATGATCATCTACAAATTTATAGTATTCAGTACTATCTTTATAGCCCTGTAATTGTATTTTAGTACTAATACCTTTAAACTGTTTTGTTATTACAGCATTCACATTTTTAAATCTACCTTTATGTGTTAAAACTTTATCACCTTCCACTACGTCTTCAATATTTACAATACCCTTATCCGTGTAAATTTTAGTTCCTGGAACTAAACAACTAATACACATACCAGTAAGATTATCATCCAATAATTCTGAGAAAGCTATAGCAAATCCCTCATTAAGTGGTGTCGCGTCAAATCCCATTTTTTTCATATATGACTTCATCATTTCGGTGTGAAAAAATATATCAAACGCACCATCCACTGGTTCCGCTGGTATAGAAAACACTAAATTATCACTGCCCTCACCTTTACCAATTAAACTCTTAATAATAAGTTTAATCATAGGCAAAGAATCCTTCTCTTTTGGTGAAAGAACACCTTTACTCATTGGTCGTTGAGCGTCTACACTACGCTCATTAGCCATTAACAGTGCGTCCTCACCAACAACAATGAAATCCCCATTCTCATCTATAATAAAATTTGCTTTTCTGTTTTCCAATGCCAAACGTATACTCTTTTGATTTACTTTTGACTTAGGAGTAATTCTAAGAAAAGCGTCACGTTGACGTTTATATACAGGATTACCATTCTCATCCATAATAGCGGAAACTAACATATTAGTTCCTATATCTAATCCCACTCCCTTACTGCTCATAATAATTCCTCCTTAATCATTCATCAATTCTAGCCTTCGATGGCTTATATTTTTTATTATCCAATAGACCCTTTAATTTTTCAACGTCAGACTTCAAATTTCGCTTCAGTCCTTTTGCTTCAGATGCACTTACATTAATATGAAAATCTAAATCAGTATCAACAGACTCTAATGGGTCTATAAATATCTTATCATTCAAAATTGGTCTAGAATCATCATAATTTTCACTTGTAAGTTTACCATTCTTAATTTTATCTATCAAATTCATTATTTCCAGCTTTAAGCTAGCCACTTCACTGTTTTGTTGTTCTCGTAGTATAGTTATCGTGTTATCTTTATCTAGCAATAAATCATCTTTTCTTTTTAATTCCAACCGTAATTC
>Ga0190303_1000181_pt1 | contig 26517 bp, 25 predicted proteins | sample 48700701_MG_FD_161672 | JGI IMG/M metagenome (GOLD analysis project Ga0190303, IMG submission 161672) | Hydrothermal vent sediment bacterial communities from Southern Trench, Guaymas Basin, Mexico - 4870-07-0-1_MG | ecosystem: Environmental > Aquatic > Marine > Hydrothermal vents > Sediment ... | reverse complement strand
ATTCCAAGAATAATAGGGTATCTTACTACTGGATTAGATGATTATACTTATTATTTAAGACTAGGAAAAGTAATCACATCATTTACAATGCCGTTTTATATCCCAGTAGTCTTGTTTCTGAGTAAAATTACCGCAATAGGAGAATTAATGATGCCCAAAATATTAGCTTATCTTCATGCTGGCTATATTACTTATAAAAAAATATAGGCGACATTTTTTTAAAAATTATTCATTTTTTAAATAGACAATTAAATGTATAATGTGAATAGAGAATAAAAATAAGGAGTGAAATTAATGTTAATAATTAAAAACGCAAACTTAATTACTATGGCAAAAGATAACTACGTTATGGGTAGTATTGTTGTGGATGGAAAATTAATTGTAGAAGTAGGAAAAGATGTTGATTTGTTAAAATATAAAAACGCTAAAATAATTGATGCGAAAGGAAAATTTGTTACACCTGGATTAGTTGACCCTCATTGCCATATCGGCGTAATGGAAGAAGGAATACAGTTTGAAGGTAATGATACTAACGAAATGAGCGGACCTATATATCCTGAATTACGTGGAATTGATAGTATTTTTGTTAAAGATATGGCTTTCGAATATACATATAAATCAGGAATAACAACGGTTAACACTGGACCTGGAAGTGCTAATGTAATAGGTGGAACTTTCTGTGCGATTAAAACATATGGTGAAACAGTTGAAGATATGGTTATTAAAGAAGAAACAGCAATGAAAATGGCACTAGGAGAAAATCCTAAAAGAGTTTATGGAACAACTAAGAAAAACCCAGGTACTCGTATGGCAAGTGCAGCATTGATGAGAGAATGGCTTTTTAAAGCAAAAGAATACCATAAAAAATACCATGCTTTTCTTAATAATGAAAAAGATGCTAAAGAGCCACCTTTTGATATGAAATTACATTCTTTAATGAGAGTATTTGACGGAATGATTGTCAAAATTCATGCTCACAGACGTGATGATATTATGACGGCGATTAGAATCTCAAAAGAATTTGGATTAAATACAACAATTGAACATGCTACAGAAGCATATATGATTCCAGAAAGAATAAAAAAAGAAAATTATAGTTTAATTATTGGACCAACATTAGGAACAGCTTCAAAATATGAATTAATTAATAAAACATATAAATCAGCAAAAATATTAGAAGATCACAATATAACTTTCGCTATAATGACAGATCATCCTGTCATTACATTAGATACGATGTTAGTTCAAGCTGCTTTGTTTATTAAAGAAGGATTAAGTGAGAAAAAAGCGTTAGAAGCTTTAACAATTACAGCTGCTAAATTAAACGGTATAGATCAATATGTAGGATCACTTGAAGTGGGTAAAGATGCTGATATTGTTATATGGGATGGCCCAATTTTCGACCTTATGACAAGAACAGAAACAGTCATCATAAATGGGCAAATTGTGCATCAAAAATAGAAGTGCAAATTTTTGCACTTTTTTCTTTGAAAATATACCAAAATGAAAGCGCTTTATGATATAATAATATCGACGAATAACGAGGTGGTAAAATGCGAATAAAAGAACATCCTATTTTAACGTTTGAAACAAAGAAAAAAATATTCTTTTTCTTTGATGGTAAAAAGGTATTTGGATATGAAGGAGATACTGTAGCTTCTGCCTTGCACGCTATGGGAGTTAAAGTATTAAGCCGAAGTATTACCCTTAATAGAGCACGAGGATTTTATTGCGCAATAGGAAACTGTTCATCTTGTCAAATGATTGTTGATGGAAAACCTAATGTAAAAACATGTGTAACGATGTTAAAAGAGAATATGGAAGTAAAAACGCAAGTTAATAAAGGTGAACTATATGAAAAAAACTGATTTAGTAATTATAGGTGGAGGACCAGCCGGATTATCAGCTGCTAAAATGGCTGCCGAATCAGGGCTATCATCAATTCTTATAGAACGTAATTATAAAATTGGTGGTCAACTTGTAAAACAAACGCATATGTTTTTCGGAAGCGAAAAACAATATGCTAAAACAAGAGGAATTGATATAGCTAAAATATTAGTGAATGATGTTTTAAAATATCCTAATATGATTGAAATTATGACAGATACAACAGTTGTTGGATTATATAAAGACAAAGTAGTCACATTACTTCAAAATGAAAAATATCTAAAACTAAAAACAAATGCTATTATTATCGCTACTGGCGCAAGCGAAAAAGTTTTAGCTTTTGAAAATAATGATTTACCTGGTATTTACGGTGCTGGAGCTGTTCAAACTTTAATGAATGTTCATGGTGTTCTTCCAGGAGAAAATGTTGTTATGGTAGGTAGTGGAAATATAGGGCTTATTGTTAGTTATCAATTAATCCAAGCTGGAGTTAATGTAATATGCGTATTAGAAGCTTCTAATACAATTGGAGGATATAAAGTACATGCCTCAAAATTAAAAAGACTTGGTGTTGATATCAGGACTTCATATTCTATTAAAAAAGCAATTGGTAAAGATTGTTTAGAAAAAATAATTATAGGTAAATTAGATGATAAATGGGAATTTATTGATGGAACTGAAGAAGAAATTATTGTTGATTCTTTATGCATTAGTGTTGGACTTAGTCCATTAACTAGTTTGCTTAGTATGATTGGAACAGAAATGAAATATGTTAGTTCCTTGGGTGGACTAGTTCCATTAATTGATGCAAATCATGAAACATCAATTGAAAATATTTTTGTTGCTGGTGATGTTTGTGGTGTAGAAGAAGCTAGTAGTGCGATTGTTGAAGGATATTTAACAGGACTTGTTGTAGCGAAAAAATTAGGAAAAACACATCCTAATTATGACGAATTATATTTTGATTTAAAGGCGCAATTACATAATTTACGAAGCGGACCTTTTGGTAAAAAATTACGAGATGGCTTGAAGGAGATAATGAGATGATGATATGTTGAAAATAAATGGTGTACCTGATAAATCACTTGTTCTTTCAAAATTTCCTGATAAAAAATATATTTTAAAGCCAAAAGCAGTCACAGAATGTTATGAAGAAATACCATGTAATCCATGTAGTACAAGTTGTCCATTTGATGCTATTTATATTGGTAATGATATTAATAAAAGACCAATAGTTGATTTTGATAAATGTACTGGTTGTGGAATTTGTGTTTACAATTGTCCAGGGTTAGCTATTATGGTTGTTCAACAATTGGATAATAAAACCGCAAGATTTAAAATACCTTATGAATTACGTCCGTTACCTAAAAAAGGAGAAAAATGGAGTGGTGTGAATAGATCTGGTAAAATAATTACTGAGGTTATAATTGAAAAAGTGTCTTTAACAGAAAAACAAGATAAAACTGCATTGATTCAAGTATTGGTTCCTCTTGAATTCATTAATGATTTCATTACTATAAGGAGACGAATATGAATAAAAAAAATGTAATTATTTGTCGTTGTGAAGATGTTACTTTAGAAGATCTTCACAATTTAATGGAAGAAGGATATACTTCTTTTGAAGAAATTAAAAGAATCTTAAGAGTAGGAATGGGACCATGTCAAGGAAATACATGTGGACAATTAGTTCAAAGAGAAATAGCTAAATTTACAAATACACCAATTAACGAAGTTCCAACACAAAAAGTTAGACCATTATCAGTAGGGGTAAAATTAAAAGCAATTGTAAAGGCAATTGATAATGAAAGCTAATATCGTAATTATTGGGGCAGGAATTAGTGGTGTAAGTATTGCATATAATTTAGCAAAAAAAGGCGTTAAAGATATTATTGTTTTTGATGATAATTATTTAACCGGAGGATCAACAGGAAGATGTGGAGCAGGAATTAGACAACAGTGGGGTACGAAGAACAATTGTATTTTAGCAAAAAAAAGTGTTGAATTTTATGAAACAGCACAAGAAGAGTTACAATATCCTAGAGATATTGAATTTAAACAAGAAGGTTATTTAGTTATAGCATCAACAAAAGAAGAAGATTTAGAATTTGCAAAAAATGTTGAACTACAAAACAGTTTAGGAATACCTGCGAAAGTACTAACTCCAAAAGAAGCACAAAAAATTGTTCCTCATTTGAATTTAGATATTGTTACTAGTGCAACATTTTGTCCGACTGACGGACATTTAAATCCGTTTACAGTAACAGATGCATATTACTTAGCAGCTAAAAGACTAGGTGTTAAATTCTTTTATCAAGAAAAAGTATTAGATATCATTGTAAAAGATAATAAAATCACAAAAGTTATCACGAAAAATCATGAAGTTATAACTAATAAAGTAATTAATGCAGCAGGCGGATATGCTAAAGAAGTTGGTGATTTAGTTGGAATTGATATTCCTGTCTATTCTGAAAATCATGAAATTCTTGTAACTGAACCGATTGAAAGTATTCAAGGACCAATGGTTATATCGTTTTCTTTAAATATTTATTGTCAACAAGTTCCTCATGGAAGTTTTATAATGGGAAGAAGTAATCCTGATGCAGTTAAAGGACATAATACTGATTCTAGTTGGCAGTTTCTAGATGAAATGTCAAAAACAGTTTGTAGTATTCTTCCTCAAATTGGGGAATTAAGAATTATTCGCCAATGGGGAGGATTATATAACTTAAGTCCTGATAGACAACCTATTATAAGTGACGTTAAAGAACTTCCTGGATTTTATATAGCTTGTGGATTTAGTGGACATGGATTCATGTTTGCTCCAATGACGGGATTATTAATGTCAGAAATTATATTAAAAGAAAAAACGACAGTAGATGTCTCTAGTTTACATATTGATCGTTTTAAAAATAATAATTTAAAAGATTATGAAAAAAGTGTTGTATGAGAGGAGAATGAAAATGGCAACAACTTTATATCAAACTGAACCTTTATTAGATTTCACTAATGAGGAAGTTATTAAAAAGTATCAAGAAGCATTGAAATTAGTTGAAAGTTATTTAGGAGAAACGTATCCACTTATAATTAATGGAGAAAGAATAAAAACTGAAAGATTATATACATCAGTTAATCCAAGTAATCACTCAGAAGTAATTGGTAAAATTTATCAAGCAACTATAAAGGATGCTGAGGACGCAATGACTTCAGCACTTGCAGCTTTTGAAGTATGGAAAAAAACAAAAACTTCAATACGTTCTGATGTTTTATTTAAAGCAGCTGCGATTATTCGTAAACGCAAATATGAATTTAGTGCTCTAATGACTAAAGAAGCTGGTAAACCTTGGCCAGAAGCTGATGCAGATACAGCAGAAGCAATTGACTTTTTAGAATACTATGGTCGTCAAATGTTAGAATTAGAAAATGTTGATAGAAAAGTTTTAAGTAGAAGAAATATTGAAAGAAATGAATATAAATATATTCCATTGGGAGTAGCCGCAGTAATTACACCATGGAATTTCCCTTTAGCAATACTTTCAGGAATGACTAGTGCTGCAGTGGTTAGTGGAAATACTGTACTATTGAAACCAGCTATTACTACACAAATAATCGCATATAAATTTGTAGAAGTTTTAGAACAAGCGGGATTACCGAGAGGTGTTGTGAATTTCATTCCTGGTGATGGACCAGAAATAGGAGATTATATGGTTAAACATATAAAAACTAGATTTGTTTCCTTTACTGGATCTCGTGCTGTTGGTAGTTTGATTTATGAAAATGCCGCAAAAGTAAGAAAAGGACAAATTTGGCTTAAACGCGTTATTGCTGAAATGGGTGGAAAAGATGCGATTATAGTTGATAATGATGCCGATCTTGATTTAGCAGCAACCTCAATCGTTAAAAGTTCATTTGGGTTTAGTGGACAAAAGTGTAGCGCATGTTCACGTGCTATAATTCATGAAGATGTTTATGATGAAGTTGTGGCTAAAATATTAAAAGAAACCGAAGCGCTAACACTTGGAGATGTTAGTGATCATAATAACTTTATGGGTCCTGTGACTGATCAAAAAGCATTTGATAAAATAATGGGATATGTCGAAATAGGTAAAAAAGAAGGTAAACTAATTACTGGTGGTAAAGGTGATGATACAGTAGGATGGTATATTGAACCAACGGTCTTTATTGATGTTGATTCACATGCTAGAATCGCTCAAGAAGAAGTGTTTGGACCAGTATTATCAATTACAAAAGTATCATCATTTGAAGAAGCTATTGAAGTAGCTAACTGTACAGATTATGGATTAACTGGAGCAGCTATAACAAACAATCGTGTTCATTTAGAAATGGCTAGAGATGATTTTCATGTTGGAAATTTATACTTGAATCGTAAATGTACTGGAGCAATTGTCGGATATCAACCATTTGGAGGATTTAATATGTCGGGAACAGATAGTAAAGCTGGTGGACCGGAATATTTGATATTACATATGCAAGGGAAATCAATTTCAGAAATGTTATAATAACAATCATCCAGAGATGGATGATTGTTATTTTGTTTTAAAGTGAAAATGTAGTAAAATAAAGTGTGAGTGAGGTGTCGTGTATGACTGAAAAACTAGATATAGAAAAACGTAACTTAAAAGTATTAGGCGTAATTGTTAGAGTGAATAGAGTAAGATTAGGATATTCTTTACGTGATTTAGCTAAACTTACTAATATATCTCATACTTCAATTTCCAATTTTGAAAAAGGAATTATAACACCTCATAAGGATACAATAAGTGAGATTTTTGAAATCTTAGATTTAAAATTTTATAGTGATTCTCGAATTTCAATAAATTTTAAAAAGTTGTATGATAAAGCATTTGAATATATATTATTTCATGATTATGAGGCCGCAGAAAAAGTCATTAAAGAAATTGAAAAAGATAAAAAAATATATGAATATAGCACTGAAGTAATAAACTATACAATAATACAATGTCTATATTATGCGATTTCTAATGTTTATTTTGAACATTTTGATTCGTATTTAAAGCGTTATGAAATTGTTTTAGATTTTTTCTCATCAAAACAAAAACAGTTATATTATTTTATAAAAGGATTAGATTTTATAAATAATGAACAATTTGCTGATGCACGAGAAAACTTTGAAAGAGCCTTAAGTATCGGTGATGCTAAATTGGATGTTTTAATAAAGGATTACTATGTGATTGGGCTAGGAAAATCAAATAAATTTGTTGATTCTAGACTTTATGCTGATGAATGTATTAGAGAATTTGAAAGTCAAACTAATTATATAAGAGCAATGAGATTAAGAACAAGAATTGCCTTTGATTATTACCGTATAAATAAGTTTGAAGAATCTGAGAAAATGTATAAAAAAGTTTTAGCGTTTTCTACTAAATATAAAGTAAAAGAATTAGAGAATAGATGCAATTGTCGATTAGCACTTTTATCAATCGCTAAGGAAGATTATATTAGTGTAGGATATTACATTGGTAAAGTTCCTGAACATTTCAACAAATTATATTATTATATAAAATTAGATGTCGCTGCTTATGAACAGAATGACGAAGCATTTGAAAACCTATATAATAAATATGCGGCATTAAAATGGAATAATAGTTCACAAAAAACCAAATTGTTTTTCGAGTGTATGCGTATGAGATACAAAAAAAGCAATATGATTAAATCTAAATACGAAAATAATCTTAATAAATTAATCAAACTAGGACTTAAAGCAGATGATGCAGAAATGATAGAAAGCGCTACAAGAATGCTAACTAATTTTTATAGAAAAGAAAGAAAGTATAAACAAGCATACGAGACATCATTGACGCTTTTACATTATTTAAAAAATGGCACTAAACAGTCAGAATACAACATTAGTAGAGTTACTAGGGTTTACTCAGACGAAAAATAGCTCGTGAATAACTATAATATAAGTCTTGTAAAATAACAATAATTGCTTGCAATTTTTAAAAAAAATGAGATAATAGATTTGTAGTAGGGGCGGATTAGGAAATGGGTAATTTACTTAATTAGAAGAAATTTATTCTTCTGTTGGTTTGGAAAGTTGTCTTTAGGCTGGGGCCATTAGATAATCCATATTTATTAAAAATAATGATAATTTTATCATTATTTTTTTATAAAAAAATACCTTTGAAACTCCTTCACAAAACCAAGAAATATGTTATAATATGAGTTGATGAAAGCGTTTGTAAAATTTAGCTTAAAGGAGAAATGAAATGGAAGACAAGTTTGACACCTTAATGACATGCATTGTGAAAGACAAACCAGAAATTGGTCTTAGCCTTGCAAAGAAAAAAATACCAAGTGAGTTACAAAGTTATGAAGTATTAATTAAAGTAAATTATACTAGTGTTTGTGGTACTGATTTTCATATTTATCAATATAATGATTGGGCAAAAAAAAGACTTAAATTACCATTTACAGCTGGACACGAGTTTACTGGCGAAATAGTAAAGATTGGATCTGAAGTAACAAGAGTTAAAATTGGAGATATTGTGAGTGCAGAAACTCATATCATTTGTAATAAATGTGAATTTTGTTTACGTGGTGAAGGACATATTTGTGAAAACACAAAAATTATTGGTGTAGATACTGATGGATGTTTCGCAGAATATGTTAGAATACCTGCTCAAAACTGTTTTATAAATAGTAAAGATGCAAATCCGTTATATTTAAGTGTTCAAGAGCCTTTAGGAAATGCAGTACACACTATCACTCATTTTCCAATAGAAGGAAAAGATGTAGTAATTACTGGATGTGGACCAATTGGATTAATGGGAGTTAATGTGGCAAAAGCTTATAAAGCTAAAAAAATAATTGCTGTTGAAGTTAATGAATATCGTTTGAAATTAGCAAAAGAACTAGGAGCAGATGTAGTAATTAATCCTTTAAAAGAAGATGTTGTGGCTAGAGTATTAGAGGAAACTGGCGGAAGAGGAGCAGACGTTGTTGGAGAATTCAGTGGAAACAAGCATGCTATTGAACAAGCATTTAAATATGTAAAAGCTGGAGGTGGATTATCTTTGCTTGGTATTCCAAGTAAAGATATTGAAATAGATTTAGCAACATATATTGTTTTCAAAGGACTTCACATTTATGGAGTTGTTGGAAGAAGAATATATGGTACGTGGTATCAAGTAAAAGAATTGATTGATAATAATATGTTAGATTTTGATAAAATTATAACGCATACTTTTAAGCTAACAGAATATCAAAAAGCAATGGATCTTATGGCAAGTGGAAACTGTGGGAAAATTGTGTTAACTGTAGGAGATGAAAATAATGAGTAATCACGAGTTAAAATTCTTAAAAGACAAAATTGAAAAATTAAAAGAAGATGGAGTTTATAGAGAATTACCAATTAATTATGGACCATGTACAAACGTAATTAATTTAAACGGTAAAAAAGTAGTGAATTTATCAAGTAATAACTATTTAGGATTAGCAAACCATCCACGAGTAAAACAAGCCGCAATTGATGCTATTAATAAATATGGTGCAGGAGCAGGAGCTGTTAGAACTATTGTTGGTAATCAAGACATTATAGGGGAACTTGAAAGTATTCTTGCTGAATTCAAACATGAAGAAGCAGTTATGTGTTTCCAATCAGGATTAAACTGTAATATTGGAACAATTTCAGCAATTACTGAAAAAGGTGATTTAATTATTAGTGATGAGCTTAATCATGCTTCAATAATTGATGGTGTAAGATTAAGCAGAGCAGATAAAGCTATTTTTAAACATTCAAATATGGAAAGTTTAGAACAAATTTTAATTGAAAAAAGAGATCAATACAATCAAGTTTTAATAATAACTGATGGTGTGTTTTCAATGGATGGGGATTTAGCAAAATTACCAGAAATTGTAGAATTAGCTGAAAAATATAATGCATTAACTTATGTTGATGATGCCCATGGTAGTGGTGTTTTAGGAAAAAACGGTAGAGGAACAGTAGACCACTTTAAATTACATGGTAGAGTAGATTTTATTATGGGCACATTATCAAAAGCAATTGGAGTTGTTGGAGGTTATATAGCGAGTAAACAAGAAACTAAAACATGGCTTTCTCATAGAGCACGACCATTGCTTTTTTCAACTGCATTACCACCAGCAGCGACAGCTGCTGCGATTGAATCTGTTAAAATATTAATGGAAAGTGATGAATACAGTAATAAATTATGGAATAATGCTAAATATTTTAAAGAAAAACTAGGTGCTTTAGGATTTGATACTGGACATTCAGAAACACCAATTACACCTGTAATGATAGGGAATGAAGCAATAACAATGCAATTTAGTAAAGCCTTATTAGAAGCTGGTGTTTATGTATCTGGTATTGTATTTCCGACTGTACCGATGGGAAAAGGAAGACTTCGTTGTATGATTAGTGCGTCACATACAAAAGAAGATCTTGATTTTTCAGTTGAAAAATTCAAAATAGTTGGTGAAGAATTAGGAATTATCTAAAAATAGGAGAATTTCATTTCTCCTTTTTTATTTTTTTGTAAAATTGTATAATAAAATTAAGGAAGTGATTTTATGGAAAAATATTTAAGTAATTGGCTTACTATAATTGATGGTATCAAAAATGATAATACTTATAAAGCATCATGGGGAAGAGCGATTATTGAGTGTATTGTTAATAATGAATATGAACAAATTAATGATGAAGTTATAGTTGAGGAATATTTTATCGTACAAAAAATTCTAAAATATTATTGGAATTTGAATTGCTTTTTTAATGTTACTCAAGGAGACTTTCTTGTTATTGAGAAAATAACAAGAGAGATTTCAAATGATTTTTATGAAAAGAAAAAACATCATAACCCTGTTTGGTATAATGAAATGGAAACTTATATAAAAAGAAGACAAATCAAATATGAAAAAATTATTAATCATATTATGAAAATTGTTAATCGGAATATTGCATATCGATTTTTAAATAATCGAGGTGAAAAAATTAATCTATATCAATTAGATATTAAAACAAAATCATTAAGATTTGAGAAATCGGATATTGAAATAATAAAGCAGTATTCGACTTTATTAATCGATTTAATAAATTCTAAATGGACTTTATATCTAGAAAATTATAATAATTCTCCGTATTTATTACGAAAGGTAATTGATTCAATTCAACCTAATTTAAAAAGACAAAGTCTAAGAGCAATGAAAACTCTTTTAGTTCAATACCATCACAGCGATGGAATCATTGACTTTTATACTGGTAAACATATTGATTTTTTAGATATTAAAGTTGTTCATGTTATTCCATATAACTATATTTACAGTAATAATGTTTGGAATCTTGTTTTAACAAGTAAATCAATAAAGCATAACTTAATACCTTCTAAAGCAGATATAGAAAATTTAAAGAAACGAAATAGAAAATTACTTAAAGAATTAGAAAACACTAAAACAAGAGAATATCACGAGTTATTTACAGTTGTGAACAGCAATTTATTAGATCAATGTTTTATTGATATACAACAATAAATTATAAAAACTAAAGTAAGATATTAAGAAATAATATGATTTAAATCTATATGAAAAAAACAAATATAATATATACATAAAGGGGGAATTTAAATGATTTACATTTTTATTGGGGTAGTTATACTAATTATATTATTACCAGTCGCATTAATAATATATTTAACAATTACTGAATATAATCCAGAAGAAATTGAAAATGCTAGAATTATTAAAAATAATGTTTCTGTAAAAACTAAAAAAACAATGACAGTAACAACATTGAATATAGGATATGGAAGTTTAGATGAATCCCAAGATTTCTTTCTTGAAGGTGGAAAAAGATCTCATTGTGTTTCAAGTGATAAAACCCAATCAAATATAAAAAATATTATTAAAATATTAAAAGAAAAAGATAGTGATTTTTATTTTTTACAAGAAGTCGATGAACCTTGTAAAAGAAGTTGTTTTACAAATCAAGTTAAATACATTAGTAAGAAATTTAATAATTATAATAGTTCTTATGTTAATAATTATAAAGTTAAACATGTACCGATTCCATTATTTAATCCAATGGGTAGCGCTGTAAGCGGATTGCTTTCTTTATCAAAACATAAAATTACCGAATCTAAAAGATATCAATTAAGAGGAGAAGAAACTTTCTTCAAAAGAATATTTTTCTTAAAAAGATGTATGATGGTAAATACTATTATATGTAAAGATAGAAAAGAACTAATTCTTATAAATATTCATCTATCAGCATATGATAAAGGTGGTTATCTTAGAAAACAACAAATAGAACATTTGACAGAGTTTATACTTGAATTATCAAAGACAAATAAATATGTTATTGTTGGTGGAGATTGGAATCATTTATTAGATAGTAGTCTTTATCAAGAAGATATGCCTAAATGGGTGAGCTTATTACCTGACAGTTTATTTAGCACTTCTTATAAAATGGTTTATGATAATACAGTAAACACTGTAAGAAGTGAAAATCAACCATATGTTAAAGGCGAAAATTTTGAAACAGTTATTGATGGATTCTTAGTAAGTCCTTCGATTGAAGTAGTAAAAGTAGAAACAACTAATATTAATTTTAAATATACTGACCATAATCCAGTAACAATCACATTTAAATTAAAATAAAACTAATTTTATAAAGACAGAAATAAATTCTGTCTTTTTTAAAAACCAATTTAAACAAATAATGAACATTCTAGTTTTATTATCAAGTGATATAAATATACTTCATATGAACTATTTGTCACTTGCAATTATATTTAAGCATCTTCTTTTATAAATAAGCTTTTTTCTTAATTATAAAGTAGTTTATATCATTTGGCATATATGTACATATAAAATATAATTCATATATACAATAAGGAGTGATAAAAAATGGAAAATAACACAATAAAAAGAATTAAAGAAGTAATAGAAAGAACGAGAACTTTTCTTCAACAAGATGGTGGAGATGTTGAATATGTTGATTTTAAGGATGGAATCGTTTATGTAAGATTAACTGGTGCTTGTGTAGGATGTAGTGCTATCAATGTTACTTTATATGATGGGATTGAAAGTATTTTATTAGCAGAAGTACCTGAAGTAATAGGAATTGAGCATGTCTAATGATTACTACAAAAAGTACTTTAGGAGAAATACTAAAAAAATATCCTAAACTCCAAAGTGTTTTTGAAAATAATGGATTTAAAGGGTTAGATAATAATCTAATATTAAAACAAATTGGTGGATTACCACTAGATAGTTTGTTAAGAAATAAACAGATTAATGTTGGTCTGTTTATTGATATGTTAAATGAACATTTAACAGAAAATGATGTTGATATTACCTTAACTGATAATATTCATAAAGAAGACGCTATCAATATTATTGGTCTACTTCCTTGTCCGGTTAGAATACCCCTATTAGATAGTTTTGCTACTTTATCTAACTTAGATAGAATAAATCATAATTTAAAAGCAGCTAGTGAAGGATTAGACTGGCTAAAGGAAAAAGTAAAACTTGCTAAAACAGAAGATGATTTAGCTGATATTTATATATCAGCTGGATTTGATTTATTTTTCGAACAAGGATTAATGAAGAAGTTTAAAGATGCGAAAGTATTTGAAGATTATTATACAAATATTCCTTATAATACAGATTTTGAAAATGATAATTTAAAATTAAGAGATCCTTCAGGAGATTACTCAATGTTAGGAGTAGTTCCGGCGGTGTTTTTAGTAAATACGAAAGTATTAGGTGAAAGACCAATGCCTAAGAGATGGGAAGACTTATTAGACCCAATATTTGAAAACAGTATTAGTTTACCAGTTAGTGATTTTGATTTATTTAATGCTATATTGATTCACCTTCATAAAGAATATGGAATGGAAGGAATTGCTAAACTTGGAAGAAGTATGATTAAAAGTATGCATCCTGCTGAAATGGTAAAAAGTGATAAAAGAAGCCGAGTTAGACCAGCTATTTCTATTATGCCTTATTTCTTTACTAAAATGGCTCTCCCAGGAAGTGTTATGTCCGCAGTATGGCCTGAAGATGGGGCGATTATTAGTCCAATATTTATGTTGACTAAAAAAAGCAAAAAATCAGAATTAAAAGAAATTGCTGATATGTTTACATCAAAAGAAACAGGTGAAATATTGTCCCATAAAGGATTGTTCCCATCAATTAATTATAATGTTGATAATAATTTAGTGGGCAAAAAATTCAAATGGGTAGGTTGGGATTATATTAACAATCATGATATAGGAAAATTAATTGAAGAAACAATGAAAGTTTTTGAAGAAGGAAGGAATTAGGATGGATTTAATCACAGTAAGTGGTCCACCATCATCAGGAAAAACTTCGATATTAATTAAAACAATTGAAAACTTTTTAAAAAGAGATATCAAAGTAGGAGTAGTAAAATTTGATTGTTTATTCACAGATGACGATATCTATTTTCAAAAGTTAGGAATTCCAGTTAGAAAAGGATTAAGTGGATCACTTTGTCCTGATCATTATTTCGTTTCGAATATCGAAGAAGTAGTGAAATGGGGATTAAAAGAAAATGTTGATGTCTTAATTACTGAATCAGCAGGACTTTGTAATAGATGTTCTCCTTATATAAAAGATATTAAAGCCGTATGTGTTATTGATAACCTAAGTGGTATTAATACACCTAAAAAAATCGGACCAATGTTAAAAAGCGCTGATATAGTAGTTATTACAAAAGGTGATATCGTTAGTCAAGCTGAAAGAGAAGTTTTCACAATGAAAGTTCAAAGTGTTAATCCGAAAGCTATTATTATGCATGTAAATGGTCTTAGTGGACAAGGATCTTATGAATTAAGTACGTTTATTTATGACGAAACAAAAAAAGTTACAACTTTAGAAGGAATGAAATTAAGATATCCAATGCCAGCTGCATTATGTAGTTATTGTTTAGGAGAAACAAGAATAGGGAAAAGTCATCAATTAGGAAATGTTAAAAAAATAAATTTAGGAGATTTAAAATGAATATAGATAATTTACTTAAATTGTCGATCAGCGAATTATTTTTAAAATATCCTTATACAAAAGATTTCTTTAAAGATCATTTAATTCCCTACAAAGGGCATGAAAACTATTCAATAAACCAATTGTTTAATAACATAGATGAAGAAATAATTGAAGATAACGCTATTAATGAGGAACTATTTATTACTGGACTTGTTGAATATATAGATTTAATGAGTTCGTATTTCGTGAATGAAAAAGAAACAGAAAATACAGTAACTATTTATCCAGGTTTCTATAAAAATGGAAATAAAGAAAAATTTACAAAAATAGAAATAAAAAAAGGTGATATTATTTCAATAGTAGGACCAACAGGCAGTGGGAAATCGAGATTGCTCGCAGATATAGAATGGGCAGCAAATATGGACACACCTACTAAAAGAAAAGTATTAATAAATAATAGAACACTAGAACCTCATGAAAGATTTAGTGCTTCTAATAAATTAGTTGCTCAATTATCACAAAATATGAATTTTGTGATGGATTTATCAGTTTATGATTTTCTCGATTTGCACGCATCAAGCAGAATGGTTGAAAACAAAGAAGAAATGATTCAAAAAATCTTTAATAAAGCTAATGAATTAGCTGGAGAGCATTTTTCTAAAATAACTCCAATCACAGAATTATCTGGAGGACAATCTCGTGCTTTAATGATTGCGGATACAGCTATATTATCAAAAGCACCAATTATTTTAATTGATGAAATAGAAAATGCTGGAATAGATCGAAAAAAAGCTCTTGATTTATTAATTAATGAGGATAAGATTGTATTAATGAGTACTCATGATCCAATATTAGCGTTAATGGCTGATAAAAGAATTGTCATTAATGATGGTGGGATTGAAGCTATTATTGAAACAAGCGAAGAAGAGAGAAGTATTTTATCTAAATTAGAAGATTTAGATAAAATACTAATGACTATGCGAAATAGATTGAGATATGGAAAAAGATTAAAATTTGAAGAGGAGTTCGATTATGAGTGAACAAGATGTTTGTACAGGATTATTTGAGACAGGAAGACAAACAGTCAATAAAGTAAGACAAATGGGTTTTAGTGAAGGGTTGTTACCAATGCCGCTTTTAATAGAATGTAGTTGCGGAACTAAATTTGAAATGGAATTTTATGAAGATAAATGTCCAAATTGTTCAATGGTATATGCAGTAACTCCTTGTCATTCACACGATGCTGAAGGTGTTAAGGCTGCAGGGATTGATTATTAAAAGATAAAACCAGAACTAAAATTTCTGGTTTTTATTTGCAAAATATAAGTATGATGAGTAATGAAAATGTGACATTTAATAAATTTTCAAATAGATATCGATTATTGATTATTTTTTTCAAAATATTATTGGTATAATATAGATAATAATATTATACGAGGTGTAAAAAATGGAAAAATTCAAATTTGATCAAAAACCAATTATGAAATTATTATTGGATCCCGATTATGTTCCTATTGTTTTAGCAAATAAACAATTTTGTAATACGGTTAAAAGTTCAAAAAATCCAATACCTATAAAAATAGCTATTGTTAGAAGTAAAGGTCAAGTAGCTATTAAATCTACTTTTGTATTTAATGATATTTATGAAGAGGAAGATGCTAATTACTTATATATTGAACGATTAGTAAAAACATTGCTTTGGATTAAAGGTGGCTGGAAAATAATTTTTGCAGGTTCACCTAAATTAGGGAAAAGATTAAAAGAATCATATGCACCAGGTGGGGAAAGAGAATTTGATGCTGATTTTATGTCTAAAATATATGAAAAAGATTTTGAAGTATTAGTAGTTGATTTAAAAGATGTTCCAAAAGAAAATGAACAATCTAGTCCAATAGGTAGACATTTAAACGGATATAGAATTGGTTTTGATGCTGGAGGAAGTGATCGAAAAGTATCGGCTGTTGTAAATGGAAAAGTAATTTATAGTGAAGAAATAGTATGGCATCCCAAACTACAAAGCGATCCATCATATCATTATAATGGTATTATGGATTCTATAAAAAGAGCTGCTTCTAAAATGCCTCAAGTTGATGCTATCGGAGTTAGTTCAGCAGGGATACTTATTGATAAAAGGATAGCAGCGTCTTCATTATTCTTAAAAGTTCCTCAAGATAAATTTGACAGCGAAGTTAGAGATATGTATTTCAAAGTACAAAAAGAAATGGGTAATGTCCCAATTGAAGTTATAAATGATGGAGATGTAACTGCTCTTGCTGGTGCAATGAGTTTAGGCTCAAATAATGTATTAGGAATAGCAATGGGGACAAGTCAAGCAGCAGGGTATGTTGATAATTTAGGAAATATTACAGGATGGCTTAATGAATTATGTTTTGTTCCAGTTGATTTTAATAAGGATTCAATAATTGATGAATGGTCTTTAGATTATGGATGTGGAGTAAAATATTTTTCTCAAGATTCCGTAATAAAATTAGCTAAAAACGCTAAAATAAAATTACAAGAAAATTTATCGCCTGCAGAAAAATTAAAAGTAGTACAAGAATTACTCGAAGCAAACGATCCAAGAGCTGAAGATATTTTTGATACAATAGGTTGTTATCTTGGATACAGTATTGCGTATTATGCTGAGTTTTATGATATTAAACATATCATTATTTTAGGTAGAGTGACTTCGAAAACAGGAGGAATAAGAATTTTGAAAATTGCAAAACAAATTTTAAAATTAGAATTTAATGATTTATTCCGTAAAATTGAATTAACTTTACCTGATGAAAATAATAGACGTGTTGGGCAATCTATTGCTGCAGCAAGTCTACCGAAAGTATAGAAAGAGGTGGTTGAAGTGAAATTTATTAAACCTAATGCTGAACTTTTTGTTCCTGACAAATTAGAAGTTAGTAAAGCAATTGAAAGAACAACACATATGGCAATTGGAGCTCATCAAGATGATTTAGAAATTATGGCAGTTGATGGGATTTTAAAATGCTATCAAAAAGAAGACAAATGGTTTTGTGGAGTAACAGTAACAAATGGTGCAGGAAGTGCGAGAACTGGGAAGTTTAAAGATTATACTGACAAAGAAATGCAAGCAATAAGAAAAATGGAACAAAGAGGTGCTGCAGAACTTGGAGAATATGGATCAATGATTCAATTAGATTATCCAAGTTCTGAAACTAAAAATCCAAAAGATAATAATATTATTGTAGAACTTGCTAATATAATAAAGCAAGCTCATCCAAAGGTTTTATACACTCATAATTTAGCTGATAAACATGATACACATATAAGTGTAGTAACAAAAACAATTAAAGCGATAAGAACATTAAAAAAAGATTCAAGACCCAAAAAATTATACGGTTGTGAAGTGTGGCGTGATTTGGACTGGATGAATGATGAAGATAAAATTCTTTTTGATGTTTCAGGAAATAACGAATTAGCAAGTGATTTAATAAATATTTACGCATCTCAAATTGCTGGTGGAAAACGTTATGATTTAGCTACTATGGGTAGAAGATTATCAAATGCAACGTATTCATCTACTCATACCGTTGATGAAACTAATGCAATTATTTATGGAATTGATTTAACACCACTTATTGAAAATGATAATTTAGACATTTCAAAATTTATTGAAGAGTATATTAATCGTTTTAAAACAGAAGTTAGTAATAAATTAAAAAAACTAATATAATTAATTGAATTATAAAATAAAACCCTAAAATAATAGTGCTATTATTTTAGGGTTTTAAAATGAATATTATTGCCTAATTTTGAAAAAACAATAAGGATTATTAATACTTCTTTTTATTAAATAATATCTATGATATTGTAAAAATAAGATAAATAATTTTGAGGTGAGTTAGATGAAAATCATTACATGTATTAAACAAGTCCCTGCTTCAACAAATGTACAAGTTGATCCAAAAACAGGAGTATTAATAAGAGATGGAAATAATGTTAAAATGAATCCGTTTGATTTATACGCTTTAGAAACAGCGTTTCAAATCAATAGTATGACATCTAATGTTAATATTCATTCTGTTACAATGGGACCACTAAGTGCGAAAAGTGTATTAGAAGAAGCATTATATATGGGAAGTAATACAGCGACATTAATTAGTGATCGTCGATTTGCAGGAGCGGACGTTCTCGCTACTTCGTATACTTTAAGCCAATTAATTAAACACATAAACAATTATGATTTAGTAATTTGCGGAAAGCAAACCACAGATGGCGATACAGCCCAAGTAGGACCTGAAATCGCAGAGTTTTTAAATATTCCTCATGTACCTTATGTTAAAGAAATTATTGAAATAAAAGATAAATCAATTTTATTAAGAAGTACTTATGATGATTACGATGAAATAGTAGAAGTATATTTTCCTTGCTTAATAACTGTTGATAAAGGATCTAATGTGCCAAGATTACCTTCATATAAAAGAAAAATTGCTTTTAAAAACGCTGTAATTGAGACGATATCTCTTAATGATTTGAATGACAAAAACCCTAATAATTACGGGCTTAATGGTTCACCCACTCAAGTAGATGAAATATTTCCACCAACTAGTAATACTGATTCAATTGAAGTGTTTGGTTCTCCTAAAGAATTATCAGAAAGTCTTTTTAAGATTCTAAAAGAAAGTAAATATTTATAGGTAATATTATGAGTTATATAAAAGTAAATAATGATAAAGTTACTAAGGAAATAGCGGAAAAACTAATAAATATTTGCCCTTTTAATGCTTTCGATTATGAAAATTCAAAGTTATCAATTAATGCTAGTTGTAAAATATGTAAAATTTGTGTTAAAAAAGGACCAGTTGGTGTTTGTGAATTTATAGAAGATGAGAAAATATTAATTAATAAAGAAAAATATAAAGGGATTACAGTTTATATTGAGCAAAGAAATAATATTGCACATTTAGTTTCATGGGAACTAATTGGAAAAGCAAAAGAACTTGCTATTAAAACTAAAGAAAATGTTTATGCTGTAGTTATAGGAAATGATGTAGAAAATATTGTAAAAGAAGCATTAGAGTTTGGAGTAGACAAAGTTTTTGTATATGAAGATGATGCATATAAAGAATTCAATGTTGAAATATATACAAATGTTATAAATAGTTTTTATCAAAAATATAAAGTAAATGTTATTTTATTTGGTGGAACTACTCAAGGAAGAAGTTTTGCTCCTCGCGTTGCAGCACGACTAAAAACAGGGTTAACAGCGGACTGTACTATGCTTGATATCACAGAAGATGGTGATTTATTACAAATTAGACCAGCTTTTGGTGGAAATATTATGGCTAAAATCAATACTCCAAATCATCGCCCGCAATTAGCCACAATTAGATATAAAATGTTTGATGAACCAAAAAAAGCAAATCCAAAAGGCAAAGTTATTAGAGAAAGTAATGATAATATTTCAAAAAAAACCACTATTGAAATAATCCAGTCATTTGAAAAACCACAAGTAAGTGATATATCTGATGCTGAAATTATTATTTCAGTAGGACGTGCTTTTAAGAAAAAGAAAGATATAGAATTATTAGAACCTTTGAGAAAAATACTAAATGCTGAATTTGCTTGTACTAGACCTTTGATTGAAAATGGATGGTTTGATGCTAGAAAACAAATAGGTCTTTCAGGAAGAACAGTTAAACCAAAATTAATTATTAATTTTGGTATTAGTGGAGCCGTACAATATATTGAGGGAATGAAAGATTCAGAACTAATTATTTCTATAAATACTGATAAACATAATAAATTATTTGATATAAGTCATTATTCAATACATGGTGATTTATATGAAATTCTTCCAAAATTAAATGATCTTTTAGATCAAATATTGTAGGTGAAAAAAATGAAATATAAAAAAATGAATCAAGAAGATTTTACGTTTTTAGAAAATATAGTTGGAAGTGAAAATGTTTCAATTAAAGATAATATTGAAGAAGATTTAGCACATGATGAACTTAAAACAGTATTTTCTTATCCTGAGGCACATGTATTTGTAACTGATAAATTTCAAATAATAAAAATAATGAAATATGCTAATAATGTCTTAATTCCTGTCACGGTAAGAGGTAGTGGCACAGGATTAGTTGGAGCGTGTGTTCCTATTCATGGAGGTATTTTATTAGATACTACTAAAATGAATAAAATTATTGAGTTAGATAAAACTAATATGACATTAAGAGTTGAACCAGGAGTGTTATTAATGGAAATAGCTGATTTTGTTGAAAAGGAAAATCTATTTTATGCTCCGGATCCAGGCGAGAAAAGCGCTACTATTGGTGGAAATATCGCTACAAACGCTGGAGGTATGCGTGCTGTTAAATACGGAGTAACAAGAGATTGGATAAGAGGACTTGAAGTTGTGACACCGGATGGAGAAGTAATTATAACAGGCGGGAAAGTAGTTAAAAACTGTAGTGGATATTCTATTAAAGATTTAATCATTGGTAGTGAAGGAACATTAGGTATTGTTGTAGAAGCAACTTTAAAACTTATTCCCCTTCCTAAAAAAACAGTTAGTTTATTAATACCATTTAAAAACAGAGAAGATGCTATCGCAGCTGTACCTAAAGTGATAATGGATCATTCAATTCCTACAGCTGTAGAATTTTTAGAAAAACAATCTCTTTTGTTTAGCGAGAGATTTTTAGGTAAGAAGATACCTAATGCAAATTATGATTCATACTTATTAATTAGTTATGATGGAAATAGTGATACCCAAATAAATAACGACGTTGAAACAATTAGTGATTTTTGTGTAAATAAATTAGGAGCAATTGACGTTTTTCTTGTTGATACAGATGAAAGAAAAGATAGTGTATGGGATGCACGTGGTGCTTTTTTAGAAGCTATTAAAGCTAGTACAACAGAAATTGATGAATGCGATGTTGTTTTACCAAGAGCTCATATTAATGAGTATTTGCAATTTACACAAGATATTAGTAAAGAATTAAATATTAGAATACCATATTTTGGTCATGCAGGAGATGGTAATTTACATATCTATTATTGTAAAGATGATTTAACAGATAAAGAATGGAATGAAAAAACAAAAAAAGGGTTTGAAAAAATGTATCAAAAAGCATTTTCATTTGGTGGTTTAGTATCAGGTGAACACGGTATAGGATATGCTAAAAAATCATATTTAGAATTACAATTAGGAAGTAAACAAATTAGTTTATTAAGAGGAATTAAACAAGTTTTTGATCCTCATAATATTTTAAATCCTGGAAAAGTAGTTTAAATTTTTTATACTCTTCTTTCTCAATAGGTAATATTCATTCAAAAAAAGTCTCGAAAGAGTCTTTTTTTGAATGATTTGAAAAAAAACTGAAAATACATGACTATTTTCACTTACTTTATTTCAGCTATAATGTTATAATATAATATACTATAAACAGAATTATTTAAAAATGAGGTGATTAAAATAAGTGTTATGTTAAATATGCTTAAATATAAGGAAGATTTAAGTATGGCAGAAAAAGCAGTGCTTGATTACTTGATTGAAAATAAATCAGTTTTAAGAAATTTTAATGTTGAAAAAATCGCAGAAGCAGCTTATACTTCACCTGCCTCAGTAGTTAGAATGTGTAAAAAATTAGGATATCATGGTTTCAAAGATTTTAAGATTGACTTTATTTTAGCTAACGCAAAAGTAGAGATTCCCGAAATTAGTGAATATAAAGATGTTATTTTAACAAAAAGTTTTAATTTTGGTAGATCAGTTATTGAAAATGATATTAGAATTTTAGAAGAAACATTAAAATTACATGACGCAGCTGCTTTACATGACGCAGCTGAGATTATTATGGGTGCTCGAAAAATTTTGATTTTCGGAAAAGGATCTTCTTATTTAGTTTGTAAAGATTTAGAAATGAAACTTCGTAGAATTAACAAATTTGTACTTGCTCAAGCTGAATCACATGAACAATTAATTGATGCATCGTTTATTAATCATAACGATGTAATAATTTTTGTATCTAATTCAGGTACAACAAAAGAAATTGTAAGTGCTGCTTTATTAGCGAAGGCAAATAAAGCAAGGATAGTTAGTATTGTTAAATTAGGAACATCTTTATTATCCGAATTATCAGATGTTAATTTGTATACTTCATCTTTAGAAGGTGAATTTAGAAGTGCTGCGATGACTTCAAGAATTTCACAATTAGCGGTTGTGGATGCTCTTTTTACAAATTGTTCATATATTGATATTGATCGATCAGTAAGGATGCTTGAAAGAACATATAGAACATTTAAGAAATATCGAAGATGATTTATTTGAACTCACAAAATGTGAGTTCTTTTTTTATTAAAAATCTTCTTAAAATTAGATGAATTCTTTAGTTATTACAGAAATTGAAAAAAACAACCTATTCATATCCAATTCATTGTATTTACATATATATGATTTATAATATATATAAGGTGGTCATATGGAAAAAATAGCAATAGGAATTATGAGTGGTACTTCTTTAGATGGTATTGATGTTGTAATTACAAAAATTGAAGGATTTAAAATGGATACTAAATTAAATATATTAGCTTTTCAGACTGTTGATTATGATGAGTCACTTCTTAAAAGAATAAAAAAAAGTTTATCTTTAGAAGAAAGTTCCTCAAAGTTATTGTGTAGTTTAAATTTTGAATTAGGATTTGCCTATGCGAACGCAGTAAAAAAAGTTTGTAAAGATAATAATATCCCACTAGATAGTATTGATTTCATTGCTTCTCACGGACAAACTATTTTTCATATAGGAGAAGCTGATTCGAATAATCTAAAATCATCACTTCAATTAGGAGAAGGTGCTGTTATTGCGAACGAATGTCGCACAACGGTAGTTTCCAATTTTAGAGTCGCAGATATAGCTGCTGGTGGACAAGGCGCACCTTTAGTCCCTTATGCAGATTATCTATTGTTTACAAATAATAAAAAGAATATTGTTTTGAATAATATTGGCGGAATATCAAATATAACTGTTTTAAAGAAAAATGGAACACTTGATGAAGTGGTTGCTTTTGATACTGGAGTAGGAAATATGATGATTGATTACGCTTGTAAACAATTATTTAATATAAATTTTGATGATAAAGGGAATATTGCTAGAAGTGGCGATATAATTAATGAAATGCTAGAAGAACTACTTAATCATGAGTTTCTAAAAAAATTACCTCCCAAGTCTACAGGAAGAGAAGAATTTGGAGATGGGTACACAAATAATATTATTACAAAATATCAGAAATTTGATAAAAAAGATATTATAACAACATTAACCTATTTTACTGCATTATCAATAGCGTTTTCTTATAAAGATTATATTTTTCCTTTTCTAAATATTGATGAAATAATAATATCAGGTGGAGGATCATATAATGACTTTTTAATAGAGTTATTAAAAGAACAATTTAGTAATATTAAAGTCTTGAAACTAGAAGATATTGGATTTAACAGTTCTAGTAAAGAAGCACTAGCTTTTGTAATTTTAGCTAACGAAACATTAAATTTCAATTATTCAAATGTTAAAAATGCAACAGGGGCGAATAATTCTGTGATATTAGGACAAGTTAACTATTACTTTGAAAATAGTTAGTTTTGGAGATGATAGATAATGAAATATATAATTGTATTTGACGGTGGTGGTAGTAAAACACACGTTGCTTTATATGATTTTTTTGGAAATTGTTATTTTGATAAAATCGGAAAAGGATGTAATCATCATTCTCTTGGAGAAAACAATTTTCAAACAATTATTAATAACTTATTTTATGAAGCAAAAGACTCATTAAATTTAAAAAATTCTGATATTGAATTAATATATTTAGGATTATCAGGAGCGGATTTAGAATCAGATTTTGAATTATTAAATAAATCATGTAAAAGAATATTCAATAAAATTAAATTTACAATTGTTAATGATGCTTGGATAATTATGAGAAGCGGCTTGGAAACTCCTTATGGAGCTGTTGCTATTGCGGGAACAGGAACTAATTCTGCCGCAATAAACAAACAAGGTGAAAGAGCTATTTTAAGATCATTAGGTTATACTTTAGGGATATATGGTGGTGGATTAGATATTGCTAGAGAAGCATTACATTATGCATTTAGATCTGATGAATTAACATATGATAAAACATTGTTAGAATATGAAATACCAAAATTATTCAATAAAAAAAATATGGATGAAATTGTTAGTTTATTTTACCCTAAAAATATAGTAAATAGATTAAAATTCGGAGAAATAACTGCCCTAGTTAATAAATGTGCAATTTTAGGAGATAAAGTATCCCAGGATATTCTAATAAAAACTGGAAATTATATTGGTCTTCAAACTTCGGGAGTTATAAAACAACTCGAAATGGAAAATGAGAAATTTCCAGTTGTAATTGGTGGAAGAGTATTTGATTCTGAATCGCCACTGTTATTATTAGAATTCACAAGAAGTTTAAAAGAGATTTGTTCAGCTGCTTACATCGTAAGACCAAAATATACACCAGTAATTGGAGCGTATTTAAGTGCGCTAGATGAACTAAATATTCGGATAAATGATGAAATCATTAAAAACTTAAAAAGAAAGTAGTGATTGTCTATGAAAAAAGGAATTAAAATAGTTACTATAGGTGGAGGATCATCATATACTCCTGAACTAATTGAAGGTTTTATCAAAAGATATAAAGAGTTACCAGTTGAAGAAATTTGGCTTGTCGATATTTTAGAAGGAAAAACGAAATTAGAAATAGTTGGCGACTTAGCAAAAAGAATGATTAAAAAAGCAAATTTACCAATTAAGATTCATTTAACATTAGATAGAAGAAGTGCTTTAAAAAACGCTGATTTTGTAACTACTCAATTCCGAGTTGGACAATTAGATGCTCGTGTATTAGATGAAAGAATACCAGCTAAATATGGAATGTTAGGACAAGAAACTAATGGAGCAGGAGGATTGTTTAAAGCTTTAAGAACTGTACCTGTTATTTATGAAATAATTGAAGATGTAAAAGAATTATGTCCCGACGCTTGGCTGATTAATTTTACTAATCCCGCAGGAGTAGTAAGTGAAGCAGTATTTAGATATGCAGATTTTGACAAGTTTATTGGAGTATGTAATGTACCAATAAACCTTCAAAATCATTTTGCTACAGTCTTGAACGTAAAATCAAAAGATTTAGTTCCTTACATCGCAGGATTAAATCATATGTCATATGTTTTGAATGTATTTCATAAAGGAAAAGACCGGTTAAATGAAATAATTGAAGACGTAAAAGTAAAACAAATTTCAATGAAAAATATAGAACCATTGACATGGGATTATAAATTTATTGAAAATTTAGGAGTTTATCCTAGTCCATATCATAAATATACTTATTATTTTGATGAAATGTTGAAAAACTTTTTGATTCAATATAAAAAGGGAGAAACAAGAGCTGAAATTGTTAAAAAAATAGAAGCAAATTTATTTGAAAAATATAAAAATCTTAACTTGTCAGAGAAGCCAGTTGAACTAGAACAACGTGGTGGAGCTTATTACAGCGATGTAGCATGTAACGTTATTAGTTCAATATACAATGATAAAAGAGATTATCAAGTAGTAAATACGG
>Ga0190303_1000180_pt1 | contig 26519 bp, 31 predicted proteins | sample 48700701_MG_FD_161672 | JGI IMG/M metagenome (GOLD analysis project Ga0190303, IMG submission 161672) | Hydrothermal vent sediment bacterial communities from Southern Trench, Guaymas Basin, Mexico - 4870-07-0-1_MG | ecosystem: Environmental > Aquatic > Marine > Hydrothermal vents > Sediment ... | reverse complement strand
CACCAGCACCACGCCATGCGATGGCGCGAACATAGCCGTCCTTCAGCCGAGCGGCGCGCAGAACCTGCTGTTTTACGCCTTCGATTTCATCCACAGTCCACGGGACTTCAAAGTCGATCAGTTTGGCGGACCGGTGCAGGCGTTCGGAATGCTCGCGGCTTTTGAAAATCTTGCCGTTATAGGCGCGTTCGCCCTCGAATACAGACGAAGCATAGTGCATTGCGTGGGTCAGGATATGGACCTTGGCATCGCGCCAACGCACCATCACCCCGTCCATCCAGATCGTCCCGTCGCGGTTATCATATGCACCAGTCATCGTCTTTTCCTTTCTGATCATCACCGTCTTGCGGCGATGAATTTGCATAAGTTGCGCAATATAGGGCCGAATAGGACATAATATTGCGCGAAATCTGTGGATTGTTACGAATTGATTCTTGGAAAGTCAACAACACTGACGTAAAATCAGCCAAACAGATAGAAAACGTGATCGGGGGAATAATGGGGCAGGAGGCAAGATCAGGGGGCGAGGCGCTGTTGTTCTTGACGGACGAACAGCTACGCAAAGGGATCGAGGCGATGTTTTTCGCCTATCGCGGATTTACGGCGGATCCAGACCGGATTTTGGACCAGCACGCCTATGGGCGGGCGCACCACCGCGCGGTGCATTTTATCCATCGCAGCCCCGGCACCACCGTGAACAATCTGCTGGGTATTCTGGGCGTGACCAAGCAATCACTGAACCGCGTGTTGCGCACCCTGATCGAGGACGGTCTGGTCGAGAGCCGCGTGGGCACACGGGACAAACGCGAGCGCCATTTGTTTTTGACCGAGGAAGGTGCGACACTGGAGCGCGAATTATCGGATGCACAACGCAAGCGGATGCGCGATGCTTACCGCGTTGTGGGGCCCGAGGCGGTAACAGGGTTTCGCAAGGTGCTAGAGGCGATGATGGAGCCGGAATTGCGACGGTATTTCAAGGCGTTGAAGGATGCAGAGACATGAGAGAACTTCTAGAATCCCACCTGCTGATCGTAGATGATGACGAGCGGATTCGCGGGCTGTTGCAGAAATTCCTGATCCGGCAAGGGTTCTGGGTGACGTCCGCGCGCGATGCGGAACACGCAAGACGCGTTTTGGCGGGGCTGGAGTTTGACCTGATTGTGATGGACGTGATGATGCCGGGTGAAGACGGCATCAGCCTGACCCGCAGTTTGCGCAGCGCGGAGATCAGCACACCGATCCTGCTGTTGACCGCCAAGGGCGAGACCGAGGACCGGATTTCAGGACTAGAGGCCGGTGCAGATGATTATCTGGCCAAACCGTTCGAACCAAAAGAATTGCTGCTGCGGATCAACGCGATATTGCGGCGGGTTCCGGCAGATACCGCGCTGAATGCGGGGCCGAAGGTGCTGCACCTTGGACCTGTGCGCTACAACGTGGAGCGCGGCGAGATGTGGCGCGGCGAGGAGCTGGTTCGGTTGACGGCAACGGAATCGTCGCTAATGAAGATTTTCTCCAGTTGTGTGAATGAACCTGTGAGCCGTGCCAAACTGGTCGAAGATTTGGGTCGTGATACGGGACAAGCGCAAGAACGCGCGGTGGATGTTCAAATCACGCGCTTGCGACGCAAGATCGAAGAAGACCCGAAGCAGCCACGTTACCTGCAAACCGTGCGCGGGGCGGGGTATATGCTGGCGCCGGAATAGGCGCTAGGTTTTAGGGAAACATTCCAGTGGCGGCTCAAGGTTCCACATATCAATCGGGCCGCCACGGGAATGGGTTTTGAAGGTGGATTTGTTTTCGAATTCCTCGCCCCAAGACATCTCGCCTTTGCCATTCAGCAGGTTCGCGTCGCATTTGCCGTTCTCGGATACGTTCAGGGTATCGTACCATTCATAAGTATACCCTGCGAGCACAAAGGCATTACCGCGCCATGCCACCGTCAGGGTCTGGTGCCAGCGGTCACGGCCAATGGATTCGTTCATGGAATGCACCTGTAACGAGCCATGCGGGGTGACGGATAGTTCCGGATACTGGCCAATCCCGCCGACTCAAACTACTGATTTTGCTTCTGAGAGCAACGCGAGCTGCCCATCGGGTTTGCGGGCCCAGATGTTCAGATCAGCCTCGCCACCCTGATCGGTCTCGTGCAATTCGGCGCGGTCGATCAATCCGTCGCCCGTCAGGTCAGCGTCTAGTGCTGTGGTAAAATTCTGGGCGAGGGCGGTGGTGGGTAGGAGAAAAAGAAGGGGGATAATAATGCGCATTGTAATAATCCGGTTTGGTCTAAAACTTGTTTGAGGGGCAGTATTGCCCTAGCTTTACCCAATGACCACATTATTTTTAACGCACCCCGATTGTTTATTGCACATCACACCGGCAGGTCATCCCGAACAGGTGGCGCGACTGGAACATGTATTGGGCGCACTGGATGCGCCTGCTTTCAAGGGCTTAAAGCGCGAAGAGGCGCCTATGGCGGACGAGGCGCATATTTTGCTGGCCCACCCACCTGTGCATATTGAACGGCTCAGGGATGCAGCGCCTACGGATGGCTGGATATCACTGGATGCGGACACGCATATGTCGGCGGGCACGTTAACGGCCGCAATGCGGGGGGTCGGGGCGAATATCCGCGCAGTGGATGCGGTGATGGGCGGTGAGGTTTCAAACGCATTTGCAGCGATGCGCCCGCCGGGGCATCATGCGGAACGGGAAAAACCGATGGGGTTTTGCCTGTTTGGCAATGTGGCGATTGCGGCGAAATATGCGCTGGAGCATCATGATGCGGGCCGTGTGGCGATTGTGGATTTCGATGTGCACCATGGCAATGGCACGCAGGATTTGCTGTGGAGAGAGGCGCGGGTGTTGTTTGCCTCATCCCACCAGATGCCGCTTTACCCTGGATCGGGCGCGGCGACTCAAACTGGTGAATATAATAATATCCTGAATTATCCGTTGTCCGAGGGCAGTGGTGGTGACACGATGCGGGCAGCGTATGACAGTGAAATCCTGCCCACGATCGAGGCCTTCAAGCCAAGTTTAATTCTGGTATCGGCGGGGTTTGATGCGCATCGTGCTGACCCGCTGGCAGGTCTGGAATGGGAGATCGAGGATTTCCGCTGGCTGACGCACCGTATTTGCGATGTGGCGGATAAGGTTTGTGATGGTCGCATTGTCTCGACTCTGGAAGGCGGATATGATCTGGACGCGTTGGCGGCGTCAGTTGCGGCGCATGTAGAAGTTTTGATGGAGCGCGGCGGATGAGCGACACACCTGTAAACAAGATGAGTTTTGAAGAGGCGATGGCCGCTTTGGAAGCTGTGGTTGGCCAGCTGGAGCGGGGCGATGTGCCGCTGGAGCAGTCGATCACCCTGTATGAGCGGGGCGCTACGCTGAAAAAGCGCTGCGAGGCCAAGTTGAAAGAGGCCGAGGAAAAAGTGGCAGCGATCACGTTAGGTGAGGGCGGCGAGCCGACAGGGACGACACCGGTCGAAAGCCTGTAATGTTCCAGCAAGCACTGGCAGATGCGGCGGGCCGGATTGGTGCCTGTCTGGACGAGGTATTGACCCCGTTCGGTGATCTACCCGTGGCCGATGCGATGCGATACGCGACGGGCGGCGGCAAGCGATTGCGCGGGTTTCTGGTGCTGGAAAGCGCACGCTTGCACGGGGTTGCGGCGGAGCGCGCGGTTTTTGCGGCGGCGGCGGTCGAGGCGCTGCATGCCTATTCGCTGGTGCATGATGATCTGCCCTGTATGGATGACGACGATTTGCGGCGCGGCCAGCCCACCGTGCATGTGAAATGGGACGAGGCCACAGCCGTTTTGGCGGGGGATGCGTTGCAAACCTTGGCGTTTGAAGTGTTGGCAAGCGACGCTGTGTCGGATGATCCAGCGGTTCGGCTGGCGCTGGTTTCGTCGATGGCGCGGGCCGCAGGGGCGCAGGGTATGGTGCTGGGTCAGGCGCTGGATATTGCAGCCGAGACCGCCAGCAAGCCGCTGACTCTGGATGAAATCACAAGGTTACAGGACGGTAAAACCGGCGCGTTAATTTGCTGGTCGGCCGAGGCGGGTGCGGTGATGGGGCGGGCGGATGTCACTCCCTTGCGCCAATACGCCCGCGCCTTGGGCCTTGCGTTTCAGATTGCCGATGACATTCTGGATGTGGAGGGCGATGCCACGCTTGCGGGAAAACGGCTGGGCAAGGATGCGGATGCGGGCAAGGCCACGTTTGTGTCGCTGCTGGGCCTAGAGGGTGCAAAGGCGCGTGCGGCAGAGTTGGTAATGCAAGCCGAAGCCGCGCTTGAACCTTATGGCGATAAGGCGGATAACCTGCGACAAGCTGCGCAGTTCGTTATTACGCGCGAAATGTGAGATACTGGGATTGAAATGAACGACAGACCCAAAACACTTATTCTGGACCGCGTGACAGTTCCTGCCGATATGAAGGCTTTGTCTGACCGCGAGTTGAGCCAACTGGCGGATGAGCTGCGGGCCGAGGTGATTTCGGCGGTATCGGTGACGGGCGGCCATCTGGGTGCCGGGCTGGGGGTGGTCGAATTGACCGTCGCCATCCATGCTGTGTTCGAGGCGCCAAAGGACCGGTTGATCTGGGATGTGGGGCATCAATGTTATCCGCATAAGATCCTGACAGGGCGGCGCGAACGGATACGGACCTTGCGCCAAGAGGACGGGTTGTCAGGGTTCACCAAACGCGCCGAGTCTGCCTATGATCCGTTTGGCGCTGGGCATAGCTCCACGTCGATTTCTGCCGCTCTGGGGTTTGCAGTAGCCCGCGATCTGGGCGGTGCACCGGACCACGGTATTGGTGATGCGATTGCGGTGATTGGTGACGGGTCCATGTCGGCTGGCATGGCTTATGAGGCAATGAACAACGCGGGTCATTTGAAAAAGCGCATGTTCGTTATTCTGAATGATAATGAGATGTCGATTGCGCCACCTGTTGGCGCGATGTCGGCGTATCTGTCACGCATGTATGCCGGCGAGCCATTTCAGGAATTGAAATCAGCCGCCAAGGGGGCGGTCAGCCTGCTGCCGTTTCCGTTTCAGGAAGGGGCCAAGCGGGCCAAGGACATGTTGAAGTCCATGACCGTGGGCGGCACTTTGTTCGAGGAGCTGGGATTTTCCTATGTCGGGCCAATTGATGGCCATGATCTGGAACAACTGCTGCCGGTTTTGCGCACGGTCAAGGAACGTGCAACGGGGCCGATGCTGATCCATGTGTTGACCAAAAAGGGCAAGGGCTATGCCCCCGCCGAGGAAGCACGAGACAAGGGCCACGCGACCGCACAGTTCAATGTGGTGACGGGCGAGCAGAAAAAAACGCCCTCCAATGCGCCCAGCTACACATCGGTGTTTGCCAAGGCGTTGCTGCAAGAGGCGGCAGAGGACGACAAGATTTGTGCGGTGACAGCCGCGATGCCGGATGGTACGGGGCTGAACCTGTTTGCCGAACGCTATGGTAGTCGCTGTTTTGACGTGGGGATTGCGGAACAACACGGGGTGACGTTTTCGGCGGCCTTGGCTGCGGGCGGGATGAAACCGTTTTGCACTATGTATTCGACGTTTTTGCAGCGTGGCTATGACCAAGTGGTGCATGATGTGGCGGTGCAGCGATTGCCGGTGCGCTTTGCCATTGATCGGGCCGGATTGGTCGGCGCGGATGGACCGACCCATGCGGGCGCGTTCGACATCGCGTTTCTGGCCAACCTGCCGGATTTCGTGGTGATGGCGGCGGCGGACGAGGCCGAGCTGGTGCATATGGTAGCGACGGCTGTGTCGATCAATGACGGCCCCAGCGCGTTCCGGTTTCCACGGGGCGAGGGTGTGGGGGTAGAGTTGCCCGAACGCGGTGTGCCGCTGGAAATCGGCAAGGGCCGGATTGTGGCCGAGGGCGCACGGGTGGCAATCCTGTCGTTTGGCACGCGCCTAAGCGAGGTTCAAAAAGCCGCCGAGGCATTGGCGGCCAAGGGGATTACCCCGACGATTGCCGACGCGCGGTTTGCCAAGCCATTGGACCGCGAGATGATCTTGCAATTGGCGGCGGACCACGAGGCGCTGATCACCATTGAAGAGGGCGCAGTCGGTGGTTTTGGCAGCCATGTAGCGCAATTGCTGGCGGATGAGGGTGTGTTTGATACCGGCCTGAAGTTCCGCATGATGGTGTTTCCCGATACTTTCATCGATCATGCCAGCCCAAGCGCAATGTATGCCAGCGCCGCGATGAACGCGCCGGATATCGAGGCCAAGGTGCTGGAAGTGTTGGAGATTGCGGATTTATCGAGCCGGAGAGCCTGATAAGCGGCCTTCGCGCAACAGTTTTATGCAAATCCTGCCAATAATGGGCTGTTTTCTGCCGATTTCCTAGACTTGCGATTCTTCAAACCGTTTAACGAGCCTTAATAACAAAAAAACAAAACTGAGGCAGTTATGAAGAAACTTACACTTGCAGCGGCATTCGCCGTTGCCGCATTCCCTGCATTTTCCGGTAGTCTGAGCGATCTAATCGTTGAGCCGATGGTCACAGCCGAGGTTGTGCAAACCGGAACTGTATCGTCCGATGGCGGAATGCTGGTGCCATTGTTGGCGCTGTTGTTCTTTGCCGCGGCTGCTACAAAATAGCCACTAGCCCTTAAGCAAGGCTTGAAGCCCGGCCTGATAGGTGGGGTATTTCAGCGCCACGCCCAGTTCGGATTTTATCCGTGCGTTCGAGACCGATTTGGACTCGGCGTAAAAACTGCATGCCATATCGGTCATTTCCGCAGTTGCGAAATCCTCAGTGGGCGGGATAGGCAGGCCCAGCAATTCGGCGGCATAGGCAATCACGTCTTGTGGCGGGGCGGGATTATCATCGCAGACATTATAGACTCTGCCGGGATTTGGCTGGGCGATTGATGCTGCCAAAACGGTTGCGATATCTTCAACATGAATGCGGGAAAACAGCTGGCTCGGTTTTACGATCCGGCGCGCCGTGCCTTTGCGAACCTTGGCAAACGGGCCGCGACCAGGGCCGTAAATTCCGGCCAGACGGAAGATGTGCAGCGGCAGGCCGGTGTCAGCGGCAAGCGCTTGCCATTCGGCTTCGGCGGCGACACGCAATTTACCGCGTTTCGTGGCGGGGGTCAGGGGGGTATCCTCGTCCACCCATGCGCCATCGTGGTTGCCGTAAACCCCGATGGTCGAGAGGTATCCGACCCATTTTAGCTGTGGAGTGATGGCAGTGATCCGGCCGCGCAGAACGTTTAGCACAGGGTCACCATCCGCATTGGGGGCCACAGAAATCAGCAGATGTGTGGCACTGGCGAGCGCGCCCGAGATATCGCCGCTAGGCCAGTGGATGGCCGTCGCGCCCTGTGCGCAGATTGCGGGCAGGTTTTCAGGGTCACGGCTGGTGCCGATCACCTGCCAGCCAAGGGGAATCAGTTGGCGGCCAAGGGCCTGCGCGGAGTAGCCGTGGCCAAAGGAAAGAAGCGTGTTTTTCATATCGGGACTATTCGGGGATCGTCGCCTAAGTGCAAGTTTTCAATGCATTACAAAAATTGTTTTGACGGGGAGGTTTTGTAACTTATTGTCGCAGACAGGAAACAAAGGACACGGACATGTATTCACAAGGGTTGATCGGGGCCGATGGCAGCACCGAGGAAACAGACGAGTTTTTGGCCGCTTTTCAGGCGCGGATTGATGCCGAGGAAAAAATCGAGCCGATGGATCCGATGCCAGAGGGGTATCGGCGTACGTTGATCCGGCAAATCGGCCAGCATGCCCATTCCGAGATTGTCGGGATGCTGCCCGAAGGAAACTGGATCACCCGTGCGCCAAGCCTGAAGCGCAAGCTGGCCCTGTTGGCCAAGGTTCAGGACGAGGGCGGACATGGGTTGTATCTGTATTCAGCCGCGGAAACCTTGGGGGTGACGCGCGAGCAGATGACCGAGGAATTGCATTCCGGCAAGGCCAAATATTCGTCAATCTTCAACTATCCGGCGCTTAGCTGGGCGGATATGGGCGCAATCGGCTGGCTGGTCGATGGTGCGGCGATCATGAACCAGATTGCCTTGTGCCGCTGTTCATACGGACCCTATGCTCGGGCGATGATCCGTGTTTGTGCCGAGGAGTCGTTTCACCAGCGGCAGGGATACGAAATTATGCTGACGTTGTGCCGCGGGACCAAAGCGCAAAAGGACATGGCGCAGGATGCGTTGAACCGTTTGTGGTGGCCATCCTTGATGATGTTCGGCCCGCATGACGGTGACAGCGCCCATTCCGAGCAATCGATGAAGTGGAAGATCAAGCGGTTCTCGAACGATGCGCTGCGCGAGAAGTTTATTGCAGCGACGGTGCCTCAGGCCGAGTTTTTGGGTCTGACGGTGCCGGACCCTGATTTGAAGTGGGATGATAACCTGAATGGTGGCAAGGGTGGCTACCAACATGGCGACATTGACTGGGACGAGTTTTGGCGCGTGGTCAAGGGCGACGGGGTGATGAACCGTGAGCGGATCGCCATGCGCAAGGCGGCCTGGGATGAGGGTGCCTGGGTTCGGGAAGCGGCGTTGGCGCATGCGGCGAAGCGGTCTGCAAAGCTGGCCGCCGAGTAGGATTTGAGGGCAGGTGCGGGGGACCAGCCCCCCGCACCCCCCGAGGTATTTAGAGCAAGAAGAAGGGAATGAAGATGGGCAACGAGACTCCGCTTTGGGAAGTTTTTATTCGGCCACGCAATGGATTGGCGCATAAGCATGTGGGCAGTTTGCATGCGGCCGATGAGGCGTTGGCGCTAAGCGCGGCGCGGGATGTTTATACGCGACGCGAGGAGGGGACATCGATCTGGGTGGTTCGCTCAGCTGCGATTGCGGCCAGTGATCCGGCGCGAGCGGGGGAGAATTTTGACCCTGCCGAGGACAAGATTTACCGCCATCCGACGTTCTATGAAATCCCTGATGATGTGGGGCATATGTGATGGCTCTGTTTCAAGCGCTGATCGAGCTGGCGGATGATCATCTGGTGTTGGGGCATCGCCTGTCGGAATGGTGTGGTCATGCGCCGATGCTGGAAGAAGATTTGGCGTTGAGCAATTTTGCGCTGGATGTGATCGGCACGGCGCGGTCGTTATATGCCCATGCCGCCGAGGTTGAGGGCAAGGGACGGTCTGAGGATGATCTGGCCTATTTGCGCAGCGAGCGGGAGTATCTGAACTGTTTGCTGGTGGAACGCCCGAACGGGGATTTCGCCCACACCATGTTGCGGCAGTTCTATTTTGCGGGTTTCATGGAGCCGTTTTGGCAGGCCGTGCTTTCGTCGAATGACAAGGTGATTGCAGGGATTGCCGGCAAGGCTGTGAAAGAGATGGGTTATCACATTCGCCACGCGGCGGAATGGATTGTGCGACTGGGCGGTGGCACTGAGGAAAGCGGTACGCGGATGCGGGCGGCGGTCTATGATTTGCACCCGTATTGGGAGGAAATGTTTGCGCCTTCTGAGTGCGATGTGTTGCCTGACCGTGCGGCGCTACGTCCAGCTTGGGATGTCAGCGTCAAGGCTGTGTTTGAAGTGGCGGGGCTGGATTGGCCCGAGCCGGTTTACGGACAGGTTGGTGGACGCGTTGGCGAGCACAGCGAGGTCCTGGGCCGGATGCTTTCAGACATGCAGTATTTGCAGCGGGTTCATCCTGGGGCGACTTGGTGACTATGGCGGACAAGGCATGGACGGTGGCGGCAGCTGTGCCGGACCCCGAGGTGCCTTGCGTTACTGTGGCCGATCTGGGCATTTTACGCGAGGTGGTAATGGATGGCGATGTGGTTGTGGCCAAACTCACGCCGACCTATTCGGGCTGTCCTGCTGTGCAATTTATCGAGGACGCGGTGGCTGAGGCGTTGCGCGGGGCGGGATATGAGGCGCGGATCGAGCAGGTGATGTCGCCCGCGTGGACGACCGACTGGATCACTGATGCGGGGCGCGAGAAATTGCGCGCCTACGGGATTGCGCCGCCCACCAAGGCCAGCAATTCCAAGCGGGCACTGTTTGGCAAAACTGTTGTGGCCTGTCCGCGATGTGGGTCTGAAGTGACTGAAAAACTTAGCGAATTTGGCTCGACCCCTTGCAAGGCGCATTACCGCTGCAAGGATTGTCTAGAGCCGTTTGACTATTTCAAATGTATCTGAGGAGGGTGTGATGGCGTTTCATGAACTGGTGATTTCCGAGGTCCGGCAAGAGGGTTCGGATGCTGTGGCTTTGGCGTTTGAAGTGCCGCAGGAACTGGCCCAAGCATTCGCCTATGTGCCGGGGCAATATCTGACCTTGCGGGCGGAAATTAAAGGCGAGGACGTGCGACGTTCCTATTCAATTGCCAGTGGTCCGAACGGGGCGTTATGCGTCGGGGTGCGGCAGGTCAAGGGGGGGTTGTTCTCGACTTATGCCCAAGGATTGCAGGCGGGTGACAGCGTTAAAGTGATGCAGCCCGAGGGGCGGTTCAGGCTGGCGGATCAGCAGGATGTGCTGCTGATTGCGGCAGGGTCGGGCGTGACGCCGATGGTGTCGATTGCATCGGCTGCGCTTGAGCGCGGGGCGAATGTTACGATGATCTATGGCAACCGCGACTTTGCCCATGTGATGTTTCGTAGCGAATTGGAAGCGCTGAAGGACAGCCATATGGGGCGGTTCACTTTGATCCATGCGTTGAGCCGCGAGGAGCAGGATGTGCCGTTGCTGAATGGTCGGATCACCGGTGAAAAGATCACCCAGATGGCCAACGCCGGTGCGATTGATCTGGCTGCTGCTGACGGGGTTTTTCTGTGTGGTCCGGGCGAGATGATTACGGATGTTTCGGGGGCTTTGAGCAAGCTGGGTGTGGCGTCTGGAGATATTCACAGCGAGCGGTTTGCGCCGGATGGCGAGGTGCCCAAGCAACGCTCGAAGGTGGCGCGGGAGGTGGCGCAAAACGGGGTTGAGGTCGAGGTTATTCTGGACGGGACGCGCAAGCGGTTTTCGGTTGAGGATGGCGACGACAACATCGTGGCAGCGGCGGCGCGACAAGGGTTGGAATTGCCCTATTCCTGCAAGGGCGGGATGTGTTGCACATGCCGGTGTCGGGTAACCGAAGGCACGTCGGAAATGGCGACGAATTATTCGCTGGAGCCGTGGGAACTGGAGGCCGGATTTACGCTGGCGTGCCAGACGCGGCCAACGTCCAAAAAGCTGGTTCTGGATTTTGATGCGGCGTGAGGTGGGCCAAAATCAGGTATATGAATTCTATATGAATCGCATATGAAAACCATATGACTTTTGTCGGGGTTGCGCCGAAAAGATTTTAGGCTTCCGGCGGAGGTATTTACGGCAAGAAGAAGCGGTTATTTGGTGTCGGGTTTGATACGGTAGCGGAAATCGCAATGGTCCGCGCCTTCCATAATGGTCTGGGTGCGGGTCAGTTCGATGTTGTCGGAAAAGCCGATGCAATAGCTGCCATCGCGGTTGCACGACAACAGGTGGCCGATTTCGCCCAGCCCCATTTCGCGATACATTTTGGCGTATTCGCAACGGGTGATGTTGTAATCCAGATTGGTGTCGGTTTCTTGCAGGTAAGTGCGTTCCAGCGCGTCATCGGCATCCCACAGGTGGTGGTTGGCGGCGAGGTCTGCCAGGGTTGGCATGTGGTCGTATTGGGCACGGAATTCGCGGCCCTGCGTGATGGCGGAATTGGCCACCGAAATGCGGATGATTTCCTGTGCCTCTTCCTTGCCAAGGCGCGGTTTCAACACATCATAAATTTCCTTGATCAGCTCGGCCTCGATCCGGCGCTTTTCTATCATCGGCATTTGGGATGGTTTGTTGGTCATATCGGCTCCTTACAGGCGGGGCGGGCGTTTATCGCGGTAGCGGTATTGGGCTAACGCAGCTGGGGCGGCGTGTTTGGCAATGGTGTGGAACGGGATCGGGTTTGGGGTGGTGAGCGGGATGGCGAGGTCAGATTGTTTGGCCCCGAGCAGGGCATCGGCGAGTTGAATGCCCAGCGGGATGGTCAGGGCGAGGCCGCGGCCGTTGTAGCCGGTGAAGCCGAGGTAGTTGGGGCCGAGGTGGTGGAAGCGTGGGAAAAAATCGGTGGTGATACCTACGTAGCCGCACCAGATGTGGCTAAACTGCGGGTTGGGCAGTTGCGGGAAGGTTTTGGTCAGGCGTTTGGCGATGTATTTTTGCAGGCGGGCGTGGGCATTGGTTTTGAACATCAGAGCGCTGCCGGTGATAAGGTGGTTTTGTGCATCTTTGCGAAAGAATTGCAGATCGCCGCGGGTGTCGGAGATGGCTGGGTTGCTGGGCAGGATGCTGGCGTTTTGTTCGGTGGTGAGCGGTTCGGTCGCCATTTGCCATGAGGTGATCGGCACAAATGAGCGTTTGATTTGGGGGGCGATGCCGCCAGTGTAGGCGTTGGTGGCCAGCAGAACCGCGCCCGCGATGATGGTTGCGTCAGGGGTTTTTATCAGCCAGTTTTGGCAGGCGCGGCTGACCTTAATGACGGGGGTGTTTTCATGGATTGTGACACCGGCATTTGTGCAGGCCTCGGCGAGGCCACGGGTGAACATCAACGGGTTGATGTGGCCGCCTGTCGGGTTGAACATGCCACCATGCCATTGGTCCGATCCGATCAGGTCGCGGGATTCATTTTGGTCAAGCAGGCGGGCGGGGGCACCGCGTTTTTGCCATGCCTTCACACGCGATTCTGACAGGTGCATGTGGGCAGCGGAATGGGCGGGTTGGAACCAACCGGTCTGATTTGCTTCGCAGTCAATTTTTTCGATGCGGATCAGGTCGAACAGGGTGGTGGCGCTATTTTGCAGCAGGTCGACAAAGCGGGATCCGACCTCGCCATATTCACGTTCAATCCGGTCGGGTTCGGCGGCTGACAGGATCGGGATCACTTGACCATTGTTGCGGCCTGATCCGCCAAAGCCGATTGTGTGGCTTTCGAGGAGTGTGACTTGGTGCCCCTTTCGGGCGAGATGCAGGGCGGCGGAAAGGCCGGTGAGGCCGCCGCCGATCACCACGATTTCGCACTTGCTCGGTTCGGTCAGGGCGGGCGTTGACGTGCGCGCGGGGCTGGTGGTTTCCCAGATCGAGGCGGCGGGTTTTTCGGCGGGTTGCATAGAGGGATTATCGGTCGGGCGCGCGCATTTGTCGAGGGGTGGGAAAAGAGATTTTAAGCCTCCGGCGGGGATATTTATGCAAAAAAGAAACGGGAGTCAGGAAGGGGTGTTGAACACGCGCGTTGGGTGGAGTTCACCGGATTTGTAGGTGCCCACAGCGACGGCTTTGCCATCAAGCGAGGCCCATGCTTCGTCGCCGTAGTCCACGTCGGATGTGATCACCATGCCGGGGTTGCCGTGGCGCAGTTTTACGGCTGCTTCAACGGTGCAACGCAGTTCGGGCAGGTCGGCGAGGCCTTCCTCCAACGGACGCAGGTATTGATCAAGCTCGCCAGATTTGGCGAGTTTTTCGACGGTTTCCATACTGATACCATCGTGTGCTTCGAACGGGCCGGACCAGACGCGGTGCAGGGATTTGACGTGGGCGTGGCAGCCCAGAACATTGCCCAGATCGCGGGCGATGGAGCGCACGTAGCCGCCTTTGCCACAGATCATTTCAAGGATGACGTGGTCGGCGTCGGGGCGTTCGATCATTTCCAGTTCTTCGACCCACAGCGGGCGGGCTTTGATCTCGATTTCCTCGCCAGCGCGGGCCAGTTTATAGGCGCGCTCGCCGTCAATTTTAACGGCGGAAAATTGCGGCGGGACTTGCATGATGTCGCCGACGAACTGTGGCAGGACTGCACGGATTTCATCATCAGAGGGGCGGGCGTCAGAGCTGGCGATGACTTCGCCTTCGGTATCATCGGTGTTGGTGGCTTGGCCCAGACGCACGGTAAAGCGATAGGCCTTTTGAGCGTCCGTTATGTAGGGCACGGTTTTTGTGGCCTCGCCCAGTGCAATGGCTAAAACGCCGGTTGCTTCGGGGTCGAGCGTGCCGGCGTGGCCTGCCTTTTTGGCGTCCATTGCCCAGCGGACTTTGTTCACCACCGCATTCGAGGTGATGCCGGTGGGTTTGTTGATCACCAACCAGCCCGAAATATCGCGGCCATTTTTGCGTCTGCGTCCCAAGGGTGTGCTCCGGTTCAGGTTAGGTTTTGGCGTTTATTGGCGGCGTGTGCTGGCGTCAATAGCGGATCACGGTTCCAACCATAACGCCAAGCGGAAAGCCCGCATCATGGCGGTTCAGATCGGGGGCATAGAGGCGCGAAACCTTGCCATCAAAGTAAAGCGCATTCGGGGTTTTCAGGTGGTCCAAAAACAGCGAGCCGAATTCGTGGAAGGTGACACGGGAGTCGGAGATCACGAAAAACGCTTGTGTGCCATCTGCCGATACACCGACGCCGTTTCGGATGTAATGGGTGGTGGCATTGAGCAGGAAGCGTGGGTGCAATTTACCGTCGATCACCAGCATCGGGCCGGACTGGGTGGCGAATTTGCAATATGGCGGGTCGGCGCGAAAGGTATTGGTTTCGATGACGCTGTATTTCTGTCTATTGATACAAAAAACCCCATTGGGTTTCAGGCCAAAATTGCCAAATGTGCCGCCGTCGGCAAGCGGGGTCATTTCCGTGCCGTGATCAATGAACAGGCCAACGGGGGTTCTATCGGGGTGATACATGCCTGCGTTCATCGCAAACCCCAGTTCCCAGTTTTCGTTTGCCAAGGCTTTATTGATACCGTCGAAGTTGGCCAGAGGTGTGCCGACAGCATCGGAATGGAACAGGCGCAGGTCTTCGCCGAGCGATACTTTGCACAGGGTGTAGTCGTTGGATTTATAGGTCAGGGTCTCGCAAGCGGATGCGGCGCCGGGCAGAATCAGGAATAGAGCGAAAAGGATGCGGATCATTCGCCGCCTCCATCGCCATCTCCTTCAGACATGTCCTGTGTGTCGCGCGTCACGTCATCCTGTGCCAGCATCCGGCGGGTGTCGTCCATTTGATCAAAGGTTTCGTCGATCAGGAAGCGAATTTCTGGCGAGTATTTCAGGGCCAGTGTTTTGGAAATAGCGCGGCGGATTTCATAGCGGTTGGTGCGCAGGGCCAGCAGGGCTTCGTCTTTGCCTTTGCCGCCCAAGGGCAGGATAAACGCAGTGGCGACCCGCAGGTCGGGCGATGTGCGGACCTCGCCGACGGTAATCAACATGCGGTTCAGGTCGGGGTCATGAATATCGCCACGGGTCAGGATGTCCGATAGCGCACGGCGGATCAATTCACCGACGCGCAACTGGCGCTGGGTTGGCCCGCGCGAGGAATGATGTGTTTGCTTTGCCATGATGTGCATCTAAGCAGGTTGCGCAGCTGGTGCAAGCGGGGCAAACTGATCAGGCAGCGTTAAAGGAGCGAAAATGAGCGATTTACCGGGGATTGTGGTGAACGGAGTGTCGGGCCGGATGGGTCAGATGCTGGTGCGGTTGGTTGCTGATAGCGATGCGGTGCGGTTGGTTGGCGCGCTGGAACGCAGCGGGCACGATTGGGTTGGCCGCGATGTTGGGGCCGCGATGGGCGGTGCCGATCTGGGTGTTTTGGTGACGGATGATGCGCTGGAAGTGATGGCCAAGGCGCAGGGGGTGATTGATTTCACCGTGCCTGCGGCCACGGTGGCGATGGCTGAACTGGCAGCGCAGGCGCGTGCGGTGCATGTGATTGGCACCACGGGGTTGTCGGACGACGATCTGGTGAAGATTAAAGCGGCGGCACGCCATGCGGTTGTGGTGCGGGCGGGGAATATGAGCCTTGGGGTCAATCTGTTGGTGCAACTGACCAAGAAGGTTGCGGCGGCGCTGGACGAGGATTTCGACATCGAGATTATCGAAGCGCACCACCGCCACAAAGTCGACGCGCCATCGGGTACGGCGTTGATGCTGGGTGAGGCTGCGGCCGAGGGGCGCGGGGTTTCTTTGGACGCGGTGAAGGACAGCGGGCGCGATGGGATCACGGGTGCGCGTCGTCGGGGTGATATCGGGTTTTCGGCGGTGCGTGGTGGTGACATTGTGGGTGAGCATGACGTGATGTTTGCGGCGGATGGCGAGCGAATTATCTTGCGCCATATGGCAACGGATCGGGCGGTGTTTGCCCGCGGGGCGCTGAAGGCGGCGCTGTGGGGGCAAGGGCGCAAGCCGGGGGAGTATGATATGGTGGATGTGCTGGGATTGTGAGGTTTCGGCCATTTGGTAACCTAGTCTTAATGCGATTTTGGACATAATACTTTGAAGCCGCATGGATGTAAGCGATCTTGTTGAATTCTGGACAAGCCACTATATATAGTAGCAATAGGCGATAATCTGTGTATTCTAGTGGCAATCACTGGGAAACGCGGTGAGCCATGAATGGGAGAAAAACAATGCCAAAAGGGCCGCAAGGGCGAAAATGCTCGGCGGGTGTGATGCGTATTGCCCAGATCGCCCTAAGAGAGAAACGAAATAGTAGAGGGTATTTCTAATGTCCTTTCCCGTTAAACATGTAGCAAACTGCTTTTTGCAGCGTGATTTTGAAGATGGGTGTGCAACGGTTACCCCCATGAAATTACAAAAGCTAGTTTACTGTCTACATGGATGGCACTTAGCAATTACAGGAAAACCCGCGATTAACGGGCATTTCGAGGCGTGGCCGTATGGGCCTGTTGAAGAAGATATGTACCACCTCTTCAAAGCATATCGAAACAGATCGATCTCTACGTATGCGGAATCGTGGGATGGTGACGAGAAAAAAGCTTTTGTTGTTGCCCAGAATGGCAACAAAGAGTTTTACGACGTTTTGGATTTTGTTGCGGGTCGGTACATGCCATTTTCTGCAATTGAGTTATCTGCAATGACACATAAGCCGGGAACACCTTGGTCGATTACTCGGGACAGTGGGGAAAGTGTGATAGATAACGATTTGATCAAAACACATTTTAGGGAACTCGCAGCTTCATGAGTGATGATAAACCGGTAAGCCTAGAAGTTGCACAGCAAGCGACGGTTAAGCCACCGAAACCTGATAGAATGTCGGCTGATGAAGAAAAGTTTTTTGCACATGAAGAGAATATGCAAAATGCACAGCTCGGATGGATTGGAAAAATTTGGGGCGCTAAGTCGGAAAAGCCAGGAAATGTATCTGCAATTATTGCCCTTTTGCTAGCTGGTTATGTTGGAGCGTTGGTCTTTTTGCAGCCGGACAACCCGCGATTTGATGATGTTTTTACCGGTTTGATGAGTATCATTACTTTGATACTAGGGTATCTTTTTGGCAGCAGTGACCGAAGGTAGTTCGGTTATGAAGGTAGCTAAGCTAATGCAGCCGTAAGCGAAGGTTGTGGCATCTAAAAATCCACCGCAATCCCCTTCTTCTCCCAATCCCCATAGCGCACAGGTTCTGGTCCGTCGCGGCCACCCAGCTCTTTGGGCAGTTCGGATTTCGCGGCCTTCTTGCGACGCTCTTCGGCCTCTTTCAAGGCACGAATGGCTTCGGGGGGGAGGTCTTTGTCTGTGTCGGGCATATCAGCGTTCTCTTGTTCTAGCTGTGGCTATGATATAGGCGCAAACGCAGTGATCGCAACAAAGGAATATCCCATGTCTCATCCCGGTTTGGCACCACGACGCGCGGCGGTTCGACTGATGGACGGGGTGCTGGGCAAGGGTGCTCTGTTGCCCGAGATGCTGGCCTTGGGTGCGTTGGACAAGCTGGAGCCATCCGAGAAGGCGCGTGCGCAGAGGTTGGCGATTGACACTCTGCGCTGGATGGATCGGGCCGACCGGATGCTGGGGCCATTCCTGCAACGCAAGCCCGAGCTGTTTGTGCATAATGTGCTGCGCCTGTCGGTGGTCGAATTATGCGTCGAGGGCGCGGCGGCGCACGGGGTGGTGAATGCGGCGGTGGCGATGGTCAAGGCTGACAAAGCCAACAATCGCGCCTCGGGCATGGTCAACGCGGTGCTGCGCAAGATTGATCCGGCGGCTTGGGATAAATTGCCGCCGTCGCGCCTGCCGAAATGGTTGAGGAAACCGTTGGTGGCGGATTACGGCAAAAAGATTATCGAGGCGATGGAGGCGGCGTTCGTTGCCGGTGCACCGCTGGATTTGACCGCCAAGGGCGATGCGGCGGCGGTGGCCAAGGCGGTGGGCGGCGAAGTGCTACCGACCGGATCGGTGCGATTGCACGATGCTGGGCAGGTTTCGGCGCTGGCGGGATATGAGGCAGGTGAGTGGTGGGTTCAGGACGCCGCCGCAGCCTTGCCCGCCAAGATTTTGAACGCCCAAGAAGGCGAGCGGGTTCTGGATATGTGTGCCGCTCCGGGTGGGAAAACCATGCAGTTAGCGGCAACGGGGGCGGATGTGGTGGCGATAGATGTCTCTAAGAAACGCATGGCGCGGGTGCAGGAAAATCTGGAACGCACGGGGTTGCAGGCGACCTTGCGGGTGACGGATGCGTTAAAATGGCGCGAGGCTCTGTTTGATGCGATCTTGCTGGACGCACCCTGCACCGCGACAGGCACGATCCGGCGGCATCCGGATTTGCCCTATGCCAAGGATGGCACGGACTTTCCGGTGTTGTTTGCTTTGCAGGAGCGGATGATTGATCATGCGTTTAGCCAGTTGAAACCGAGCGGGCGACTGGTGTTTTGCACCTGTTCGCTATTGCCGGACGAGGGCGAGATCCAAGTCGAGGATGCGTTGAAGCGGAACAAGGGAATGACGGTGGAGCCGATCACGCTGGAGGGGATTGATCCGGCGTGGGCAACACCCGAGGGCGGGTTGCGGTTGCGCCCCGATTATTGGGCGGATCGCGGCGGCATGGACGGGTTTTACATCGCAGTTTTGCGGAAAGGCGCGTAAGTGCGAATTCGTCGGTGACACCCGCACCTGTGCGGCCTATGCTGTGGGCGAGCAAACCCGTCACTCTAACATCCCCGCAAGAAGGCGAAGCAGGCCGTGACACAACCGACAAGTTTTTCCGCGCGCCGGATGCGCTGGATGAACCGCTTTTACGCGCGGCTAAGTACGCGTGCGCGGGCGGCAACCGGTTTCACCTCGCAACCTGAACCGCGCACGATTGGGTCATTCGCCCGTGGTCGGCAATTGGTGGCGGGGAATTTCCAGTTTGCAGGATATCTGATCACAGACAGTAAGGCAGGGTTGTGGGATATTGAAATGCCCTCGGCCATGTTCAATGAGGATGTGCACGGGTTTCAGTGGCTGGATGATTTGGCAGCCGTCGGCGATGGCCCCGCGCGGAATGCCGCGCAAAGCTGGGTGTTTGAATGGATCACGCGGTTCGGGCAGGGGCACGGGGCCGGATGGACGCCGGATTTAACCGGACGGCGGCTGATTCGCTGGATCAATCATGCGCTGTTCCTGTTGCAGGGGCAGGACGGGGATGCGTCCAAGGCCTATTTCCAGTCATTGGCGCACCAGACAATTTTCCTAAGCAAACGCTGGAAGGTTGCATCAGCCGGATTGCCACGGTTCGAGGCGTTGACGGGGTTGATTTACGCCGGGCTGGCCCTGAGTGGGATGGACGAACATGTAAAGCCTGCCGTGAAAGCGCTGGCGCGGGAATGCCGTGAGCAGATAGACGCTGAAGGTGGCATTCCGACGCGCAATCCCGAGGAATTGCTGGAGGTGTTCACCCTGCTGATTTGGGCGGCGTCCGCCTTGAGCGAGGCGGGCTGGATCGCGGGGCGTGAGCATCTGGCGGCCATCGAGCGGATCGCGCCGACATTGCGGGCCTTGCGCCATAGCGATGGCAGCCTAGCGCGGTTTCATGGTGGTGGTCGTGGTATCGAGGGACGGTTGGACCATGCGCTGGCGTCTAGCGGGGTGCGGACATCGGGCGGAACCGGTTTGCAGATGGGTTATGCACGAATGAAGGCGGGGCGCAGCAGTGTGATCGTGGACGCAAGCCGCCCGCCACAGGGTGCGAATTCCTATCATGGCCATGCCTCGACTTTGGCGTTTGAACTCACATCAGGTCGCCGCCCGCTGGTGGTGAATTGCGGATCAGGCGTATCGTTTGGCGAAGACTGGCAGCGTGCCGGACGCGCAACGCCGTCACATTCCGTGCTGGGGGTCGACGGGTTTTCGTCATCACGGTTGGGATTTGGCGATGCAAGCCCGCAAGAAAGCCTGCTGCACACACCAAAGACTGTCGATATAAAACAATCGTTCGACAAGGCAGGCGCCAGTCTTCAGGCGGGGCATGACGGTTATGAGGCAAGCCACGGGTTAACCCATATGCGTCGGTTGGATCAATCATCCGACGGGCGCATCTTGGCGGGCGAAGACACGTTGATGGCAATTACTGATGCGGACAAACGCCTGTTTGATCGCGCGATGGATGCGGTGAAGTTGCAAGGCATCGCCTATTCAGTGCGGTTCCATTTACATCCCGATGTTGACGCGGTTCTGGATATGGGCGGTGCTGCGGTGTCGCTGGCGCTCAAAAGCGGCGAGATATGGGTGTTCCGGCATGGTGGCGAGGCCCAGTTAAGTTTGGAACCAAGTGTTTACCTTGAAAAAAACCGGCTAAAGCCCCGCGCGACAAAACAGATTGTTTTAACTGCCCGCGCTTTGGAGTATGCGAGCCGTGTGACCTGGACGCTGGCCAAAGCACAGGACACACCCGATAGCCTGCGTGATCTTGTGCGCGATGATGATGAAATTCTGCAAACAACACCGAATGGGGAAACTGAATGACTGCCAACCTGCCAATCCGCCGCGCATTATTATCTGTATCTGACAAAACCGGACTGATTGATCTGGGCCGCGCATTAGCGGGAATGGGGGTCGAGCTGTTATCGACCGGCGGGTCCGCCAAGGCGTTGCGCGATGCGGGGCTGGATGTGACGGATGTGGCGGATGTGACTGGCTTTCCTGAAATGATGGATGGGCGGGTAAAAACGCTGCATCCCGCTGTGCATGGTGGCCTGTTGGCGCTGCGCGATAATGATGCGCATCTGGCGGCGATGAAGGAACACGGCATTGCGGGGATCGACCTGTTGGTGGTCAATCTGTATCCGTTTGAAGAAACCGTGGCCAAGGGCGCGGATTACGATACCTGCATTGAAAATATTGACATTGGCGGCCCTGCGATGATCCGCGCGGCGGCCAAGAACCATGCGTTTGTCACTACGGTTGTCGATGTCGAGGATTACGAAAAACTGTTGGGTGATATGGCCAAACATAGCGGCGCGACTTGTGACAAGTTTCGCAAGCGCCGTGCCCAGATCGCTTATGCGCGCACCGCCGCCTATGATGCGGCTGTTTCAACTTGGATGGCGGATGCGATTGGGGTGGAGTTCCCGCGCCGTCGTGCCTTTGCCGGAACGCTGTCGCAGGTGATGCGCTATGGCGAAAACCCGCATCAGTCGGCGGCGTTTTACACCGATGGTTCGACCCGCGAAGGGGTTGCGACGGCGGTGCAACATCAGGGCAAAGAGCTGTCTTATAACAACATCAACGACACCGATGCGGCGATTGAGCTGGTGGCGGAATTTGACCCTGCCGAGGGGCCAGCCTGTGCGATTATCAAACATGCCAACCCTTGTGGCGTGGCGCGGGGCGCGACGATGGTTGAGGCGTATCGCGCGGCGTTCAACTGCGATAATGTTTCGCCGTTTGGCGGGATTATTGCGCTAAACCAGCGGCTGGACGGGGCCACGGCCGAGGAAATTTCCAAGATTTTCACCGAGGTAGTGATTGCGCCGGGGGTCGATGAAGACGCCAAGGCGATCTTTGCCAAGAAGAAAAACCTGCGGCTGTTGACGGTGGCGGGGCTGCCTGATCCGCGGGCGGCGGCGCTGACGTATCGGCAAGTGTCTGGCGGCATGTTGGTGCAGGACAAGGATAACGGGTTTGTCGCTATGGACGATCTGAAGGTTGTGACCAAACGCGCGCCAAGTGATGCCGAGATGGCCGATCTGATGTTCGCGTGGCGGGTGGCCAAGCATGTCAAATCCAACGCTATTATTTACGTTAAGGATGGCGCGACCGTGGGCATCGGCGCGGGGCAGATGAGCCGCGTTGACAGCACGCGGATTGCGGCGCGCAAGGCACAGGACATGGCCGAGGTGTTGGGGCTGGATGCGCCATTGACCCAAGGGTCGGTTGTGGCGTCGGATGCGTTTTTCCCGTTTGCCGACGGGTTGTTGAGTGCTGCGGAAGCCGGTGCAACGGCTGTGATTCAGCCGGGCGGGTCCATGCGGGACGATGAAGTGATTAAGGCTGCGGACGAGGCAGGGTTGGCGATGGTGTTTACCGGTATGCGCCATTTTCGGCATTAAAGGAGAAGTGATAATGCGGCTAACCCTTTGGGCCGGATTTTGGACGTTCATGCTGGATCAGGCATCAAAATATCTAGTGGTGCATTGGTTAAACCTGCGCGAGCGCGGCGAAATTGATGTGCTGCCGCCATTTGTGAACTTTCGCATGGCATGGAACAATGGTGTGAACTTTGGCCTGTTTTCCAACAGTGCCGATTGGGCCCGCTGGATCCTTATTGCGCTGGCTTTGGCAATCTGTATCTGGGTGCTGGTCTGGATCAAGCGGGAAAAACATGGCCGTTTGGCATACATTAGCGCCGGATTGCTGATTGGCGGGGCGCTGGGCAATGTGATGGACCGTATCCTTTATGGCGGGGTTGCGGATTTCATTAATATGTCCTGTTGCGGCATTGAAAGCCCATATTCGTTCAATATTGCCGATATTGCGGTGTTTGCGGGCGCATTTGGGTTGATCTTTTTCGCTGGAGAAAAGAAGACTAGGTGACGGCGCCGATTTGATCGGTTAAACAGCGCTTGTAAGGGTTGAAGGAGACATCAATGCAGATCGCACGTGGCACAATCGCACTTGCTTTGATCGCTGTTCTGGCGGTGTCGGCCTGTGGCGGGCGTAAAGACCCGCAACTGATGAATATTCGCTCGAACACTGACGGGCCGGATGAATTTACGATTTTGCCGGGCAAGCCGCTGGAAGCCCCCGATTATACCGCAGCATTGCCGACCCCGACACCGGGGGGGGCAAACCTGACTGATCCGACACCAAAAGCGGATGCGATTGCAGCATTGGGTGGCAACCCTGCGCGGCTGAACCGCACAGGCGGCGGCGCTATCGGGAGCGGTGACGCGTCGGTCGTGACCCATGCGCGCCGGTTTGGCGTGACATCGGGTATTCGCCAGACCTTGGCCGCCGAGGATCTGGATTTTCGCGGACGCAACCGTGGCCGCGTTCTAGAACGGGCGTTCAATGTGAACGTCTATTTCAAGGCCTACAGAAAACAGTCGCTGGATCAATATAACGAGCTGTTGCGGTTCCGCCGGTTGGGTGTGCGCACTCCGTCAGCACCGCCTGATCCGTCGACGCTTCGATAGTCCATATCTCACAATTGCGCTAGCTGGGCTTGTGATGGGCGAAAAGGTGCGTAAGTTCTAGCCAACATGTATGCATCGGAGACCCTAAATGCGCATTTCCAGTCTGGTTATTCTGGCCCTGACCCTGTTAACCCGCCCACTGTGGGCACAAGAGATCAGCAATTACACCCTGTCCAATGGTTTGGACGTGGTGGTGATCGAGGATCATCGCGCGCCAGTTGTGGTGCAGATGGTGTGGTATCGGGCGGGGGCTGCGGATGAGGAACCCGGTGTTTCCGGTGTGGCGCATTTTCTGGAGCATTTGCTGTTCAAGGCCACCGATGATCTGAAATCGGGTGAATTGTCAGACACGGTGGCGGCAAATGGCGGGTCGGACAATGCGTTCACCTCGTGGGATTACACGGCCTATTATCAGCGGGTGGCGGCGGACCGACTGGAACTGATGATGACAATGGAAGCTGACCGGATGCGCGATTTGCGCCTGTCCGTCGATGACATTGCTACCGAGCGCGATGTGATTTTGGAAGAACGTAACCAGCGCACCGAAAGCAATCCAGATTCGTTGTTTGGCGAGCAGCGCCGTGCAGCGCAGTTTTTGAACCATCCGTATGGTGTTCCGGTAATCGGCTGGAAACACGAAGTGGCCGAATTATCGCTTGAGGATGCATTGGCGTATTACCGTCGCTTTTACGCGCCCAACAACGCAATTCTGGTGGTGGCGGGGGATGTGGACCCTGCCAATGTATTGGCGTTGGCGAAAAAGCATTATGGCCCGCTGGCCCCAACGGCCGATTTACCTGATCGTGCCCGCACCATCGAGCCACCACAACTGTCTGAGCGGCGGATGACTTATGTGGATGAACGCATCGCGCAGCCATATGTGATCCGCAGTTATCTGGCACCTGAACGCAACAGCGATGATCAGGAACAGGCCGCCGCCCTGACGATGTTGGCGGAACTGCTGGGTGGAAATGGCCAAACCTCGGTTCTGGGGCGTAAATTGCAATTCGAGACGCAAAAGGCGATTTATACATCGGCGTATTATGACGGCATGTCGCTGGATAAGACGACATTTGGTCTGGTGATTGTGCCAAGTGACGGCATCAGCCTGACCGAGGGCGAAGCGTTGCTGGATAATGCCATTGCCGAATTTATCGAGGAAGGTGTGGATGCAGAACAGTTCGCACGGATCAAGATGCAGTTGCGGGCCAGTCTGATTTACGAGCGCGACGATGTTCAGGCCTTGGCGAACCTGTATGGATCAGCCCTGACATCAGGTTTGACGATCAAGGATGTGCAGGCATGGCCACGGGTTTTGCAAAATGTAACGGCCGAGGATGTGATCGCTGCGGCGTCCTTGTTGCTGGATAAAAAGCAGGCCGTGACCGGATGGTTAAGCAATCCGGCAGCACAAGCGGAGGTGACGCAATGAAGCGGATTTATCTGGCGCTGATCGCGCTGCTGGTGTTTGGCGCGGCGGCACAGGCCGAGGTCGAAATTAAAGAAGTGACATCGCCGGGCGGGATCACCGCGTGGCTGGTCGAGGAGCATTCGATCCCGTTCACGTCGCTCCAAATCCGGTTCAAGGGCGGTGCCAGTCTGGACGTGGCGGGCAAACGCGGGGCCGTAAACCTGATGGTTGGCCTGTTGGAAGAAGGGGCTGCCGACATGGACGCGCGCCAGTTTGCAGCGGCGGCCGAAGGGTTGGCGGCGAGTTTCGGATTTAGTGTTCGGGACGACGCGATGTCGATATCAGCGCAATTCCTGAGCGAAAACCGCGATGAGGCGATGGCGCTGTTGCGCGCCGCGTTGCAAGAGCCTCGGTTCGATGATGACGCAATTGAACGGGTGCGGGCACAGGTGGTTTCGGGCATTCAGGGCGCCGCAAAAGACCCTGATAAAATTTCGGGGCGCACGTTCGATCAGCTGGCCTTTGCCGACCACCCCTATGCGAGTTCGCGCAATGGCACGCTGGAATCGGTGGCCAGCATAACGCGCGATGATTTGATCGCCGCCAAAGACGCTGTCATGGCCCGGGATCGGCTGTTTGTCGGTGCGGTTGGCGATATAACCCCCGAAGAGCTGGGTGCATTGCTGGATGATTTGCTGGGCGGATTGCCTGCGGTCGGGGCGGATATGCCTGCGCGGGCTGATTACCAGTTGAGCGGTGGTGTGACCGTGGTGCCGTTTGACACGCCGCAATCGGTGGTGACATTCGGGCTGGAGGGGATCGAGCGTGATGACGATGATTTCTTTGCCGCCTATCTGATGAACACCATTCTGGGGGGCAGCGGCCGGCAATCACGCCTGATGGAAGAGGTGCGCGAGAAACGCGGGCTGACTTATGGCGTTTACAGCTATCTGGTGCCGATGGATTACGCGGCGATTTATATGGGGCGTGTGGCGTCGGCCAACGACCGTGTGGCGCAAGCGATTGATGTGATCCGTAATGAGTGGATCAAGCTGGCGGAAAACGGGGTGACTGCTGCCGAATTGGAGGGGGCCAAGACCTATTTGACCGGTGCATACCCGTTGCGGTTTGACGGGAATGGGCCAATTGCTAATATCATGGTCGGGATGCAGATGCAGGGTCTACCGATTGATTATATCGCCACGCGGAACGACAAGGTGAATGCCGTGACGTTGGAGGATATTGCGCAGGTGGCCAAGCGGCTGGTGCGCCCCGATGATCTGCATTTTGTGGTGGTCGGGCAGCCCGAGGGGCTGGAGAGCAGTAATTAACCCAAGGTGTGAATCAAGGTGTAAATCTCTGTGGTCGAATCGGGGCGGTTTATGCTAATTCTAGTGGTATGCCCGCACAAAACCCCAATATAGGCGAAAACCGCCCTGTTATCAGACAGCTGGATGACGCCGCGATTAACCGGATTGCGGCGGGCGAAGTGGTGGAGCGGCCTGCCTCGGCGGTGAAAGAGCTGATCGAGAATGCGCTGGACGCGGGGGCGCATAGGATCAACGTTTCCTATGCCGATGGCGGCAAGACCCTGATCCGCGTGGTGGACGATGGCCACGGAATTCCGGCGGCTGATTTACCGCTGGCGATGTCGCGTCATGCCACGTCGAAAATTGAT
>Ga0190303_1000179_pt1 | contig 26586 bp, 28 predicted proteins | sample 48700701_MG_FD_161672 | JGI IMG/M metagenome (GOLD analysis project Ga0190303, IMG submission 161672) | Hydrothermal vent sediment bacterial communities from Southern Trench, Guaymas Basin, Mexico - 4870-07-0-1_MG | ecosystem: Environmental > Aquatic > Marine > Hydrothermal vents > Sediment ... | reverse complement strand
CATAAAAGGTTGAATGAGCTGATCTCAGGTGATAGACCGAAAAAATACAGAGTGATAGCGGAGATTAGACTAAAACCTAAGATAGAAGATGGAAAGAAGGTGAGATGCTGGCTCCCCTTTCCGAAAGAGGAGTTTCCAATCACATCTGTGAAGATGCTGAGCTGTTCCCATGAAGAATACAGGGTCTCTCCGAATGAGACCCCACAAAGGACTATATATATGGAGGATACTCCAAGAGAGGATCTTGAGTTCTCTGTGAGATTTGAGTATACGATTCAGGAGCAGATCACCAGAGTAGATCCTGAAAAAGTTCTGTCATCAGAAAAATATGAGTTTTTAAAGGAAAACCCACCCCATATAATCTTCACGCCTTATATAAGAGAACTTACATCAGAGATAGTGGGGAAAGAAAAAAATCCGTATCTCAAGGCTAAAAGAATATATGACTGGATAACTATGAATGTGAGATACTCCTATATGCACCCATATTCTCTATATGAAAACATACCCCAGTTCTGCGCTTCCAATCTCAGGGGAGATTGCGGGGTGCAGGCACTTCTCTTTATCACAATGTGCAGAATAGCAGGTGTACCGGCAAGATGGCAGTCAGGATGGTATGCCAATCCCATCCGTCCAGGTCCACATGACTGGGCTGTTTTCTATGTACATCCATACGGATGGCTTCCAGCGGATCTCTCTTTTGGAGGTGCAAGAAGGGATATACAGGAGTACAGGGAGTTCTATTTTGGAAACCTTGATGCTTTCAGAATGATAGCAAACTCTCAATACATGGGGGAGATTCTTCCCAGGAAAAAATACTGGAGATCGGATCCATATGACAATCAGATTGGAGAGCTGGAAACAGAGTCTGAGAATATCTATATCGATCTCTTCAAACATGAAATAAACATAATCAGTTTCGAAGAGATAGAATAAGATCTCTTACAATTCATAAAAATTTAGCCTAACCGAAAAATTTATAAAGGATTATGAATTAATATTCATAATGGCCAGACCAAGAAAGTGCAGAAGGATATGGCAGATGCCTGCTATAACATACTTCAAGCCAGGAGGAATACCGATGAGAGGCCTGGAGGAGATAATCCTGAACTGTGAGGAGCTGGAGGCGATAAGACTGAAGGACCTTGAAGGATTATCACAGGAAGAAGCAGCAAAAAAAATGAACATCTCCCAGCCAACATTTCACAGAATACTCACCTCAGGGAGAAAAAAGATAGCGGATGCTCTGTTCAATGGTAAGGCCATTCAGATAAAAGGAGGAACTTTCGTTGTAGGACCACACAGATATCGTGGAGGGAGAATATGAGTGAGATAAAACATAAAATTATGGTAATGAGTGGAAAGGGAGGAGTTGGAAAGAGCACAGTAGCTGTAAATCTGGCTTTAACCTTATCCATGGAAGGATATAAAGTTGGGATACTGGATGCCGATATCCATGGTCCCAATATACCAAAAATGCTTGGGATAGAGGATAAAAAACCAGATGTCATAGATTCAAAGATAATCCCTGTTTCTGTTTTGAATCTAAAGGTAATGTCAATGGCTTTTTTACTTCCAGACACAGATTCTCCTGTTATATGGAGAGGACCATTAAAGATGAAGGCTATATCACAGTTTACAAATGATGTTGCATGGGAGGATCTCGATTATATGATCATAGATCTGCCACCAGGAACAGGAGATGAGCCTCTCAGTATAGCCCAGCTTCTGAAATCAGATGGGGCTATCATTGTAACAACTCCACAGGATGTAGCTTTACTGGATTCACGAAAGGCTGTTAACTTTGCAAAACAACTCAATGTTCCTGTGGTGGGTATAATTGAGAATATGTCAGGGCTTATATGTCCTCACTGTGGAAAGGAAATAGATCTGTTCAAGAAAGGAGGAGGAGAAAAAGCTTCTAAGGAGCTAAAAGTCCCATTTCTTGGTAGAATTCCAATAGAAATGAAGATAGTCGAATCCAGTGATTCTGGAATTCCATTTGTCTTAAATAATGGAAATTCAAAAGCCAAAGAAGCTTTTAAAAATATAATCTTAAAAGTTGAGAAATTTTTTGAGAAAAAGGGAGAGGTGATATAAATGCCAGGATTTGATGGAACAGGACCTATGGGAATGGGTCCACTTACAGGAAGAGGAATGGGTTTTTGTGCGGTACCATACTCAGGGGTACCATACCCCGCAATGGGTACATACCCAACAATATATTATAGATACCCAGTAATGTATGGTAGGCCATATTTCTTCCCAAGAAGGGGAAGAGGCTGGGGCGGCCGTGGCCGCGGAAGAGGAAGATGGTAAATAAAATAAAAAAATAAAGAGGTGATAAAATGAGATACAGATGGATGTATTATGCGACAGGAATGCCAGGGTGGATGAGATTTGGGTTCAGTCCAGGATGGGTAGGTAGATCTCCCACTGGATTGCCTCCTGCAGCTCAGTATTTAATGCAAACAGGACAGATGCCGCAATTCGCTGAGTTTTTGGGAACGCAAATGCCGTTTTATCAGGGTATGGCATTATCAAAAGATCAGGAGATCTCGATGCTGGAGAATCAGGCAAAGTTGATAGAACAGCAGTTAGAACAGATAAAGAAGAGGCTTGAAGAACTCAGGAAGTGATATAATGAAAATAGCCATTGCAACAACGAAGGGAGGGCTTGAAGATACAGTCTCTCCTGTGTTTGGAAGATGCAGAACATATACATTTGTGGATGTGGAAGGAAAGGAGATCAGAGATACAGTTGTGGAGGAGAATAAGTTTGCCACTGCGATGGGTGGCGCAGGAATACAGGCTGCACAGTATGTGGCCAATAAAGGAGTGGAGGCTGTTATAGCAGGAAACTTCGGTCCAAATGTCGCATCCGTATTTTCCCAGTCCAATGTTAAAATGATCTCAGCTCAGGGAAATGTCAGGGATGTGGTGACAAAGTACCTGAATGGAGATCTCATCCCTTCTACTCCTCAGCAGACATTTGGTTTGGGAGGAGGTAGAGGTATGGGATTAGGAAGAGGAATGGGCCGTGGTATGGGGCGCGGCATGGGATTTGTCCAACAGCCTCCTACACAGCCTGTGAGTCCCATGCCAAAAGAACAAGATACTACAACGCTTAAAAAACGGATGGAAAGAATAGAGAAAGAGTTAGATGAGGTAAAAAAAATGCTTGAAGAATTAAAGAAAAAATAAGGTGTTCTTTTGATAACAGAGAGCATTGAGGATTATCTTAAAACGATATATATCCTTTCAGAGAGACAGGGATTTGTTAAAACTTCAGATATTTCCTCAGCTCTTAAGGTTCAGCCACCAAGTGTTACAGAAATGGTACAGAAGCTTAATAAAATGGGATATGTATCCTATGAGAAGTACAAGGGTATTAAATTAACAGAAAAAGGAAAAAAGATAGCTGAAAATGTATATAACAGAAATAAAACTCTCCTGAGTTTTTTAGAGATCATTGGCGTGGATAGAAAAATTGCAGAGAAGGATGCATGCAGAATAGAGCATGATCTGGATCCTGTAACGATGAATCGTTTGATGAAGTTTGTAAGATTTGTTCAGAGTTCTCCCAGAACACCGATATGGCTGGAACACTTCAGATATTATATGAGAACAGGAAAACATATAAAATGTGAGGAGGAGATATTATGACGTACAGAGGTATGGGCAGAAGAGGAGGCATGGGACCTGGAGGAGAATGCGTATGTCCTCAGTGTGGATATACAGTACAGCATCAGGCAGGTACCCCATGCAATACAATGAAATGCCCGAAATGTGGAATACCGTTAGTAAGAAGGTGATAAAATGGAGGATATGAAGGAAACTTTAAAAGAAGTGAACCATAGTTTGAACAGGCTTGGGAAGGAGTATCCTGAAGTCCTGAAAGCATTCAGTGAATTCATGGGCGCTGTGGAAAAAGAAGGTGCTCTCTCCGTAAAGACAAAGGAGCTTATAGCAGTGGCGTTATCAGTAGTTGGAAAGTGTAAGTGGTGTATTGCTTTCCATGTTAACAACGCACTCAAGGCCGGTGCCACGAAGAACGAGATAATGGAAGCATGTTTTGTAGCAGCTCTCATGGGTGGAGGTCCTGCTTTAATGTATGTACAGTTAGTTGTAAAAGCTCTGGATCAGTACAGTAAATAATGCCTTTTCAGGCATTATTTTTTTTATTTTTGTGATAAAATGAACGTGAAAATTGTTTATGACAATGAAGCAAAGAAGGGATTTATAAAATCCTGGGGATTTTCCTGTCTGATAGAGAATCATATTTTGTTCGATGTGGGGTGGGATCCTGCAGTACTTTTACATAATCTATCCATCTTCGGGATATCGATGGATGATATAGATACAATCATTCTTTCACATCAGCACTGGGATCACATAGGAAGTTTACCCGCGATAATGAAGGGAAAAAATATCTATGTACCTGTATCTTTTTCCTCCAATCTGAAAAACGAGATATCTTCCAGAGCAAATCTCTTTGAGATCAGGAAAAGAGAGAGGATACTCGGTAATATATTCAGCTCCGGTGTTCTTGGAGAAGAGATAAAGGAACAATCTCTTTATATAGAAAATGAGAAAGGAACAGTTGTTGTTACAGGATGTGCACATCCGGGACTGGAGAATATACTTCCCGATAACACTCATACTCTGATCGGTGGTTTCCATGGATTCGATAATCTCGATCTTCTTGGGGATATTGAGCGTATTATTCCATGCCACTGTACTGTAAAGAAAAAGGAGATTGTAAATAGATTTGAAAATGCAGAGATGGGATATGCAGGGATGGAGATAATACTATGATCATAGCAGTAGCATCTGGAAAGGGGGGAACTGGAAAAACCACCGTTGCAGTAAATCTGGCATTATCCATAGATGCTGTTCTTCTGGACTGTGATGTTGAGGAGCCAAACTGCAATATATTTCTGAAAAAGGATTTAAAGGATATAGAAGATGTTACATTGGATGTTCCTGTTATAAATTTCAAAAGATGCAATTTCTGTGGAAAATGTTCAGAATTCTGTGAGTATAATGCTCTCGCTGTTACAAAAGAGAATGTTCTGGTGTTTAAAGAGTTATGCCACGGATGTGGAGGATGTAAACTTGTCTGCCCTGAAGATGCCATAACTTATGAAAAGAGAAAGATAGGTGAGGTGGCTGGAGATGGCAGTTTTTATCAGGGAAAATTAAACATAGGGGAGGCTATGGCAACTCCTGTTGTTTCCGCAGTGAAAAAGAAGATAGACAGGAGGAAAGATACAGTAATAGATGCTCCTCCGGGAGCTTCCTGCCCTGTTATAGAGTCCGTGAGTAAAAGCGATTACTGTATTCTTGTTACAGAGCCAACACCTTTTGGCTTAAGTGATCTCAGGATAGCTGTTGAAGTTCTGGAAAAACTGGGGATACCTTACGGGATTGTCATAAACAGAGATGGGATCGGCAATGAAAAAGTGGAGGAGTACTGTAAGGAAAATAATATTCCCATACTGATGAAGATCCCATATGAGAGGAAAATAGCTGAGCTTTATTCAAGAGGAGTTCCCTTTACCTTGGAGATGCCGGAGTGGAAGGAGAGATTCAGAAAACTCTACGAGGCGATCATATGAGACAGTTAACTGTGATCAGCGGGAAGGGAGGAACTGGAAAAACTACGCTTACCGGAGCTTTTGCTGCACTGGCAGAAGGTGCCGTTATAGCTGACTGTGATGTCGATGCTCCTGATCTTCATCTGATACTTCATCCCGAAATAAAAGAAGAAAAGAAGTTTTCAGGCATGAAATTAGCCTCTATAAATCATGAAAAATGTATAAACTGTAGAAAATGCTATGAAAATTGTAAATTTGATGCTATAACTGATGATCTGAGGGTGAATGAGCTGAAATGTGAGGGATGTGGTGTATGTGTGTATGTATGTCCGGTAAATGCTGTGGAGTTTAAAGAAAGGGATTCAGGTATCCTTTATATCTCTGAAACAAGATTTGGACCCATGGTGCATGCAAGGCTCAACATAGGAGAGGAGACATCAGGAAAACTTGTGAGTCTTGTGAGAAGTACCGCAAGAGAGATCGCCGAAAAAAGAAAAAAAGATCTGATAATAATAGATGGATCTCCGGGTATAGGATGTCCTGTTATAGCCTCTTTAACAGACAGCGATCTGGCACTGATAGTTACAGAGCCAACTCTATCAGGATTACATGATCTGAAGAGGGTGTATGATGTCTCGAAACATTTCGGAATAAAAACTATGGTATGCATAAATAAATATGATATAAACAGAGAAAATTCAGAGAAGATTGAAAAGTTCTGCATGGAGAATGGAATAGAGATAGCTGGAGAGATACCCTATGATCCTGATTTCACAAAGGCAATGATCGAGGAGAAGACTATCATAGAGTATAATGATAATCCTCTGGTAAGAGAGATATGGGAAAAGATAAAGGAGGTGATGCAATCTCTGAGCTGACAAACATTCTGAACAAATCTATCATGATAACTATATTTGTTTTTGTGATGATGATCCTGGTGGATTATCTAAACGTTTTGACAAAGGGAAAGATGGAGAAGGTGGTGAAGGGTGGAAGACTCCGTCAGTACTTCACCGCGTCTTTTCTCGGGAGCACACCCGGCTGTCTGGGTTCCTTTATGAATGTTTCATTTTATGTTCATGGACTTTTATCATTTGGGGCTATAGTTGGAGGGATGATAGCCACCTCGGGCGATGAATCATTTGTCATGCTCACTCTGTTCCCGGGAAAGGCTGTTTTACTCTTCATTTTATTATTCTTTCTGGGCATAGCAGGAGCATTGATCTCTGATAAAATAGCATCACAGCTGAATATAGTTCCATGCTCCGAATGTGATCTTCAGAAGATCCATGATACAACAAAAAGACATTATTTTTATCCTTCCTCACTGAAAAGATTTCCTGAATTATCCCCCGCAAGATACGGATTGATCTCATTTTTTATACTTTTAATTCTGCTGAACCTGGGTGGTCTCTGGGGTCCTCAATCATGGAGCATAGATGAACCCGAGAGAATTATTTTCCTGTCTCTCTCCTCCATAGCATTATTTATCTCTGTAACGGTATCAAAACATTATTTGGAGGAACATGTATGGAGTCATATCATCAGAAAACATATATGGAGGGTGTTCTTATGGACATTCTTTGCTTTACTCTTCATCAATCTCGGACTTCAGCACTGGAACTTGGAGAACTTTGTGAGATCAAATATGAGATGGGTTCTCATCATCAGTGCTCTCACCGGGATGATCCCTGAATCAGGACCGCATATGGTCTTTGTGATGATGTATGCAGATGGATTAATTCCCTTCTCGGTAATACTCACAAGCTCTATCGTTCAGGACGGCCATGGAATGCTTCCTCTGCTTTCCTATACGCTGAGGGACTCTCTACTGATAAAGATATTCAATTTATTTTTTGGTTTGGTGGTGGGATTCATCCTCTTCTCTCTGGGCATATGAGGTGGATGTCATTACCAGTTTTCCATGTTTCACTCCTTTTGTTGCTATCAGTCTATCGGCAAGTTTTTTTACGGATTCTGCTTCTCCTCTAACTATTATGACCTCCAAACAGTGATGTTCATCTAAATGTACGTGTACAGTTGTTAAAACACTGGTAAAGTTCTCATGCTGTAGATCTGTGAGTTTCTCCATCAGGCCTCTCACATTATGGTCATAAAGGATTGTAACACTTCCCACAATTTCTCCTTCTTTCCCTGTTTCTTCTATCAATTTATCCCTTATTATGTCTCTTATCGCTTCTGATCTGTTCTCATACCCCTTCCTGTCTATAAACTCATCAAATTTTTTTAATAATTCTGGAGGAATGGAAACGCCAAATCTAATCATCTTTTCCATGGAAAAAAGAGGGGAGAGGATATATTTATATCTTTCGTGATCAGGTATCAGGGTAATTTATATAAACTCATCTTCTTATTTTTCAATGTATGGTTTATATAAAAAAGATAGAGATGAAGGGGTTTAAATCATATGGTGAGATTAAGGTAACTGTGCCCTTATCAGAGGGTTTCACGTGTATCATAGGCCCCAACGGCTCCGGGAAGAGCAATATTGCAGATGCTCTGTTGTTTGTTCTTGGAGGACTCTCTGCAAAGTCCATGAGGGCTGAAGTTTTTTCAGATCTCATATATACCGGTAAAAACACACAGTATGCAGAAATATCTTTATATTTTGATAATTCGGATAATAAATTCCCCGTAGATAAAAAAGAAGTGGTGATTACAAGAATAGTCTTCAAAGATGGGAGGAGCATCTATAAAGTCAACAAGAAGAAAGAGACAAGGAGTTATGTTCTTGATCTTCTCTCAGAGGTGGGCATTACTCCTGATGGATACAATATTGTTCGTCAGGGAGAGATAATGAACTTCATAAACATGACATCCCTTGAAAGGAGGGAGATAATAGAGGATATCTCCGGCATTGCGGAGTTCGAGGAGAAAAAAGAGAAGGGATTGAGAGAACTTGAAAGAACTGAGGAAAATCTCGCAAGAGTAAACCTCATCATTGAAGAGGTAAAGAAACAGATGGACAGACTTGAAAATGAAAAAAATGATGCAATAAGATATAATTTTCTTAAATCTGAGATACAGAAGTTAAAGGGGATATTTCTTCACAGCAAACTTGAGAAATATAACAGAGAACTGGACTCCAAAAGAAAAGAAGTTATTCAGATCAAAAAAAATGCAGAAAAATTGAATTCAGAGCTAAAATCATACCTGGATTCCATTGCTAATCTTGAGAGAGTCATGGAAGATCTTGAGGAAGATCTTGAAAGAAAAAACTCGGAGTATCTTGAGATTAACGGGGAGAATGAAGATTTAAAAAGAAAATTTTCTGAGCTGGAGCAGAATATCAAACATGAGGAAGAAAATCTCGAGAGAAATAAAGAAGAGATAGAGAGATTGAATAGAGAAAAAGAAGAAACACTGAAGGAGATAAATAAGATCGAAGAAGATCTCAGAAAGATAGAAAAAAGTAAAATATCTGTGGAAAAAGAAATAAATGCTATTGAGAGTGAAATAAAAGAGTTAGAGGAGGAAATTGAGAGAAAAACTGACTTTCTGAAAAGGGATTATGATATCATTGTAGAAACTCTTGAAAATCAAAAAGAGATATTCTATGAAAAGAAAAATAAACTTTCTTCTCTTGAAGATAGAAAATTATTCTTGAGTGAGAGATTAAAGGAAAAAAAAGAAATATACGAAGAAAAAAAAGCAGAATACACAAAAAACAAATCAGAGCTTCAGAGTTATGAAGCCTCTCTTCTGAGTACAGAGGAGGATATAAAGAGATTTGAGTCTGAGATGGAGAAGATAGAAAGCAGGATCTACCATATAGAAGGAGAGTTATGGAAGAAGAAAGAGGATCTTCTGAGGATAAAATCAAAAAGATCATTTGATCTCGAAAAAGACAGAGTATTCAAAGAGGTCCTGAGTTCAGGGATCAGGGGGATCTATGGTAGGGTGAAGGATCTCGGAAAAACAAAAAAGGAGTACAGTGTTGCCTTGGAAGTTGCAGGAGGGAGAAGACTCGATTATATTGTTGTGGATACAGATGAGACTGCAAAGGCGTGTGTAAAATACCTTAAAAGGAGAAAAGCAGGAAGAGCTACTTTCATACCATTAAATAAGATAAAGAGAAGAACTCCAAGAGAAGTTAAGAAAAAAGAAGGCTTTGTGGATTATGCCATAAATCTCGTGGAGTTCGATGATAAATTTAAACCTGTTTTTGAGTATGTTTTTGGAGATACCGTTGTTATCAAAAATATAGATTTTGCAGAGAACTTTGAGATTTTCAGAAGAGTTACTCTTGATGGTGATCTCATTGAGACAACAGGCGTGGTAACAGGAGGATTTTATAAACCAAAAGGAGGATTTGCAGATAAAGATGAAGAAACAAGACAGAGAATCATAGAGAATGAGATAAAGGCACTGAACAATGAAAAAAATGAGCTTGAGAAAAAATTGAGAGATCTTAAAGAGAAATTAAAGAATTCAACTCAAAGAAGAATGGGACTGGAATCAGGAATAAAGACTCTGAAAATGAGGCTTGAGACAGAGGAGATAGAGAATCTCGAGAGAGATATTAAAATAAAACAAAATAAACTCAGAGAGATTGAGAAAAATATCCAGGATTTAAGGAAGGAATATGAGGTAATAGAGTCCTCTTTGAACGAGATGGAGGCAAAAAAGGGATCTCTGTACTCTGAGTTGATGGAGAGATCAGGAGAGGAGATAGGAAGAATCAACGATCTCAAAGGAGATCTCGAAATCAAGAAAAAAGAATATCAGAAAATAGATAGAGATTTTATCTCTAAGAAATCCAGATTAGAGATGCTAAATCAGAATTATTCAGGAATTTTAGAGAGATTAAAAGAAAAGAATCTTTATTCTCAAAAGATGAGTCTCAAAATAGAGGAATATAAAAAGGAGCTAAAAAATGTTCAGGAAAGATGTATAGAAACAGAAGAAAGGATAAAATTCAAAATAAAAGAACTGGAGGATACGAAAAACAGAAGAACAAAGAAAAGAGATGAGTTGAATAATTTCAGAAAAGAAAAAGATGAGATTGAAAAAAATCTGATGAATTTAAATACCAGAATAAGCATCCTGGAACAGAGTATAGGGGATATAGAAAAGGAGATAGAGGAGACTTCAGAAGAAGCGGAGTTATATGAAAAAACGGAAATAGTGGACGATATTAAACAGATAGACTTCAAGATAAAAAGAATGGAACGAGAAAAAGAAAGTCTTGAACCTATAAATATGAGAGCTATTGAGGAGTATGAAGAAACAGAACAGAGGTATCTTGTCCTGAAAACAAAGTATGAAAAGATACTGAAAGAAAAGGAGGCAGTTCTGGAGTTTATAAATAAAGTGGAGAAAAGAAAGAGAGAAGTTTTCATGGAGACCTTTAACAGGATAGCAGAGAACTTTTCCAGTATATTTTTTGAACTTTCCGGGGGGGAAGGCAATCTTCTTATAGAAAATGAGGCAGATCCTTTCAGCGGAGGCATAGACATTGAGGCAAAGCCGAGGGGTAAGGAGATAAAAAAAATCGCTTCAATGTCAGGGGGTGAAAAGGCATTGACAGCCTTAGCTTTTGTATTTGCCATTCAGAGATATAAAACTGCTCCTTTTTATCTCTTTGATGAGATAGATGCACATTTAGATGATGAGAACGTGAGAAAAGTTGCAGAGATGATAAAGAGGGTATCAAAAGAATCTCAGTTCATAGTTATAACTCTCAGAGATGCGATGATGGCTTCGGCTGATAGGTTATTCGGTGTCTCAATGAAGGATGGGATCTCGAGGATAGTTGCTGTGGAGCTTCAGGATACCGCAAAGTATGAAGGAAAGAAATTTGAAGTTGTTGAAGAGGTTTAAAGACTGAATTTTTTTTGAGTTATGGACAATCCTATGAATACACTCAGCATTCCTGACGCGAGCATTATTCCCGAAAGAGGAATGAGTATGGTGCTCTCTATTGTCTTGTCCTGTATAAGAAACATCAGGAATATAAGACCCACGGATATCCACATAGCTCCTGTTGCGTAGGATGTTATATTGAAAAACTTTGTTTTTTTCTTTGCAACTCCCTGCATTCCTATGACAATCATCGGTACTCCCGTGATCATTAGAAATATACCGAAAAGCAATCCCACAGTACCAGTCATCAGGAACTCATTGATCTTTGTAAGAGAGGAGATCTCCAAGGGTGATAGGAAGTTCATGACTCCAAGGAAGATCCATACCATTCCCAGTACGTATGGTAATGTACTTCCTCCCATGCTCCTTTTTTCCTTTATAAATCCTGTATCGATCCCCAGTTCTTCAGCTTCAGTCAGAATCTCATCCAAAGATGTTTCTTTCGGTGACTCTTCCTTTTTTATTTTTTCTCCTAGGAGATCAAGACCCCTCGGTTTCTTTGTGAGCTCTATTTCTGGAAGAGGTTCTTCAGTAACTTCTTTTTCTTCAATGGGTTCCTCTTTCATTTTCTCTACAGGGATCTCTCTTTTTTTTGCCACAGGCTTCTCAAAACCGATTTCCTCCTTCTTCAGATCTTTCTGGAGATTTTCAAGTTTCCTGACAGTTTCTCTGAGGAGTTCTGTATTTTCTTTCATCATTTCAGCTACTCCTGCAAGAGTTTTGGCAACTTCTTGCATGGCTACATCTGTTTCGTCCTCTCTTTCCTCTGTCAGTGCCTCTATGAGCTTGTCAATCTTGTCACTTCCTTTTTCTTCTTCTTCCACAGCAGCAGCACTTAAAACATCTATAAGCCTGTCAAGACGTTCAATCAGGTCTCTGTTACCTCCACCGTATCTTAATGAACTTGCCAGATCTTCTATCTGTTGTTTCAATTTGGCAATTTCTATCTCAAGATCTTTACTTGTTGCCATTATATCCCTCAAATATTGTTTCCTTCTAATTTCTATTGTTAAGCTATTTAAAAAACTTTTCTATATATCTCCTATTTTCCTGAGTTATAAAATGATCAATACGCCAAGAAAGGATAGAATAACACCGAAGATGATTCTTGAGGTAACTTTCTCTTTTGTGAAGAGGATCGTAAATATGATAGCAAAAATCGGTGCTGTTCCATTCAAAGGAGCTGCTCTTGAGGCATCTATGTATTTCAGAGCTTCAAGAAACAGAGGAATTCCAACACCAAGATCCAGGATTCCTCCTATGGCAACAATAATCCAGCTTCTGTTTACCTTTGTAAACTCAATTTTTTCATACCTCATTGTATAGAGAAGCAGAAAGAAAGCAAAAATTCCCATTCTTATAGTTGAAAAAACAATTGGATTTACGGTACTCATTGCAAGTTTCATGATGATCATTGAGGTACCCCAGAAAAAAGATGCCCCCAATGCAAATATCACGCCTTTCTTTATATCAAGTTCAAAATCTTTTTCTGATATCAGAAATATGGCTATTATTATAAGAATTGCTCCCGAGATCAATTTAAAAGTTATAATTTCTCCAAGAAAGAGCCTGGCCATCAGAATTGTAAAAAGGGGATATGTGTTTGAGATGGGATATGCTCTGGCGATTCCCACAGTTCTGAGACTGAACATATAGAGGAGATCACCTATCACAACTCCAGAAATTGTGGAGAGGAAGATATAAATAATATCCCTTGTTGTCAGATTGGAAATATCTTTAAAATCCCCCGTGATTATTATAACTCCCACAAGGAAGAAAAGAGCTACTATCGGTCTTATCGTATTTACTGTTGTGGGTTTCATGGTTTTCAATCCTGCTTTGTAAAATACAGATGAGAGAGCCCATATCATTGCAGAGAGTATTGTGAGCAGTTCGCCTAACATCATAGCTTTTCTGATGTGGGGGATTTAAAGGTTTTTATCCCTGAAGGCAGATCTTTAAAAATATGAGAAAGATTTAAATAGATGTAGAGAAAAGAAAAAGTGGTGAAATAAATGGTGTCTTCATATGTGCTCGTAACAGTGGCAATAGGTAAAATACAGGATGTTTTAGAGGAGATCAGAGGGATGAAAAATGTAGAGGGTGCAGATGCCGTGACAGGACCCTATGATATAATTGCCAGAGTGACTGCCAGCGACCTTGGAGAGCTGACGAAAACAATAATTCAGAATATACATTATATAGATGGTGTAATAGATACCACCACAGCCATAGTGATAGAATTATAGGTGAAATAATGGGCATTGAGTCTGAGATAGCAATATGTGATGTATCGGTATTCATATCAAAAAGTAAATACAGTTCAATAAAAAAAACAGTGATGAATCTTGGAATAAAAGAGGTGGTCATGCCCGAGGAGTTGATAAATATTCTCCTGAAAGTATATAAAAACGAAGCTCTGAGTGGAGAGGAGGTGAGAGTACTATCTTACTGGTCAAAGGGTCCTATAGCCAAGGATAGCGAGATAAGGGAATTTTTCCAGCAGCTGATGGATCTGAATATAAAGATCAGAACAGTTGCGGAGTACACACTAAAAAAGGAAGTAGAATTGGGGTATAAAAAACTGGAAGAAGGAGAGGAACACAAAGAGCTGATAATATATGATAGGGTATGGAAATCTCTTTATAACAGATTCTCTGAGTTTCTTCCCCAGATGGCTGCCGTGATCACCTCCAAGATAATAGCCATATCCATTGTTTTCAATGTTAAGGTTCTTGCTTTTAACAGGAATATCCTGAGATTTATCAGAGAAGCAGAACTCAGAATATCAAAAATAGATACCAGAATACAGATAAAAGGAAAAGAATTCACCCATTCTATAATATTTCTACGAGGATTTGAATTTTCGAAGTATAAAAATATATTTGAGCAAATAGTCTCTGTTCTAAAGGATACTCTACCATATCCTATAGACATAGAAGAGAAAGTGGGTAGTGCTGTGATCCTGTTTGGGGATTAGTCAATACTGTGTTTTGATCTTTAACTGTTTAGACAGTTAACGAAACAAAAACTTTTTAAGTTCCTATGTTCTCTTCCTTAAGGAAGTTATTTTAGATGGGATGATACTATGGAAAGAGAAAAGAAGTTTGTATTATGGTTTGATGAGATAGGGATGAAAGATGTAGGACTTGTAGGAGGAAAAAATGCCTCCCTTGGAGAAATGTACAGAAATCTTAAATCAAAAGGAGTGGAAGTTCCAGGCGGATTCGCAATAACAGCTTATGCATATAAGTATCTGATAAAGGAAACTGGAATAGAAAATAAGATAGTTGAGATTCTTTCAGATCTTGATGTTAATGATATAAAGAATTTAAGGGAGAAAGGGAAGAAAATAAGAGAGATCATAAGTAATGTGGAGTTTCCAGAGGAACTGGAAGAAGCTGTCCTCGAAGCATACCATAAAATGATGGAGGAGGATAAAGATCTTACAGTGGCTGTAAGATCCTCTGCTACTGCTGAAGATTTACCTGATGCAAGTTTTGCAGGGCAGCAGGAAACATATCTGAATATCAAAGGAGATAAAGATCTTATAGAGGCATGTAAGAAGTGTTTTGCATCTCTGTTCACAGATAGAGCTATATCATACAGAGAAGACAAGAATTTTGATCATTTGAATGTTTATCTTTCCATAGCAGTTCAGAAAATGGTGAGAAGTGATTTAGCATCCTCTGGTGTGATGTTCTCTATAGACACAGAGTCAGGATTCAAGAATGTAGTTTTTATTACAGGTTCATGGGGGCTTGGGGAGAATGTTGTTCAGGGAAAAGTCAATCCAGATGAGTACTATGTTTTCAAGCCCACATTGAAGAAAGGATTCAAATCCATAATAGGAAAGAAACTTGGATCCAAAGAGATAAAGATGATATACACCTCAGGCAAAGAGAGAGTAAAAAACATTGAAACAACAGAGGAGGAAAGAAACTCATTTGTTCTTAAGGATGATGAGATTCTGAAACTTGCAGAGTGGGCAATGATAATTGAGGATCATTATGGAAAACCGATGGATATTGAGTGGGCAAAGGACGGTATCAATGGAAAACTGTATATAGTTCAGGCAAGACCTGAGACAGTTCATTCGCAGCAGAGTATGAATGTGATAAAGACATACAAACTCATTGAAAAAGGTAAAATCCTTGTGGAAGGTCAGGCAGTGGGCCAGATGATAGGTCAGGGAAATGTGAACATAATAAAATCTGCAGATGAAATTGAAAAGTTCAGGAAAGGGGAGGTACTCGTTACAGATATGACAGATCCTGATTGGGAACCCATAATGAAGATAGCTGCTGCCATTGTGACAAACAAAGGAGGAAGAACATGCCATGCTGCCATAGTATCCAGAGAACTCGGGATACCATGTGTCATAGGTACTGAAAATGCTACAGAGATATTGAAAAATGGACAGAAGGTAACTGTGAGCTGTGCAGAGGGTGAAAAAGGTAAGATCTATGATGGATTGCTGAAGTTCAGAGTAGATGAGTTAAAACTCGAGGAACTTCCGGAGACAGAGACAAAGATAATGATGAATGTGGGGATCCCTGAAAAGGCTTTCATACAGGGACAGATACCATGTGATGGTGTTGGTCTCGCGAGAGAGGAGTTTATCATAAACTCATACATCGGCATCCATCCTTTAGCACTTATAAATTATGGGGTATTAAAGAACTCAAAGGATCCAGAGATAAAGAAGATAGTTTCTGAGATAGATGAGAGAACAAAAGCATATTCTGATAAGGTGCAGTTCTTCATAGATAATCTTGCTCAGGGAATAGGAAAGATAGCTGCTGGATTTTATCCAAACGATGTTATTGTAAGACTATCAGATTTTAAAACAAATGAATATGCCAATCTTATCGGTGGAAAACTCTATGAGCCAGAGGAACACAACCCGATGATAGGATGGAGAGGTGCCTCACGTTACTATGATGAGAACTTCAAGCCAGCCTTTGGACTTGAGTGCATAGCAATAAAGAAAGTGAGAGATGAGATGGGACTTACAAATGTGAAGGTCATGATACCTTTCTGCAGAACGCCTGAGGAAGGGAAGAAAGTGATAGATGTAATGAGAGAGTATGGTCTTGTTCAGGGAGAAAATGGCCTTGAGATTTATGTGATGTGCGAAATACCGAGTAATGTTGTGGTGGCTGATCAGTTTGCAGATGTTTTCGATGGTTTCAGCATAGGATCAAATGACCTCACACAGTTGACTCTGGGATTGGATAGAGACTCTGAGCTAGTATCTCATATCTTTGATGAGAGAAACGAGGCTGTAAAAAGGTTAGTAAAACAGGTTATAGATGTTGCTCACAGTCATAATCCAAGGAGAAAGGTGGGAATCTGCGGACAGGCACCTTCAGATTATCCAGAGTTTGCAGAGTTCCTTGTGGAATGTGGAATAGATTCTATCTCTTTAAATCCTGACACTGTGATAAAAACAAAGCTTTTGGTGGCAGAGACAGAAAAGAAACTTAAGAAAAAGTGAAATAAATTTTTTATTCTCTTTTCTTTATAAATGTTCAGATTAATTATTAATAAATTATAATAGATTCTTAACTACCGAAAAGTTTATATACAGTGGAATACACATAGCAATATGCCCGTTCATATAGGAGGGATATAGATGAAGAATCGATGGATAATCTCTATACTTTTACTTGTGTTAGTAATTCCTTCCCTCACCATATTTTATGATACAGGATGGTTCGTGTTTTTTCTTTCTTCATGGATAGTTCCTGTGTCTTTAATCGGTTTTTATTGCTATGAAGAAGAAGAGAAAGAGAAAAGATTTAGCAGAGAGGAATTGTTTCAGATCTTTTGGATATTTCTTCTCATATTTATTCTTACTCTGCCTTTCTTATACATACAGAAAGCATATGTGGATAATGGGATAATTGATTTAAAGGGAAAGATAATAGTATGGGGGCTTGAAATTGCAAAAGCTCCATGTTCCAAAGATTGGGATTTTGTTTTTGATGGGATACTTGTGATTACCGAAGCTCTTACATTTTTAGTGGGTGGAGTCTTGGTTTTTGAAGGGCTTAGGGATGAAATATGGAAATTTATTAAAAAAACAAAAATCTTTCCAAAAATATTGGTTTTAATAGCTATATTCCTAAGATTTGTCTTTTTGTGGAAAACATATGATTTTAGTATAATTGAAGGTCTCGAATACAATATATTATTTGGAAGAATATCTTTTATTTTTGTTAGATCCATTCCATTTCTTTTTATAACTCTGCCACTTTTATATATTTTTTACTTTACAGAGAAAAAAACAAATATATTGAGGATACAAATTAATTTTTTACGTGAGATACTCAAAAACAACTCTATTCAGATGTTGCTTGGGATATTGGTAATCTTTCTGTTCCTGTTCCTTCCTTTTTTTAATAACATTTCCTTCAATTTGCTTTTTTTCTTGAAAAAAGTTCCCATTTTAAATCGTCTTTCTTTAGTAATAAATTTTCCTATGGCTTCTTTAACAATAACAGAATTTTTTGCAATGCTAAATGTACTTTCTGGAGCATTATTATTGTTATTAGTCCCTTTACTTAATAACATGTTCAACTTTGAAACAGTTTTCGAAAATCATTTCAATTCTGAATTAAGGAAAATTATCCAGAGAGCTATAAATCCCATACTGATAATAGGATATGGGAATCTGGGTACTAGGGTAGGTGAAGAGTTCCTGAAAAGAAAGAACAATCTTAAGTTAATAACAAAAAAGATACTGACTCCGGATCTGGATTCAAAAGAAATAACAGAAAATTTAATTGTGGTAAGCAAAGATCAGAGAGCTTTTGATCGGGTACATACAGATCCCATATTTCAGGATATTGGGGTGGCAGAGATAGAGATAGAAAAAGAAGAGAAGGATTCTAAGGAGAAATACCTTATTCCCGCTATAGTCGGTGATATAAACAGTGGCTCCACGAGGGATGCATGCAAACTCTCAGAGTGTAAGGGATTTATATCTCTTGTGAATGATGAAAGAGCGATCCTTACTTTGTTTGATTTAGCCTATAAGAAAGATCTCAAAGCGATCATATCCATGGAGAACAGCCCTGAGAAAGAGTTCCTGATCTGTAGATCACCTTCGAAAGACATATTTCTGATATATCCTGAGCAGGAGGAGGGGATAGCTGTTGGAATGCTTCTGTATGAGACTCTCATAAAATTTGCTTCTGAAAATACCAAAAAGACTCCAAGAATTTTAATATGTGGCAGAGGAAAACAGATATACTACATTGTGGAAACGATGGAGCTTATGCTGAAAAGATTTGGACCATATAAAGAAGGAATCGGAAGAAACTGGAACATGAGAAATAATCTTATTATTCTCTCCGATGAACAGGATTTTGATAACAGAGCAGTTCTACTCCCCGATAAGGCACAGAATAAATCAGATTCAAGATTGTTGAAAGAGATACTATCCAGATCTCTAAGGACAAATGAATGGAGGTACAATTGCTTTATAAATGATTCTCCTGATAGAGAAAAAACGATGTGGGAAATATTAGACGATCCAAGAAAAATACCTGATGTTATTGTGATATCTTCAAGACAGGGGGAAGAGATCACAAAAATAACTGAAGAGTGGATAGATGTCATAGAGAAATATAGAAATATCACAGGTAACAGAGAATACAAGCCAAAAATCATAGTGGGAACAGTGGGGAGTGAAGAAAAGATCATAAAAAAGGATGCAATGATATTTTATGGAACTAATATAACAAAAGAAAAGGGTTTTCCTGATAAGTTTCCATCTCAGAAATTTGATTCTGCTATCAATATATATAAAGATACCAAGGATCTTATCAGTGGACTTACAGAGGCACTTTCAAGAGAAAAAAAAGAAAAAATAAAGATCGAAAAAGGATTAGAATTAGAAAATGTAGAGCCTACAGGCATATATCTCTGTGTACGGGATGTAAAAGGGGGACTTGCAGAGATACATGCGAGATTGTCGAATATGAATTATTCGCTCAATAATAATTTTGGAAATAACTCATCTCCCTATTTTTATTATACAAGATATGAAAATTGCTCTGAGAAAGATATATTTTCCTTTGAAAGTGATGTTATTTTAAGTAAAAATAAAATCTTGGAGAAAGAGCCCGTAAAAGCGGCTCTTATACTAAATAGAGAAGAAAAGAATATAAGGATTATCAGGAATCTTTTAATTTTTCCTTTCTTTTTAAATTTCCATTTCTTTCTAATTTTTCCTTTCTTTTTAAGTATTCCTGGCTATAGAAAGGAGGACTTGGATAAAGACTGCCTTTACAGAGTCACGTGTCCTGTGGCAGCCTACAGAAGAAAGGTGAAGGATCTGCTTGATGAAGTAAATGACAGATTTTATGGAAATTTGATATTAAAAAAAGTGATCAAAAATCCTGATATAATCGATACAGAATTATCGAGATTCTATTTATCCTGTGAACGTGAGGAATGCACACCTGTAGATATCAATTTACCAGAGGCACCCTATGCAAAGATAAACGTTTGCTGTGGAAATGGAAATATTCCCGGATCTTTGGGATTTCTGTTGAGTACCATGATATTCAAAGAAAAAAGAGAAAAAAGATATAGGATCCATGATAAGAATTATGCAGTCGATGTGACATATATGAGAACATATGAATGCTATAAAGGTGAGGGAGGAAATTGTGATTATACGCTTCAGGAGATATACGGGAATATTCTGGAAGAAAATGAAAAGCAATTTAATAGAAGAATAAATAAACTCGATCCATCCATAATAAGATTCATACTTATCAGACCAATAACAGGAAAAAAGGAGTGGAAAAATTACGCTGAGAATTTAAGAGCATTTCTAAATGAGCAGGGTAGGAGATTTAATATTTATTATACAGAGAAATATCATAACTTGGCCATTGTGAATAAAGACTTTCTGGGGAAATATAGCAAGGACGAACCTTTAGATATAAAATGCACCAACAAAAAGTGTGTCATATCACAGAGAGCGAGGTATTTCAATTGGTCATTAAAATAAAAATGGAAAAATTACATTTTCTCTTTCATTTTTTGCTCTGACCAAAATAATATCCCACTATGAGTTCTATGGGGCCTGAGAGTATTGAGGATATTGTCTTCATCTCACTCTCAGTCTTTGCATTCTATAGCAGAATTAAAAATCCCACAACGAGAGTGATAGCTATTATTCCTCTCCAGTCAAAGGTTGAATCTTCCCTTCAATAACTTCTCTCATCGTCATTTTCCAAAGGGATGAGACAGAGACTCGCATTTGTCAGAGCACTGATACATGATCCCGATATTCTCAGATTATTTGAAGTTTTAAGATGTTTCTCATATCCATGTGATAAACTGCCTCTAACGCTTGATGATGCAGTAAGGGATCTTCTGGAAAAGACAAAAAGGAAAGGTATCACTCTCAATGAAAAAACATATACAGAGATTGAAAAAATCCTCTAAGATCTGCTTTTTCCCACCATGAAGCCCATCGCCATGAAGAAAAGGATCTCAAATGGGATGGCTATCACGGGGGCTATACTTGCTTCTTTACCGAACAGCTCGATAGCTGCTGCAGCGGATAGGGCACAGTTTTTATATGAAGAGAAGAGGGCGAAACTTATCCTTTTTTTCATATCTGTATTTTTGAGGAGATAGAACACTGTACCTCCCACTCCAAAAGATTTCAGGAAACCAATTATGAAGAGTTGTATCATGTCAATTTTGAAAAATTCGTTTCTGTTTATTCCAATTATAGAATATATCACCAAAAACAGTAAAATAGTTATGAAATAATCCTTATCTTTCTTTACTTTTTCATAAACCTTTGTTTTTGAAACTCCGTAAGCAAGCAGGATCGGAAAGATTATGAAATCAATCAGCGTTTTCAGCAGCCCATAGTAATCTATCCTCTCTCCAAAAATGATGAATATCACTATTGGTGCTATGAAAATAGAACTGAGGTAGGTAACGGACTCTCCTATGAGAGATAGCTTCAGATCTCCTTTCAGAGCGTATGTAAAGGGGATCACAGCAACAGCAGGAGGAAAAACAGCCAGAACTACCAGACCCTCAAAAAGCTCGGATCTGAGAAAAGATCCGGAAAGAATGAGGAATCCTCCAAGGACTATATAATTAAAAAATAAAATCAGAGCAATGTCTTTTCTGTTTCCCATTTCTCTCGTAAACTTTAGATCAAGCAGGGAAAGAAACATGAGTACGATGAGCATGAAAACAAGGTAATTTTTGAATATATACGATAGCTGTGGGTACACCAGTCCCAGCAAAAGAGCAATCAGAAATACATTTTTCGTATCCATGAAAGTTATATGGTGATCTGCTTTTAAGTTTTTTTAAATTGAACTTCCGATATTCGTTCCACAGAAAAATTTTTATCTGTAGGTGTAGAGAGTTCATCGGGCCCGTAGCCTAGGGGATAGGGCAACAGCCTCCTAAGCTGTGGATCGCGGGTTCGAATCCCGCCGGGCCCGCTCACTCTGTTCACGGACCCATCGGGGAAGGATTCTTCACTACGTTCAGATCCATGTTCCCGCTCATTAAATGCGAAAACATTTATATTCTCTTATGATAACTTCTTTCATGATACCAAATATGAACCCAAAACAGATGAAAAAACTGATGAAAAGAGCGGGGATAAAGACCAAGGAACTCCCCGTTAATGAGATCATATTCATATTTGATGACAAAAAATGGGAGTTTGCAGATCCGCAGGTTACAGAGATAGATATGATGGGTCAGAAGACATTTCAGGTGATAGGAACATATGTGGAAAAAGAAATGGGATTTCCTGAGGAGGATATAAAGCTTGTAGCTGAAAAAGCCAATGTTTCTGAAGAAGAGGCTGAAAAAGCTTTGAAAGAAACAGGTGGAGATATAGCAGAGGCAATATTAAATCTCAGTAAAGGTGATTGAATGGAATACAGTAAGGAGGAACTTGAGGAGCTGGATAGAAAGAATATAAGGAGAGAGATGGAGGCAGTTGGGCTTGAGATAGATGAAGAGTATGTGGAAAAAGTGAGAATAGCAATGCTCAGGGGAATAATGCTCAAAACTGTGGCAAAAGCTGCATTGATGCCAAAGGATGTGGATGAAAAAGAAGAAAGAATCTTGGAAGCCATCTATACAAATGTACTGGCGTCTTTACTTGAGAAAAAATGAAAAAATATATACTTATTTATCTGCTTCTTATACTGTTTCTTTTCTATACAAATGGATTCTATACTTACTTTTATTTTGAGAAAGAAGATATAATAGAAGATTTCGGGGAGTTCAGCATCTCCAAGTATCCTTATAATTATGACTCTGTTTTTCTTGTTACAGTGGATGATGTCTCCTATTATACAGATCCAGAGAAATTGAGAAGATTTCTTGAGTATCTAAGGGAAAAAAATGTTACCCCCACTCTCTTTGTGATACCGTTACACGCTGGAAAGGATGTTACGGATAATCCTGAACTCATCAGAGTATTAAAAGAATACGATGTGGAGGTAGCTCAGCATGGGTACATGCATAAAGAAAAGGAGTTCAAGTCGAAATCTTACGATGAACAGATAGAGATGATAAAAAAAGGGAGAGAGATACTTGAAAAGAACTTTAAGATATACGGATTCAGAGCCCCAGGTTTTTATCATAACTTCGAAACGTCAAGAGCTCTCAGAGATCTTGGATTTACCTATGAGAGTGAGATGAGTGTTTTTGATAGTTTTTATATTCATTATATTCTACAGATTCCATATACGGTACATGGGAGGGTATTCATGACACACTCCTTGGAGTCCAGCGTAGAGATTCCGGAAAATGCATGGACACCGAAGATGAAGGAATTTGCAGATTGGTGGCTTTACAGAAAAAATCTTATTGTAAACTATAAAATAAATGGAGATGATCTCTATATTTACCTGAGCGATTATAAAAAGGGATTGACTATAGGATTAAGAAAGAATTATAGGGTACATATAATCTGTGGGAAAGAATTGGAGTATGAGAGAAAGGGGAATATTATAATTCTTTAGTCGTAAAGTTCTTTTATCTCGTCATCTGTGATAAAACATTCAACTTTTTTCAGATCCTTTCCAAATCCCTCTCTTTTCTTTATGAGAAACTCTATGCATTCCTTCGCAGTTCTGAATTTCCTTTCCACCTCTGTACACAATCTGTCTCCAGTAATGAATACCTTATTATGTTTCTCAATGAAATTTTCACAGTTTTTCTCATCATATACGAATGGTCCTCTATGAATTTTCATCTTCGGGAGTTCAAAGACTTCAAGCTCAAAAAGGATACCGGAGTTAAAAACTTTGGATCTGTATATCCGAAAATCATTCTTTTCCAGATATCCTTTTATGAAATCTCTTGTTTTTCTGAGCTGAGGAAACAGCAGATCCTCTATGAGATCCGTATTGAAATTCAAAACGATAAGCTCTGTCCCCTCTGACTTTTTATATTCTGTTTTAATTTCTTCAAACTTTTTATCCTTCAAAAATTTTCTCGAATAATATATAAACTCTGAAAATTTCTGAAGACTCACACAGGAAGCAGCATTTCTTGATGAATCCACAGGATCAATTATAATGAGAGGATCAGAGAAATCCTTTTCAATCTTTCCAAATACTATTTTCTGTTTAAATCTCCATTTAGACGCTTCTTTTATGACATTCTCAAAGCTTCCATAATAGAGAATCAGTAACTCACATAGATATCCTGAGAACCCCATGATCTTGAACTCAGATCCATAAACATTTATCAGTTTCATAAACTTTTTCAGAATTCTTGTGTCATCTTTCTGTTTCTCACTCATATTTTCAAGAACAAACTTTGTATGTAGCGGTGTTCTGTCAACACTGCTCTTCATCTGCTCTATCTTTTCTATTTTATAGCATGGCACTATGTCAATATCATGATTTTCAATTTTTCCATTCACATAGGGATGTTCGGCATACTTTATCTCATACTTTCCATCAAATTCTTCGAATACATTTTTTCCTATCTCAAGAGCTTTTTTTTTCAGTTCCACCATGGAAGTTTCCAAAGGAAAAAAAATGAAGATATCCAGATCTTTATCACCCTTCAGACTTGTACCCTTTATAAAGGATCCCTGGAGTTCTGCCTCCAGATTGTACTTTCTATGTATAAAATCTTTTATCTTTCTGTATAATTTCAAGCCTTTTTCTATTTCTTCTTCCGATGGCTTTATTTCCTTCAGTATCTTCTCTCTGTTATAGATCATAGTTTTACTTCCTTCAAATCGGAATAAATGGGACCTTTTGGTGTCAGTACACTCTTTTTTATTAAAATTTTATCCACTATCATTTTTCCTATCTTTATATTCTGCAACTCTTTTAAAATCTGAGATATTTTCTCTTTATCTCTGACAAATTTTACCCTTCCTATTGTTAAATGAGGAATAACTTCTTTTTCTTCTTTAAATCCAAATTTTCTCAGATCTCTGTTCAATTCCTTTATTATATTTACTAAAAAGTTATTTTCATCCTCGATACCTATCCAGAGAACTCGTATATACGAGAAGCTTGGGAATGCTCCAAGACCTTTTAAGTTGATCTCAAAAGGCTTATATCTCTCAAGGTTTTTCTGGAGAATTCTGTAGATGTCATCAATCATACTTTCCTCTATGTCTCCAAGAAATTTAAGTGTAAAATGAAGATTCTCAGGCTCCACGAATTTTATTTTAATATAGGAAGTACTTAGTGCATTCTGAACATCAATGATATTTTTTTTAAGATTGTCATCGATATCCACTGCTATAAAGCTTCTCATTTTTTATTCACCGGCATTTTTTCCCATGGAAAGACAATCCACTTATCTGTGAACATGATATAGTAATCTGGTTCAAATATGCTTGTTGGTTTTTTGGCTATGACGGCAATTCTCACTTCCTTCGGGTTTCTTTCTTCTAAATACTTCTTTACCTCCACAAGGGTTTCTCCTGTGTCTGCAACATCATCTATCACCAGAATCTTTTTGTTTTTTATATCCTCTGTCAGTGGGATTGTTATTACAGGTTTCTCCTGGGTTTCTCCTATTCCCTTATAGAACTTAAGCCCCATAACTCTCAAAGGTAATCCGCTTATATGAGAGAACCTCACTGCAGGTGTCAATCCCCCTCTTGATATACCTATAAGAAGATCAGGTTTGTACTCCTTCAGTATCTCATCAGCCAGTGTCCAGACAGCCTCATCAACTTTATACCAGTCAAGATACTCCTTATCCATAGATCTCACCTATTCTCAAAATATTAAAGTCTTTTGATCTCAGCATGTGAGATGGAGACACGCACCAGTTTTTCTTTTATCCTTCAGTTCATTGTAAACTTCACATGCTCTCTTTGTTTTTTCTATTTTTGTTTCTATTCCCATAGAGGTTAAATCTTCTCTTACCTCCTCTGGAACTTTTAGCATACCATATGCCCCTGTTCCTATAATAAGAACATCGGGATTTTTACTGAGAATCCACTCAAGATCCTTTCTCTGCACCTCATGTCCCCTCTCTCTCCACCATTCCTTTATCTCATCTTCAAAAATGAGGATATCGTTTCTGTAAGTTTTTCCATTTATACGAATGCTACCGAAACTGTAGCTCTCTATCATATTTATGAAGTACTTTTGTTAAAATAAATACATTTCTCTTTCTGGATGCGCCAGCCGAAAAACTTTTAATATTTCTGTTCATAAATGGCAATAGTGAGTGACATTAGATCAAGGAATACTACACTTGTTATTATCATATTGCTTATAGTTCTCTCCTCCTTATGCCTTGGAAACCCTGAAAAGGACTATGCAGAGAAGAAAGGAGTTTCTCCAGATATTATCCAAGTTATTCTCAATTATGATGATAATAAGGATCTTTCCTCTACTGAAAAATCGTTAATAGAAGACCTGACTTATCTTTTCTTAAACGGAAATACAGATGTAAAGAAGGCAGGAAAACTCATACTTGAAGGCGGAACACCTGACAAGAACGACTACACCTATTCTGTGCCATCCTACAATACAGAGCTGCAGGCACTGCACTGGCTTGCGCAGGACAATGAATTTGATAAAAACGACACGACAGC
>Ga0190303_1000178_pt1 | contig 26847 bp, 22 predicted proteins | sample 48700701_MG_FD_161672 | JGI IMG/M metagenome (GOLD analysis project Ga0190303, IMG submission 161672) | Hydrothermal vent sediment bacterial communities from Southern Trench, Guaymas Basin, Mexico - 4870-07-0-1_MG | ecosystem: Environmental > Aquatic > Marine > Hydrothermal vents > Sediment ... | reverse complement strand
TTACTAAAATTAAATATAAATAAAGAGCTTGATGAAATCGAGAGAGATCTGGCAAAGCGGGATCATCTTGATTCAAGCAGAGAGATTAGCCCTCTTAAAAGGGCTGAAAATGCTGTGCTCATAGATACCACATTTATGACATTCAAGGAGCAAGTAAATTTTATAAAGGAGTTGATTTTGGCTAAGAATGAAGGCAAGTTTTAAGTTTGCTATTAAAGTTTTAGGTGCATTTCTATACCATATTTGCCGAATGAAGGTATACGGTAGAGAAAACTTGCCAAAACCTCCTTTTATACTGGCTCCCAATCATATTTCAAATTATGATCCACCTGTTGTGGGAATAGCTTTAAAAAAATACGAAATTTATTTTTTGGCAAAAGAGGAATTATTCCTTTCTAATAGGGCGTTTGCTTATATCATTGAAAAGGTTAACGCCATTAGATTGAGAAGAGGAGGGATTGATCTCGATGCAATGAGAATAGCTATAGAAAAGTTAAAGAAAGGTTATCCTCTTGTTGTATTTCCCGAAGGGACAAGAAATAAGACTGATAAATTGCTTTTACCGGGGAAAGCAGGGGTTGCATTTTTAATGATGAAAGCGAATGTTCCCATTGTGCCCACTTTAATAATCGGTACAAATAGAGGATTAATGAGTGCAATAATGGGGAAAAGCAAATTAAGTGTAACATTCGGGAAACCGATTTATCCCGATGTTTGGGAAGGGATGAAGCCCAAAAAGGCAAGAGAGTACCTAGCTAAACTTATAATGGATAAAATTAGAGAATTATATGAAGAGAGAAGTAAAAGTAGCTAAATATTACGGGTATTGCAGTGGCGTTGAGCTTGCTGTAAATACGCTTAATCGTATAATGGAAAAGGAGAAAGAGATATATATTTACGGTGATCTTATTCACAATAGAATCGTGATGGAAGAATTGAAACAAAGAGGGTTAAAGGTAATTAAAAACATTGATGAAATTCCCGAGACCGGTACTATGGTTATTAGAACGCATGGTGTTAAACCGGAAGTATACGATAAAGCGAAAGAAAAGGGATTGAAAATTGTGGACTTAACATGTATTTTTGTTAAACGTAGCCAAAATTTTGCAAAAAAGATAATTAGTGAAGATTTGAAATTAATTATAATCGGTGAGAAAAATCACGATGAAATACTCAGTATTCAAGGAAATGCCGGAGGCGAATCAATTGTTATAAATAGCGTGGAAGAAGCAAAGTCAATAAACGGAGTTGAGAGAGCCGGTATTGTCATACAAACTACCTTTGAGAGAGAACTTGCGAAATCAATAATTGGAGAGCTGTTCGATAAAATAAACTATATGGAAATTTACAATACAATATGCGATGCCACCGAAAAAAGGCAAGAATCGTGTAAAGCCCTCGCATCGCAAACGGATTCTTTTGTAGTGATAGGGGATAAGAACAGTTCCAATACGAATAGGTTGTATGAAATTGCAAAATCGATAAATAAGCATACATTTATGGTGTCGGATAAGAGAAGTATTAACTGCGATGATTTTAAGTATAGTAAAACTGTTGGAGTAACGGCAGGCGCTTCGACACCGGATTATATAATAAACGGAGTAATTGAAAGAATAGAAAATTGTTAAAAATTCTATATAAGGAGGACCAACTTTATGGCGGAAAACGAACAAAAATTGACAGGAAAGGTGAAATTTGTTAAGGAAACGATTTCACCCGACGACAAAGAGCAGCTATTTGGTAGCTATGAATTGAAAAAAAGTAGTAGGAACATGCTGACAGGGAAAATTATAAGTATAGGGAAAAAAGATGTTATCGTTGATATTGGAATGAAATCAGAAGGTGTTATACCTGTTGAAGAATTTGACGAAATCGAAAAATGGAAACCGGGTGATACGGTAGATATCTTTATCGAATCATTCGAATCCGAAGACGGACTTGTGCTTTTATCAAAAAAGAAAGCTGATTTTGAGAAAGTGTGGGATAAGATTAAGGAATCTTACGATAATAACAGCGATGTGGAGGGAAAGATTAAAAAGAGAGTAAAAGGCGGAATGATAGTAAATATACTTGGAGTAGAAGCTTTTCTCCCCGGTTCACAAATCGATTTGCATCCTATAAAAGATCTCGACGAGTTAATCGGTAAGACGATGAAATTCAGAATTATCAAACTAAACTTCAAGAGAAGGAATATTGTAGTTTCTCATAGAATTATCCTTGAAGATCAAATTAGCAAGAAAAAAGAAGAACTTTTAAATGAACTTGAAATCGGGCAGGTGAGAGAAGGCATTGTAAAAAACATAACTGATTTTGGTGCATTTGTGGATTTAGGTGGTGTTGACGGTCTGCTTCACATTACCGATATTTCATGGGGACGTATAAACCATCCGTCCGAAATGTTCTCAGTCGGTGACAAGATTAAGGTGAAAATTATCGGGATAGATGAGGAAAAAAATCGTGTCAGTCTCGGAATGAAACAGCTTTATCAGCATCCATGGACGAATATAGACGAAAAATACCCGATCGGTAAAAGAGTGAAAGGAACGGTAACATCAATCACTAATTACGGTGCTTTCGTTGAATTGGAGAAAGGTGTAGAAGGCTTGATTCACATCTCAGAGATGTCATGGACAGAGCATATAAAACATCCTTCACAGTTACTTTCTATAGGTGATGAAATTGAAGCTATTGTTTTGAATATCGATAAAGAAAATGAGAAAATTTCATTGGGACTGAAACAGGCAAAACCAAACCCATGGGAGCTTATCGCAGAGAAATATCCGGAAGGTTCAATAATTGAAGGAAAGATTAGAACTCTAACCAATTTTGGCGCTTTTGTAGAGATAGAACCTGGCATAGACGGCTTGATTTACATATCGGATTTATCATGGACCAAGAGAATAGAGCATCCAAGTGAAGTCCTGAAGAAGGGTGAAACGATAAAATGTAAAGTGTTAGCAGTTGATCCTGAAAATAAAAAGATTTCCCTCGGTCTGAAACAAATGGAAGAAGACCCCTTTGAAACAGTTGAAGGAAAATATCCTAACGGTTCCCATGTTGAAGTTGAGATAGTCGAACAATTTGCAAAAGGCTATATAGTTGAATTACCAAACGGGCTAAGAGGGATTTTACCATCTTCTCATCTAAGCAAAAAAGATGGTGAAGAAAATCACGAATATAAAACGGGAGACAAACTAAATGTTAAGATAATTCAGATAAACAAACAGCAAAGAAAGATTGTCGTAAGTGAAAAAGAGTTTGTGAAGGATCAGGAACGTCAGGAAGTTGAGGAATATCTTAACAGACAGGAAGAAAAGTAATGATGAGGGGGAGTTATTCCCCCTCTAAAATTTATAGGAGGAAACAGTGGCTGATAAGTTTATAGTTGTTATAGGGGGTGTAATAAGTGGAGTTGGAAAAGGTATAGCTACTGCCTCTATTGGGAAAATACTAAAAGAGTTCGGTTACAATATAACTGCTGTTAAAATTGATCCTTATATTAATTATGATGCCGGGACACTGAGACCTACAGAGCATGGTGAAGTCTGGGTGACATATGACGGTGGAGAAGTTGATCAGGATCTCGGAAATTATGAACGTTTTCTCGGTATGCATTTGTCTCGGAAGAATAATATCACAACAGGACAGGTATACGACAAGATCATTAAGAATGAAAGGCAGGGGAAATATCTTGGAGAAACAGTACAATTTATTCCTCATGTTCCAAATGAAATCATCCATAGGATAAAAGAAGCCTCGAAAGGGAATGATATATGTCTTATAGAAATCGGCGGCACTGTCGGAGATTATGAAAACATACCATTTCTCTTTGCTATGAAAAGTTTGGAGAAACAATTTTCTAAAGATAATGTTTTGTATGTTCTTGTTACTTACATGCCGATACCCTCCAATATCGGTGAGATGAAGACAAAACCGACACAGCAAGCTATTAAACAACTTAATGAGCATGGTATATTTCCCGATATAATCTTGTGCAGAGGAGAAAAACCACTAGATGCAGTCAGAAGAAAGAAGATTGAAATTTACGCAAATATCGCTTCCCAATTTGTTATTTCAGCGCCCGATGAAAAAGTCCTTTATGCAATACCCCTTAACTTTGAAAAGGAAGAACTCGGCAAAAAAGTCTTGCAAAAATTAAAATTGCCACTTAAAAAAACGCCGAATTTCAGCAAGTGGGAAAAATTAGTGAATGTTATAAAATCGCCGAATAGGATTATTGAAATTGCCATGGTAGGTAAATATGTCAATATAGGTGAATTCAGCCTAAAAGACAGCTATATAAGCGTAAATCAATCTCTCGAGCATGCCGGAGCACATCTCGATGTCGGCGTAAATATAAACTGGATAGAGGCGGAAGAGTTAGAAGATTACGAAAAGGTCAATGAAATGCTGTTAAGGTACAATGGTATTGTCGTTCCCGGTGGATTCGGATCCACAGGCATACAGGGGAAGATCAATGCTATAAGATATGCAAGAGAAAATAAAATTCCATTTCTCGGATTGTGTTATGGATTGCAGCTTGCCGTTGTTGAATATGCAAGAAATGTTCTTATGATGAAGGGAGCAAATACAACTGAAGTCGATAAAAATACCCCGTTTCCCGTAATTGATATTCTCGAGTCACAGAAACGTTTAATGGCGGAAAGTAACTACGGCAATACAATGCGGTTGGGTTCATATTGCGCCTATATCGATAAAAACAGTTATATATTCAAGTACTATAAACTCTTAGACAGAGTGAGAAACATTGAAGAAGTACGTGATTATTATAGAAAAGATAAAAATGCGGAAATGCGAATCGGTGTGGTTAAACCCGAAGAGTCAAATACTCTTGTTTTGGAGAGGCATAGGCATAGATATGAAGTTAATCCCAATTATATAGAAAAATTGGAAAGCGGCGGATTGACTATAGCCGGTTATCACAGGATGAAAGACGGTGTAAAACTTGTTGAATTCATAGAGATTGAAGGACATCCCTATTTTGCGGCAACCCAGGCACATCCCGAATTTGAGTCAAATCTTGAAAATCCTTCTCCAATGTTTTATGGTTTCGTAGATTCTGCAAAAAATGTTAAGTAGGGGTCTTGCCAAAACTTAATTATGTAATTATATTATTATGTTATGAATTATATAAGTAATGAGAAGATAGAAGAAATTTTATCTAATATAGATATTGTTGAAATAATAGACGAATATGTTCCGCTGAGGCAAGTGGGTTCTAATTATAGAGCTTTATGCCCCTTTCATACCGAAAAGACTCCTTCGTTTTATGTCTCTCGAGAAAAGGGAATTTACCACTGCTTTGGTTGCGGACGTTCGGGGAATGCTATTAAATTTTTGATGGAATATAATAATATAACATTTCCGGAAGCAATGGCAATTTTGGCTGAGAAAGCCGGAATTAAATTGGGCAATGGTTACGAAGCAAGCAGTGGTGAGAATAGTTACAGAAAAATATTGGAGGATGCACAAAACTATTTTGAAAATTCATTATCGGGGAATATGGGTGGTATAGCTGTGCAATATATTAAAAACAGAGGGATTAGCGATGAAACAGTTAAAAAGTTTCACATTGGTTATGCTCCTGCTCACGGACTATTAAATTATCTTGGGAAAAAGGGATGGAAGACAAAAGAGATTTTAAAAACGGGTTTAATAGTAAAAACGGAAGGCGGTGAAATTTATGAACGATTCAGGAATAGAATTATGTTTCCCATTTACAATACAATTGGAAAGGTTATCGCTTTTGGCGGGAGAAATCTCGGTAGTGATTTACCCAAGTATATAAATTCTCCCGAAACGGAGTACTACAAAAAAGGGCATCTGTTTTTTGGTATATATCAGGCAAAGAATAAAATCAAAGAACTTGATGAAGCTGTCGTAGTGGAAGGATACATAGACCTAATTTCATTGCATCAAAATGGTATAGAAAATGTTATTGCACCTCTCGGGACTGCTCTTACACCGAAGCAAGCACAATTACTTAAGAGATATACCAGTAATGTGATATTGATGTTCGATGCCGATGAAGCCGGACTAAAGGCATCTGAAAGAGGTGTAAACGTATGTTTGAAAGAAGGTTTGTCCGTTTACGTAGTTTTGCTGGAAAAGGGAACGGACCCGGATGATTACATTAAAAAATACGGAGCCGATGCATTAAAAGAGAGAATTGGTAGAAAGGTAAATTTTCTGGACTTTAAAATTGAGTTGCTGAAGAATAAATATAATTTTAATGATATTGATCAGATGAGCAGAGCTCTGAAAGAAATAAAGGAGATTGTTTTATTAATCCCGGATGCTATTAAAAGAGAACTCTGGTATAAGAGAATAGCGGAGCAGTTCGAAATTCCAATAGAAGCGGTTCGAACAGAGAAAACTAAATCGATAAAAAGTGCAATGGGAGAAAAAGTCACAAAACGAAATGAATTAAATTCAATTTATGCGAATATTTTAAATATAATAAATGTAGCCCATGATAAGCAGAAGTTCTTTGACTACATAAAAACATATATTCCTTTTCAGTATTTACAGGAGCATGTAATAGGTAAAATAATCTATGATATTGTTCTCAGTGAGAAAATGCCATCGATTAACGATATGATAGATACTTTAGATGAAAAAACTCGAGATATAATTTATGAAGGGGTATTTATGGAAAATTCGCCTGATAAATTGCTTATGCAATCTTTAAAAGTGAACTGGAAAAAACTATTGAGAATTAAATTGAAAGAGATAAACAGAAGAATATCGAATGCGTTGTTGTATAATGAAGATGTAAGCGAATACGAAGAAAAGCAATCTGAAATAATACATCATCTCCAACAAATTAAACAGGAGGAGTAAATGGCTAATAAAGTTAACATTAATGATTTGGTCAACACCTTGGAAGATATGGCGGGAGAGGAGAAAGAATTATCTTATAAGCAGATTAACTCATATTTGCCACCGAGTATGATTATGTCTGACGATATCGAGAAGATTATAGAGATGTTGGAAAGCAGGGATATAACGATAGTTGAGAAAATGATAAAAAAGAGGGAAAACGACGAAGATGAAATGGTATCACATTCCAATAAAGATGCCCATGATCCCATAAGGGTTTATTTTAGAGAGATGGGCAGAATACCGCTATTCTCCAAAGAAATGGAAGTGAAAATATCAAAGGAGGTTGAACAATCACAAGCTATTTTGACTAAGTTGATTTTTTGGTCAAATGAAAATATAGATGCTTTTTGTGAGAAAATAGATAAAATCAAATCAGGAGATGTCCATATAGAGGATTATATACATACGGATTTTAAGTTTTTTACCGATGACAATGACTTTGACATTTTAAACGAGGAACAAATATATGCTGCATTCGATGAAATATTATCGCAGAACAAGAAGTTAAAACGATTAAATGCAAAAGAGAAAAAGAATTATAAAAAAATTTATGCCATTAAAGATGCGATAATTAAAAAGTTGAATAGACTTGGATTACAGGAAGCGGTTTTAAAAGAATATGGATTCAATATTGTAGAACAAAATAGCAGAATTACAAAATTAAAAAGCGAAATTAAGAGTATATTCCGTAAATATGACATTGATGAAGATATAATGGAAAAGTCAAACGAAGAATTTCAGAAGATGATTGAGGAGAGTAGCGACGCGGAGATAATAGAGGTTCTTTCCGACCTTAGATTTAAAAGGAGTGAAATAGATGCGATTCTGAGCGCTACGGGTTTGAATGAAGACGAGATACAGAGACTTTCCAAAAATATAAGTAGATATTTTACTAACATTGATAATGCTAAAAAGAGAATGATAGAAGCAAATGTCAGATTGGTTGTTAGCATAGCAAAAAAATACACAAATCGCGGATTGGAATTTATGGATCTTATACAAGAAGGCAATTCAGGTTTAATGAAAGCCGTTGAAAAATTTGATTATAGAAGGGGTTACAGATTCAGTACGTATGCAACCTGGTGGATAAGACAGGCAATCACAAGAGCTATCGCTGACCAAGCGAGGACAATTAGGCTTCCTGTTCATATGATTGAGGTAATGCATAAAGTGATAAAAACTTCCAGAACATTGAGTCAGGAATTTGGCAGGGCTCCAACGCCCGAAGAGATAGCGGAAAAACTGGATATATCAGTTGACAAGATAAAAAGTGTTTACAAAATAACGCAGGGAACAGTTTCTTTGGATAGACCGATTAATGATAGTAACGACACCCACTTTGGTGATTTTATAAAAGATCAGAAGGTTGTATCACCGCAAAAAGCCGCAAATCTGGTTATTTTAAAAGAGAGATTGCATGAAGCATTGAATACACTGAGTGATAAGGAGAGAAGTATTCTTTCCCTGAGATATGGTTTGGAGGACGGAGTTCCAAGAACATTGGAAGAAGTGGGCAAAATTTTCAATGTAACAAGAGAAAGAATAAGGCAAATAGAAACTAAAGCTTTGAAGAAATTAAGCTTCCCTACAAGAGCACGGAAGCTGAAACCGTTCTTGGATGTTACGGATGAATATTATTGATTATAAGGTTTGAAAGTCTTTTTTAATTATCCAGCCTTCAATTCCGTTTAAAAAACGGATATGAGCAAAATCTTTTTTATAACCTATCAGATAAAACTCAGCCCCTTCGGGGGCTTTTGCTTTTGATATAAATTCATTCCCGGGACCTTCAAGGATTTCAGTTTGTTTTAGAACCACGCCATATCTCTTTTTTGCATTCAACTTAATATTTATCAAGGCACCGTTTATAAAGAATTCAAATATGAGAATGACTATAAGAAAATAGATATTTAAAGAAGATCTTGTAAAGAGCAATAAAACGAGTAGTAAAACACCTACTATAGCAAAAATGAGAAGTGTATTGAATGAAAAATTATTAATTAAAAAGTCGAATGGTTTGATAGATTTGAGCGGGGTAAAATCCTGAGGGAGTTTTGATCTGTAAATATTTAAATTATTACGAGCCTCCTTGAAATCAGGTTTTAATTTCAACGCTTTGTCTGTGTATAATATGGCTTTTCCAAGTGATCCCAATTTGTAATAAGCAACACCGAGATTATTCAAATCGGAAGGTTTAAGTTGCATTGTATCATTACTATAAAAATCGATAGCCTTCTGGTATTGCCCCATTTTAAGGTAAGCAATACCGGTCTTTTCCGTAGCATTTAGAAAACCAAATAAAAAAATGAAAATTACAGAATTATAGATAAACAATTTTTTCATCATTATACTCCTTTGTTGCATTTCTTGTATCAAAAATGATATCGGAGTGTTCAATAATGAATTTATAATTGTAACTACTATGGTTTGTTGTAATAACAATAAGATCCATCTCTTCCAATAACTCTGAAGTGAGCTCAGTGGAATGAAGAAGAACGCTATCTTTGGAAATTTCAGATAAATCTTTTACAACATAGAACTCTTTAATATAAGGATCGTTATAGAAAACATTTGCTTTTTTATATAAGAGTTCGGAAACGATATCAATAACCGGTGATTCCCTTAAATCATCGATGTCTTTTTTATAAGTAACTCCCAGGATGAGAATTTTCGAATCTTTAATACTTTTTGATTTTTCGTTTAAGATATCTCCGATACGTGAAACAATATATTTAGGCATGTTGGAATTAATCTCATCTGCTAATGTTATGAATTTGGCATTGTAGTTATAAAATTTCATTTTCCAACTCAAATAAAGCGGATCAATAGGTATGCAATGACCGCCTAGACCTGGTCCTGGATAAAAAGCCTGAAATCCGAAGGGTTTTGTGGAGGCTGCATCGATTACTTCCCAAACATTTATGTTAAGCTTATCGCACATAATGGCGATTTCGTTTGCGAGACCTATATTTATACTTCTGTATGTGTTCTCCAATATTTTAACCGCTTCAGCTGCCCTGGTGGAAGATACGGGGACAATTTTTTCAATTATTTTCCTGTACAAGTATGAACCGATTTCCGTACATTGCTTTGTTACACCGCCGAAGACTTTCGGTGTATTATTAGTTTGATAAATGGGGTTCCCGGGATCGACTCTTTCCGGGGAAAATGCAAGATAAAAATCTTTTCCCACTTTCATTCCGGTACTTTCGAAAACAGGAAGCAATACTTCATCGGTTGTGCCCGGATATGTGGTCGATTCGAGGACTATAAGCATTCCTTTATGTAGATATTTTACTATTTCATCTCTTACATTGACGATAAAAGAAATATCCGGTTCTTTTGTCTTATTTAAAGGGGTCGGGACGCAAATAGAAACAGCATCTATCTTATTCAAAACGGAATAATCGGTAGTTGCTTTTATTTTTCCCTTTTGCACGAGTTCTTTTAAGAGATCATCATCAACATCCTTGATGTAATTTACTCCGTTATTTATTTTATCTACTTTGTTCTTATCTAATTCTATTCCGATTACATTAAAATCGTTCCGGGCAAATTCAACAGCAAGGGGAAGTCCGACATATCCCAAACCTATTATTCCAATTGTTAACTCTTTATTATCGATTCTTCTTTTTATATCATCCATAGTGTACCTCCTAATGCCATATATAATACAGCATATTTCCCAATTGTCAAGAAAATATAATGCGAAATATCATTAAATTAAAGATGAATTTAAAATTTTATTTTATCTTTTTAAAGAAGGTAAAACAGAAATAGTGCGTCAATAATGGTTGTTAATATATCTATACTTGACCGCCGAAACTTTAATGCAGGCGGACCTATCCACCCTACCTTCATATTAAACACTTGACATATCTCGTTATAATGTTATTATAAGAAAACTTTAAACTGATCCTGTGAGGTCAGAAAGGAGGTAAAAATGGTAGTATCAATGAAAAATCTTGCAAATGCAAGGTTATTTTTTTATAGGAGGAAAAATGGGAAAGATAATGGATGAGCTTGCCATAAAAAGGGTTCTCAAAAGAATGGCACATGAAATTGTCGAGAAAAATGGTGGGATCGATAATCTAATAGTAGTGGGGATTCAGAGACGTGGAGACATTTTAGCCGGTAGAATTGCTCAACTGCTAGAACAAATCGAGGGGAAAGAGGTTACAACGGGGAAACTTGATATCACTCTGTACAGAGATGATCTTTCTTCAATTGCAAACCAACCGGTTATTCACAAAACGGATATTCCCGTTAACATAGATGACAAAACGATAATACTTGTGGATGATGTTCTATTTACGGGAAGAACCATAAGAGCCGCTCTGGATGAGCTTATTGATTTCGGTAGACCTAAACGTATACAGGTAGCTGTTTTGGTCGATAGAGGGCATAGAGAGCTTCCTATTAAGGCGGATTATGTAGGGAAAAATATACCGACTTCAATAGATGAATTGGTTGACGTTCATGTAAAAGAATTGGACGGTGAAGATGAAGTTATAGTTGAAAAGAGGGTAAAATAATGGAATGGAAAAGAAAAGATCTTATAACAATTGAGGAGTTGACTCCCAATGAGATCAATTTAATACTTGATACAGCGGAACCTTTTAAGGAAATATTGAGAAGAAATATTAAAAAAGTGCCGCCTCTCAGAGGAAGAACGGTATTGAACTTGTTTTTTGAGCCGAGTACGAGAACTTCAGCATCATTTTCAATAGCGGCTAAACGTTTATCCGCCGAGACTATGTCCATATCCACATCGACATCAAGCGTAAAAAAGGGAGAAACACTTTTGGATACAGCGAGGAATCTTGAGGCTATGAGAGTTGATATGGTAGTAATGAGGCATTCGTGCGAGGGAGCTCCTAAGTTTTTAGCAGAAAGGATAGAAGCTTCGGTTATTAATGCAGGCGATGGGAATCATGAGCACCCTACTCAGTGTTTGTTGGACCTTTCAACTTTACGAGAAAATATAAAGAGTTTTAAAGGTTTGAAAGTGTTAATTGTAGGTGATATCGCCCATTCGCGTGTGGCAAGATCTAATATATGGGGATTGACGAAACTCGGAGCTGAAGTTTCCGTGTGCGCTCCTCCTACGCTTTTACCACAGAATATAGATCAATTACCTGTAAATGTTTATTATGATATGGATAAAGCCATAGTTGATCAGGATGTTATTTATCTGCTTCGTATCCAGAGGGAAAGGCAGAAGGTGGGTTTATTCCCATCTACAAGGGAATATATGAATCTCTTTAGTATGGATAGAGACAGATTAAAAAAAACAAAGGATGATGTAATAATAATGCACCCAGGCCCTATCAATAGAGGAGTGGAACTTGATGGAGACGTAGCCGATGGTAAACATTCCGTAATCTTAAATCAGGTAACTAATGGAGTTGCAGTAAGAATGGCTGTTTTATACTTGCTTAACGGAGGAAATAAAGATGAAAAAATCATCTAAAATAATATTTAAAAATGTCAACATAATCGATACAAAAAATAAAACAATAGAAAAGAATGATATACTAATTGATGAAGGTAAGATTATTAAAATCGGTAAAATCAAAGCGGAAAATGCAGAGGTTAAAGATTGTACGGATATGTTTGCTTCTCCGGGACTTGTGGACATTCATACACATCTGAGAGAACCGGGTTATGAGTATAAGGAAACAATTGATACGGCTTCGAGAGCTGCTGTTAATGGTGGTTTTGTTGCTATTACTGGTATGGCAAACACAAAACCAGCTGTTGATACGGCAGGAACTGTCAGATATGTGCTTGAGAGGGGGAAAGATGTTAATCTTGCCAGAATATATACTTACGGTGCTGTAACGAAGAATCTCGAAGGTAAGGAATTAGCGGAAATAAATGACCTTGCACGGGAAGGGGTAGTAGGGCTATCCGATGATGGTAATACTATTATGGACCCTTCTCTACTATTGAGAGCCCTGAAATATGTAAAGATGTTTAACCTTCCAATTGTTTTACATGAGGAAGATACCAATATTTCAGAAGAGGGGGTTATGCATGAAGGAAAAGTACAGGCAAAACTGGGGATGGTCGGCATTCCTGATTTGGCAGAGGATACAATCACATATAGGGATTTAAGGATTGCCGAATATGTTGATGGTAGAGTTCATGTTACGCATGTTTCGGCCAAGAAAACGCTCGATGTTATTCGTCATGCAAAAGAAAGAGGCGTCAAAGTAACATGTGATGTAACGCCGCATCATCTATTGTTAGATGATACTTGTATCGAGACATTCAATACGAATTTTAAAATGAAACCGCCGCTTCGTTCGGAAGAGGATAGGCTTTCTCTTATTGACGGGATTAAAAAGGGAATTATCGATATTATAGCAACGGATCATGCTCCACACGCCATATATGAAAAAGAGGTCGAATTTAACTATGCACCGTTTGGCGTAACGGGATTGGAAACGGCATTTCCGGTATTATACACAAAACTGGTGGAAAATGGAATAATCGATATTTTTAAATTGTTGGAATTAATGAACAAGAATCCTGTGGAAATATTCAAATTAGACATACCTAAAAGTATTGAAGAGGGCGTTGATGCGACATTTATGATTTTTAAAAATGAGGAATGGATAATTAACGAAGCTTATTTTAAATCCAAGTCGAGAAACAATGCTTTCTTAGGGGAGAAAGTAAATGTTCGGGTTATTTACACATTGGTTGACGGAGAGCTAAAATTAAATAACGGAGAAATCGAAAAGGGAGCTTAAGCTCCCTTTTTTCTCTTTCCGTATTTCTTTAAGAATTTTTCCACTTTACCTGCGGTGTCTACAAATTTTTGCTTACCTGTAAAAAACGGGTGGCAAGCGGAACAAATTTCCACATGCATCTCGGGTACGGTAGCTTTTGTATGTACTACATTCCCACAAGCACACGTAATTGTACAATCCACATATTTGGGATGGATTTTTTTCTTCATATTGGTCCTCCACTAAAACTGTTCTGACATTGATTTTAAAAATTGTTTATTATTTTTTGATAATTTTAATCTGTCTGTTAAAAATTCCATTGCTTCAATATTATTCATTTCGTTCAATAATTTTCTAAGTACCCAAATTCTATTAAGGTCGGCGGTTGTATGGAGCAATTCTTCTTTTCGCGTACCCGACCTGTTAATATCAATCGCGGGGAATATTCTTCTGTCGGAAAGTTTTCTGTCTAATACCAACTCCATATTACCGGTTCCCTTGAATTCTTCGAAAATCACATCATCCATTCTACTACCGGTGTCTATTAGAGCAGTGGCTATTATTGTTAAACTACCACCTTCTTCAATATTTCTAGCGGCACCGAAAAATCTCTTCGGTTTGTGAAGTGCATTGGAGTCAATTCCTCCTGAAAGAGTTTTTCCGCTGTGAGGAATAACAACATTATGAGCTCTTGCAAGTCTTGTGATACTATCAAGAAGAATTACAACATCTCTTTTGGCTTCAACAAGTCGTTTTGCCTTTTCGATAACAAGTCTTGCAACTGCAACGTGTCTCTCCGGAGGTTCATCAAAAGTAGAACTTACAACTTCAGCCTGTACGGAACGTTCCATATCTGTAACTTCTTCGGGACGTTCATCGATAAGTAGCACAATGACGATTATTTCAGGATGATTTTTTGTTATGCTATTTGCGATTTTTTGAAGAATAACGGTTTTCCCTGCCCGTGGGGGAGAAGTTATCAGAGCTCTTTGACCTTTGCCAATGGGGGTTAAAAGGTCAATTATTCTTGTGGTTACATCTTCTCTCGTAGTTTCAAGTTTTATCCGCTCCGTGGGGTAGAGAGGTGTAAGGTTATCAAACATTATTCTATCATGGATTTTTTCCGGTGAATTGTAATTTATCTCATCGATTTTCAACATGGCATAATACTTTTCATTGTCCTTTGGGGGGCGTATTTGCCCGTAAATAATATCACCGGTTTTAAGTCCAAATTTTTTGATTTGAGATGATGAAACATAGATATCGTCATTGCTGGGATAATAACTGTAAATCGATGATCTTAAAAAACCGTATCCATCTTGGATAACATCCAGTACACCACCACCGTAAAACGGTTCGCCGGTTTCCTTTTCAGCTTCCAAAATCTTAAGAATAAGATCCTGGCGAGACAATTCGCTGTAATCGGCTATTTTGAGTGATTTTGCAATTTCGTATAACTCTTTAATGGGTTTTGCTTTGAGTTCAATTAAATTCATAAAATATAAAAAATGGTTTAAGGTTAATGAACAGAGTAAATCTACTACAAAATTTGAATAATGTCAAGTAAAATTTTATGGTAGATAGGTATGAACATATTAACCGGCAAGAATGAGATTCCGAAACAAGTTCGGAATGACAGCATTAATTGGCTAATATTACCCTAATAAGAGGGAATAATCCATGTATGTTGTTCTGAATAATAACCCAAATCAGCGTAGGTATAATATATCTCATTTGTCAACCTGAACTACGCCTACATTAGCATTAAATTATTTTTCCCCATGTCCCCCGGGTCCTGTGATGAATTTATTTCAGTATCATTTCAGGGGCTCGTATACCAATGAAAGTTTAGTATAACTATTTTCTGAAATCATCTTATGTTTCCAGTATAATAATAATTTTACTATAGGTAGTAAGTATGTATATACCACGTGCCGAATGTAAATTCAAATAATTTTGTTAGTCAGGAGAAGGGGGGGTATAATAATACCCCCTCTAAAAATTTACTTTTTCTTTATGGAAAGTGCGCCGTTCTTAACGTCGATTTTAATTATATCGCTATCCCCGATTTTACCAGCTATTATAAGTTTTGCGATGCCTGTTTCAATCTCATTTTGTATCAATCTTTTTAATGGTCTTGCACCGTAATGCGGGTCATATCCCTTGTTTATAAGATAATCTTCAGCAGATTCGCTTAATTCTATTTTAATGTTTTTCTCGTTTAGTCGCTTTTGTAGAATGCCGAGTTGTAATTTCACAATTTCCTTAAGCTGTTTTTTCCTAAGTGCATGGAAGACGACTATCTCATCAACTCTGTTCAGAAATTCCGGTTTGAAGTGATTTCGCAACATACCGATAACTTCTGTTTTCATTTTCATGTAATCAAATTCATCGTTCTCAGCATATTCAAGAATTCTGTCGCTCCCAATGTTCGATGTCATTATTATAACGGTATTTTTGAAGTTAATCGTTCTTCCTTGAGCATCGGTAAGTCGACCATCATCGAGAATCTGAAGCAGTATGTTGAATACATCGCTATGGGCTTTTTCAATTTCATCGAAAAGTATTACGGAATATGGTTTTCTTCTTACCGCTTCGGTTAGCTGACCACCTTCCTCATATCCCACATATCCGGGAGGTGACCCGATTAGCCTCGATACATTAAATTTTTCCATATACTCGGACATATCGAGTCTGATAATATTATTCTCATCATCAAATAGACTCTCTGCAAGTGCCTTTGCCAGTTCAGTTTTTCCTACACCTGTAGGTCCGAGGAATATGAAACTCCCTATGGGTCTTTTCGGGTCCTTTATTCCCGCTCTTGCCCTTATTACGGCATCAGCGACTGCTTGTACAGCCTCATCCTGACCGATAACGCGTTCATGTAAGTGTTCATCTAATTTCAAGAGTTTTGATTTTTCACCTTCCATCAATTTATTTACGGGGATACCTGTCCACCTGCTAACTATTTCAGCAATATCCTCTTCATCGACCTCTTCTTTCAAAAGACGTTTATCGGATTTTTTACTGAGCAGTTCCTCGTAGTGTTTTTTTTCATCTTCTGCTTCCTTTAATTTACCGTATTTCAATTCCGCCGCTTTATTATAATCATAAGCCCTTTCTGCTTTCTGGATTTCCAGTTTTATCTGTTCAATTCTTTCTTTAGCCTCTTTCAATCCATGAATAAGTTTTTTCTCCTCTTCCCATTGAGATCTCAGCGTTTTTTCTCTTTCTTTGAGATCCGCCAATTCCTTTTCCAATTTTTCAAGTCTCTGTTTGGATGCCTTATCCGTTTCTTTTTTTAGAGCTTCTTTTTCAATCTCAAGTTGCATTATTCTCCGCGAAACTTCATCCAATTCCGTTGGCATGCTGTCAATTTCCGTTCTAAGTTTAGCGGCAGCTTCATCTACGAGATCGATTGCCTTATCCGGAAGGAAACGATCGCTTATATACCTGTTGCTCAAAACGGCGGCGGATACAAGCGCGGCATCTTTGATTCTTACCCCGTGATGAACTTCATATTTTTCTTTCAAACCTCTTAGTATCGAAATAGTATCTTCAACACTGGGTTGGTCAACAAGGACCATTTGAAAACGTCTCTCCAGTGCTGCATCTTTTTCAATATACTTTTTATATTCCTTAAGCGTAGTAGCGCCTATGCAGTGTAATTCTCCTCTGGCAAGCATAGGTTTGAGAATATTACCCGCATCAACGGCTCCTTCGGCATTGCCTGCTCCCACTACGGTATGCAATTCATCAATGAAGAGTATAATCCCTCCGTTAGAATTTTGCACCTCTTTCAAAACTGCTTTTAAGCGTTCTTCGAATTGACCGCGGAACTTTGCTCCGGCAATAAGTGAACCGATATCGAGTGTATGTATTTTTTTATCTTTAAGTCCTTCGGGAACGTCACCTTTTATTATCCTTTGAGCCAACCCCTCAACAATTGCTGTTTTTCCGACACCGGGTTCTCCCACAAGTACAGGGTTGTTTTTTGTTCTTCGTGATAGTATCTGAATCACTCTTCTAATTTCATCATCCCTTCCTATAACAGGGTCGAGTTTTCCGGATGCTGCGAGCTTCGTTAGATCCCTTCCGTATTTTTCGAGAGCTTGAAAAGTTTCTTCGGGGTTGTCGGATGTTATTCTCTGATTTCCTCTTATATCCTTTATAATGGACATAAGTTTTTCCTTTGTCAACCCAAGACTGATAAGTAATCGAACAATCTGAGAATTTGCGGCTTTCTCAAAAATAACGAAAATAACATGTTCAATACTAACATAGTCGTCCTTCATGTTTTTTGCATAATCTTCAGCGGCGATTAACAGGCGATGAAAATCGGGATTGATGCCTACTTGTTGATTACTTCCATATACCTTTGGGATTGAAGCAAGTATTGCCTCAACACCATTTTTTAGTTGTTCCAGGTTTATTCCCGCTTTGGAAAAAATAGAAGAACCTACATTATCGTTGTCCTCGATAATTGCCATAATAAAATGTGGTATATCGATTGATTGATTATTGTATCTTAGAGCAATAGATTGAGAATTCATCAAAATTTCCTGTAATTTTTGCGTATATTTATTTATGTTCATATTAATACCTCCAAAATTTCATTTTTTTACATCGGAATATAATGTCGAAACATCGAAATGTCAATATGTGGATGTATATTTTTGAGAAGCGGGCACTTGAGTACCCGCTTCCGCGCATTAAAATGTTGAAGAAATCGAAAATTCGAATCTTCTGCCGTCAAAAGGATACCCTCTATCGTATGCAGAATACCCGAAGTTCTTTATACCCCTGTAGTCGAGTATGTTGTTTATTGAAAAGGAGATATTTGTGTTATCCATATTTTTGTTTACATTTGCGTTTATGATAAAATTGTTTTCTGTTTTTACAGTGTCGATACCTCCTGAATAATTCTTGAAGTAATTAACATAAGAGGATGTGAATGTCCCGGAATTTCCTAATGTGAAACCGAGAGGAAGATATAGAGTAATACCGTAAGATGCTTTGAAATCAGGGGAATAGGGAGTGGGTCTTTCTATATAGTTACCGAGAGAGTCAATTAGATCGTGGCTAATCGATTTCTGATATAAAAGATTGATCGAGAGGCTCAGTAGGGAGAATGAAGCCTTAAAGCCACTTTCAAGACCGTTAATTTTAACGCTGTTTATATTTTGCGGCGTCATTCCGTTCCAATATATCAAATTGTCTATGCTTTTATTAAAATATGAGACATTAAAATCAGTCTTATACAAATTGATTCCGAAAGATGTTGAAAACTCCCTGCTGTTTTCGGCTTTCAAATCCGGATTACCCATATAGGGGAAGAAAAGATCGTTTAGTCCCGGGTTTTTAAATGCGGTTCCGTAATTTGCCTTTAATAGAAATATCTTATAGTTGAAAACAGTTCCCAACGCATAGGATAAAGCATTGAATTTTCTGGATATCGTGTCTTTACTCAGTACAACATAGTCATATCTCAGCTTATTTTCGAGAATGAAATGTGGAATAAATTTCAATTTTCCTTCTTGAAAAATCGAGTATGTATTGTATTTTACATTCCATGAAGAACTATCCGACAAGATATTTGAATCTCCGTATACATCGCTATGTGAATAGTTATTTTGCACGTTTAGATTCCCTCCGATACTGAAATCGAACGAATGTTTCGATAGCAGATATACGATTTCAGGGAAATTCGAAATCGTCAAGTACCTGTAATATGAATGTTGAACGGAATTATCAATCCAACTTCTGTCCTGAGAATAATAAAGCAGAGAATCAAAACTAAGAGAGTAGTTTAAGCGAATCATATTGTTTGAATTAAAGTTGTAAATTGATGATAGTTTGGTAAGAAATTTGTGTGTATTCTGATGATTATACAGAGAATTTGCTGTTGAATCTCCGAACTCGGGAATAAAATTACTATCAGGCATTGGACCAGGTACACCGACACGATAACCCGAATATAATGTAGTTAATGAAAGATCGAACCGGTTAATGGAAATTTTCTTTTCCCACAAGAAACTGTTCTTACTTAAATCGGTATTACTTCTCCAGCTCCTGTCATTTCCGATAGAGAAGAGGAGATAACCAAAAGGGGTGGAAACGGAAGCCGAGCATTTATAGCCGTTTCTATTTTTTAAACCGATAGAGAAAGTATTTCTTGAATCGTCCTTTGTTATGATATTAATAACACCGGAAATGGAACCGCTGCCGTACATAGCCGAAATGGGACCTTCGATAATTTCGATTCGTTTGATTGACTCCGTCGGAATAAGAGTAAGATCGGGAGAGCCGTTAAATGAGGAGTTTATAGGAACTCCGTCGATCATAACGGTGATATGGCGAGTGAATCCTCCCCTCATGGAAATTTTGGCAACAGAACCGTTATAGCCGTTATCCGAAGTTATGATGTTCGATGAATAATCGATGATCTCGGACAAATTGCGAAGTGCGAGATTTTCAATTTCCTTTGCCGTAATAACCGTCACGCGATACGATGTTTTGTTTTTTGAACTTTTAAACCTGTCGGCAGAGACGATAGTTGTTGGGAGACGGTAGATTTTGTCTCCATAAACAGACCCCATGAACATGGAGAATAGCAGCACGGCGATAAAGAACTTTTTCATTAAAACCTCCTTTTAAAAGTTTTTCACCGTGCGGGTAAGAAAAAACATATATCCCACCCGCGAGGATATACGAACAAGAGGTATCCTGGCTCGTGGCTTGCTACTCACACGCCTTCCCGTCTTATGGACAGTGGCAAATGTGCTTTCGATACCACATACAGTAGCGGGGCTGCTGCGGGTTCTCACCGCATTCCCTCATGAGGAGAATATTACACAATATAGAAATTTTGTCAATGCAAATGAGAAGAATATGTGGTTAGAATGTCGAAAATATCTACTAAACATGATAATACAACCTTGACTAATAGCCTTAAATTCAATATAATTGGTTATTATGAAATGTCCTTATTGCGGTTATGGAGAAAATAAAGTGATTGATTCACGTCCGAGTAAAGATGGTTTATCCGTTAGGCGTAGGAGAGAATGTCTTAGATGTAGAAGACGATTTACTACATATGAATATGTCGAAAAAACGGTGATTTATGTTACAAAAAGAGATGGGAAAAGGGAAGAATTTAACAGAGAAAAATTGAAACAGAGTATTGAAATTGCCTGCAGAAAAAGACCAATTTCAGGCGAAGAAATAGAAGAGATGGTGAATAGAATTATCCGTGAGATGTTTGAAATCGAAGGGAATGAAGTAAAATCCGTATGGTTGGGAGAGAAGGTAATGAAAGAATTGAAGGCAATCGACCATGTTGCTTATATTAGATTCGCATCAGTGTATAGAAATTTTAAGGATATTGATGAATTTATGAAGGAATTTGAAACAATTAAACGCAAAGAATCGGAGCAAAAATGAGAGTTAAAGAAGTCAATATTAGTGAATACAAATTGTTATCAAGAGGTAAAGTAAGAGATATTTACGACCTGGGTGATACATTACTTATGATATCTACCGACAGAATATCAGCATTTGACCATATTTTGACAGAATTAATTCCCTATAAAGGATTTGTATTAAACCAAATTTCTAAATTTTGGTTTGAAAAAACAAAAAATATAATGGATAATCACTATATCACGGATGTCCCTTCGAGTATCTATAAGAATCTTGAAAAATACGACGATTTAATAAACGGGCGTAGTATGGTTGTAAGAAAAGCTGAAGTTATCCCGTTCGAGTGCATAGTAAGGGGCTATATAACTGGGAGTGCATGGGAGGAATATAAAAAGAACGGGACTGTTAACGGAGTGAGAATCGATTACGATTTGAAGGAATCGGAACAGTTTAAGGAACCTCTATTTACTCCATCAACAAAGGAAGAAAGCGGTCATGACATAAATGTTTCTTTTGATTACATGAAAAGAGAATTGGGAGATGAACTGGCAAAATTAATAAAGAAGAAATCAATATGTTTATATAAATACGGTTATGAGTACGCTTTGAAAAGAGGTATTATAATTGCCGATACTAAGTTTGAATTCGGTATGATTGACGGTAAATTGACGCTTATAGACGAAATATTGACACCCGATTCATCGAGATTTTGGCCATTAAACGATTATGTGCCGGGAAAGAAGATGGTGGGACTCGACAAGCAGTTTGTCAGGGATTATTTGCTCGAAACGGATTGGGATAAAAATTCGACACCTCCTCATTTACCAAATCGGATTGTAGAAAAGGCATCGGAGATTTATCGTTCCATATATAATATGTTAACCGGCAAAGAAATCTAATGTTGAATTTAATGTTAAAAGCAGCTTATGAAGCGGGCTGTTTTTTAATTGAAAATAAGAATAAATTAACCGATATTAAAATAGAGGAAAAAGGGAAAAACGATCTTGTTTCCGATATAGACAGGGGAGCGGAGAGAGTAATCAGGAGAATATTAAGAGAAAAACAGGGAATTCCTATTTTGGGTGAGGAATTGGGAGGAAAGGTCAATGCAGAGGAAAAGTTTATAATAGATCCCCTTGACGGAACAACAAATTATATTCATAAGATTCCATACTACGGTGTTTCTATTGGATACGAAAAAGGAGGAGAGATTTGTGCAGGTGTCATTTATGATCCGGAAAGAAATGTTACTTATTACGCTTCGGAAAACGGAGGCTCATTCAAAATAGAAAACGGAAATGAAAAGAAAATGTTTGCTAAAGGAAAAAATATTGAAAAATCCATTATATCAATGGGGTTTCCATTTAGAGCGAATGGTAAAATTAATAAATTTCTTCAATTATTTGGTGATTTCATATTCGAAACACACGGAGTACGGAGAATGGGAGCTGCATCGCTCAATATAGCAAATGTAGCAGACAGTGTATTTGATGCCGATATAGAATTTAAGCTCGCACCTTGGGACATTGCTGCCGGTATTATTATTGCAAAGGAAGCAGGATGTATCTTTAGGGATCATAAGGGGAAAAAAAATTATATGAAAACGGGAGATATTCTCGTAGCGAACAGAAAAATATATGAAACGATTTTAAGGATGGTGAATGATGTATAATTCCTACTACAGACCCTCGCACACAAATATTGTACTTAAACTGATACTGATTAACTTTGCTGTTTTCATAATCGAGTTATTTATACCAAGCGGCTATATGACTTACTACTTTGGTCTTATTCCTAGACTAGTCATCGGTAAATACTATTATTGGCAGGTATTTACGTATATGTTTTTGCACGGTGGTTGGATGCATATCTTTTTCAATATGTTCGCTCTGTATATTTTCGGAATAGAGATAGAATACTATTGGGGTAGCAAGAAATTTCTTGAGTACTATCTGATATGCGGTCTTGGTGCCGGTATTATATCACTTCTCACATATTATAATTCTCCAATCCCCATTATCGGTGCATCGGGAGCAATTTATGGTGTTATGTTGGCTTATGGTCTGTTATTTCCGGAAAGATATCTATATCTCTATTTCTTTATTCCAATAAAAGCAAAATATTTGGTCATAATGTTTGTTATCTTTGAATTTTTTGCCGGTATTTCCGGAGGGGGTGACCATGTTGCTCATTTTGCTCACCTCGGTGGATTACTTACCGGTTTTATTTACCTCAAATGGCCCTTAATAAAGTCCAAGTTACATATAAGAAAATCCGTTATAGGGGGCAATAGAAACAAGTGGAAGGATAACTACGATGAATATGACAGTGAGGTGGACAGAATCCTGAAGAAAGCTTCCGTTTACGGAGTTGACAGCCTTACACCTGATGAGATAGAAACACTAAGGAAAGCACGAAATAAATAGAAAATGTTACGATACAATAAATTCAGTGAATATTTAAAGAGGAAATACGGAAGACGAGTACAGAAAATATCCGTCGATGCAGGGCTTACTTGTCCTGTAAGGGATGGTATTCTCTCTCGGAGCGGTTGTTTTTACTGTAACAGTTACGGCTCCGGCAATGCATCGAATGAACCTGTTGATATTCAAATAGCGACCCAAATGGAATACTACGAAAAAAAGTATAGAGAGCCTTATTTTATTTTGTATTATCAGGCATATTCCAATACGTATGGAGAAAACGAATATTTGAAAAAGCTCTATGATAAGGTGTTTGACAACGACAGATTTGTGGCTATTTCGATCGGCACGAGACCTGATTGTATCGATGAAGAAATTTTAAAATATCTGGAAAAGATGAATGAAAAGAAAGATGTTTGGCTTGAATTGGGGCTTGAAAGTGCGAGTATAAAAACATTGCAAAAGATTGGTAGAATGCATGGTATAGCATCATTTGTAGATGGAGTTAACAGAATCCAAAAGCACAATTTAAATGTATGTGCTCATGTTATTTTCGGTTTGCCATATGATAATAGCGGTGATATGTTGGAATCGGCAAAGTTATGTTCCGTATTAAATGTAGATGCAATAAAAATACATTCATTTTATCTGGAAAAGGGTACCGTTTTCGAAAAAATCTATAGATCGAAGGGATTCTCATTTTTGTCGGCAGAAAAATATGTTGAGATTGTTGTAAAAGCACTACGCTATTTAAAGCCCGATATAGTGATACAACGATTAACCGGCGATCCAAACAGAGAACTCTTAATAGGACCGGAATGGACATTGAATAAACATAAAATTATAACATCAATAGAAAGCATAATGGAAAGGAATAATTACAAACAGGGAGATTTGTCGGAGTTCAATTATGTTAAGAGAAATTAAAATTATCCAGGTAGGAAGAGATAAATTCAAATATGTCGATCTTATAAAATCGGATTATCTGGGAAGGTTAGGGCACTATTTCACGGTAAATGAGATAATAATAAGAGAAAGCAGGTCCGGTGATAAAATAACGAGACTCAGGGAAGAAGCAAAAGAGATAAAAAAACATTTTAAGAGGAGTTCCGCATTAATTATACTTTCTCCGGAAGGAATAGAAATGGACAGTGTCAAATTTTCAAAATTCATATATAAATTTCCATCCATTACTTTTGTAATCGGTGGGAGTGACGGTTTGTGCGAAGAAATTAAAATTTTGGGAGATTATATTATTTCTTTTTCCAAGATGACATTTCCGCACCATTTAGCGAAAATACTACTCTTGGAACAGCTTTACAGAGCGGCATCTATAAAACATAACCGAAAATATCATAAATAGTGAAAGTGTAAGACTATTCGTTATTGATGTAGAATTTAACCTGTTCTTTAATAATATCGCGCAACGAATGTTTAACTTTAAAGCCAAGTTTTTTAATCTTGCTATTGTCACAAATAATGATGGGAATATCACTTGGGCGAAAACGCTCTCTATCAAAGGTGATTTTAACATTACCCTTGTCGGTTTCTATGATAATGCCTTTATCCTCTATGCTAAATTCCAATTCCCCATCCATAATTAACCTGTCTGTCTTAGTCCGGTAAAAGCGGAATCCGAACATATTTCCGTTATCTTTTTCAAGAGGATGGTCTATTGTTTTGTCGTTTTCTATTGAGTGAAGAGAAATGACTTTATAACCCGCAGTTTCAAGGGCAATCAGTATATATGTAAGTACGGAATTCGCTCTGCCGGAGCCGATATTATAGACATCACCGGGAGTTCCCTTATCGAGTAAAAGCATATAGCCTTTTACCACATCAAGGACATGACTCCAGTCGCGGAGTGCATTCACATTACCTATTTTTATGGAATTGATTTTGCCTAAAAATAGCTTTGCAACCTGACTTGTTATCACGGATGTTACAAAATTGGGACCTCTTCCTTTCCCTTCGTGATTAAATGCCCTTGCTACAATAGTAGGAATGCCGAAGGAATTATAGTAATCGCGCATCATAAGATCGCATGCAATTTTGCTTACAGCGTAAGGCGACATTGGTCTGAAAGGATTGGATTCGTTAACGGGTATCTCGGGATACCGCTCGGGGAAGGGGAATATTGTTTTGTGCAATTTGAGATAACGTGATACTTGTTCGTGATTAATTGCTACAAAACCGTATTCTTCACTTGTCCCGGTAAAAAGAACACGAGGTTTTTTATTCGTGGAGCGAATAGATTCGAGAAGGTTACCCGTTCCTTTAACGTTTATTTCAAAAGTTTCAACCGGATTTATAAATGATTTAAAAACCGAAGATTGAGCGGCAAGGTGGAAAATATAATCCGGTTTTGTAGTTTTAAGAGCTTTAATGATACTTTGTCTGTCGAGAAGGTCTCCCTCGATCAATTTGACATTCTTAAGAATGTGCTTTTCTTTAAGGTTTTTGGGTTCTTTACCGTCAAATTCCACATTAATAAGTCCGGAAACAGTTGCCCCATGCTTTATTAGTTCTCGTGCAAGATAGGAGCCTACAAACCCACCAATACCGGTGATAAAAACTCTTTTGTTTTTGTATTGCATATTACCTCATTTTCTAAAAATTATAGATTCTCTGTTAAATAAAATTGTAGCGATTTTTAATATGATTATTGTGAACAATATGTTCGAAACGATTGTCCATACAATGTAACTTGTATGTATGTTACCGTTCAGTATATTTTGCATGGATAAAAGAGAGTTTATAAATGGCCAATTTGCAAAATTGACGGCGATTGAGGAATCAGGATTCATTACTGCCATACCCAAGATTAATATTATAAAGTAAACGGGGAGAATATATCCCTGCCCTTCTTTCACTGTTCTGCTATATGATGAAATTAATATTAATATGGAAACAACGAGCATATCCAGAGATAGAATAATAATTGAAAATAGGGAAAAATTGACAGGGGTAAAGTTTAGCAAAGTACTACCTGCATTAGGGATAATCTTGAAAATGTATAAAACTAAAATACCGAGTATAGAAAAAATAGCACCTGTTAAAGAAACGGCCATTGTGGAGAAGAGTTTTCCGAAAAGTATACTTTCTCTTGAAATTCTGTTGACGAGTAGGATTTGTAGAGTATTTCGTTCTTTTTCCCCGGCAATACTATCGAGTCCCACACCTATTGCATTACTGAATAGGTAAATTAAGATAAAAAACGGTAGAAGAAACGAAACGATTGAATTCTTACTTTCATTTATTCGAATAATTTTGATCGTGGGCGGAATAACTTTGTAAATATCGATTTGCATCGATTTCAGTTTATCCTTTATGTAAACTTCCCTGAATGAAAG
>Ga0190303_1000177_pt1 | contig 27081 bp, 28 predicted proteins | sample 48700701_MG_FD_161672 | JGI IMG/M metagenome (GOLD analysis project Ga0190303, IMG submission 161672) | Hydrothermal vent sediment bacterial communities from Southern Trench, Guaymas Basin, Mexico - 4870-07-0-1_MG | ecosystem: Environmental > Aquatic > Marine > Hydrothermal vents > Sediment ... | reverse complement strand
CTACAATTAGCATAAACAGAAAACTATCTTTAAATAAAAAATAGTAATGAATAAAAAATTGGTTCTATAATTATCTTTGGGGTAAGACTCAAAGATAATTCTTTTTATAAAAAGAAAACACAATAAAATCCCTGTTATAATGTAGTTACTAACCAAACACTAAAAGGAGATTTTATTATGCATACTAATTTTAACACATATCAAGAAGATTTAGTAAAATTATTATCATTAAATGATTCATTTACTATTACTAAAGTAGAGTATCATAAAGATAATCTATTTATTTCTATCATTAAAGATCGCACAGAAGAGGTTTGTCCTGTTTGTGGTTGCTTTACTAATACAGTTCATGATTACTATGTTAGAACTGTGAATCACGGTGTTTTTAATAACTATAACTTATATCTTCTTTATCGACAAAGAAGATATAAGTGTGATTGTGGTAAATCTTTTAATGAAAAAGATAGTATTGTTGAAAAATATCATAAAATATCTATCAATAATAAATTAGCTATCTTTAAAGAAGCGAGATCTAAATCTTCTTTTAAAGATAGTGCTGCTAGACTCAATATATCTTCTACCACCTTCATTAGGCATTTCTCTACTCATTGTGTTCAACCAACCAGGTCATTACCTAAAGTCCTTAGTATTGACGAGTTTAAGGGGAATTCAGGTGGAAGTAAGTATCTTGTTTCGATTGCTGATCCAATTAATAAAGTTCTTATCGATATTTTACCTAATAGATTCTCAAATAATCTAGAATACTACTTTAAACAGTTTTCCTTAGAAGATAGATTAAAGGTTGAATTCTTTACTACTGATATGTGGGCCCCTTATAAAACTATTGCGAATAATTTGTTTCCTAATGCCTTAGTAGTTGCGGATGCTTTTCACTACTCTAGGCATGTTCATAATGCCTTCAATAATACGAGAATTCGTATTATGAAAAAGTTTCATAAGAGTTCTAAAAAATATAAGTTCTTAAAAAAATACTGGAAGCTACTTATTAAAAGATCTGATGATTTGTCTTATAAAACTTATTGGAATAATATTTATAAGTATTACTACTCTCAAGTCACTATTGTTGATTTCTGTCGTAATATTCATCCAGAACTTAATAAAGCTTATGAACTTAAAGAAACTTTCTATAAAATCTTAGATTCCGCTTCTTTTGATTCTTCTTCTAAACTTCTAATTAACTGGATTATCAATTGTCGTGCTTCCTTTATTACTGAATTTAATGATGCTTCCTCTACTATCGAAAATTGGCTTCCTGAAATCGTTAACTCCTTTATTATTAACCCTGTTACTGGTAAAAGATATTCTAATGCCTATATTGAAGGTACTAATAATTATATTAAAGCTCTCAAAAGAATTTCGTTTGGAATTCCTAACTTTAATCATTTTAGAAACAAAATTCTTTATCAACACAAAAATTCAAATCGTGTTGTTATTGGCTACTCTTGAAAATTTTATTGTGCACAATAAAAAGACATCAAGATTTATTAGATCTCAATGTCTCACTATTTCTTTTTATTTAGTTCTACCCCAATCCTTGACACAGAACCAAAAATTCACTACTATTTTTTTTGTTTTTATTATTTTAATATTCTTGTAATAATCTCATCAATCGAAGTAACAGGAACAATTTCTAATGCTTCCTTGATTTCTTTTGGTATATCTTCTAAATCCTTTTTATTATCAAATGGAATTAAAATTGTTTTCAATCCACTACGATGAGCAGCAATTGATTTTTCTTTCAACCCACCAATTGGTAAAATTCTTCCTCTTAAAGTAATTTCTCCAGTCATTCCGATAAAATGATCAACCTTTTTATGTGTTAAAGCTGACACTATGGCAGTTGCCATCGTTACACCAGCACTTGGTCCATCTTTAGGAACAGCACCTTCAGGTACATGAATATGAATATCGTTTTCGATATAGAATTCAGGATCTATATGATATTTTTCACTATTTGATTTAACATATGATAAAGCAGCTTGTGCTGACTCTTTCATAACATCTCCTAGTTTACCAGTAAGTACCAGTTTACCTTTACCCTTATAATAAGTTACTTCAATTGCTAAAGTATCTCCTCCAAATTGTGTATATGCAAGACCTGTAACTACACCAATTTGATCTTCTGTTTCACTTTTTGTATTTGTAAATCGGGGTTTCCCAAGAAAATCTACTACTGTTTCTTTTGTTATTTTTACATTTTTCTTTTTATCCCCAAGAATAATTTTAATTGATTTTCTAATTAATGTTCCAAATGTTCTATCTAATTGTCTTACTCCAGCTTCTCTTGTATAAGATCTAATCAATTCCATAATTGCTTCATCGGTAATCGAGAATTTTTTCGCTTCTAATCCATGAGTATCTAATTGTTTCTTAATTAAATGTTCACGAGCAATATTAAATTTTTCTATTTCCGTATAACTTGATAACTGAATAATTTCCATTCTATCGCGTAAAGCCGCAGGAATATTTCCTAAATAATTAGCTGTTGCGATAAATAATACTTGTGATAAATCATATTGTTCTTCTAAATAATGATCACTAAATTTAGCGTTTTGTTCAGGATCTAGCACTTCAAGTAAGGCAGCACTAGGATCACCTTTATAATCGCTTCCTAATTTATCTACTTCATCTAATAAGAAGACAGGATTAATAACTTGTGCTTTCTTAATTCCTTGTAATATTCTTCCAGGTAAAGCTCCTAAATATGTTCTTCTATGTCCTCTTATTTCAGCTTCATCTTTTATTCCTCCAAGAGATTGCTTAACAAAGTTTCTTCCTAAAGCCAAAGCAATACTTTGTGCTAATGTTGTTTTACCAACGCCTGGTGGACCAACTAAACATAAAATTGTTTGAGGGTTTTTTCCAGTTAATATTTTAACAGCTAAATACTCAATGATTCTTTCTTTAACTTTCTCAAGTCCAAAATGGGTAGAATTAAGAGCAGCTTCAGCCTTACTTATATCTTTTTCATCAATAGTAACTTCATGCCATGGCAAATCAAGTAAAAAATCTAAATATGTTCTTATTACTCCAGATTCCCCAGATGATACAGGAAGGGACTGATAACGAGATAATTCATACATTGCTTTTTCTTCAATGGATTTTGGCATTTTTTTCTCTAATATTTTAGCTTTTAAATCTTCGATATCACTTTCTTTTTTTACTTTGTCGCCTAATTCTTCTTGAATTGCACGCATTTTTTCTCTTAAATAATACTCTTTTTGGTTTTCATCAATATTCTTTTTAACAGTTTTATTTATTTTGTTTTCTAATTCATGCATATATTTTTCTTTTTCAATATCAGCAAGTAAAAAAGTTAATCGTTCATTTAAAGAAGCTGTTTTAAGATACTTATATTTTAGATTTTCACTAATTCTTAAACTATTAGTAACAACATCACATAATCGATCACTTGAAACACCTTTTTGAATTGATTCTAAACTTAATTTAGGATTTTTTAAAAATGTTTTATTGTTTTCTAAAACTTGTTGAGCAAGCATTCTAACTAATGCCAATTCTTGATCAATATCTTCTTGAATTGTTGGCATTGTTGTAAATCTAGTTAAAAAATACGGAGTGGTTCTTTCAATATCATTAATTTTAGCTCGAATAACTGGATTAAATTTTACTTTAAAATTACCGTTTGGTAATTTTATTTTAATTCCTATTTTAGCTACAACCCCATATTCTAAAACATTTTCTTTAGTTGGTAAATCATGCATTGGGTTTTCTTGAATTAATAATAATACAAACCCTGCGAAATTCTTTTCTGCTTCTAAAAGAGCATTTCTTGATACAATACGTCCTACTTCAATGCGAAGATCTGTATGTGGAAAAGGCGCAATTCCGCGAATTGCGATACTTGGTAATAGTCCTTCTGTTAACACGTTATTTTGATACATTTAAATCACCTCTTGTAATATATACTTTGTACAATTATATTATATCTTATTTTTAATAATTATCAACGCTTAAGCATTAGTAAAACTTTTTTAAATTTTATTTATCATCTTAAAAAAAGCAGTAAATAAAAAAATAAAAAAATAAGTTTCTATTTTGTAATTTAAAATATTAAATTACTTATATAATTCATTATCTCTTTGTTTATTTTTAAGTTTCCAAAATCGGTCAAAATACATCTTATCTCTTGATAACTTAACTAACTAAACAAACATCTTGTTTGTAAAATATTAGTTATACTCATACTAAATTCACTTAATCCTATTCCAAATAAAGTAGAGCACCGCTTTAATCTCCAATATCTTCACACACACCTGTCCAAATTCCTTCTTTATACGAAGCATTATTACATTTTAATAATCTTAATAGTGATGAGTTATATGATTGATATAACACAAAACTCTTCAGTTATTTTATCCGCAATGAACGCATATTGAATGAAATCATTAGTTCCAATACTGAAAAAATCAACTTCTTTAGCAAACTAATCTGTGAGTAATGCGACTGCGATGATTTCTACCATTATACAAACTTTATAATTATCACTTACTTCAAATCATTTTTCTATTTAGTTCATTATGACACTCATTTAAAATCTTTTCCCCATCAAAACAATAGATTCTAACTTATATATTTTCGTAATACTTATTCCATCACTAGCAACAATACCTTTTATTTCCATTACATACTTTTAATTTTATTATCTTTTAATCAAATTAAAGCACTAAAGATTTATATTTTCAAGATTCAAATTTAGATAAATTATTATAATTCTTTTAGAATTATTTTTTTTATAGCAAACGCGACTCCACTTTCATCATTCGTTAACGTAACATAATCAGCTATTTGTTTAACTTCATCTTCAGCATTTCCCATAGCTATTCCTAATCCTGCATATTTAATCATAGTAATATCATTTAGTTGATCACCAAATGAAACTATTTCTTCTTTTTTTATACCATAATGTTTAGCTAGTATCTTAACCGCGTTACCTTTTGTATCTCCTAGAGGTGATACATCTAACGCACCTACCCAGCTTTGAGTATACTCAATATTTCTAAAACCTTTCATAAAATCCCATAATTTTTTGAATTTTACTGGGTCTTTTTCGGTAATTAGTATTTTATTAGGAAAAAAATTATTTTTAATATAATTAGGATCCTCCGTTTGAATAATATGAGCTTTATCTTTCTCCTCATATAATTCTTCTGCTTTTCTAATCAAATTTAGCTTATCGTTCATTTTTGTTACTACAGTATCAATTGTATAAAGAAGATAATCATAATGATTTTCTTCACACATATCTACTATTTTAATTACCGTTTCCTTATTAATTGTATTAATATGTAAAAAATCATCTGTAAAAGGCTTACCAATAACACTACCATTGCATGTTATAACGTATTCTTTTATTTCTAAATCATTAACAAATTTTTTTAGAAATTGGCCTGGTCTTCCAGTCGCAATAACAATTTTTACTCCGTTACTTTCAAGTTCCTTAATTGCATCCTTGTTCTCTTTCGAGATTTCATGTTTACTATTAAGAATTGTTCCATCCATATCAAATACAGCTAATTTATACATTTTTCTCACCTCGCATAATATTTAATTATTAAATTGTCATACTATTCTAACATAAAAAAACATCACAATGTGATGTTTTTATAATTATTTTATAATTTTTAAACTATCCACTAGAAAATCTAATGTTTTCTTATATTCAACTTCTGACGCTACAGCTTCATCATTAACAGCTACTTTAACTTGATTGATGTCCATTTTATATTGAGCAGCTATTTCTTCGTATTTAGCATCTTTTTCTTCTTGTGTTGCTTCTATTTTTTCTTCTTTTGAGATTGCTTGAACTACTATTCTAGTAGCAATTGATTTTTCAGCATCTTTCAGTAAATTTTTATCAAAATCTTCTTTTGAGATTCCTGAATATTGTAAATATGTATCCAAGTCTAAATTATATTGTTTAGCTTGTTGAATAACGTTATCAACTAAACGATTTTTCTCCTCTTCAATCATTTCTTGTGCTATTTCATAAGTTGCATTTTCAACAGCTTTATTTACTGCGAAATCAATTCTAGTATTGTTGTTTTTCAAAATTAGTTGATCCTTTAATTTAGTTAAAGTGTCAGCTCTTAATTCATCAACTGTATTAATACCTTTTTTGTCTAATTCTTTAATAAAGTCATCATTTAATTCTGGTATTTCTTTTCTTTTCATCTCATGTAGTTTTATTTTGAAAACAGCATCTTTTCCTTTAAGATTTTCAGCTTGATAATCTTCTGGGAATTTAATTTCTATATTTCTTTCTTCATCAAGTTTCATTCCTAACATTTTATCTTCAAATCCGGGAATAAATTGTCCACTACCTATTAATAATTCGTAGTTTTCTGCTTTCCCACCTTCGAATAAAGCCCCATCAACAGAACCTTCAAAATCAAAGATTGCTGTATCACCATTTTCTAAATTTCCCTCTTCTTTAAGGACTAATTCAGCATTTTGTTCTAATAATTTGTTAATTTCAGTATTAACTTGTTCATCCTTAACTTCATCACTAAGATTCTCAAATTCTAAATCTTTGTAATCTCCTAAAGTTACAACTGGTTCAACAGCTACTTCGGCAACATATTTAAATCCTTTTCCTTTTTCTACTTTTGTAATATCAACATCAATTTTAGGTTGTGCTACAACAGTTACTTTTTCCGTGGTTACAGCGTCAATATATGATTCTTGAATACAATGATTAATTGCTTCTTCATATAATGATTCAACTCCAAAATGTTTTTCAAAAATAGTTCTTGATACTTTCCCTTTTCTAAATCCTTTAACTTCAACATCATCTTTTACAGCGTTGAATGAATGTTCAAGTCCTTGTTCAAATGACTCTTTAGAAACTTCTATTTCGATTCTAACTTTAGAACCTGATAATTTATCTACTTTTACCATTTTTATTTCCTCCTAATAATCCAAAATCACAAAAACTATTATATCATATTAATATGATTTGTAAACTAAATCACTACAACTTTCGTAACTTGTCTAATATTTCAACCATAGCCCAAGTATCTTGTTGACAATACACTTTTAAGTTAGATCTTGTAACCTCTAGCTCTGATTTATTTAAATCTTTAAATCCAGCATAAGCATAAACAGCTTCCATCCCATTGCCAACTGCCATTCCTTTGTATGTTAAATCACTAAAAACTGGTAAAACCTTTTTAATACTGTAAGACCCAGATAAATCTTCATGATAATAATTAACTGTTTTAGCTCTTTCTTCATCAAAACCAAGATCTACAAATAAATTTTTATTTGTTTTAACAACATGTAATAAATCAAATAGACGACTATTTATTAATAGTAATTTTTCACTATATTCCGGATACATAACAGCTAATTCTTTTATTCTTGTCTTTTCAAAAGCTTCATTATAAACCATAACACTACCATTATCATCTTTAATATATTCACATAGTTTTTTTACTAATTCTAATCTTTGATCAGTAGAATCACTTGCTAAAAATTCATAATGATCATTTTGTTTATCACAAATTCCTGGTTCTTTTTCAATATGTAAACTGAATTGAAATAGACTTTGATAATATGGTTTTTCTCCTTTAAATCTAGGTAATGGACATGGGAAACTTTCAAAATCAAGATGATATATTGGATATTGAATTATTTCAATTACAGCTTGAATTTTTCTTTCATCTAAATGAATTTTTTTCGTTTGTGCTACATATCTTTGAATTCTATTATTTTTCCGTGTAAGCCATGAATCAGGAATATCTTCCATAGTATAATATCCTTCATCTATAAGATCAAAATAGTCATGTTTTATACCATCAGGATCTTTAAATCCATGATGTTTATTGAGATACATTAATATACTGTTTTTTTCAGGAAACATATCATAACATAGATCTTTATAAATACATTGTCTCATTTTTTTAAGTTGACAATGTTTTCCAAGTTTTACACGAGATTCATCATCATTTATAATTCTCTTAATAACTATATTAATATCATTTTCAATTTTATCTTGTAACTCATTTGTAATTATAGATAAATCAACAAATCGGATTATATCATTTGTATATTGGGGTTCATCATTAATATATTTTCCATCAAAAACATACTCATGATTTAAAACAGCTAGATAATATGAAGCATCTTTTGTTTTACCTTCAATAACAAATCTTTGAAAAGCAAGGTCATATACATAAACTCCAGCTGAATCTAGTCGATCAAATAATTTATTTCTTTGTTTTATATATTTTTTATTTTTTAGTAAGTCACGATTTCTAGTTTCTTCTAGTCTTAGAATATCTGATTCATCTAAATAAAATAGATTATATCTAATTTTATCTTCAGTATATCCCAATTTCATAAATTTATTACTTGTAGTTGCCTTTGCTTCAATAACGTTTATACTTTTTTTACTTGTATTATAAATATCTACATAACACATTAAATTAAAATTATTAAAGTCTTTTAAGAATAATTTTTGAACACCATATTTTGTTCCATATATTGTTTCTCCGCCAAATAAAGCCATTACTTTTTTGGCAGCTAAAACCTCTACTTGGGTGAAATAAGGCATCATTGTTCTCAAATGAGATAAATCAGGTTCTAAAAAATCATCTTCATAAACATCTTCACTAATATTTTGTAATGAATCCAATAAATCATTATATCGATCCATTAAAGCATCATCTAAATTTCGTCGTTTATAGATATTATTTAAAGCTGGATATCTATTACAACGAATAAATTCCATAAACTTACTTTTGGTAATATTCATATTTGACATCTTACCCCTCCTCAAATACTGTTAATAAACCCTAAAAATTCCCTATTATGAACATTTGGTCCGAAAATATCATTAGTTTGATGATTCTCTAAAATATCTAGCACTTCATCTAATGTTTTCCATACTACTTCTAATCCAAAAAATATTTCTTCTTTAGTTAAAGAAATATTCTTAGTATTATTTAGGAATTGACATACAAAGTAATGGTTAGTCCAAACGCTATCTTGAAAATATTCGGTAATAGAAACTTTCTTTTCTAATACTAATACTTCAATTCCTGTTTCTTCTAATACCTCTCTTTTAGCACATTCTTCTAATGTTTCGTTTTCTTCAAGTCCACCACCTGGAAAAGTATAAACGTCTTTTTTTATAACATGAACCATTAAGTATTTATTATCTTTTACAATAATTCCTCGGCATCCAGTATGATGATTTGTCAAATCACAATCTTCTTTTAATAAATCATCTGCGAATATTTCAATGTCCATTTTTAACACCTCTTTAAAAAATGCAGCTTAGACTGCATTTTTTATCATTTTCTCAATTTCATCTTGAACTTCCTTAACACTAAAAGGTTTCAACACGTAGCCGTTTGCTCCCATTTCGAGTGCTTCCATAACTTCATCTTTATTCTCAATCCTAATTAAAACAAGATATAGAGCGTTAGTGATTTTACGATTAAGTTTTAATTTTTTTAATGTTTCTTTACCACTTATTTCTGGCATATTCCAGTCAACAATAATCATTTTTAGATTTTCAATTATGTCTGCTTTTTCTAATCCTACATTTCCATTTTCTGCCTCGTAAAAACCATAACCTAGATCTAATACACAATCTTTAATTACTTGTCTTATTGTTTTAGAATTATCGATACATAAGATATTAACCATTAAATCCTCCTTTTAAATATTATTATCTTTTTCTTTTAAAAGTTTGACTTTTCTTTTATTTACTATATGTGATAAAACATTATTAATAATAAACTTCTGAAGTTCATTACTAATTTCTCTTTTAGCAAGTAACATTCCTTTATGTTTACTAAAATACATAAAGAAATAATCTTCAGTTTCCTTAAAACTATAAAATGAATTCCATTGATTCAACAATTCCCCGTTATTGTTTAAATAAGTTATTCCTTCATCATTAATAAGGAAATTAATTGTCATTAAATCAATATTCTTTTCATATGCTTTTTTTGCTCCTACTTTTGCGTAAAGCATAAAAATAAGTAAAAATAGAAAGATTCCAATACCTAAATAGAAAAAGGTATAATCTCCTCCTGTAACTAATGGAGTAATTATTAAATATCCAATACTTACGGTAAATAAAATAACATTTGATAGTTTAAAAACGCTCATATACATATGATTCATCGCAAAAGCAACATAATCCTCTTTTGTCCATGTTTGTGTAAATTTATATTCCATTGTAATTCTCCTCTCATCTTCATTTATATTTTATCATATATTGTATTATTTCTATATGGATAATTTTGACATTTTTTTCAATTTGTATTTGAAGCTATTTGAAAATCAATAATACCTTCTATTTCAGTTATCTCAATATACCCATTTTCAAGGGCATAAACTAATGAATATTCTTCAAATCCTCTTTTTATAATATAATATTTATCACTTAAAACACAATTAAAGTAATAATCATATTCATCATCTGAATAAAATATATCCTTTTGTTCAATACATCCTTCTTCACTTTTATAATAAATAGTCCATTCTTTAACTCTTACTAATTTCTCATATCCTCTTAATTGCATTTGAAAAACACTTAAAAGGAATAAAACTAATACAATAACGAATGTTACTCCAATTCGTAATCCTCTCATAATATAACTCCTTTATAATTGACTGTTTCAATAATATTATATCATTTATTTTCCCATGATATAAGATTTAATTTATTTATTGTAAAAGAGCTACTTTTGAAAGATTTTTTTGATATCCATGAAAATAGAACATCGATTTTCAATTCAAAATTGCATATGAAAAAATAACAATATCTCTTCTTCTATATGATTATTGATAGTCTAATTACCAATGCATACGCTAAATAACTATTTATAATACACCTCTTAGTCCTTTACTATTATTCCCAACAAATAACAAACATGAGGGGCTTGAAAAGAAGAAATAATAGAACCTCTTATGCTTTTATCATCTATTTTTAAATCATATATATCGCATGTCCTTAAATCAACATTTTTTAAAGACGTTTCATAAAATGTTGATTTTTCTAAATTTACTTCGTTAAAAAATACTTGTTTCATCTTATTTGTATAGAAATTTGATTCTAGTAAATTCATGTTGCTAAATTCAACAAATTCTAATTTACACTCAGCCATGTCGAGAAGGTTACCAATACAATCTTTAAATGCGATATGTTTCAAAAAACTATCAATAAAATGACTTCCTGTAAATCTACAGTTAATAAACTGGCATCTAATAAAGGTGGAATTTATAAAACTATTGTTTGAGAAATCACAATTTTCAAATGTACAATCAAAAAATTCACTACGTTTAAATTCATTTTTATTCATTGTTACTCTTTCCATTTTACAACAATCAAAAACAATTCTAAAATCGTATTTATTATTCATAGATTTGTCATTAATTATTGAATACTCAATAATATCAGTTAGTTCTGGTTTTTGTAAGTTTCCTTCATAATTATCAAGTTGAAAATTATAAATCGGTTTCTGTATTTTTTTCATAATATGTCGAGTAGACTATTCTCGACTTTCACCTCGTTTCTTTACCTCGTGAGGAAAGTCTTATAAGCCCCTCACAGAACCCAACGTGCCTTATTAAGACAATAGGCTCTTCATATATTCTTAGTTTACCAAATATTCACATACAGTTTAGTTTTTAAGATTGGATGCTTACCTACGCTTAAACCTTACCTCACAGCTTCAGTTCTAAGGCTAACTATTAGCGACTTTCGATGTCTTACTAGACTAGATTTACACCAGTTATATATGTACAACTGAACCGGCGCACCACTAAATCATATTATAACAAATTAATACTAAATTGCTGATAAAATATTTATTATTTTTTATTATTAATAATATAATGCTATTTAAAAGCTGATAAAAGCCAAGGAGTTAAAATATCAATTTGCATAAAACTATGTATTAATCAATGAAAAATATCTAACTATTTTTCATTTGTAAATATTACGTTGAAATCTTATTCAATCTTTTTTAGTGTTAAACAAGTGCAAAAAAGCATTACTATAGGGTAGTGTAGATTTTTAAAAAAAGCCAAATTGGCTTTTTTTAGTGTTTGTTGCCATTCTGTAATAAATTTTAATCTTTATAGACATCTTAGAAAGTTTCTTATCTATCGTTTGTTTCTATTTTTATAATTTTTAGACTGATTCTTACTATCATGTTTTGAAAAGTTTTTTGGTTCTGTCTTTTTACGTTTCGAACGTGTACGAGAATATGATTTATTTTGTTTTCCTTGAGTATTTGGTCTTTTCTTTTTTGGAGAATTTTGATTCTTTGTTTCAATTGGAATATCTATTAAATCAATAGCATACACAGAATCTTTCATAACCGGTATTTTCATATTGATGTGTTTTTGAATATCTCTTAGTAAGTCTGCTTGATCTTTGGAACAAAACGAGATGGCAAACCCACCTAGTCCTGCACGTCCTGTTCTTCCAATACGATGAATATATGTTTCCGGAACTTCCGGTAAATCAAAATTTATAACATGAGATAATTCATCTACATCAATTCCTCTTGCCGCGATATCAGTCGCAACTAATACTCGTATTTTTTTCGATTTAAAAGCTGCTAATGCTTTTTGTCTAGCACTTTGTGATTTATTCCCATGAATTGCTGTTGCAGGTATATTCAATTGATCTAAAAGTTTTACAATATGGTTTGCACCATGTTTAGTTCTCGAAAACACCAAAACTGATTTTAAATCTCTCTTCTTTAAAAGATCAACTAGTAAATCAATTTTTTTCTTTTTTCCAACGAAATAAACAGACTGTTTGATTTTATCAATCGTCTCTTCTTCAGGAGTTACCATTACTCTTATAGGATTATGTAGCATTTCATTTGATAGGCTTACAATTGCCTTTGGCATTGTTGCAGAAAAGAACATTGTCTGTCTTTCTTTTTTAACCATCGCTACAATTTTCTTTACGTCTTTTACAAATCCCATATCCAACATTCTATCTGCTTCATCTAACACTAGGTAAGATACATTTGAAAGAGTCATTTTTCTTTGTTGGACTAAATCGAGTAATCTACCCGGAGTTGCTACCAAAATATCTACTCCTTGATTTAGAATCCTTACTTGTTTTGATTGTGGAACTCCCCCATAAATTACTGTTGTTCTTAAATTAAGGTTTTTACCATATTCTAAAAAGTTATCATGAATCTGCAATGCAAGTTCTCGTGTCGGTGCTAAAACTAGAGCTTTGATAATTCTTTTTGACGATTTACGATGATTTTCTAAATATAGATTTTGTAAAATAGGAATCGCAAAAGCTGCGGTTTTTCCTGTCCCTGTTTGCGCACTACCTAGTATATCTTTTCTTTGTAGTAAAACAGGGATAGATTCAGATTGAATCGGAGTTGGCACTAAATACTCTTTAAGCTTCAATGCCTTTAAAATAGGTTCGATAATATTTAATTCTTGAAATGTCATTAATTTGATTTCTCCTTTATATTTGTTAACATACATTCAATCAAAGAAATTTCATTTTGAACATACATGTTTTTAATTTCAATCAATAATAACACAAAACTATATTATTGTATGTGTTTTTACTGTATTTAATAACCTATCCGTAATTATACTAAATATATTCTTTAATAAAAGTTATTATCTTTCTTTTTAAATATTTTTTTATAAAAAAGCATAAATCAATTGAAATAAAGATCTATATTCATTATATTTTATTCAAAAAATAAAACTTAAAAATAATATATATAATTCCCCATGATATTAAATTAGCAACCGTAGTATAAATAACTAAACTTTTTAGCGAAATCTTTATCAAGATTCTTTTATAGAGAATAATCCCCATTATAATCTCAATAAATAGCATAATTACAATTGGTAGAAAAAAATTTCCAATGAGATACATTAATGAAATGAAAATAAGAATATTTGCTCCTCTTCTTAGTCCACAATAAATATGGAAATATAATCTCACATCTTTATCTACTAATCTAAAAAACACCAATCCTTCACTAATAATTGGTATTATCGTGAGAACTAAAGCCCAAACAAATATTTCAGTAAATGGATTCATGTAATCACTTCCTATGAATTTAATTTTATCACAAAAATAGAAAACCAAAACTAACTGTACCGTTTAGTGGACACTTAGAAAAGGAAGGAAACGCCTTAGAAGATTTCTATTATGCTGAAGTCACATATTCAAGTATAGATTTTACCTTATTGATTGAAAGTTTTTCATACTTTTCATTCTTTAGGTAATCATTAGTATTCCCATGATTAAGTTTTAAATCTGTATATATTCTATAATTAGTAATACTCTTTTCCTTCTTAATATTAGTTATCCTATTATGATACAGCTTTTTGAGAAGCAAATTCCTATTAACAACTAAGTTTTTGTATGAGTTATATAATTGTTTCAATTCATCAAATCCATCTAACATATCTACCTTTTTAGAAAGATTTCCATAAGTAAACCCTTTATACTTCTCCTTATATAATCTATACATGTCATATAATTCAGGAAGTTTTTCCTTCTTACTTAGAAGTGTTTTTTCTACGTTGCTATTAAATAATACATAAAATGAATATACATTTAATAATCTTTTATCATTAAGAACGTACTTCTCGTTTTTAAACAAACTTAAAGATCGCTCTGGATTCATATCCTTCACGTAATCAACAAGAAAACTTTTAAATGTTTTTAATTTCATAGAATCACTCCTTAAAAAATCCGTTATATAAATCTACCATTTCTAGGTACCTTCTCTCAGTAATTGCAGAGAGTCTTGCTTCTGTCACAATCCTATCTAAGAGAATTCGATTATATTTCTTGCTTTTCTTAATTTTTTCTAAATCCTCTATATCTTTACCTCTATAAGCATATAGTTTAGAAACTATCAAATCCTCAATAGATGGGGTATAGTACAAAATGCTCTTAGTCTTTAAACTCACTAATTCGATTCTATCTTCATAATTATATGGAAAACAATCTAAAACAGCTTTTACTCTAGTGTTAAAATCAAAACCAGCAAACAACTCTTCAACTTCCTTAGATACTTCTAAAACATCTACATCCAAAGTACCTCTACTAATTATATCTTTAATTAGTAGCGCGCCCCCTCCAACAATAACACATTCAAATGTTAAGCCAGGATATAAGTCGTATGTAATAGTATCTAGTTCTATCATTCTTTTTTCAAGTTCTTTTTTATTCATAATGTTCACCTTTTATCTTTATTTTAATACTATTAATTTAAACTTATTTTAGCATGTGCTATTAAAATTGTCAAGTCATAAAAAAACTCCTATTTAAAGAACTTTTCGTTTTATATACCCTTCCGTAGTAATTCAAACCAAGGTTTTCTCTTTAGAAGTTTTCTTGGTTTTCAATAGCCATCATAATGATTGCTATCTATGTCTTCAAATATCAAGTCTCCCCATTCTATAACACCATCTCCCTATATTCAATTTATCACAGTAATATTGGTGTGTAAATAATAATTTAAAGCTACAACGGTCGAGGGTAAAAAAATAACCAAACCAATAAACGGCTTAGTTATTTGCTTTAAAATGACATTCCGGGAGGGATCATAGCCCCCAGGCCGAAGCCTTAGAAGGTTTCTTGACGTTACTTATTGACTTAGTATTTAGATTAAGCGATAATAAATATATAGGGATAATTAGAAATTTATCCCACAGGGAGATATTTTTTCAAGGAAGGGGAATCTATGAAAAAAATTATATTATTATTTTTTATATTACTATTTTTAAATTTCAACCAAGTATTCGCAATAGTTGAGTACCAAGAAGAAATAATTGAGTTACGTACTGCGAATAGAAAAATCTATGATTTAGGTAATAACACTTACAGGTACGAGTATTATTCAACCCCAATACACTATTTTGACAAGACAGAATATATTGAATACAATCAAGATCTAACCTACGATTCTAAAACAACAAAATATACAACAGAAAAAAGTAATTACTCTGTAGGATTACCAAATAGCAATTCAGATAATACCAATATTACTTTGAACTACTATGACCTTTTCCATATCGAGATTAATTATTTCGGGAAAGCTTCTATTATAGAAGATGACATAAATACGAAAGCCAATGTTTATGCATCTTATGTAAGCAATCAAACTAATCACTTTATGATTCAACTAAATAATGGGAGTTGGGCAGGTAAACAAGGTACTCTTCCTAGTGTTTATTATACTATGGTTTTTCCATCAATTATGGATTGGAATGCATATACTAGTCAACAATTTGATGAATACTTCGAAAATTTCTATGACAGTTCGACCATATATTTTGCAATTTCTGGAGGATCATATGAATGGTAATTATATAAAGAAAACTCTGTTATTACTACTGTCTGTATTATTACTATGTTCTTGTACCAAAGACCCAAGTGCTGAAGAATCATTATTTATTTCTACTCTTGAGTCAGCAGATTTTTCTGTTAATTTGGGAATTGATTTAACTTCAATGTCTTATGAAGAAGAACTTGATGATTTTAATCAGATTTACAATGATAAGAGTATTAAGTTCAATAACATTTATACCTTCAATGACAACGGATCAGATGATTATGGATATATATATGAAATTAGTGATGGTGATGCACAAAATAGTTTCTTCACTGAGCGAAATGAATATAGTTTAAATGAAAACAATATTATATTTGTATATACACTTGATCATTATATTTTAGAAGCGTATCATTCAGTTGATTCCACATTTCCAGGATTATTAAGACAATATGATTTTGAAGGAAACTACCAATATCACCTTCACTACACTAATGAATTAGAGTATCACCCTTTTACTACAAGTTTAATGACTAGAATGGATGAGATTATGTTTGAATATGATAGAGATATTCTCATTGAAGGGGAATATACATATACCAGTTTAAACATTCCATTACAAAGTGCAATTAAACTATATAATTCTGAACTCTATTTCTCAGTCCTTATAATAGAAACATATAATCAAGACGATGCAGTACAAATATTCAATAATCAATGTGATTTTTATCTTCCTCAATCTTCAAACACAAAGTACTATGCACAATATCAAAATCTTATTTTCCGGTTAACATATGATGGTGTAGATAATTTCGACGATATTCTTGCATATATATTTGAAGACTTAGATTATGACATATATTCAGGCGCCACATGTTTAAACAATTGAACATACTAAATATTTAGAAAAGTCCACTAAGGTGGACTTTTTTGATTTCATGTTGTTCTAGGAGGGATTCGAACCCCAGCCCGAGGCCTTAGAAGGTTTCTTTTTAGAAATTTATAGATTGGAAATCAAAAATAGAATGTTTTAATTTACTATTTCATATACTTTTTTAGTTACATTATGAATAAATTCCAAAGACCCAATGAGTATAAAACGAAAGTTGTTTTGTTCTTTTAGAAATTTCATTGTCATAGTATCAGTTGCATTGTTGCATTCATTCATGATTGCTTGCTTAACATCTTCAATTACATCGTCTTCATTTATAAGATCAATCATTGTGCAAACTCTAGTATTTTGCTTTTCTGGATTTGGCATATTAATAAAATCAACAACTTGTTGTGTAGCTTCTTTTCTTATTTTTTTCATTGCTTCTTTATATCCATAAAAATTCTCTAGTTGAGCATCAGTAAATCTCCATACTCCACCAACTTTTGTACCATCTAATTTTCCTTCTTTTAGATATCTTCTTATTGTTCGTTCACTTAAATTTGTAATTGTCATTATATCCTTAATGTTATACATTTATATCACCTCAACAATATTATAATATCAAAAGAGGTAATAATCAACATGTCGTTGGCATGATTTGGCAGGTTTGAAGAAAAGACGATAACTAACGACATAATACTACAACGGTCGGAGTAAAAAAAATAACCAAACCAGTAAATGGCTTAGTATTTGCTTTAAAATGCCATTCCGAAAGAATCTAAAGACCTCAGTTCGACGCTTTAGAAGGTTTCTTGAAATTATTTAAGTTTTACAAAAGCCTTCCTTTGTTTACTTATATATCATAATTGTATTATAACAAACTGATAATAACTCATACGACTTTCATTCACCTCTTAAATTCTTTGTAATATTCTTAAAAAATACTGCACTCCACAAATCCAGGGTATCTATATCATTAATAAATGGTAAAACATCTTTCTTCGCTTCATTAAAATCAATTATATCGAAGCGGTCATTTAAAATATTAATAAGTACTTTCAATGTTAACCGTTCTTCTTCTATTATAGTATTTGTTTGTCTTAACCTTGCTTCCAAATGTTTTAAATTAATCTTTGTATTTGATGATAAATAAAATATATAATCGTAGAGATCTCGACCCTTTACTCTTGTTTTCCAACTTCTTGCAATAACAGCATGAACTTTACCTGCGAATAAAGATGGTTTATCATATACTTTTACTTGATAAGGAAATGGTAGTAAACGAAACTTTAATTCAGTTATTGCAAACTCAGGCGGATTAATATCAATCTCAAATTTAATTTTAATTTTTTCATTATGAGAGATTAAATTATTTTGATTAGAATCAAGGTAAAAAATTAAAAACTGCTCTTTAGTATTTCCTTTTAAAAAGGCTGATCTGATATTTGAATCAATTTTCTTTTCTTTGGTTGTTATTTCAAATTTAAGACCTAATGATTCTACAACTTGTTTTAAAGCTGGGATATACTTATCTAAAGTAAAATCTTTATCCGTAGTTAACAAAGTAAAGTCTAAATCTTCAGAAAATCGATTTAGTCCGTAAAAAATTCTTAAGGCAGTCCCACCATAAAAAGCTGCATTCTTAAAAAAATCAGTTTTTGAAAGACCTGCTAATGTAAGTTCTTGCATTATTTCTTTAATAACATTTTTCTTATCATCTACTGTATTTATAGAATAGTTTTCAATCATTTGCTCTAGGATGGTCATGATTCATTGTCTCCTTTATTATTATTCTTTTTAGTAATCTCATATTTGTAGATCTATATTTATCACATAAAAATAGTAGATCCCCAAAATTAAGTTCTAAAAATGTTTCCTCACTAATTCTTAAATTTTCAAAAATTAATACTTTTAGATCTTTCATACTAGTTTGAGGTTGTGCTATATAAAGTCTGTCACACAGTGCCTTTTCAGGACTAGCAATAATATAAGAATATCCGTTATTTATATAGGCTTTAACTCCATAAGGATAAGCATTCTGAGGAATATCACGATATGTAAATACACCAAAACTGTTTTTATATTTTTTTGACCTTTGCTTTTTAAAAGTTGCATTTGTAAAAACAGTTACTTTTTCAGGAATTAAACCATGATAATAAAGAGCATATTCAAAAGACAAATATGATGGGCCATAAATGTATGCAGACAAAAAGAGCCCAGGTGTATTTATATCGGTCTCATATAAACCTTTAACAATTGGAAAAAGATTTCCATTTTTTATCTCTCTATTTGTTTTTCCAATTGGATCTGCATAGTTTTCATATGTAACTAGTAAATCATGAATTGTTTTAATCATTTCTATTTCCTCCAGATAATTGCATTATATACCATTATCTGGAGGAAATCAACATATTTATTAATTAAAACATCGAAATAACGAAACATTACCAACTATTTTTCATTTATAAAAACTAAATAAAATCATAGTTAAATACTTTTTATCGTAGAGTAATTAGTTTAAGGGCGCCGTACAGGTGACCGACGCCCTTTTCAAAAAAATATTGAAAAAACAGATAAATAAAAAAGCCCAAAAGGGCTTAGTTAAATTGTTTAATGGCATTCCGGGAGGGATTCGAACCCCCGGCCGACGCCTTAGAAGGGCGTTTAGCCTAGGGCTATTAGAAAGTTACCGAATGCGTAATTTTTCTGATTTAAGTTGACATTATTCGAAATTAGTTTTAAAATAGAAACATTATTAAATGTAAGGGATGGTAATCCATCTCAAAAAAGAAAAACTTAAGGAGATGTTATTTTTATGAAAAAATTATTATTATTCGCATTATTTTTTGCTGCAGCATTTGTTAATATCAACAATGTAAGTGCAGACTCTACAGGTACTGGTATGGGATTCGATGTTGATTCTACAATGTATGGAGTTAAGGATGATTACGACACACACTCATCTTATTCATACTATGTTAAAAGTGGTACATCATACATCATTGGTTGGTCTAGACTCGAAACAGCTGTATACAAAGACTTAACTGATAGTGATTGGGCACTTGTTATTGCAAAAGCACAGGCTGAACCAATGAATATCAAAATCCCTGGTTTATTTGGCATCAAATATACATATGATTCTATTACATATGAGGCTAATTTAAGATCTGATATTGATGGATCATATATGTACACTTATTATGGAGACTTATACACGAATTCCGGTTTTGTTATGGCAGAACCAGAACCAATGATTGAACCACAATCTAATGAATACACTGTTTCTGTTGAAGTTAGTGGTACACCAAAAGTTTCAGCAACTACTTCTTTTACTGTTGACGAATTAGAGTTTGATTTTGATCATTCTGGGGCTAACCAAATATATGATGTTACATTCGAATATATTTGTGTAACTGGTTCTTGTGATTATGCAAATGAATTAACCTATAATAGAGGTTTATTCTTAGTAGATATGACGGCAGGATATAATGGGAATGTTGGAGATTTCTTTAACACAATGACTCTGGAAACTTCTTTTGGAGACAAAGTCGGAAGATTTTCAACTCCTATTGTAGTTTACAAAACTATATTGAATACTTTATATTACTAAATGAATAGTAAACAAGAAAGGCAAACTTCAGATAGAAACCAAATTCCAACTGCTGTATTTCTTACAATTGCATTTGTACTATTATTATCTCTAAACCCATTTTCCAAAAAGATACCTGAAGGATTACCATTAAATTATTATGATCGAATAGAAATTCTTGAAGATTACGATACTAATATCTATATTTATAGTGATGTTATAGATTTAAATGAGCATTATGGATTTTTTGAACTTAATTCAATAAATCCAACATCGGGTTATCAATCTGATACAACATTCATAATTATTGATATGAATAAATTTATTGAAAATTATGATGATGCTTCAAATATTGAAGCACTGTTCAACAGTACATGTAGCTACATTGTAATTGCTAATTATCACTCATCGAATACTAACTATGTTATTGATTTCTATGAGCTTACTGATAAAGACTCTGATTTAGTTTTCTATAAAAACAATGAATTATGTGAATCAGATTTTAACAAACATTCTTTTTCTGATTCATTTCCTAGTATTGTTTATTTGAATTATGCAATATTTGATACAATATCTAGGATATATGGGGAACAGGAATAAATGTATTTGGATAGATGTTCAGCAACAATGTCATTAAACTGGCTTTGTTGCTGATTTTTATATTACTAAATGATGCTAAAGCATTGAATAATACCCATTGCTGAAAGTTGTATACTGTACAATAATAATTTTTGCAATTACTTTATCCTTATCTTCCTCTTACTCACTAACCACTTATACCTTCAGTTTCTTACTTGTGTACTCACCGTCTTTGTGCTTTCCTTGATACTTTATATGATCTTTCTATTTCACGTTTACTTATATTTTCATTAAGAATCATCTTAACTATCTTTAACTTAAAGTCTACACTGTACTGATTCACCATATTATCAACCCCTTTGTATTATTATACTACAATATTTTCTTTGGGGTGGGACTAAGGTCCCACTTTTTCATAGCAGTGCATCCTTATTGGATTTGAAATAAATGTTTAATCATTTTTTTCTATTATTTCTTTCAATGAACGAAAGAAGACTTTGAATTACTCAATTGCAGATTGAGTTCACGCTTATTATCTTGTATACACACTTTTTATCATGTATCAGCAAGTAAATTCAGGGATTTTTATTTGGCATTTTCAAAAAAATAATAATTTAGTTTCCCCTGAAACATTCCTAAATGTAATATGGTACTTCTACAGTTTAATATGAAATGTGTGAACAAGTGCTAAAAATCATTCAAAACCCTATTACAATGGATCCTTTTTGTTAGAAAAAGCATAAATCAAATAAAAAAAGCCAATCTTTAAGGGCTAGCTTGTGCTTTAAAATGGCATTTTTAGAGGAATTTGAACCCCTTGCCGACACCTTAGAAGGTTTCTATCTGTTTTTTCGATTTATTCTACATAATCAATTTCAAAAATATCTAACAATCTCATGTATTTATCTTGTCCTGTTTTACAAGTATCAATTAAGAATCCTTGTTCATTCTTCCATTCCCTTAATCCTCTATAATAAAATAGTTTTATATTTTCATTAATTGTGAAAGGCACAATACCATGTCGCAAACATTCCTTAAAGGCAATAAGACGACCTACTCTCCCATTTCCATCCTGGAAAGGATGAATAGTCTCAAATGTATAATGAAACTCTAATATATCCTCAAAAGTATATTCAGGCTTATTCTCGTAAGTTCCAATTAGTTTTGCCATATCTTTTGCGACTTGTTCTGGCTTAGATGTCTCAACACCACCAACAGTATTTGGTCTCTGTTTATATTCTCCAACATTAACCCATTCGAGTTTTGAGTCACTTGTCCCAGTTTTTAAGATCTTATGTAAGTCTTTAACTATCGTTTCTGTAACTGGTTCAAATACCAAGTTGATAACATAATCTATACATCTAAAATGATTTTGAGTCTCAATTACATCATCTACTTTTATAGTTTTGTCGTTTTCAACTCCAATCGTATTCGTTTCAAAGATATATCTAGTTTGGTCAATTGTTAGTTTACTACCCTCTATATGATTGGAGTTATATGTCATAAGAATTTGTGTTTCGTGATATATTCCACCTTTGATTTTATGATTCATTTCTTCTTTTAATTGTTTTGCCAGAGGTGAATCTGTTTTTTCAATTTCTATAGTAAGAATTTTATTAACTGGAACACCTAAATATTTGCAAAGAGATTCAATCGTTTGTAGTGAAACATACTCCCCTTTATTGAATTTAGCTCTTGTAGCAGATGAAATATTTAAATCTTTACACAATTGAGATAATAATAAATTTCTTTCTTTAAGAATTTTCTTTAATCCATTATAGTTCATTGACATACAAATTCCTCCTAAAAAAAATTTTATAACTTATTATATCGTTTATATTTAGTTTTGTAAATGTATTGTAGAAATAAGTTCATTTATCTAAATATTGTATTCCGCTGTAATATCGAAAATCTCAAAAATCGAGTAGGAGATAATCAATTAATTTGATTATCGTCCTCTCACACCACCGTACATACCGTTCGGTATACGGCGGTTCGTTAAATTCTAAATTTTAACAGTACTGTAATATTTCTGAAAAGACCTATATCCTTGATTATACCAATACTGGTTATTCAAGGATTTTGTCAATATAAAGCTTAGTGATATACGCCAATATGATTTTCTTGTATTAGCCCATTGCCATGCTTTTTGTTCGTTAACTCCTAACCTTTTTAGATTATCGTGTTTTGTTTTAATCTTTTTCCATTCTTTCCATCTTACTGCTCGTAATCTTCTTCGTGTCCAACCATCAATTTCTTTCATTAAGGTTTTCATCTCCGCTAGTTTAAAATATTGTATCCATCCTGTCATTAATTGTCTTAATTTAAATAAACGATATTCTATTTTAACGGACCAGTTACGATTTGTAATTTTCCTAATTTTATTCTTTAATTTTTGAATGGATTTAGGATGTACTCTAAACTTTATTTTACCTGCTTTGTTGTCTTTATAAAAGCCATAACCCAGGTATTTACTTCAGAACACTTGACCTACATTACTTTTGTTTTGGTTAACTTTTAATTTTAGTTTACCTTCAATATAATCGGTTATACTCGCCATTACTCGCTCTCCTGCTCGTGGACTTTTAACATAAATTTGGATATCATCCGCATATCTTACAAATGATAGCCCTCTACGCTCTAGTTCCATATCTACATCATGTAACATAATATTTGCTAGTAAGGGGGATAACGGACCACCTTGTGGTGTTCCTTCTTCTGTTGTTGTGATAATTCCATTAATTAGTATTCCACTATTTAAATATGCACGTATTAATTTTAATACTCGCTTATCTTTTATAACTAATGCTACTTTATACATTAGTTTATCGTGATTTACTTTATCAAAGAATTTTTCTAGGTCGATGTCTACTACCCATATTTTGCCTTCGTTCATATATCCAACTGCTTTTTTCAAGGCATCATGACAACTTCTTTTTGGCCTAAAGCCATAACTGTTATCCGAAAATATTGTTTCAAAGTAAGGTGTTAACACTTGATTGATGGCTTGTTGGATTACTCTATCTATTACTGTTGGTATTCCTAGAGTTCTAATTCCGCCATTTTCTTTAGGTATTTCCACTCTTCTTACTGGATTAGGTTTATACTTGTTGCCAAGTATATCCTTAATCAATTCTTTTCCGTTTTCTTTTAAATAAGGTCCAAGGTCATTGATTGTCATTAAGTCAACACCATGACTTCCTTTATTCCTTAACACATGAATATATGCGATATTCATATTGTTTCGGTCTAGAATTTGTTCTAATACTGTCTCCATTTTAGTTCCTCCTCGTTAATTCTTGCTGATACAATACTACACCCTTTTTCTTTGTTTCACCAAGTTTCCAACTTGTCACACAATTTAAGGTTTCATTTTCTGTGATTATTATATTGTATTCTAAATCAATTAATTAAGTCACCGACTTAACGTTCAGCCCTTCGTTATATCGCATTATAACTACTATGGCCTCTGCTGACTTCTCATATTTCACTCTTATGTCACCACAAGGATTTAAAATAAAATATGAGACCTCACGGGGTAAGTCTAACCACTTTCATTCCATCTATCGGCTACATTTACTTCTCCATTTTTCGGGTTGTTTAGGATTTTGTTTTGTTTAGCAAACTTGTCCAATGGCAAAGCCTCAAATGTAATTCGTGTACCTCCGACCAGAATTTTGTCTCCGACTTCCTTCAGATTCGCAGTCACCCACGACACCCTTGTCTTTGACTAGTAGTTCGCACAACCAACGCCTACAATGAACTTTCATCACCTAGTTGTTAGACATGCCCGTCACACTAAAAAAAGCTAACCTTTAAGGGCTAGCTTGTGCTTTAAAATGGCATTCCGGGAGGGATTCGAACCCCCGACCGACGCCTTAGAAGGGCGATTTGACAATAAAAACAATGACTATAGGAGGCACATAAATGGCTAAACTAATTAGTAAACTATTAAAAGCTAAAGAAGAATATTTAACTGCAGTTGCAGAAATCGAGGACAAAGCAAATCATTCATTTAATCAAGAAGCAAAGAAGATAATTGAGCAAGTTATGATACATGAAGAAATTGCATTGGATCACATATCATCATAAGAAAAAAGAAACCTAGAAGGCTTCTTAATTGAACAATTATAAGTTTGTAAGTTTAAAATTTACCTTTTTGCCAAGACCGTTTGCAATTCTAAATATCATTTTCATTGAAGGTGAGTGTTTACCACTCTCAAATCTAGAAATATTAGATTTAGAAATCCCAGTTCTTAAAGACAATTCTTGTTGAGATACATTATTTTCAATTCTGAATCTAATAAGTTCTCTGATAATTTCATATTGTGGTTCTAACTCGTTATAAGCTTTTGCAAACTCAGGATTTTTCATTGCTTTATTTTTGTATTCTGCAAAACTACTATTTCTCATCTTTACACCTCTTTTCGTACATTTTCTTATATTTATATGCCAAATTAATATGTGTTTTTGGAGTTTTATCTGATTTCTTAACAAAACCATTTAATAAGATTATTTTCTTTCCTTTAACATAGAAGAAAAAAACTCTTGAAATATTTGAGGATTGTTTAGCCCTTAGTTCAAACATGCTACCTCTATCATCGTTAATTGGTTTAGTATGTGGTTCTCTTAATTTACTACCAAATTCTACTAATAATCCAATTTCTTTAACCATTTTCGCTCGTAGTTTGACATCACTAATTGAGTCTAAAAATTCCTCTACAGGTACTTCACCTTTATTATTCTTGAAAAATTCAACATCCCACATATAAGTCCCCTTTATGTTATCAAATTTGATAACCTTTGTCAATAGTAATAGAAATATTCTTTTTAATACCTAAATAGACAATTCATTAACTACTGAATCTCTTTTATAATATACTTTATTAATATTTTAACATAAAAAAAGAAACCAGTAAATGACTTCTATATCGAACGACGGTGTAGGAGACCTATAATGCACAAAACATAAAAAAACGAGTTTTTTTATGACTCGTTTAAAAGATTATAAATATTTTCAAATTCATTTGGAAACACATTAGAATATTGAATGCTAATTTCCTCTTCACCGTTATCGTAGAAGATTATTACTGAACTATATTTATTTGAATCAGGGTATCCTCTATACAAAAGTAATCTAACTGATTGATTCAAATACTCAAGATTTATAACAACCTCTGGATGACCCCCACCCGGAATTAGTGATAGTGGATAACCAATCATATATTTTTCATTTGAAAATTGATTAGTAATCTCAATAATATTAACCATAAAATCAACATCTACATTGTCTAAAAATTGATACTCATAGTCTGATTCACCATTATCATAGAGTAAATTATTTACGCTTGTAATTGTAAATTCTGAAAAATCAATGTTAATAAAAGTCTCCAATGTCTCGACTTTTATAAGGTTAATAGTTTCCTGATAATCGTCATTTTCACTTTCATAAGTGTTGTTACATCCTGTCAATATAAACGGCATTAAAATAAACAGTACATACAGAATCTTTTTCATATTACCACCTTCCCACATGTATTTTACCATAGAAAAAGAAGCCAGTAAATGACTTCTGAGTTATTGTAGTTCATCATTTTATCTTTTTATTGATTTATAAGTAATATTTATATAATTATACCCTATAAGTATAAACAGTACTACAGCACTTATGTACTCAAGTGTTCTATAAT
>Ga0190303_1000176_pt1 | contig 27203 bp, 19 predicted proteins | sample 48700701_MG_FD_161672 | JGI IMG/M metagenome (GOLD analysis project Ga0190303, IMG submission 161672) | Hydrothermal vent sediment bacterial communities from Southern Trench, Guaymas Basin, Mexico - 4870-07-0-1_MG | ecosystem: Environmental > Aquatic > Marine > Hydrothermal vents > Sediment ... | reverse complement strand
TTGCTGCTCGTATTAGAAAAGCAATTCTTGAAGATCGTCATAATGAGATTGCCTACCATGTTGGAAGGCCAGGAAATGAAAAATTCATGAATTGGATTTTACAAGGCTGGGGAATTGATGGTCATAACTCTCATACAAATATTTGTTCTTCAGGAGCTCGTTTTGGGTATAATTTATGGTATGGTTATGACAGACCGTCACCAGATCACGCAGAAGCTAAATTTATTTTATTGATTTCAGCCCATTTAGAATCAGGTCACTATTTTAATCCACATGCGCAACGCATTATTGAAGGTAAAATGAAAGGAGCTAAATTGGCTACAATGGACCCTCGTTTATCTAATACGGCAAGTATGTCAGATTATTGGTTACCATCTTATCCAGGAACTGAAGCAGCGGTATTATTAGCAATGGCTTTAATTATTTTAGAAGAAGGATTGTACAACAGAGAATATTTAGAAAATTGGACAAACTGGAAAGAATATTTACAAGCGCGTCACAGTGATAAAGAAATCACTTTTGAAAATTATATAGCTGCAATGATTGCCGAGTACAAAGAGTTTACTCCAGAATATGCAGAAAAAGAATCAGGTGTTAAAGCTGAAATGATTATTGAGATTGCTCACAAAATTGGTGAAGCAGGTGAGCGTTTTGCTTCTCATAATTGGCGTGCTGCAGGAGCTTCAAACCTTGGTGGTTGGGCTGTTGCACGTTGTTTACATTTTTTAACAGTTTTAACAGGAGCAGTAGGTGCAAAAGGAGGAACTTCTCCAAATTCTTGGAATAAATTTAAACCTACACAACCAAATCCGCCAGCACCTCAGAAAAAATGGAACGAATTACATTTTCCAAAAGAATATCCGTTAGCTTTCTTCGAAATGAGTCAGTTATTACCGCATTTCTTAAAGGAAGGGCGTGGTAAAATGGATGTATATTTTTCACGTGTATTTAATCCGGTTTGGACTTATCCTGATGGATTTACTTGGATGGAAATGTTTTCAGATGAAACTAAATTTGGATTACACGCAGCATTAACTCCAACGTGGAACGAAACAGCATTTTATGCCGATTTTGTGCTGCCAATGGGATTAGCATCTGAACGCCACGATTTAAATAGTTATGCTACTCATGGTGGAACTTGGGTTGCTTTTCGTCAGCCAGTTTTAAGAGAAGCTGCACGTAGAAATGGAAAACCAGTGAAATTAACATATGAAGCTAACCCTGGAGAAGTTTGGGAAGAAGATGAATTCTTTATTGAATTATCTTGGAGAATTGACCCAGATGGAAGTATGGGAATCAGAAAAACATTTGAATCGCCTTATAGACCAGGAGAAAAAATTACGATTGATGAATATTACCAATATATTTTTGAAAGAATTAAAGGGTTAAACGAAACTGCAAAAGCTGATGGATTTACAGGGCAATTTGCAGCACTAGAATACATGAAAAAGTATGGTGCTTACGAAATTGAAAAAGGAGAGTCTTATAAAATGAATGAGAACCTATTAAGTGAAGAACAACTTAAAGGAACTAAAGTAGATCCTAAAAATGATGTAATTTCAAAAAAAGGGAAACCTATTGGAGTGATGATAAATGGAAAACCTTGTGTAGGGTTTCCAACACCATCGCGTAAAAATGAGTTCTACTCACAAACCATGGTAGATTGGAAATGGCCTGAATATGCTACCCCAACCTATATAAAGAGTCATATTCATAATGATGTATTGGATAAATCAAAAGGTGAATATGTACTTGTTCCAACATTTAGGTTACCAACCTTAATTCATTCTCGATCTGGAAATGCAAAATGGTTGGTTGAAATTTCTAATAGAAATCCTATTTGGATGCATCCAGATGATGCTAAAAGATGGGGGTTCCAAACAGGAGATTTGGTAAAATTAAATACAGATATTGGTTATTTTATAGATAAAGTTTGGGTAACACAAAGTATGAAGCCAGGTGTTGTTGCTTGTTCACATCATATTGGACGTTGGAGAAGACCACAAGATAAAACAGGAAATCGTTGGGCAACCAATACGGTGAATATTGAAAGCGATGGTAAAGGAGGCTGGAGAATGAACACCATTTCAGGAATAAAACCTTTTGAATCTAGTGATAAAGATTCAAAACGTATCTTTTGGAAAGATGGTGGTGTGCATCAAAATATAACACACGCAGTACACCCTGATCCAATTAGTGGGATGCATACGTGGCATCAACGTGTACGAATTGAAAAACCAGGTAAAGATGAAAAGTATGGAGATATATTTGTAGATACTAATAAATCTCATGAGATTTATAAAGAATGGTTAGCCATGACTCGCCCTGCTCCTGGACCGAATGGAGAGAGAAGACCACTTTGGTTTAACAGAGCTTTTAAGCCAGACGAGTCGGTGTATTATATTGACAAGAAAGAAGAGTAACTAAAATCCCGCAATTGCGGGATTTTTTCTACATAATAAACTCATTAACCTAATGTTTTAAAGAGTTAATGTAACATTAGTGTAAATATGATAAATGTTAGCTTTTGAATCTATTCAATATACTTAACTTTGTACTTCATTACAATAAATCATAAATATTATGAGCAATTCAAAAAAAAAGAGTGAAGCTTTAAGGTATCATCAATTCCCTACTCCTGGAAAAATCAAAGTAGTTCCAACAAAAAAATACTCAACTCAACGTGATTTATCTTTGGCATACTCACCAGGTGTTGCCGAACCTTGTTTAGAAATTGAAAAAAATCCTGATGACGCTTATAAATACACTTCTAAAGGAAATTTAGTGGCTGTAATTTCTAATGGAACAGCAGTTTTAGGTCTAGGTGATATTGGTGCTTTAGCAGGAAAACCTGTGATGGAAGGAAAAGGATTGCTATTTAAAATATTTGCTGATATTGATGTTTTTGATATTGAGGTAGATACTAAAGATGTTGAAAAGTTTATAGAAACCGTAAAAAATATTGCACCTACTTTTGGGGGGATTAATTTAGAAGATATTAAAGCTCCTGAAGCTTTTGAAATTGAAAGAAGATTAAAGGAAGAGTTAGACATTCCCGTAATGCATGACGATCAGCATGGGACTGCAATTATTTCAGCGGCTGCATTAAAAAATGCAATTGAAATCACAAAAAAAAATATTTCAGAAGTTAAAATAGTAGTAAATGGAGCAGGTGCCGCAGCCATTTCTTGTACAAGATTATATTTAGCCTTAGGTGCTAAAAGAGAAAATGTGGTCATGTGTGATAGTAAAGGTGTAATAAGAAAAGATATTGAAAATTTAACCTCACAAAAATCTGAATTTGCTACAGATAGAGATATGTATACTTTAGAGGAAGCAATGGTAGATGCAGATATTTTTATAGGGCTTTCGGTAGGGAATGTTGTTACTCCAAAAATGCTAAAAACTATGGCAAAGGAACCAATAGTTTTCGCAATGGCCAATCCAACACCTGAAATAGATTACAATTTAGCGGTAAAAACAAGAAAAGATATTATTATGGCAACTGGTCGATCAGACCATCCAAACCAAGTGAATAATGTTCTTGGATTTCCATTTATTTTTAGAGGAGCATTAGATGTTAGAGCAACAGGTATAAATGAAGAAATGAAGATGGCAGCAGTACATGCATTGGCAAATTTAGCTAAAGAAACAGTTCCTGAACAAGTGAATATAACTTACGGAGAAACAAGTATTCAGTTTGGAAAGGATTACATAATTCCTAAACCATTTGATCATAGGCTAATTACAGAAGTACCACCAGCAGTTGCCAAAGCAGCTATGGAGTCGGGCATTGCAAAACAACCAATTACCGATTGGGGTGCTTATAAAGAAAATTTAGCTGAAAGATTAGGAGCCGGAAGTAAGCTTATGAGAATGTTGATGACTAGAGCAAAATCAGACCCAAAAACTATTGTTTTTGCTGAAGCGGATCATTTAGATGTGCTAAAAGCTGCTCAAATAATCCATGAAGAAGGCGTTGGAAAACCTATTTTATTAGGAGATAAGACTATTATTAAGGAACTTATGGAAGAAATTAATTTTGAAGCAGATCTTCCTATTATTGATCCTAAATCTGAAGAAGAAGAAGAAAGGCGAAACAAATTTGCAAACATATACTGGAAAAAAAGACAACGTAATGGAATAACACTATTAGCTGCACAAAAACTAATGCGAGAACGTAATTATTTTGCAGCCATGATGGTGAATGAATGCAATGCAGACTCTTTAGTAACGGGTTACTCAAGAAGTTATCCGTCAGTTGTAAAACCAATGATTGAATTAATTGGAAAGCAAACAGGAGTGAAAAAAATAGCAGCTACCAACATTATGCTTACCAAAAGAGGACCTATGTTTTTTTCTGATACAGCAATAAATATCAATCCAACAGCAAAAGAATTAGCAAACATTACATATATGACTTCGGTTGCAATTAAAATGTTTGGTTTTGAACCGAATATTGCAATGTTATCTTTTTCAAATTTCGGATCGTCAAAATCGCCAATGGTAGAGAAAGTTGCACAAGCAGTAAAGTTACTACATGCAAAATTTCCAAAATTAGCGGTAGATGGTGAGATTCAGGCTGATTTTGCATTAAATCCTAAGTTATTAAAAGAAAAATTTCCATTTTCTAAATTGAATGGTAAAAAAGTAAACGGTTTAATTTTTCCAGGCTTAGAATCAGCAAATATTGGCTATAAATTAATGAAAGAATTTAATGAAGTTGAATCAATAGGGCCAATAATTATGGGGCTAAAAAAACCAGTTCATATAATTCAACTTGGAGCAAGTGTAGATGAAATTGTGAACATAGCATGTGTGGCAATTGTTCATGCACAGGAAAAAGCAAAAATTAAATAATATTTTATACATTTGGAGTTATTAGAAAAAGTAACATATGATAACTCACATTAGAGGTAAATTAGTAGAAAAAAAACCTACGTATGCTATAATAGAGACTAATGGTGTTGGTTATTTACTGCACATCTCTTTGAATACTTTTTCACTTTTGCCAAATGACGAAGCGGTTGTGTTGTACACACATTTATCTGTAAAAGAAGATTCACATACACTTTATGGTTTCATAAATAAAATAGAAAGAGAAATATTTAGGTTACTTATTTCAGTTTCTGGGGTTGGACCAAGTATTGCCCGTACCATGTTATCATCTATGACGACTAATGAAATTCAACAAGCTATTGCTTCAGGAAATGTTGGGGTAATTCAATCTGTAAAGGGGATTGGTGCTAAAACAGCACAAAGAGTCCTTATTGATTTAAAAGATAAAATACTAAAAAGCTTTGCAATCGATGAAGATTCCTTTGTTGAAAGCAATACGAATAAAAATGAAGCGTTATCTGCTTTAGAAGTACTAGGATTTAACAGAAAACAATCAGAAAAAGTATTAAATAAAATTTTATTAGAAGATAAAACGGCAAGTGTAGAAATTTTAATAAAAAAAGCGCTTAAAAACTTATAAGATTTGGAGAAGAAACATTTTATATTTATTATATATATAATACTTTTTTTAGTGTTATTTATGCAATCAGCATTAGCACAAACTACACAAGTTATAAAAACTGGTGACACTACTAAAGTTGCCAAAGCTAATGATACTTTAAATTTAAAATATCCTTTCAAAAGTGAACAATCTGGAAGTTTGTATTTGACAGACCCTTCGAAGTCTGAAATTATTTACGATGCTGAACTAGGGAAATATATGATTCTTGAAAAAATGGGCGACTATTTTGTAAAGCGTCCAATTTACATGACCCAAGAAGAGTATAAAAAGTATAGACTGAAAAAGGATATGCTTGAATATTATAAAGAAAAAATAAGTGCTACAAATAGTAAAAAAAGTGGAAGTTTAGCGGCTCAAAAAGATTTACTACCAACGTACTATGTGAATTCAGGTTTTTTTGAATCTATTTTTGGTGGAAACACTATTGAAGTAAACGCACAAGGATCAGTATTGGTAAAATTGGGAATGTTATATCAAAAAGTTGATAATCCACAACTATCTGAGCGTAATCGAAGTAGTTTTACATTCGATTTTAACCAAGAAATTAGTGCAAGTATTTTAGCTAAAGTTGGAACACGATTAAAAGTTGGTGCACAATACGATACGCAATCAACATTTAATTTCCAAAATCAAATTAAATTAGAATACACACCTACGGAAGACGATATACTTCAAAAAGTAGAGGTTGGTAATGTGAGTATGCCTTTAAAAAACTCATTAATTGTTGGTGCTCAAAGTTTGTTTGGTGTGAAAACCCAATTGAAATTTGGAAAAACTACTGTTACAGGTGTATTTGCAGAGCAAAAATCACAAACAAGATCTGTAGCTGCTCAAGGAGGGGCTACCATACAAGATTTTGAATTACAAGCAACTGATTATGATGAAAACCGACATTTCTTTTTAGCGCAATATTTTAGAGATAACTATAACAATGCGTTAAAAGAATATCCTTTAATAAATAGCCCAGTTAATATTACAAAAGTAGAAGTTTGGGTAACTAATAGAAGTGCTTCAACAGTAGATATTAGAAATATTGTGGGGGTTGCAGATTTAGGAGAAGGAGATCCAACAAACATTGGACCTGCAAATGTAACACCAGTTCCAGGAGCAATATTACCAATAAATGAAGCAAACGATATTTCTTCAATATTAACAACCTCAAATGCTGTTCGAAAAATTGCAACGGTTAGTGATGGGTTAGCGCCTTTTGCAATGCAACAAGGAAGAGATTATTCGGTATTAGAAAATGCTATAAAATTAAGACCAGATGAATTTACAATTCATCCACAATTGGGTGTAATTTCTTTAAATAGAAGATTGGCAGATTCAGATGTATTAGCAGTATCTTATGAATATACGGTAAGTGGAGATTCTGAAGTATATAAAGTTGGTGAATTTACAAGTGATGGTATTATTGCGCCAGACAATATAGTTGTGAAATTGTTACGTAGTGAAATAATTAGTACGCAAATTCCAATGTGGGATTTAATGATGAAGAATGTGTATTCACTGCAAACATATAGAATGCAACCAGATGGTTTTAGGCTAGAATTATTGTATGCTGATGATGCTACAGGTGTACCAATAAATGTGTTGCAAAATGCACAAACTACAGGAGTTTCAGATAAAACATTATTAAATTTATTAGATATTGATAGGTTAGACCAAAGTCAGTTTTTAACTCCAGAGGGAGATGGTTATTTTGATTATGTTGAAGGTGCTACTGTAAATTCAGAAAAAGGATACATTATTTTTCCTACAGTTGAACCATTTGGAGAAGATTTAGCAGCGAAACTTACTGATATTGCAGATGAAATCTATGTTTTTAATGAGTTATATGATAGAACTCAATCTGAAGCTAAAAATAATTTTCAGCAAAAAGATAAATACTTAATAAAAGGATATCATAAATCTGAAAGTGCTAACGGAATTCCGTTAGGAGCATTTAATGTGCCTCAAGGCTCAGTTAGAGTTACAACTGGAGGTAGAGAGTTAGTTGAAGGTGTAGATTATGTAGTTGATTATCAAATGGGTAGGGTTCAAATTGTAAACCCAAGTTTAGAAGCCTCTAATGCACCAATTCAGGTTTCAGTAGAAAATAATGCCGCATTTAATCTACAAACAAAACGTTTTTTAGGAATTGATATTGAGCATAAATTTTCTGATAAGTTTATAGCAGGAGCAACCATTTTAAATTTAAATGAAAAGCCAATTACTCAAAAAGCATTGTTTGGACAAGAGCCAATTAACAATACTATTTTTGGGTTAAATGCAAACTACGGAACTGAAGTTCCAAAACTTACAAAATGGGTAAATAAACTACCTAATATAGATACTGATGTTGCTTCTAATTTTTCAATTAGAGGAGATTTTGCCTATTTAAAACCAGGTTCACCCAAAAGAATTGAATTGGAAGGAGAAGCTACTTCCTATGTAGATGATTTTGAAGGCTCTCAAATTCCGTTAGAAATAAAGTCTATTCAACAATGGTACATGTCAAGTACACCACAATTTCAAACACAATTTGACTTTGGAGGGAATGAAACAGATTTATCGTATGGTTATAAAAGGGCTAGACTTTCTTGGTATATTATTGATCCATTATTTTATGGAGGTTCGTCATTAAAACCAGGAAATATAGACAACGAAGAATTGTCTCGTGCTGAGGTAAGAAGAGTTCGTTTTGAAGAATTATTTCCAGAACAAGATTTAGATTTAACACAATCTACTATTGTTAGAACAATGGATTTAGCATACTTCCCTAGTGAAAGAGGAAGTTATAATTACGATACAAACAATGTTGGAGGCGATGGGAAATTCACCAATCCAGAAGATAGATGGGGAGGTATTACCAGAGCTTTAACTACAACCAATTTTGAACAGTCTAATGTAGAATATATTCAGTTTTGGTTAATGGATCCATATGATCATTATTCAATTACCAATGAAGAAGGTTTGCCAGCAGGTGTAAATCCAAACGATTTGGCAAATCAGGTTGGAGATTTGTATTTTAACTTAGGTAATATTTCTGAAGACGTTTTAAAAGATGGTAGAAAAATGTATGAAAATGGATTGCCAGAAAATCCATTAAGTATTGTAAATACCGACCCTACAATTTGGGGGAAAATACCAACAAGTCAATCGTTATTATATGCATTTAGCGATAGTGATAATGATAGATTAAGTCAAGATATTGGTTTAGATGGATTTAATGATGAAGAAGAACTTCAGCAATTTGGAACTGGTTTTGGGCAAGACCCAGCAAATGATAATTATTCTTATTTTAGAAGCTCAGACTATGATAGTAGTGATGCTTCTATTTTAACACGATACAAAAGGTACAATAATACCCAAGGAAATTCACCAACAAACAACTTATCAACCGAAAGTTATCCAACTTCAGCTACAACATTTCCAGATACGGAAGATATCAATAAAGATCAAACAATGAATGCGGTAGAAAGTTACTACCAATACAAGGTATCTTTAAATAAAAATGATTTAGTTGTTGGGCAAAACAATATTGTTGACGAAAAAATTGTAACCGTACAGCTTGAAGATGGTACAGAGAAACAATTTAGATGGATGCAATTTAGAATTCAAGTTGCGACACCAGATGAAGTTATAAATGATATTACAGGTTTCAATTCAATTCGTTTTATGCGAATGTTTTTAACCAAATTTAAAATTCCAATCGTTTTACGTTTTGGAGAGTTAGAGTTGGTTCGTGGAGATTGGAGACGTTATACAAAAACGTTAGATGATGCTATAAACCCACCTCAAGAATTATCAAATTTAGAGTTACAAAACTTTGAAGTTGGAGTTGTAAATATTCAAGAAAACGAAGGTAGAAATCCAATTTCTTATGTATTACCACCAGGGATTGAACGTGAAGTTTTAAGAGGTAGCACAACACTACAACAACAAAATGAGCAATCAGTTTCATTAAAAGTTACAAACCTTGAGCCGGATGAAACAAGAGTGATTTTTAAGAATGTACGTGTAGATTTGAGAATGTATAAAAATTTAAAATTGTTTTTACATGCTGAGGGAGTTCAAACACAATCACAGGTTCAAGACAATGAGATTAAAGCCATTCTTAGAATTGGAAGTGATTTAAATGATAACTATTATCAAATAGAGAAATTATTAACTATTTCAGATTATGGAGTGACAACACCACTTGAAATTTGGCCAGAAGAGAATAATTTAAATGCGTTTTTAGAATACTTAGGGCAACTAAAATTATTAAGGTATGACGAAGGAATTGCTCCAAATATTGTATATCCAGCAGTAGGTTCACCTTCACCAATTGAAGGGTTAGAGGGTTACGATATTAGAGTAAAAGGAAATCCAAACCTATCAAATATTAAAACCATCATGTTAGGGGTTAAAAACATTACTAATACCAGCCAAAGTGCTGAAGTTTGGTTTAATGAAATGCGAGTTTCAGAGTTTGACAATGAAGGAGGTTGGGCAGCAGTTGTTAGTGCTGATGCTAATTTTGCCGATTTTGCTGATGTTTCTGTAACAGGTAGAATGGAAACAAAAGGTTTTGGAGGGATAGAGCAACGTGTAAATGAACGTAGCCAAGAAGATACCAAATTATATGATATTGTTACCAATATAAATGTGGGTCAATTGTTACCAAAAAAGTGGGGAATAAAACTACCATTAAATTACAGTATTTCAGAAGAAATACGAGACCCTAAATATGATCCGCAATACCAAGATGTATTATTTGAAGATGCTGAAGCGGTTAATCCAAATAGTAGCAACGCAAGAGATTATACAAAACGAAGAAGTATAAGTTTAATTAACGTTAGAAAAGAATACAATCTAGAATCTACGAAGAAACAACGTTTTTATAACGTAGAAAACCTATCCGTTTCTTACGCTTTTAATGAAATGTATCATAAAAATTATAATGTTCAAAGAAGCCTAGATCAAAATGTACGCGCTTCAGCAAATTATAATTTTAGCTTTGAACCAAAAAGTATAGAACCGTTTAAAAACTGGGCAGCGGTTAATAGTAAATATTTAAAACTAATTAAAGATTTTAATTTAAACTTGTTGCCTTCATCAATTTCAATAAATTCAAATATTGTTAGAAGTTATAATGAACAACAATCTAGAGATTTAATAGATATAGGTTTATCACCATTACCAGTTTTAAAACAACGCCATTATATGTTTGACTGGGATTATAATATTGGTTATAATCTAACAAAATCTTTACAATTTAATTTTAGAGCATCTAACAATTATATTTATGATGATTTTGAAGCCGCTGATGATATTAAATTAATGGATAATTTCTTCAATATTGGAAGACCAGACCATTATCATCAAACATTGAGTGGAACTTATAAAGTTCCATTAGATAAAATCCCATTTTTAAATTTTATAAATGCTGATTATGCTTATACAGCTGATTTTGATTGGCAAGCGTCATCACAATCATATGTTGATAAAGTTGGAAATGTAATTCAAAATGCAAACACGCAAACTATAGGAACATCTGTAGATTTTAATAAATTTTACAAAACTATAGGTTTATCAAAGCTATTCACTAAGAAAAGTACGAGTGCAAAAAACAAAAATTCTAAAGGTCCAATAGCCCCAAGAAATACGAGAAGTAAAAAGAAAAAAACAGTTGGAGGTAAAATAGGTCAAGCATTTTATAATGTTTTAACTTCAGTTAAAAAAGCGCGTGTAAATTATTCAGAAAACAATGGTACATACTTACCGGGATATGTTCCAGAGGTAGGTTTCTTAGGGAGAGATAATTTTAGTGGAAGTCCAGCACCAACATTTGGATTTATTTTTGGTAGCCAGATAGATATTAGACAGCGAGCTGTTGAAAATGGATGGTTGTTATCTCGTGGAATAGACGATCCGTACTTTAACAAAACATATAGTAAAACTCATTTTAATAAATTAGATGCAACTATTACAACTGAGCCAATTAAAAATTTAGATATAGAATTTAGAGGGAATAAAACATATACAAAAAACGCATCACAGCAATTAGATGTAGTAGATAATTCGCTTATTACCGATTCACCAATTACAGAGTTTGGTAATTATAGTATAAGTTATAATATGTTAAAAACATCCTTTAATAATAGTGATGTAAACTTTGAAGAATTTAAAGAAAATAGGACTGTTATTGCTCAACGCTTAGCTTCGAAGACAGGACAGCCAATAAGTGGTTTTGGTGTAACAAGCCAACAGGTAATGTTACCTGCATTTATAGCTGCATATTCTGGACAAGATGCTTCAAAAGTAAGTTTAAAAACATTTAAAGATATTCCTATTCCAGGATGGAAATTGAATTACAAAGGATTTATGAAAATGAAGTGGTTTAAAAAACGTTTCAGAAGTTTTTCAGTATCACACAGCTATAACTCGTTATATTCAATCACAAGTTTTAGTAATAATTTAGAGTACAATGCTGATATTCCATACGCAGAAACTGATATTTCTGGAAATTATTTCAATAAAACTCTTTTTACAAATGTAAACCTGTTAGAAGAATTTTCACCGCTAATTAAAGTAGATGTAAAAATGAAAAATTCAATGTCATTTAGTGGTAGAATTAATAAAGACAGAGGTCTTACATTAAATTTTAACAATAATACTATTACACAAATTAAAGGGACAGAATATGTTATTGGTTTAGGATATAGGATTAAAGATTTGGCAATGAAGTTTAGATTTGGAGGCGAATTAACGAGATTGAAAGGAGATTTAAATTTAAGGGCAGACATATCTTTAAGAGACAATATAACAGTAATTAGAGCAATAGATCAAGACAATGATCAAGTAACAGGAGGACAACGTTTATTATCGTTGAAATTCTTTGCAGATTATGCAGTAAGTAAAAGTTTAACAGCTTCATTCTATTTTGATCAAAGCTCATCTCAGTATGCAATTTCAACTACTTTTCCACGACAATCAGTTAGTTCAGGATTAAGTGTTAGATATGTTTTAGGAAATTAATAAATAACAATAAATTAAATCATAAAATGAATATACCAGCAGAATTAAAATACACTAAAGACCATGAATGGATTAAAATTGAAGGAGATATAGCAACCGTTGGAATCACCCATTTTGCACAAAGTGAATTAGGAGATATTGTTTATGTTGATGTTGATACAGTTGACGAAACTGTTGAAAGAGATGAAGTATTTGGGTCGGTTGAAGCTGTAAAAACAGTATCAGATTTATTTATGCCTTTGTCTGGAGAAGTAACGGCTTTTAATGAAGGGTTAGAAGACGAACCAGAGAAGGTAAACGCGGACCCTTATGGAGATGGTTGGATGATTAAAATTTTATTTTCTGATGCATCTCAAGTAAATGATTTAATGTCAGCAGACGATTATAAAGCACTAATTGGAGCGTAAAATTTACTATTTCATAGCTATATTTTTAACAATAATTATAACAATTGGAAGTTTAATTTCAGTTGATAAAGTTGTTGAGTTACCGCCAGTTCAGTTTTTAGATAAATTGTTACATATAGCAGCTTATTTCTTTTTAGCATTAAGTTGGTTATTAGCAACTAAAAACGTAAAACAACAAAATAGCATATTTGTAACAGTTCTAGTTGTGTTTATTTATGGCATAATTATTGAAGTTCTACAAGGAGTAATAACAAATTATAGGCAGACAGATTTATTTGATATGCTAGCCAATTTATGTGGTATTGTTATTGCTTGGTTGATTTTTCGCTTAATTTCTCAAAAAATTAGAATGAAATAAAAAATATACTTGTATAATATATTAAAATTATTAAATTAGCACACGATAAAAATTTTCACAGATGCAGATCAAAAAAAATCCAAAAGCAAACCTAGAGAACTACAGCAAATTATTTATGCAGTTAGGTCTAGTTTTAGCATTATTAGTGGTGTATTTAGCCATTGAAAAAAAGACATACGATAGAGTTATTGACGAATTTGGTGCAGTAGTTTTAAATATGGATGAAGAAGAGGAACAAATTGAACTTGAAATTGTTAAACCGCCAAAGCCTAAAACTCCACCACCACCAACTCCAGACAAAATTGAAGTTGTTGAAGATGAAAAAGAAGTGGAAGAAACAGTAATTGAATCTACTGAAACTGATGAAGACGAAGCAATTGAAATTGAGGAAATTATAGAGGTTGAGGAAGAAGAAGACGTTTTAGAAGATGTTCCTTTTGCAATTATTGAAGATGTTCCTGTTTATCCAGGGTGTAAAGGAAATAAAGCAAAATTAAGAGCTTGTTTACAAGAAAAGATCACAAGGCACGTAAACAGAAAGTTTAATGCAGATTTAGCATCAGATTTAGGTTTATCTCCAGGAGTGAAACGTATTTTTGTAATGTTTAAAATTGATAAAAACGGAAACATTACAAATGTAATGGCTCGTGCACCTCATAAAAGGTTGCAATCTGAAGCCATTAGAGTTATAAAATTACTACCTAAAATGATTCCTGGAAAACAACGAGGAAGACCAGTAGGTGTAAAATACAGTTTACCAATTGCATTTAAAGTAGAGTAAACTTTTTAGAATTATATTTAAAAAGCTCAACCATTTGGTTGAGCTTTTTTTTTGGCATGTTTCTTGCATTAACATAATTTTAACATGTATCCTTAATAATTAGTTGCTATAAATTAAGAATCTCAATACCACTCAAAACACTTAATTTAAAAAATAGCTCTATTAATAAGGGGAACACAAAACTTATATAATTATGAATATCAAAAAGCACCCAAATGCAAATTTAGAAAATTACAGCAAATTATTTGCACAATTAGGACTTGTTTTATCATTACTCATTGTATATGTATTAATACAAAACAAAACCTTTGAAAAAGAAATTGCTATTTTAATTGACACTGGTCAAAAAGAGGCTTTTGATCCAGAGCAAAATATTGAATATGAAATTGAACCTAAAATTAAGCAACCACTTCCTAAACAAGTAATTTTAGTAGATATTCAAAAGAAGGATGATGATGCAGATATTATTGAAACCACATTTCAAGATATTGATCCTGATAAGCCTATAGAAGCACCTATATTTATAGATGTAGATCCAGATGATGGAGATAACATTATTGATGATGTTCCTTTTGCAATTATTGAAGATGTACCTGTTTATCCGGGTTGTAAAGGCAATAAAGAACAATTAAGAAATTGTTTACAAGAAAAAATTACAAAGCATATATATAGAAAATTTAATTCAGGTTTAGCTTCTGATCTTGGTTTAACACCTGGGATAAAACGTATTTTTGTACTGTTTAAAATTGATAGAAATGGAAATGTTACAAATATACAGGCTAGGGCGCCTCATAAAAAGCTTAAAGAAGAAGCAATTAGAATTGTAAAGCTACTGCCTAAAATGGAACCCGGAATGCAGCGTAAAATACCAGTTGGTGTAAAGTATAGTTTACCTATTGCATTTAAAGTAGAATAATAGCAATCATAAAAAGCCAGCTTAAGTGTTGGCTTTTTGTATTTTATTTAAAAATGTTGTAACTTTAGTATGATAATTATCTTGCAAGATATTGCACTTTAAGTATGTATTTTCCCAATTTCTTGTACTATAAACTATACTGTAATAACAGTTCTTTTTTAAAAGTTTTCTCAACTTTAAACCAGGGATTATGAAAGTTAAAAAATACCCTCACGCTACGCTCGAAAATTATAGTAAAATTTTAATTCAATTAGGTTTAGTTTTGTCACTTTTTATAGTGTACCAATTTATGAATATGAAATCATTTCCTAAAACCATTAAAGATTTAGGAGGAACATTCATAACGGTTGAAGATACAGAAGAATCAATTGAAGTTAAAATTGTAGAACCAGAAATGAAACCTAAAGCTAAAGTGGTTTTGCCAGATAAGATTATAAGAGTTGAAGATGAAGCTATTATTATAGAAACAATTATTGAATCTACAGAAACTGATGAGTCTGAAGCTATAATTATAGATTTTGATAAAGAAGTTATTACCGCTATAGAAGAAGAGGATGTTATAGAAGATGTCCCCTTTTTGGTTATAGAAAATGTCCCAGTATTTCCTGGTTGTAAAGGCAATAATAAGGAATTAAGAGCTTGTTTTTCAGCTCAAATGTCAAAATTTGTTTCTAAAAAATTCAATATTGAATTGGCTTCAGATTTAGGATTGCAACAAGGTAGTATTCAAAAAATATTTGTACTATTTAAAATAGATAGGGAAGGGAATATTACCGAAATTAAAGCAAGAGCCCCACATAAAAAATTACAAGTCGAAGCAATAAGAGTTATAAATTTACTTCCAAAAATGACTCCAGGAAGACAACGCGGTAGAGCAGTAGGTGTTAGATACGGTTTACCAATAGTTTTTAAAGTTGAATAACACCATCTATTTTGCGTTTTTAGTGTAAATTTACAAACATAAAAAAGTACATGAATTTTTACTTTACAGTAAACATGTTGTTTTACTATTGAAAAAAATAATTTGTAATTTTGAAAATTAAGCAAAATAAATGTTTCCAAATTTAAATAACTTACCAGTTTATGACACTACAGGTGTGCATGAACGAATTAGCAGGTTTTGTACACGTAGTATTAAAACATCTTCAAAAACTGAAGGTTTAAAACTTGCGTTAAATATGATTGATTTAACGACCCTTGAAGGTAAAGATACCAAGGGTAAAGTACAACAACTTTGTTATAAAGCTATGCACCCGCATGACTCATTAAAAAATATTCCTACGGTAGCTGCAATTTGCGTATATCCATCATATGTTGGTGTTGCAAAAAAAGCATTAGAAGGAAGTAATATTCAAGTTGCTTCGGTTGCTACTGCTTTTCCAAGTGGGCAATCTACATTAGAAGTAAAGCTTAGTGATACAAAATTTGCTGTAGATCAAGGAGCAGATGAAATAGATATGGTCATCTCTAGAGGAGAATTTCTTATGGGAAACTACCAATTTGTATTTGATGAAATTGCAGCAATTAAAGAAGCTTGTGGAAAAGCACATTTAAAGGTTATTTTAGAAACAGGAGAGTTGGATACGCTAGATAATGTTAGAAAAGCCAGTGAAATTGCAATGTATGCAGGAGCCGATTTTATTAAAACATCTACAGGTAAAATACAACCAGCAGCTACTATGCCAGTTACGTATGTAATGTTAGATGCTATCAAAGACTATTATTTAAAAACAGGGAAAATGATTGGAATGAAACCAGCAGGAGGAATTTCTACTTCAAAAATAGCCTTACAATATTTAGTAATGTTAAATGAAGTTTTAGGTGAAAAATGGATGAATAAAGAATATTTCAGATTTGGAGCAAGTAGTTTAGCAAATGATATTCTAATGCAATTAGTAAAAGCCGAAACAGGGATGTATCAATCTATCAATTATTTTTCAAAAGATTAATTATGACAAAAAGTAAAGATAACAGCATATTTAAAGCTACTTGGACTTATGATAAAGCTCCAGAAAGTACAGATCATATTCAAATTAAAAAACAATACGAATTATATATTGACGGAGAATTTACGAAGCCAATAAATGGTAATTATTTTGATACAACAAATCCGTCAAATGATGTTAAAATAGCAAGTATTGCCGAGGCTTCTTCTGAAGATGTTGACAAAGCTGTAAAAGCAGCAAGAAAAGCTTTTAAAGGTTGGGCTGCTTTGAGTGGTAAAGAACGTGGAAAATATATTTTTAGAGTAGCGCGATTAATTCAAGAACGAGCTAGAGAATTTGCAGTAATTGAAAGCTTAGATGGCGGAAAACCAATTAGAGAATCAAGAGATATAGACATTCCTTTAGCTGCAAATCACTTTTTTTATTATGCAGGATGGGCAGATAAATTAGAATATGCTTTTCCAAACAGACAACCAAAACCTCTAGGAGTTGTAGGGCAAATTATCCCTTGGAATTTCCCATTGTTAATGGCTGCTTGGAAACTAGCACCAGCACTAGCAACAGGTAATACAGTAGTTTTAAAACCTGCTGAAACCACCTCGTTAACAGCACTTAAATTAGCAGAAATTATTCACGAAAGTGGGTTACCAAAAGGCGTTGTGAATATTGTTACTGGGGCTGGAGAAACGGGCTCAAGTATTGTAAATCATTCTGATGTTAACAAAATAGCCTTTACAGGTTCAACAGGAGTAGGAAAATACATTCAAAAGGCAATTGCAGGAACCAATAAAAAATTAACCTTAGAATTAGGAGGAAAGGGTGCTAATATTATTTTTGAGGACGCTGCTATTGATCAGGCTGTTGAAGGAATCGTAAATGCTATATTTTTCAATCAAGGGCACGTATGTTGTGCTGGCTCACGATTATTTGTGCAAGAATCAGTGGCTGATGTAGTGATTCAAAAACTAAAAAGCAGAATGGAAACTTTAATGGTAGGAGATCCATTAGATAAAAATACAGATATAGGAGCTATTAATTCTAAAAAACAACTTCAAACAATAGAGAACTATATCAAAATAGGAATCAATGAAGGAGGTGAAATATACCAACCAAAATGCAATCTTCCTAAAAAGGGTAATTGGTGTGTGCCAACATTATTTTTAAATGTTTCGCAATCGCATCGGATTGTTCAAGAAGAAATTTTCGGACCTGTTTTAGCGGTTCAAACATTTAGAACTATTGATGAAGTTATTGAAAAAGCAAATAATACTCCTTTTGGACTTTCAGCAGGAGTTTGGACAGAAAAAGGCTCAAAAATATTCCATTTAACTCAGAAATTAAACGCAGGTGTAGTTTGGGGAAATACCTTTAATAAATTCGATGGAGCTTCTCCTTTTGGAGGTTATAAAGAAAGTGGTTTCGGAAGAGAAGGTGGATTACACGGGTTGAAACCTTATGTAACGTTTGAGTAATAGACAGATTGAATTAAATTATTTTAAGTATAAAATATGAGCAGATTAGATATCAATAAAACATATAAATTATATATAGGTGGTAAGTTTCCTCGTACAGAATCGGGTAGATATTACACCGTTAATAATAACCAAGGAAATTTAATAGCAAATATGTGTTTAGCTTCTCGTAAAGATTTTAGAAATGCAGTTGTTATTGCTCGTAAGGCACAAAATGTTTGGGCAAATGCGACCGCTTTAAATAAAGGGCAAATTTTATACCGTATTGCTGAAATACTTGAAGGTAGAAAAGAGCAATTTATAACTGAATTAGTAGCTCAAGGCGAAACAAAAAAAGCAGCTCAAAAAGAAGTAGAAACAGCTATTGATAGATTGGTTTATTACGCTGGATGGAGCGATAAGTATCAGCAATTTTTTAGTACTGTAAATCCGGTGTCAAGTTCGCATTTTAATTTTTCTACCCTTGAACCAATGGGTGTAGTTTCTATAATTGCTCCCGAAGAGCAGAGTTTATTAGGGCTAGTTTCAGTAATTGCACCTGCTATAGTTGGTGGAAATACCGTTATTGTTTTAGCTTCAGAAAACAAACCACTAACTTCAATTTCTTTTGCGGAGGTGTTAAATTCTTCAGATGTTCCGGGAGGTGTTGTAAATATTCTTACTGGAAATAGAGAGGAACTAACAAGTCATATGGCATCACATATGGATGTGAATGCAATTATATATTGTGGAAAAGAGGAGAGCACAATAAAAGAAATTAGTGAATTAGCAAGTAACAATGTGAAAAGAACTATTTTCTATAAAAAAAGTGATTGGGAAAACAATTTGTGCGAATCACCTTATTTTATTGAAAAAACACAAGAAGTAAAAACGACTTGGCACCCAACTGAAATTTAAGAATAAAATGAAGCTGTGCTAATTATTACATTGAATGAATCACGGTTATTAAAAATAATTAAACCAATCACCATGGATACTAAAAGTTACTTTGCACATGAAACGGCTGTGATTGATGGAGGTTGTGAGATAGGTAACGGAACTAAAATTTGGCATTTTAGCCATGTAATGCCAAATGCTATACTTGGAGAGAATTGCAATATTGGTCAAAATGTTGTGATTTCACCCAACGTTATTTTAGGTAAAAATGTAAAAGTGCAAAATAATGTTTCCATATATTCAGGTGTAATTTGTGAAGAGGATGTGTTTTTAGGGCCTTCCATGGTATTTACCAATATAATAAATCCAAGAAGTGCTATTGTAAGAAGAGGAGAATATTCAAAAACCTTGGTAAAAAAAGGAGCTAGTATTGGAGCAAACGCAACTATAGTTTGTGGAAATGATATTGGAGAATACGCTTTTATTGGCGCAGGTGCGGTAGTTACAAAAGAAGTGTTGCCATATGCATTAGTTGTTGGAAATCCTTCAAAGCAAATTGGTTGGATGAGCGAATTTGGACATCGTTTAGAATTTGATAAGAGCGGATTTGCAACCTGTATAGAAAGTAAAGAAAAATACCAATTAATAAATCAAAAAGTGATTAAAATATAACGGTTATTTTAGTTGCTAATCAGTATCATTATCTTCCAATTCATGAAGTTCATCTAGTTGCATAAGTATATCAAACGTTTTTTTAGCTTCTTCTTCATCAATGGTAGAAATAGCTGCGCCAACGTGTACTAACACATAATCCCCAATGTTTGCTTCAGGAACCAATGTTAAACTAACTTCTTTAATAATGCCGTCAAAAGACACTTTTCCAACTCTAAAAGTTTCATCTAATTGAGATGTAATTTCTATTAATTTTCCAGGAATTGATAAACACATAACTATTTAATATTTCAAAATTCAATTATTTATTTTGGGCGTTACCTTTCAGGTCGCACTTTCCGTTATATCTTTTTTTACGCTACGCTTCAAAAAAGGATGTCACTATAATTGCTAACGTAAAATTCATATTCGGTTACTGAGCGAAGTCGAAGTGATAATTATTTTAACTCAAAGTGGTTTCGACTTCGCTCAACCACCTAAAATTTTTAAAACATATTTTTCTTTAACCAACTATACCAATCGTCCATGCCTTCACCAGTAGTTGCTGAAACTTCAAAAAATAGCAAATTAGGATTTACCTGCAATGCGTAATTTTTTAATTTATCAATATCAATATTCAAGTATGGAAGTAAATCTATTTTATTAATAATACAAATATCAGATGTGTGAAACATATCTGGGTATTTTATAGGTTTATCTTCACCTTCAGTAGTGCTAATAATTACAACACGTTTATTTTCACCTAAATCAAACATAGAAGGACATACTAAATTGCCTACATTTTCAATCATTAAAATAGCATCGTTTTTTATGTCTAATTTTTTTACAGCATCAAAAACCATATCACTTTCTAAATGGCAACCTTTGCCCGTATTAATTTGAATTACGGGGATATTTAAAGCATCAATTCTATTTGCGTCATTTAAAGTTTGTTGATCTCCTTCAATTACATAAAAAGGGATTTCATCTTTTAAATCGGCTAAAGTACGTTCTAAAATAGAGGTTTTTCCTGAACCTGGTGAACTTACCATATTTAATACGAAAATATTTTTTGCTTCAAAAAAACCTTTATTTCTAGCAGCTAAAACCTGATTATTTTGTAAAATATCTTGCTCTATTTCTAAAATTTTATGTTTTGGGTCATGAGAATGTGAATGCCCATCGTGATGGTGATGTTCATCGTGAGCATGCGTATGTTTATGCTCTCCTGGTTTTAAAATTGTTGGACCATTAGTATCAGATCCACAGCCACAAGTTCCACACATATTTTTAGGTTTTAAATTACTTCTAATGCTTTTACTCTTAATTCCCTTCCTTGTAAAATCCCCTTAAAATTACTATTACATTTAGGGCAGGTGTCATAAATATTTTCCATATCAAATTCGGTATCACAATCAATGCATTTTCCTTTACCTTTAATTACTGTAATGTCTTTTTTAGCAAATTCTAACACACTATCTTTAATTGCAGATTCCCAAACAAAATTTAGAGATTCTAATTCAACTCCAGCCAAAGTACCAATTTCAAGTTCAATTTTTGTGACTCTTTTTGCTTTAGCTTTTGACGTTTCATCTTCAGCAATTTTCACAATACCCAAAGCGATTGATAATTCATGCATTTTTTCAAAAGGTTTACTCTCAAATTTACAAATTATCTATAGATAAATCTTAATAATTATATTTTTTGACTTTGTTTTTAATTAATCTAAATAAAGATTAAATAACCTTATTTTAAATCGTTCTAAATTAAGGGGTTAACAGTCAATAGGTGATAATTATTTGTAACTTGGTGCAGTTCTTTCTTATTAAAAAGAAGGAAAAAGGTTAAATAATCTATTTAATTACTAAAAACTTTTAAATATGTCTACTAATAATGAAAAACGTGATACTTATTATGAAAGTATCATAAAACAAGGTTATAGTCGTAGAGATTTTATGAAATTCTCTACATATATGGCTGCATTTATGGGATTAGAGTCTTCAATGGTTGGGCAAATTGCACAATCATTAGAAAACACTCCTAGATTACCAGTTATTTGGGAACATTTCCAAGAATGTACATGTTGTAGTGAATCTTTTATAAGATCTAACCATCCAATAGTAGCAGATATTATTTTAGATAGAATATCTTTAGATTATTCATTAACGCTAATGGCAGCATCAGGTCATCAGGCTGAAGCTGCAAAACAAGCAACCATGAAAAAGTATCATGGTGAATATATATTGTGTGTTGAAGGTTCTATTCCGTTAGGTGATGATGGTAATTACTGTTGTATTGCAGGTAGAACAGCTAAAGAAGCATTTTTAGAAGCTGCTGAAGGAGCCAAAGCAATTATTGCTTGGGGAAGTTGTGCTTCAAACGGTTGTGTACAAGCAGCAAAACCGAATCCAACAGGTGCAACACCAATCCATAAAATCGTAAAAAATAAACCAATAATAAGAGTGCCTGGTTGTCCGCCAATTGGCGAAGTTATGGCAGGTGTAATTATGCATGTAGTTGCATTTGGACGTTTACCTAAATTAGATCGTTTAGGAAGACCAAAAGCATTTTACGGAAAACGCGTTCACGATACTTGTTACAGAAGACCATATTATGATGCAGGTTTATTTGCAGAAACTTTTGATGATGAAAACTCTAAAAAAGGGTATTGTTTGTATAAATTAGGGTGTAAAGGACCTATGACTTACAATGCTTGTGCAAGTATGAAATGGAATAATGGTGTAAGTTTTCCAATACAGTCTGGTCACGGATGTATAGGATGTAGTGAAGAGGGGTTTTGGGACAATGGACCTTTCTACGAAAGAACAACAAAAGTACCTGGTTTTGCAGTAGAAAGTAATGCAGATACTGTTGGTAAAGTTGCAGCAGGTGTTTTAGCAGGAGGTATTGCTTTACACTCTATTGGTGCAAATATTTCTAAAAGAAAAGAGCTAATGGACAGAATAAACAGAGGAAAAACTAATGAAAAAAATATTGATTCTTAAAACGTATAACAATGGCAAATAGAATAGTAGTTGACCCAATTACACGAATTGAGGGTCATTTAAGAATAGAAGCAGAAATAAAAGATGGAATAATAGTAGATGCTTTTAGCTCTAGCACCATGGTTAGAGGTATTGAAAGTATTGTTAAAGGAAGAGATCCTAGAGACGTTTGGGCTTTTGTACAGCGTACTTGTGGTGTTTGTACAACAGTACACGCACTAACATCTGTAAGAGCAGTTGAAGATGCTTTAGGAATTGCAGTACCACCAAATGCTGAAATGGTACGTAATATTATGGAAGGTGCTTTATATATGCATGACCATGCAGTGCACTTTTATCATTTACATGCGTTGGACTGGGTTGATATTGTAAATTCTTTAAAAGCTGATCCAAAGAAAACTTCTGAAATTGCTCAAAGTATATCAAGTTGGTCAAAAAGTTCACCAGGCTATTTTTCTGATGTTCAAAAAAGGATACAAAAATTTGTAGAAAGTGGTCAGCTAGGAATTTTCGCTAATGGTTATTGGGGACATCCTAAAATGAAATTACCGGCAGAAGTTAACCTATTAGCTGTTGCTCATTATTTAGAAGCGTTAGAATGGCAAAAAGAAATAGTTAAAGTCCATTCTATATTTGGTGGTAAAAATCCACACCCTAACTATTTAGTTGGAGGTATGGCTTGTGCAATAAATTCAGATGGTGCTGGAGGATTAAATGTAGAACGATTAATGCACGTTGAGAAACTATTAAAAGAAGGAAAAGAATTTATTGATAAGGTTTATATTCCAGATTTATTAGCGATTGCTTCATTCTATAAAGATTGGGGAGCAATAGGTAAAGGTGTAGGAAACTACATGTCTTATGGAGATTTCCCAACAAATGGATATGCAGATTTATCTAGTTTTAAATTCCAACAAGGAGTGATATTAGACAGAGATTTATCTAAAGTTCATGATGTTGACCATAGAAGTACTGAGGAAATAGAAGAGTTTGTAAACAATTCTTGGTACGATAATTATCCAGAAGGAAAAGACAAAGGAAGACATCCTTGGGAAGGTGAAACAAATATTAAGTACTCAGGTCCAAAACCACCTTACGAGCACTTAAATGTTGAAGAAGCCTATAGTTTTATCAAAACACCACGTTGGAAAGGAAAACCTATGGAAGTTGGTCCACTAGCACGTTTGTTAGTTGGTTATGGACGTGGAAACAAAGAAATTCAAGACTCCGTAAATGGTGCGTTATCTCATTTAAATGTTCCTGTAGATGCGTTGTTCTCAACATTAGGAAGAACTGCAGCTCGTGGAATAGAAACACAATTAGTAGCAAACTGGACGTTAGAATTCTTCGATACTTTAATGAATAACATTAAAAATGGAGATGAACGTATGGCAAATACAGATAGCTGGGAACCTTCATCTTGGCCAAAAGAAGCAAAAGGTGTAGGATTTTGTGAAGCTCCTAGAGGTGCTTTGGCACATTGGATTAAAATTAAAGATGAGAAAACAGAAAACTATCAAATGGTAGTTCCAAGTACTTGGAATGCATCACCAAGAGATTCAAAAGGACAGCGTTCAGCGTATGAAGAAGCCCTAATAGGTACACCTGTTGCCGATCCTAACTTACCATTAGAAATTATACGAACAATTCATTCGTTTGACCCTTGTATTGCCTGTGCAGTTCATTTATATGACGAACATGGAAAGCATATATCTCAAGTGCAGAACATAGCTAGTTGTGACAGTTAAAAATTTAAATTATGGAAACTAAAAATTTTAAACGAGTTATGGTTTGGGAATTACCTGTCCGGTTTTTCCATTGGGTAAATGTACTCTCAATTACAGTTCTTACAGTTACGGGATTTATAATAGCAAATCCACCAGCATTACATTCAAGTGCTGAAGCAACAAATTTACATTTATTTGGAATTGTTCGTTTCATTCATTTTGGAGCCGCTTATATTTTCTTTTTTAATATGATTTTAAGAATATATTGGTCGTTTGTAGGGAATCAGTTTGCTAGTTGGAGAACTTTTTGGCCTTTTAGTAAAAAAATGTGGAACAATTTTTGGCATGTACTCAAAATAGATATTCTGCTGCTAAATGAAGATCATCCAGATGTTAAAAACATAAGTATTGGTCATAACAGTGTAGCTGCATTTTCATATTTAGCATTATTTTTAATCGCTTTAACTTCAATTTTTACAGGCTTTGCTTTATATGCAGATACATCTGGCTGGTGGTTACCAAAATTATTTAGTTGGGTAACACCTATGTTTGGAGGTGATTTTATGGTAAGAACCATACATCATATTTCAATGTGGGGATTTATTTTATTCACTTTAGTGCATGTTTATTTAGTTTTTTATCATGATTGGCTCGAAGGACGTGGAGAAGTTTCATCCATGTTTAGTGGTTATAAATTTGTAAGAGATGATAGAATAAAGAAGCCAACTAAAAAAGAAACAAAGAAATAATTAACAAATTTAAAGATAACAGTAAATTCATCCTGCCATTGTATTTTTAACAGGATGAATTTGCTTTTTAACTATTAGAATAATGATTAAAGAAAGAACTCCAGTAGCAATTAGTAGTGATTCCTATTTTTTTGAAAAAGACAAATCAAATAGTATTTTGGTTATGGGCGTGGGCAATTATTTAATGGGAGATGAAGGGATTGGTGTTCATGTAATTCAAGAAATGATAAAAAATAAGTTGCCTGAATATGTTGATATTTTAGATGGGGGTACAGGAGGCTTTTTATTATTAAATTGCTTTGAAGCATATTCAACAGTAATTTTTATTGATGCTACTATGGATGGAAAACCAGCGGGAACGATTTCATTAATCCGCCCAAAATTTGCTTCAGATTTTCCTTCAGCATTAAGTGTTCACGATGTTGGTTTAAAAGACATGATTGAAGCTGTATATTTAATGGAAAAAATACCAGATATACATTTATTTACAGTCTCTATCAAAGAAATTGTGCCTATGTCACTTGAATTAAACTCAGAAGTGAAGGCCTCAATACCTAAACTTATTGAAAAGATATTAAAACATTCTGAAGAACTTCACTTAAAAAAAGTGTAAATTTATAGTGAAATTTAGTAAAAACATTGAATGTTAAAAACCTTTAAAATTACTATTTCTGGGCAAGTACAAGGTGTTGGGTTTAGACCGTACATTTATAGCATAGCCACAGAATTTTTTTTAGCAGGTACAGTTTCTAATAATGAAGAAGGTGTTGTAATTTATGCATCAGGAATAGAACATTTAATTAATGATTTTTACACAAAATTAATTCACGACCCTCCACAAGTTTCAAACATACTAAGCAGTTCAATTATTGAAGTTGAAGTTAAAAATTTTGATAATTTCAAAATCATTCCTTCAAATAAAAAGGGGTTATTAAATTTACCGCTAACACCAGATTTTGCTATTTGTGATGATTGTAAAAACGAGATAGAAAACTCAAAAAATAAACGACACAACTATCCTTTTACTACTTGCGTAAATTGTGGTCCACGCTATGCAATAACTCAAACCTTTCCTTTTGAGAGAAGGAATACAAGTATTCATGAATTTTCAATGTGTGATGAATGTTTAGAAGAGTACGCAAACTCTTCAAATCGTAGATTTCATTCACAAACAAATAGTTGTACTACTTGTGGTATAAGATTGACGTTGATTGATAATAAAGGAGAAGAAATAGAAATATCAAATAAAAACACATTTAAAAAAATAGCTAATTTACTTGCAGATGGGAACATTATTGCGATTAAAAACACAAGTGGTTATTTGTTGTGTTGTAACGCTGAAAATGAAGCTACTATTCAAAAATTAAGAGTAAAAAAAAATAGACCAAATAAACCTTTTGCGGTTTTATATCCATCACTAAAATTACTTCAAAAAGAGTTAGAGTTAAGCCAGCAACAAGTTAACGGTTTAACTTCAGTAGTTCGTCCAATTACAATTGTTCCGTTACAGAATTACAAGGGAAATATTGCTTTAAAAATGGTTGCTCCAAAGTTGAATCAATTAGGGGTTATGTTGCCTTATACGGGCATTTTGCAATTGCTTGCAAATGAATTGAGTTTTCCAATAGTTGCTACCAGTGGAAATATTCACAGCTCTCCAATAATAAGTAAAAATGGAGATGCACTAGAGAAGTTAAAAAATGTAGCAGATTATTTTTTACAACATAATTTGCAAATTATGCATCCACAAGATGATTCAGTGGTTAAATTTAGTGTAAAATTTAAACAA
>Ga0190303_1000175_pt1 | contig 27223 bp, 21 predicted proteins | sample 48700701_MG_FD_161672 | JGI IMG/M metagenome (GOLD analysis project Ga0190303, IMG submission 161672) | Hydrothermal vent sediment bacterial communities from Southern Trench, Guaymas Basin, Mexico - 4870-07-0-1_MG | ecosystem: Environmental > Aquatic > Marine > Hydrothermal vents > Sediment ... | reverse complement strand
AAGTTCCAAAAAAATGTTTAGTTTTGTACATAGTATTTTAATTTGTTGTGAAATCAAAAATACTATTTTTTTAGAAAGGAAGTTATTTAACTTCCTTTCTATTTATTTTTTATCGGACAACAATGATATAATATATTAATTCAAAAAAAATAAGATTTTGAGTTTTTGCAATGATGATTTTAGAGCTAAAAAGAATTTGTAAACAATAAATTTTTCATATTATTGTCAATGAAAACATAAATAGAAACTTATGAAAACAATAATCAATTTATTTGAAGAAAGTGCTAAAAAATATAGGAATAATACATTATTATGGGAGCGGGGAGCAGAAAAATACGAACCTACTACTTATAATGAAGTAAAAGAGCAGGTTCATATATTTGCTGCAGGTTTAATTAATTTAGGAGTAAAAAAAGGCGATAGAGTGGCTTTGCTTGCCGAAGGAAGAAATGCATGGATAATAAGTGAATTAGGAATTTTGTATTCTGGAGCTATAAATGTTCCATTATCGATAAAACTTGATGCATTCTCAGAATTACATTTTCGATTAGTACATTCAGGAGCAAAATATATAATAGTATCGAGAAGTTATGCAAATAAAATAAAACAAATAAAAAATGACCTTCCTGATATTGAAAAAATAATATATATAGATGAAATAGATAATTACGAAAATGATGAAATTTCGTACAAAGAGATTTTTAGATTAGGAGAGAATTATTTAAAAACCAGTAAGAATGATTTTGATACGCTTGTAAATTCTATAAAGCAAGACGATTTGGCAAATATTAGTTATACATCCGGAACTACTGCCGACCCGAAAGGGATTATGTTAACACACAGAAATTATACTGCTAATGTAGAACAAGCTAATAGTTTAATGAGTATTCCTGAGAGTTATATTACTTTATTAATATTGCCTTTAGATCATTCTTTTGCACATACTGCCGGAATATATAGTTTTATGTCTAATGGAGCAAGTCTTGCTACAATACAACTTGGAAAATCGAATATTGAAACTCTTAAAAATATACCTAAAAACATTAAAGAAATTAAGCCAAATTTATTATTAAGTGTTCCTGCTTTAGCAATAAATTTTAAAAATAATATTGAGAGAAGTATAGCAGAAAAAGGACCAAAGGTTGAAAAGCTTTTCAAGAAAGCTTTAAAAATGGCATATAGTTACAATAAAGATGGATTTAGTAAGGGTAAAGGATTCCAATTTGTAAAAAAACCAATATTAAATTTGTTCGACAAGATATTATTCAGCAAAATTAGAGAAGGGTTTGGAGGAAATCTCGATTTCTTTATTGGTGGAGGAGCTCTGCTTGATATTGAGCTTCAGAAATTCTTTTATGCAATAGGAATGCCAATGTATCAAGGTTATGGTTTGTCAGAATCGTCACCTATTATTTCATCGAATGCTCCATTAAAACACAAATTAGGTTCGTCGGGTTTTCTTGTAAAAAATATTGAATTAAAAATATGCGATGATAAAGGCAATGAACTTAAAACAGGAGAAAAAGGAGAAATTGTAGTAAAAGGAGAAAATGTAATGGCAGGATATTGGAAAAACGAAAAAGCTACAAACGAAACACTAAAGAATGGATGGCTTTATACCGGCGATTTAGGTTATATGGATAAAGATGGGTTCTTGTACGTTTTAGGCCGTTTTAAAAGTTTACTTATTAGTAACGATGGAGAAAAATATAGTCCGGAGTCGATAGAAGAATCATTTGTTCAACAATCATCATTAATTAATCAGTGTATGTTGCATAATAATCAGAATGCATATACTGTAGCTTTACTTGTTCCAAACAAAGAAGCTTTAAAAAGATTTATTAATTCGAATGATATAAATATCAATACAATTGAAGGTCAAGATGCTGTTTTAAAGCGTATTCAAAAAGAAATAGACGAATATAGAAAAGGCGGTAAGTATGAAAATGAATTTCCTGAAAGATGGTTGCCATCAGCAATTGCAATATTAGGAGATGCTTTTACCGAAGAAAATAAATTAATAAATACTACACTAAAAATGGTTAGAGGAAAAATTACTAAACATTATAGTACAAGAATTGAGTATTTATATTCAGGTGAAGGGAAAGATATTTGTAATCATAAAAATGAAAATATTATTAAGAAATTATTTAATTAAAACTTTAATAATTACTGATTTGTAAAAAAAAATAATTGAATTGTTTTTCGATTTAGTTAGATAGTGATAAAATAAAAAAGATGAGAGGATTATTAAATTTTCTCATCTTTTTTTTAAATATAAACTAAGCTTATTAATTAAATTTTTTTATCGAGCTAAGGTTATTATTAAAACCTATATCCAAAACCTAATTTTGTAGTCCAAGTCATTCCGTTTTCTTGATGTTGTTTAATGCTTGAATCAATTTTGTTATTATCATTGTTTTTTCCTAAATATATACCTATACCTCCATTAACACTTATAAATAAATTATTTACAATATCTTTTTCTAATCCAAATCCTATATAATGTTCAATGGTAGTAACTTTTTCAGGTTCTTCAAGATTCATAAGATTAATTGTTGATTCTCCATCAATAATTAAATTATTCATTAATTGTGTATTACTGGTAGCTCTATGATATATAAGATTGTAAATTAAATATGGTCTGATATTATAATTTGAAAAGTTATATTCGTTATGTCCCAAATTTTTATTGAGGTAAAATTTATGAACAAACTCAGCTCCGGAAACTATATCTCTGTTATCGACTATTATTCCAAGTTCTAATGTTCTTCTCCCTTGAACCATATTTAGCGAAACAATAAAATTTGAATTGTATGATGTGCTATGAAAAGATTGTGCAAAATTGCTGCCATAAACTACCGGTAATTCATTAAGATTCTGAGAAAAACTATCGTTTATATTAACAAAAAATGAAATTACTACAGTAACTACGATAGATAAACTAATGGTGTGGTATGTATGTAAATTTTTCATTTTTCTTTATTTATAGGTTTATGCGTGTTCTATTACACTTTCAATTGTATTGAGAAGATGATTAAAATCGATAGGTTTTTTCAGATGATTACAGGCACCTAGTTTTTTTGCTGTTTTTATTTTCTCAATATCATTATAAGCAGAAACAATTATTGTTGGAACCATTAATTTTCGTCGTCTAATTATTCTTAAAACATCAAATCCACTTATTCCCGGCATCATTAAATCTAAAAGAATTAAATCGGGTGTTTGATTTTCTATAATATCTAGGGCTTCGTATCCGCTTAATGCCGTTAAGACATTGAATCCGTTATTTTCAAGAAAATCTTGAAGAAGAATGTTGTTTATTGTTGAATCGTCTATTACTAATATTTTCATGACCTTAGTTTTTAAGTTTCTTATTTTCAGTAAGACAAGAGTCGAGCCAAAATTTGTAACTTGCAGTAAATTAGCAGGTAAGGGTGATTATTGGAGTGTTTTGTGAAATAATTATGTAAGATAACTTACACAATAACTGTATAGTATTTTAAATATGTGTTAGAAAACTTACAATTGGTATTGAAAAAATGTATAAGAATTTATAAGTGCAACTTTTAAAAATATAATTGCAATAGATGAATAAAGTAAATTTGATAAAATTAATTGAAAAGAAATGTTAGAAATATCGAACCCAGGTTAATAGTACATTTAATAACAGCGTTTATAAAGTTTTAATAATCTATAATTATAGGTCTTTGTTAAATTTATTTACTAATTTTAAGAGAATGTCGAAGTTAATTGGTTTAACAATATAATCGCAAGCTCCAAGGCTTAATGCTAAATCTTTTTTTTCTTTATTATTATAAGCCGAAATAATAATTGCAGGAATTTTAATATCGTTTTGTTTCATATTATTTAATACATCAAAACCGCTAATTCCCGGCATCATAATATCAAGTAATATTAAATCGGGTTTAATAGTATCTATTAAAGTTAGTGCTTCTCGTCCATCTAAAGATGTATGTACTTCATATTTATGGCTTTCGAGAAAGTCTTGAAGAAGGATATTGTTTATTGTTGAATCGTCAACTACAAGTATTTTCATTATTATTAAAATTATATAACACAAAACAGATAACTGTAAGAAATATTACACTCATATAAATTAATCTGTTTTATATCTATTGTACATTTGTTCGCGTTTTATACCAAGATGCTTTGCTGCTTTAGATTTATTTCCATTATACAGTTTCAGAACTTCTTTTACAATTTCCATTATAAAACTTTCTAGTTTTATTGGTTTGCTAATTATTTTTGTAATTAAATCAATGTCATTATCAAGATTTTTAAAATAATTTGGTTCCATGCTTTGTGTTTGTTGCCTGTCGAGATTATCTTTAATTTCCAGATGTTCGAATTTAATAGTTTGTCCATCAATAAATATCATTATCTGAGTAATGAAATTCTTTATTTCGCGGATATTTCCCGGCCATTTATACCTACTAAGCAATTGTAATACTTTATATTCTATAAAGTGCACATTTTTATTATACTTCTTGTTTAACAGATTAATAAAAAATAATACTAAAGGTATTATCTCTTCTTTACGTTCACTTATCTTAGGAATATTAATATTAACAATATTTAATCGATAATACAGATCTTCGCGAAATAAACCTTTCTCGACTAATTTATAAACATCTTTATTTGAAGCACAAATAATTCGACAGTTTACTTTAATTTTTTTATTTCCTCCTAATCTGTAAAATTCACGTTCTTGTAATACTCGTAAAAGTTTAACTTGAATATTAAGATCAATTTCGGTTATTTCATCAAGAAATAATGTTCCTCCTGTAGCTTGAGCAAAATACCCGTCTTTCCCCGTCAGATTTGCACCGGTAAATGCCCCTTTATTATATCCAAAAAGTTCTGCTTCGAACATATCTTTGTTTATGTTGGCACAATTTATTGCTATATATGAACCTTGGTTGTTATCAACTTCGTAATGTAAATATTTTGCCATTACTTCTTTTCCTGTTCCAGTACTTCCGGAAACTAGAATAGGAATATCTTTTGCTTTTTTTATTTTCTTTAAAACCCGAAAATTATCATACATAAGTTTTGAGAAAACTCCATAATTTTTCAATTGTTCAGATTTAAATAAATCAAATGTTTGAAAAGAAATATTATCGATGTTAATAATACCTTTGTTAGAACTCTCTAATATTTCTTGGATGGTTATTTTTCCCATTTTTTAATTATAATTTTATAAAAATACACTTCTAAAGGCAATAATTATAACAATGAAAGGTACAATATTTTTAAAAAGAATAAACTAGTATTGAAAATAATTTGCAATTAATATGAATTGCTAATTACCGGATGACTATATAATTTACAGAAAGTCAGATATATAAATTGTAAAAACAAAAAAGGCTGAATCGAAAAAAGATTCAGCCTTTTAGAGTTAAAATAAATAAATTATTTTTTTGGAATATTTTTTAGTGTTTCAACTAAGAAGTCCCAAAATTTCTGAACTGTATCGATATTAACTTTCTCATCAGGAGAATGAGGATATCGAATTGTTGGGCCAAAAGAAATCATATCTAAATCGGGATATGCATTACTGATAATACCACATTCTAGTCCGGCATGAATAGCCATAATCTTAGGGATTTTTGAATATTTTTTCTCATAAACTTCTCCCATTGTTTTTAGTATTGCAGAATTTATATTTGGTTTCCATCCGGGATAAGCACCTTCATGTATAACTTCTGCTCCTGCCAATTCAAAAATACAACGAATCATATTAGCAAGGTCGTCTTTACTGCTATCTACAGAACTACGCTGTAAAGTTTCTATTAAAATATAATTATCTTTAGTTTCAACATGAGCAAGATTTGTCGATGTTTCAACTAAACCTTCCATATCGTCGCTCATTCGAATAACGCCATTCGGACAACCATATATACCTCTAATCATATTGTTTTGAGTTTCCTCATCAATAACGAATGAAGGCATTTTTGTTTCAGATAAATCAAACTGCAAATTCGGTTCTGTAGAAGAAAGTTCATTTTTTATCTCATCAGAAACTTCTTTTACAATATTTTTAAACTCGCCTAATTCTGCATTTGGAACTACAACAATAGCATTTCCTTCGCGAGGAATAGCGTTTCTTAAATCGCCAATTGCAATAGTTGAAAGACGTAATTTAACAGTTTTAATTGCAGCATATAAAATTCTATTAATAGCTTTATTTGCATTTCCTCGACCTAAAGGAATATCTAATCCGGAATGACCACCTTTCATTCCTTTTACACCAAGTTTAAAAGCTGTAACGTCGGTAGGAACTTTTTCTTCTTTAAAATAGAATTTCATATTAGTATCAATTCCACCTGCACAACCAATATATAATTCTCCTTCATCTTCAGAATCAAGATTCATAAGTATGTCGCCATCTAAAAGTCCTGGTTTAAGAGCATTAGCTCCTGTCATTCCTGTTTCTTCGTCGATAGTAAATAATACTTCAATAGGTCCATGTTCTAGACTATTATCTTGCAATATAGCCATCGAAGCAGCAACACCCATTCCATTATCTGCACCTAAAGTGGTTCCGTCAGCAGTAACCCATTCTCCATCAATTAACATCTCGATAGGGTCTTTTTCAAAATCGTGTTTTTTATCGCTGTTTTTTTGTGGAACCATATCTAAATGTCCTTGCAAAATAACAGTTTTTCTATCTTCGTATCCTTTGGTAGCAGGCTTCTTTATTATTACATTACCTACCTCATCAACTATGGTTTCTAGTCCCAAATCTTCGCCAAATTTTTTAGCAAACAATATTACTTTTTCTTCTTTTTTCGACGGTCTTGGAATTTGATTTAAATCATAAAAATTTTTCCAAAGAGCTTTAGGCTCTAATTTTAATATTTCACTCATTATTTTTCCTCCTATATGAATATTAATATTTATAAGTTTAAATAAGTGCATAAAGTAAATAAAAAAAAACTTTCTTTAAAACTATTAATCTAAAAAAGCATTATTATATGATAGTATATTTTATAAAAATAAATTACTATTGTGTTTTAAATCTTAATAAGGATTTTTGATTTTTATAAAAGGTAGTTAGTTCTTTTGCAAGAGTTATTATAAGTAAAGATTTTGTGTAATTTTTGTTTTATTGAAGAATTGTTAATAAATAGTTTCGATATGAAAAAAATAGTTTTTAGTTTTTTAGTTTTAGTTTTAGTATTACATTTAAATGCACAGAATACAGAAAAGGTAAAATGGTATAGTTTTCAAGATGCTGTTGAGTTAAATAAAACTCACCCACGAAAAATTTTTATTGATGTATATACCGATTGGTGTGGTTGGTGTAAAAAAATGGAAAAATTAACTTTTACTAATCCGGAAATTTCAAAGATTTTGAACGAGAAATTTTATGCTGTGCGATTCAATGCAGAGTCTCATGAAAATATAGTGTTCATGGGGAAAAATTTTATTAATGAAGGAACAAATGGAAGAACACCTCACCAGTTAGCTATTGCTTTGTTAAATGGTAAGATGTCGTATCCATCAATTGCATACTTAAATGAGAAAAATCAATTGTTAACGGCAATTCCCGGTTACCAAACTCCCGAGAAACTTGAAGTTATTCTTAACTTCTTAGTTAACGATGCTTATAAAACAAAAACATTTCAGGAGTATAATGCAAATTTTAAGAGTCTAATTCATTAATATTGTTCTGATATAAAAAAATATTTTTAATTATTTGTTTCAATTCTTTTCTTCATTTTTTTAGATAACTTCATTAAACTGCCTGTATTAGAAAAGTTTGAATTAATATTTTTGCATTTCTGAAAATATTCAATTGCTTTTTGGTAATTTTTACAAATTAAATACGAACTTGCTATATTGTATAACGCAGCACAAGTAATTTTTTTATTAATTCGTGCCTTTTTGTTATTAATATCCGATTCTTTTAATGTATTTGTCCATGTCTCAATTGCGGGAATTAAAATATTTTCTGCTTCTGTAGTATTGTTTTCGTTATTTTGAACAATTTCTAATCCCTTAGTAAAAAATTTGGTTGCTCTATTAAATTCTGTATAGTCGTATTTCTTTGGTTTAATTAAATATATAGATACAGAATATTCTTTTATAGGAAAACCAATATTATTATTTATATAATTATTTATATTTTCGGCTTGTTTTGGCAATATGCCATCAGAAACAGTTTTGCTTTTTTCTTTATATTTTTCATATGCAATACTGCTGGAATTTGATTTGCTACCCATAATTGCAATGAATCCAGCAAATTTATGCTCTATAATTGTGTTTTTGTTTTTATCAATAATCTTCAAATTATATAGATACGAAATTTTTGATGTGTAATAATATAATGTAAACTTCCGTTCTTCTCCATCAACTTTTTTTGTTTTTGTTTTTTTATTTTCTGTAGCTTCTGATTGTTGAAAAGGAAATTCTTCAATTATAATACTAAATTGAGAATTGGAATAATCAGATTTATTAAAACCTATAATATTTATTTTATCGGCAATAGCATTACTTCTAGACAAATCGTTGTTTGCGCCTTTGGCATCAATATAATACGATTTGTAATTCGCAGGCAATGGGTTCGATGGTAGTTGTGTATAAGATAATTTTCCTAATAATTTTTTATTGAGTTTTTGAGGAAACGCGTTGATATTAAAAAGGCTTAAGACTAAACTTATTAGTATTATTTTTTTTATCATAATAGCGAAATTTAGTAATTGTTTGAAAAATAGAATTTCTGAAGAAATATATTACTGTATAGTTGTAATAAGCTTGAGAGTATTTTTAAAATAGTTTACTATTTATAATGATTTATTTCTTCTCATTTTTATAAAATTCAATAAATGATTCGTCATCAGTTAAAAATTTTGCCGGAAAAGGTATAGTAACACCAAATTGTTCTACTTTAAATTTGCAATTTGCAATTTCTGTTTTATCATCAAAAATTTTTATTATAGAATTATCAGGAATACGATAATATAGTTTGTTTTTATAATTGGCTCCAATACGATTTATTTTATCGGCAAAAAAATTATTTATTTCATTAGTAATTCCCGTCTTTTCTAAAGAAATTTTTATATCTCTACCATTGAGTGCGCTTTCTTGTACTATCCCTTTTGAGTCGGAAAAGCGAAAAAGAACAATTTGTTTGTTAATATTTTTTATCATGGGAGTATATTCATAGCTTTTATTATATTTAGTTTTGAGTTTTTTCCCGATAAATAATGATACATAATTATCTTCAATTCTTTTTAATTCTTTTAAGTTGGTTTCTAAGGAATTCCCATTTGGAAAGAAATCGGCATAGCCTGTTAATAATTCTATTCTTCGTTTTCTAATTGTCATTATTATAGCAGCAGCTTCTTCGGCTTTTTCTTTTAGCGATTTATTTACTAATCGAGTTTCAGTAATTGGTATTTTTGCATATAAAGAATCTTTTTTAACTCTTTTAAAATATGTGTTTTTCTCGTATCCTACATATATACTACTGCTTAAATCTGTAAATAATATATCACTATGCTTCTTTTTAACAATATTTTTATTCGTTTTATATTCGGTATAAATCCTGCTATTTAACGGAATTAAAATTCCATTTTTTTTAAGATTATCAATATTTATTTTAAATTTTCCAACAGGTTCGAATATGTATAATTCCGATGGGTCAATTTCGTTATACGATTCTATGTTAATATTATTAATTTCCCATTTTGTTGTTTCCTGTATAGGTGCATTCTTTATTCCAATATATTTTTCTGCATAAATGCAATAGGGCCCGGGAATAGTAGTTTCTTCAATAATTTCGAAATCTAATCTTAATACAGTTAAAGGCAATGCATATAATATGGAATTATCGGAATACACATTTGTATTATCGAATTTATTAACTTTTAATTCTTCTGTATTTTTACAATTAGTAAGAAAAAAGATTAAAATAGAAATTTTAAAGATATATGATATTTGTTTTAAAGTCATACTTAGTTGTTTGTAGAATTTATATTTCTGAGTTTAAGAAATGCTTTGCCAATATTATTAATAATGTCGGAAGCAATTACTGCTTCGTACCCATTAATATCAGCAGCTATATCTCCTGCAAGTCCATGAATATATACACCTAATAATGCTGCATTTTTTGGAGTATATCCTTGTCCGAGTATAGATAAGATTATTCCTGTAAGAACATCTCCACTACCTGCAGTTGCCATTCCCGGATTGCCTGTAGAATTATAGTAACACGTACCATCGGGACAGGCAATTGATGTGTTAGCCCCTTTTAATACTACATATACTTTATTTTTAACAGCAAATTCTATTTGCAACTCATTTCTTGAGTAATTGTCGGTAGTTTTTCCGGTTATTCTTTCAAATTCTTTTGGATGAGGTGTTAAAATGCTATTCTGAGGAATTTTAAAAATTGCATTTTTATTTTTCGATAATATATTTATTGCGTCAGCATCAATAACCATTGGTTTATCTACAATATCTAGTAAATTTAATAAAGCTCTTTGTGTATTTTGTTTTGTGCCAATGCCCGGACCAATTCCAATATGGGTGTATTTGGCAATATCAGGCACATCTGTAAAAATAATGTCCGACCAATCAATACTTATCATTGCTTCGGGTAATGATGTTTGCATTATTTGATATCCGATTTTAGGTATATGAGTAGTTAATAAACCACATCCCGATTTTAAGCATGCTTTTGATGCTAATATAGCAGCTCCCATTTTTCCATAGCTTCCCGAAATAAGTAATAAATTCCCATAACTACCTTTGTGTGAGAATTTTTTCCGATTATATAACTTACTTTTAATATTATTTTGTTTTAGGTAGTAATAATTTGTTTCGAGAGAATTAATATATTGTTGATGTAAGCCAATTGGTAATATTTTCCATTTTCCTGCAAATTCTTCGTTTTCGGCAAAGAAAAAAGCCAATTTTGGAAATTCAAAACTTAAAGTGTAGTGTGCTTTAATAATTGCGTCTTTATCGTTTTCTGCATTATTATCGCAAAATAAACCCGAAGGAATATCAATAGAAATAACTTTAGCATCGGAGTTGTTAATATGCTCGACAATGCTTTTTGCAAAGCCTTCTAATTTTCGTGTAAGCCCCGTGCCAAATATTGCATCAATAACAATATCCTTATCAGATAATTTAGGAAAGTCTTTTGATTCAGCCTTTATATAATGCAATTCTGCTCTTTTAACATTTTCTAGTCGTTTTAAATTTGTTAAGCAATCGGGAGAACGTCTAGTCGAGAATTCTACAACAAATACCCTAACATTATATCTTTTGTTTAAGAGTAATCTGGCAAGCACTAAACCATCGCCACCATTATTTCCCGGTCCTACAAAAAAGATAAATGTCTTGTTTGTGAAATTATTAGCGAATATCCATTTGGCACATGCTGTTGCAGCACGTTCCATCAAATCAATAGATTGTATAGGTTCGTGTTTTATTGTATAAGTATCTATTTCTCTAATTTGTGATGAATTAAATATCTTCATAATTTAATTTCTATTTGTTATGATACTGGTAATTGCTAATTTATTAAAAAAATACTACACTATCCAATTATTTTGCTTTATGTTTGATATAAAATTGGCGACTGTTAAAAAGATTTTTATATTTGCTTCTCATTTAAAAAAGAAATTTTAACTAAAATTATATATTATGTTTAAAGGACATCCGAAAGGACTTTATGTTTTCCTGTTTGCAAATATGGGTGAGAGATTTGGCTATTATACGATGATAGCAATATTTACATTGTTTTTACAAGCTAAATTTGGTATGTCAGCTAAAGAAGCTGGTAGTATTTATGGCACGTTTTTATTTGGAATTTATTTTGTTCCTTTAATTGGAGGTTTCTTGGCCGATAAGGTTTTAGGATTTGGAAAAACAATAACATTAGGTATTATTTTAATGATTATTGGATACATCCTACTTTCTAATTCATCGTTTGGGTTAAAGGGAATATATTTTGCGCTTGCTATAATCTCAGTAGGAACAGGATTTTTTAAAGGTAATCTACAAGCTATGGTTGGTAGATTATACGATAGCAGTGGACTTGGAAAACTTAGAGATGCTGCGTTTAGTTTGTTTTATATGGGAATAAACATAGGAGCATTTTTTGCACCATCTGCAGCCGAAGCAATGAATAATTACATTATGAAAGCTGATGGTTTTACATATAGTGGAAAAATTCCGGAACTTGCAAATGAATTTTTACATAATGGTGAAGCTTTTAATAAGGTAGATGAATTTACTGCTTTAGCAAAAGAACATATAGTTGGAAATGCCTATACATTTACGGATTTACATGCTTTTAGTACTGATTACATATCATCTGTTAGTCAATCATACAATTATGGTTTTGGAATTGCTGCAATAAGTATTTTACTTTCACTTATAATATTTATAGGTTTTAGAAAACATTACAAACATGTTGACTTAAAAATTGTTAAGAAAAAAGATGAAATTGAAACAGAAAATATTGTTCCTGACTTACCTAAAGAACAAACTAAAAAAAGACTTACTGCATTAGGTTTACTTTTCTTAGTTAATATTTTCTTTTGGATGTCATTCCATCAAAATGGATTTACTTTAACGTTATTTGCTAGAGATTTTACTGTAACAAGTGTTACTCCAGCCGTTTATACTTTATTTGACTTAAGTTCTTTATTACCAATAATAGCAGTAATAATTGGTTTTATTTTTATTCTTGGTAAAAATGGAAGTAAAAATAAAAAATTCATTGGTGCAGGTCTAATAATACTTGGTGCCGCAATTGCTTATTATGTTATTAGTGGTTATGATGCTTCAATGCCTATAAATCCTATTAAATTTCAGCATTTTAATCCAATATTTATAGTATTTATTACTCCTGTAATAATTGCAATATTTACCAAATTAAATAAAAAAGGGAAGGAACCAAGTTCGCCTAGAAAAATAGGTATCGGTTTAATATTAGCCGGGTTAAGTTTCTTTATTATGGTTATTGCAAGTTCTCATTTTGGAAATGCAAATGATGAAGTTTCTGATGCTATGAGAGTAACTCCATTTTGGTTAATTGGAACATATTTTAGTTTAACTATTGCAGAATTATTTTATAGCCCTATTGGGATTTCATTTGTTTCAAAAGTTGCTCCTCCTAAGTTAGCAGGTATGGCACAAGGAGGTTGGTTTGCTTCAACTGCAATAGGTAATTTATTAGCCGGATTAATTGGTGCATTTTGGGATGGATGGGATATGTGGCAGTTCTTTACTCTATTAGTAGTGATGTTAATACTTTCATCAATTTTCATATTTACTATTATGAAAACACTTGAAAATGCAACTAATGACAATTAATTAATAACACAATATTGAAACTTAGAAAAATCCTGCATCAAATTAACATGCAGGATTTTTTTGAAAAAACTTTTAGGTATAGTTAAAAAAATTAGGGTGCTTAGGCATAAATTTTAGCAAGCCTAAAAAGGGAAAAAGATATATCAGACACACATCTTTAGCAATTATCTTAGAAAACAAGTAGAACAATTACCTAAAGAAAAAAGGGACAAACGCAACAATGTTGAGGCTACTATTTTTCAATTAGCTTATCACTTACGAAAAGATAAAACTAAATACAGGAGCATTTTTAAAAATAAAATATGGGCAATTTTGAGAAGTTTATGGATAAACTTTGTCCGAATAACAGGTAGTTTGATACAAAAAAGCAAAAAAATGGTAATAAATGTAAATTATGCTTCATATTTTAACGTTTTTGTTAATTTTATTTTGTTAATTTTTAATTTAACGTATTTAGAATCGTATAAAAAATTTAGATTGCAAATTATTTAAAAAAAATTAAATGCCATTCTAAACGAGTTTAAATTTTATGACTTTTTAGAGAGGACTCAATATTATTTTGTTTGTAAAAATAAAATCAATATTTTTGATTCTAAATAAATATTTTTATCATATGAGCGTATTAGTAAATAAAAATTCAAAAGTTATAGTTCAAGGTTTTACCGGTAGCGAGGGTTCATTTCATGCTCAACAAATGATTGAATATGGAACAAATGTGGTAGGAGGGGTTACGCCGGGTAAAGGAGAACAAACTCATCTTAACTTACCTGTTTTTAATACTGTTGAAGATGCTGTAAAATATACAAATTCTGATGTTTCTGTAATATTTGTGCCGCCTGCTTTTGCCGCCGATGCAATTATGGAAGCAGCCGATGCTGGAGTTAAAGTTATTATTGTCATTAGCGAAGGAATTCCTACTTCGGATATGATAAAAGTAAAAGAGTTTATTAAAAATAAAAATTGCCGCTTAGTCGGACCTAATTGTCCCGGAGTAATTACCCCGGGAGAAGCTAAAGTTGGAATTATGCCCGGCTTTATCCACAAAAAAGGTACTATTGGTATTATATCTCGATCTGGTACTTTAACATACGAAGCAGTAGATCAGGTTACAAAAGTAGGATTAGGGCAATCTACTTGTATTGGTATTGGAGGAGACCCTATTATTGGCACTACTACTCTCGATGCTGTAAAACTTTTAATGGACGATAAACAAACCGAGGGAATTATTCTTATCGGAGAAATTGGTGGAAATATGGAAGCTGAAGCTGCCTTATGGATAAAAGATAATGGCACAAAACCTGTTGTGGGATTTATTGCCGGGAAAACAGCTCCTAAAGGTCGAAGAATGGGACATGCCGGCGCTATTATTGGAGGAAAAGACGATACTGCTGCTGCAAAAATGAAAATTATGAGCGAATGTGGAATTCATGTGGTTGAATCTCCTGCAGATATCGGAGCCAAAATGTTTGAAGTATTAAAATAAGAGCCCACTCCGAAAAGTCTTTATATTTTAACTTTTTTGTTGATTTTGTTTTGTTAATTTTTAATTTAACGTATTTAGAATCGTATAAAAAATTTTGATTGCAAATTATTTATTTTATGCCATTCTAAACGAGTTTAAATTTTATGACTTTTCGGAGTGGGCTCAATATCGCAATACTCAAAAAAAAAAAGCATCTGATTATTGAATATAATTACTTTATATAATTATAAATTATGCATTACTTTTATAAACAATTAGTTAGTTTTTTACGTTACAATAAGAAAAATACAATTATGCAATCATTATTTCTACTTGCAACAATATTATTTTTTGCTGTATCGACAAGTTTTGGTCAGATTATGCGACAAGCACTTCCTAATTTTTATTTACCTATAGATTCAACACTAATTGATAAAAATAATAAAGAAAAATTAAACAATTCGAAAATGAATTTTAGAATGAGCATCGGAACAGGAATTAGTAGCATATCGGGAATGGGGACTTGTTCAAACTCATACCTTGCGCCTAGTATTGATTATAAATTAAATAATAATTTAAATTTTCATTTCAGTGGCATATTCATGTCGAATAATATGTTTAACGAAAATAATTTTAATTCAAATAATCTATTTAATCAACAAACCAATAATTGGGGCATTAGTGGTAGTGGAAATTACAAATTAGGAGGCAAAACAAATATAATTGGAAGTGGAGTATATTACAATAATAGTCAATCGGTTTTCGACCAACAATATTTAAATTCGTTAAATCAGAATTATAGTGCTGTTGCAGTTGGAGTTAATTATAAAATCACTGAGAATGTTCACATAAATGCACAAGTAAGGTTTTCGAACGGAATTAATCCTTATTACAGTAATTCGATGTTTAACAGATTTAATAATACATATAATAATAGTTTTGATAATATGTATTCTCCTTTTTTTTGGTAATTATTTAAACACTTTAATATTTTGAAATCTAAAGAACTTATTTTAATTTTATTATTTAGCTTTACACTAAATTTATATGCTCAAGAAAAAACTGTTTCTTATCCATTTATCGAAGGCGAAGAAATTACTTATGATGCTGTTTATAACTGGAAATTTATATGGGTAAATGCCGGGAAAGTTTCTTTTAATGTTGCTAAAACACAAATTAATAACAAGGATAGTTATCATTTTATCAGCAAAGGAAGAAGTCTAAAATCGTACGATTGGTTTTATACAGTACGTGATATTTTTCAGTCATACGCAAAATTCAATACTCTATCGCCTTATTATTTCGAAAGAAAAACTTTAGAAGGAGATTATTGGGTTCATAACAAATACAATTTTAATTATTCCGATTCGCTCATTTTTTCGCAAACCGAAAATACAAAAAAACCATATACAAAAGATGCTCTTAAGTTATTACCAAGAACTTACGATGTACTTTCAGGAGTTTACTTTACTAGAAGTATCGATTTCTCGAAATGTAAAATTAACGATACCATTCCTCTTAGAATGATAATAGATAATGAAATATTTGATCTATACATCAGATATCTGGGAAAAGAAATACTCAAAACACGCGATAATAGAACGTTTCGAACAATAAAGTTTTCTGCCCTACTTGTTGAAGGAACTACTTTTAAAGGCGGAGAAGACCTTTTAGTATGGGTTACCGACGATAAAAACAAAATTCCGGTACTTATTGAAGCTAAAATACTTGTTGGCTCTGTAAAAGCAATATTAAGCGGAACAAAAAATCTTAAATACCCAATAGAAGCCGAAATATTTAATTAATTGCTTACCTTATTCTTCTTATGCTTTTTATTGTATTTAATCAAGTAAAAAGGCTTACAATCTAACACACCGTTTGAGAATGATATTTTCTCATACTAAAGAAAAGGGCGTAGCTTATACAAAACTGGCAAGATGGTTTAATAAAATTACAGAATCAGGATTTAAATCATTTAATACAATATCGGCAATTATTTATAGTCATTATCCAGAGATACTAAACTTCTTTGACAACAGAAGTACAAATGCTTCAGCAGAATCTTTTAATGCTAAAATAAAAGCTTTCAGACCTACACAAAGATGTATGACAGATATATCATTCTTTTTATTCAGACTTGCTAAAATTTATGCCTAATCCCCCGAATTTTAAAGTGAGCCGTAAAAAAGTAACTCAAGTTATTAAGAATATATTTCTTTTTTAGCTGCTTTCATAGTATTTTGTAATAAAGCAACAATTGTCATAGGTCCAACACCACCTGGGACAGGAGTAATATAACTTGCTTTTTGCGCTACTTCATCAAACTTAACATCACCAAGTAATTTCCATCCCGATTTTGTTTTATCTGATTTTACTCTTGTAATTCCAACATCAATTACCGTTGCTCCTTCTTTTACCATATTGGCAGTAATAAATTCTGCTTTTCCTAAAGCAACAATAAGAATATCTGCCGATTTAGTTATTTCAGCAAGATTTTTTGTACGACTATGAGTTAATGTAACCGTTGCATTACCGGGGTTTGATTTTTGTCCCATCAATACACTAATTGGTTTTCCAACAATATTGCTTCTTCCAATAACAACACAATGTTTGCCTTCGGTTTCGATATTGTAACGTTTTATAAGCTCTACAATTCCGGCAGGAGTAGCAGAAACATAAGCAGGTAATCCGATTAACATTCTACCTACATTAATTGGATGAAAACCATCGACATCTTTTTTGGGGTCGATTGCTTCAATAATTTTTTGTTCGGCAATATGTTTTGGTAATGGTAATTGTACTATAAGTCCATCAATATCATCATCTTTATTTATTTCTTTAACTTTATTAAGTAAATCGATTTCAGAAATATTTTCGTTAAAACGTACTATAGTAGATTTAAAACCAACTTGTTTACACGATTTTTCCTTACTGGCAATATAAGTTTGACTAGCACCATCGTTACCAACAATTATAGCAGCTAAATGAGGAGTTTTACCCCCGTTTTTTTGAAATATATTTACTTCTTCAGCTATTTCTCTCTTTATTTCTGCTGATATTTTTTTACCATCAATTAAATTCATAACTAAATTATTAATTATATTGTATTATGATTATCTTTTCATCATTGGTTTATTTCCCATTAAATTTCCAAGACCTTTGCCACCTTTCATCATTTTCATCATCTTTCGAGTTTCATAAAATTGTTTTATTAAGCTATTTATTTCCTGAATATTTGTTCCACTACCATTGGCAATACGTTTCTTCCTGCTTCCGTTTAATAATTTAGGATTTCGTCTTTCTTCAACTGTCATTGAGTGAATAATTGCTTCAATACCTTTGAAAGCATCGTCGTCAACATCGACTTTTTTCATTGCTTTACCCATTCCCGGAATCATTCCTGCAAGATCTTTTAGATTTCCCATTTTCTTTATCTGTCCGATTTGAGTAAGAAAATCTTCAAAATCGAATTGATTTTTAGCAATCTTTTTATTTAATCGTCTTGCTTCTTCTATATTGTATTGTTCCTGAGCTTTTTCAACTAACGACACAACATCACCCATTCCAAGAATACGGTCTGCCATTCTTTCTGGATGAAAAACATCAATTGCATCCATCTTTTCGCCCGAACCAATAAATTTTATTGGTTTATTAACAACCGCTCTGATAGAAAGTGCGGCTCCACCACGAGTATCACCATCGAGTTTAGTTAAAACAACACCTTCGTAATCGAGTCGATTATTAAATTCTTTTGCAGTATTAACAGCATCCTGACCTGTCATTGAATCAACAACAAATAATGTTTCTTGTGGATTTATTGCTTTTTTTATTGAAGTAATTTCATTCATCATTTGCTCGTCAATAGCTAATCGTCCGGCAGTATCGATAATAACAATGTCGTTCCCTTGTTTTTTAGCATGTTTAACAGCTTCTTTAGCTATTTTTACAGCATTTTTATTATCTTCATCGGTATAAACCGGAACATTAATTTGCTCTCCCAGAACTTTTAATTGTTCAATAGCAGCAGGACGATAAATATCGCATGCAACCAATAAAGGATTTTTTCCTTTTTTTGTTTTTAAGTAATTAGCTAATTTGCCAGAAAATGTTGTTTTACCTGAACCTTGCAAACCGGCTATTAGAATGATAGCAGGATTTCCTTTTTGGTTAATTTCTATTGCTTTCCCGCCCATCAATTTGGCTAATTCGTCGTGAACGATTTTAACCATTAATTGTCCGGGTTTCACTGAATTTAACACATTAGAACCTAAAGCTTTTTCTTTAACATCGTCAGTAAAAGTCTTTGCAATTTTATAATTAACATCGGCATCTAATAATGCTCTTCTAACATCTTTTAATGTTTCTGCTATATTAATCTCGGAAATTCTTCCTTGTCCTTTTAATATTTTAAAGGATTTATCCAGTCTGTCTGTTAAATTGTCAAACATATCTTTTAGTTTTTTTTTTGTATCACAAAAGTAATAAATTCTATCTATAATTTACATTCTTTCAGGCATAGAAATACCTAATAAATCCATTGAAGATGCAAGGATTTTTCCTACTTCTTGAGATAATAACAATCTAAATTTTACTAATTCAATATTGTCTTCTTTTAAAATAGAATAATCGTGATAAAACTGATTATATTCTTTTGCAAGTTCATAGACATAATTAGCAATAATAGCAGGAGTAGTATTTTTAGCAGCTTCCTTTATAACATCCGTATATTTATGAATTAATTTTATTAAATTAATTTCTTTTTCTTCTAAATTAATATTTTCATAAATATCGATAGAATAATTAATATTTTTTTCTTTTGCTTTTCGCAGTAAGGATTGAATACGTGTATATGAATATTGAATAAACGGACCTGTATTTCCATTAAAATCGATTGATTCTTTAGGATTGAATGTCATATTCTTTTTAGGATCGACTTTAAGAATAAAATATTTTAGAGCTCCTAGTCCAATTTTTTTAATAATGGTTTTCTTTTCATCATCGGAATAAGAATCTAATTTTCCTAATTCGTTTGACATTTCTTCTGATGTATTAATCATTTCTTGCATAAGGTCGTCGGCATCTACAACAGTTCCTTCTCGCGATTTCATTTTTCCTTCGGGCAATTCTACCATTCCGTAAGATAAATGATAAATATTTTCGAACCAATCATAGTCTAATTTGTGTAATATCTGCTTCAATACTTGAAAATGATAATTTTGTTCGTTTCCGACAACATATATTAATTCATCAACATCAAAATCTGAGAATCGTTCTTTGGCAGTGCCAATATCTTGGGTCATATATACCGATGTTCCATCGGAGCGCAAAAGAAGTTTTTGATCAAGTCCTTCGTCCGACAAATCAACCCACACCGAGCCATCATCTTTTTTGTAAAACAGATTTTTTTCTAAGCCATACTGAACTGTTGATTTGCCTAATTTGTATGTATTTGACTCGAAATAAACTTTATCGAAATCGACACCTAAGTTTTTATATGTAATATCGAAACCTTTAAGTACCCACGAGTTCATTTTTTCCCATAACTCATATACTTGAGCATCTTTTGCTTCCCATTTTTGAAGCATTTTCTGAGCTTCAATAATTAATGGGGCGTTCTTTTTTGCTTCTTCTTCGGTTTTGCCCTGATTAATTAATTCTGCTATTTGCTTTTTATATTCTTGATCGAACTTAACATAATACTCTCCAACAAGGTGATCGCCTTTCTTCCCGGTTGTTTCAGGAGTTTCGTTATTTCCCCATTTTTGCCATGCAAGCATCGATTTGCAAATATGTATTCCTCTATCGTTTACAAGATTTACTTTTACAATTTTATCGCCGCTAGCTTCAATAATTTTTGCAACAGAAAAGCCCAATAGATTATTTCGTATATGGCCTAAATGAAGTGGTTTATTTGTGTTTGGCGATGAATATTCTATCATTACCGTTCTAGGATTGTCTTTTTTTATTATTCCATAGTTGGGATTTTTCGAAATAGAATTTAAAAATTCAATCCAAAAGCTATTATCTATAGATAGATTTAAAAAACCTTTAATAATATTATATTCTTTTATCTCTGAAATATGTTGTTTCAAATATTCTCCTATTTCAGTTGCTGTTTGTTCCGGTGGTAATTTAGAAATCCTTAATAAAGGAAATACAACTAAAGTATAATCTCCTTTAAAGTTCTTTCGGGTTTTTTGTATTTGTATTAAGCTGTTGTCCGGAGCTTGTCTATATATTTTTTGAATTGCCTCTAGAACTTTCTCTTTTAATTTTGCCTCTACATTCATTCTTCGGAACATTTAGTTATTGCGGGCTAAAGCATTGACAAATAATACATTAGTCCATGTTTGTTGTTTCTGATTATTCTTAGCCGACAAAGATAATAAACCATAACTAAAATTTGGTAAAAACGAAAAGTTTTATAAAATAATAAACCCACATGAATATTATAATATTGTGAATTTACTAACTATTTTATTACTTTCTCTTTAAGTATTGATAATCGAGATAATAAATAATTTTTAAGGATAAACTATTAAATTGTGGTGAATCGAAAATATTATCTAAATTATCGATATAATTATTAATAATATTACTATCGAAAGTATTAATTGAATTTTTCCAGACTATTGATAATTCGCTACCCGGAGCAAAATTCCAAATATAATTCATATCAATATTAAAAGCATTATAATTTATGTCCTGATCTGCTCCATATGTATCGTATCCAATGCTTGAGCTTAAATTTCCATTTTCTTCTAAATTGTAGAAATCTTTATATTTTACAATTCTCCAATAATGGCGTACTCTTATACTCAACGACATTTTACTTGTAAAAATATAACTTCCTTTAAAAGTGTTAACAAGAGTTTGTTCATTCCTTTTTCCAAAAGTAATTACTACATTATCGTTAGAATCTATATCGTTGTCAACATAACCACACATATTAAATATTTTACTATATCGTGCATTATATATTAACATTAATCTATCGTTAACTCTAAATCGTGGAGAAAAATTTATTGAATATGATTCTCTATTATCATTTATTGAAGTATATTTTCCTGCGCTAAGATCGAAAGCTATTTTTTTTCTATAATCACTCGACATAAATGTACTTATATAAAAGCCTGCAGGAATTTTAACCATCCATCCATCGACACGAGGCTCAAAATAGTCGTGTTCTTTTATAGGACGAAACATACTGAAAAAGCCCAAATGCATCTGACTTTTTTTGAGTGTTGTAGAACTATGCATCCTAACAACAAGACTTGTGTATTTTCGAGGTTCATATAACATCTGATGCTGTAAACTTATCTCATTGTTCCAATTTAACACTTTCCAAAATGGGGTATTTATATTATATTCTAAATCAAGACTATTACTAAATTCATTATTACTTCTTAGAAATCCCATATCGTTGGGATTGTATGTATCAGATTCAACATTGTGCATATAATTAAAAAGAAATTTTCCTTTAGTTTTCCTTAAGCTTAAGAAATATGCATGTCCATATTCTTTTTCGCTAGTATATTTCTGATTTAAAATACCCCTACCAAATATTCTATATGAATTTTCTTTATTGTTTAATGATAACTCTGTACCTGTAACATAAGCATTATACTTTTCGTTTGCATGCAAAACGCTAGTATTTACTAAGCTAACATAAGAATTATTTTTCAAGCTTTGATCGAGTACCAGCATATTATAATTAGAGAATCCCTGGGTTTGAATATCTCGTTTATTTTTAGTTATTGTATCAATTATAGTAGCATATGATGCAGATGTCATTGCATTAAAAAAACCAATTCCCAAACCTTTACTTGTTCTTCCCGAAATTTTTGATGCATTAATCATCTTTGTTTCAACAGGATTCAATTTTACATCTTCATTATCATTTAGTTTATCGTATACATCATAATATCCGGTTGGTCTATCTCCTATTCTTCGCGAATAAAATATCCCACCTTTATTAAATAATTCTGTTCCTTCGGTAAAGAAAGGTCTTTTCTCGTCGTAATGAACTTCGAAAGGTGATAAATTTAGAATTTGGTCGTCGGATTGTACTTGTCCAAAATCCGGGACTAGAGTCATATCCAGAGTAAAACTTTCGTTAATTCCGTATTTTAAATCCATACCGCCGTTGTAAGTGCTTCCATATTTTCCATCAGAATTGTTTTCGATATATGATGAAATATACGGAGTAAATGATAATCGCAAAGGAGGATCTATATCTTTTATTCCTGACAATTCTCCAGCCTGAGTGATAAAGCCTTGTATATCAATATCGACAAAATTCCAAGTATCCCACTCTTTATATCTTTTTATATGACGAAAAAAATGTAATCCCCAATTTTTTCTGTTTTTAACAGGAAAACGAAGAGCAGAAAAAGGAATCTTCATTTCGGCTACCCATCCGAAATTGGTTATTCTAACTTTACTTTCCCAAACTGCATTCCAATTTATATCTTTTCTTTCGCCTGTATGTTTCAAATCTGTTTGAATACCAGAAGCCGATACCATAAACTCAACCATATTAACTCCATCGTTAAAAGGATTAATCAATACCGTAAATAAATCAGCGTTTAGGTTTCCAGCTTCGTCGCGTTTCCCAAGTTCTCTATAAATACTATCGGGAGCAGTATCGTATAATGTAGCGCCAATATATATGGCGTTATTATCGTAGATTATTTTTACTTCTGTTTTTTGTGAAGGTTGATGTCCATTATACGGAACAAATTGAAAGAAATCATTTGCAACTGCTGCATCTTCCCATATCTCTTCGTTTATTATTCCATCGATAATGGGTTTACTTTGGATTTTATGTATTTTTATATTTCTAGTTGTTTGTCCATACGAAACACTTAAACTCATTAGAACAACTACACAAAGAACTGCAATCTTATTCATCTCCACAATTTATTTTTTTGAATGTACTCGTATTTTGACAACTCAAATAAAATAAAGTTTAAAGTTGAATATTAAAATTCTGAAGTAAAATAGAAATTTATATTTTCGAATTTATTTTGTGCCATTTGTAAGGCATATGGAGAATCAGCCATAAATACTTCACGTCCATGTTTATCGATTGCAATATTAGCATATTTTCGTTTTCTGAAATCTTCAATCTGCTTTTTATCGTCGCTTGTAAACCAACATGCCTTATGCATCTGAATTGGCTCGTATCTACATGATGCTCCGTATTCGTGTTTTAATCTAAATTGAATAACATCAAACTGTAACTGACCAACTGTGCCAATAATTTTTCGTCCGTTGAATTTATTTGTGAACAACTGCGCAACTCCTTCATCCATAAGCTGATCGACACCTTTAGCCAATTGTTTATATTTCATAGGGTCGGCATTTTCGACATATCTGAACATCTCTGGAGAAAAACTTGGCAATCCTTTGAAATGCATTATTTCGCCTTCGGTAAGAGTGTCGCCAATTTTAAAATTACCACTATCGTGAATACCAACAATATCGCCGGGATATGCTTCGTCGATAATAGATTTTTTCTCGGCCATAAATGCTGTAGGACTAGAGAATTTCATTTTTTTGCCGGCACTTACATGAAGATAATTAGTATTTCTTTGAAATTTACCGGAACATATTTTCACAAATGCAAGTCTATTTCTATGATTTGGATCCATATTGGCATGTATCTTAAATACAAAACCACTGAATTTTTCTTCGTAAGGGTCAACAGTTCTTTCTTCTGCAATAGTTGGCAGAGGCGATGGAGCAATATCGATAAAACAATTAAGTAGTTCTTGAACTCCAAAATTATTTAAGGCAGAGCCAAAAAACACAGGTGCCAATTGGCCTTTAAGATAATCGGAATTTTCGAATTTGGGATATACTCCTTGAACTAATTCCATATCATCGCGAATAACATTTGCATATTTCTTGCCAATAATATCTTCTAATTCAGGATTATTAATATCTTTAAATTCTATAGAATTTTCGATAGTTTGTTTAGCATCGCCACTAAATAAATTTAATTTTTCTTCGTAAATATTATATACACCTTTAAAGGTAGGTCCGTTACTTATTGGCCAGCTTAAAGGTCTTACCTTAATTTTTAATTCTTCTTCTATTTCGTCGAGTAATTCAAACGGGTCTTTCCCATTCCTGTCGAGTTTATTGATAAATACAATAACCGGAGTATTTCTCATTCTACAAACTTCCATTAACTTTCGGGTTTGTGGTTCTACTCCTTTTGCTGAATCGATAATAATTATTACGCTATCTACAGCAGTTAATGTTCGGAAAGTATCTTCTGCAAAATCTTGGTGTCCGGGTGTATCAAGAATATTTATTTTCGCACCTTTATATTCGAAACCCATTACCGATGTAGCAACAGAAATACCTCTTTGTCGTTCAATCTCCATAAAATCGGAAGTAGCAGTTTTTTTTATTTTATTGCTTTTAACTGCACCTGCAACATGTATTGCTCCTCCGAATAATAAAAGTTTCTCTGTTAATGTGGTTTTCCCTGCATCGGGATGACTTACAATAGCAAATGTTCTTCTACGCTGAATCTCTTCTTTCACTCCCATACTAAATTCATTAAAAAAGACTCCGATATGAAGTCTTAAATTAGGGCTGCAAAGATAAATAATTAAATTTTAAAACAACGATGTTTATTTACTTGTTTCGAAATACTTTATATGACCATATCATTAATATCGCAGCTAAAATCAATGATATAATTCCAATACTAAAGGTTCCAGTAAAACCAATAATTTCGTAAAATACTATTCCTAAAAGAGGAGCAAACAAAGCTCTCAATCCGGTTAATGTCAAATGTATTGATTGATAATTGCCTGCTTCTTCTTTTCTGCAAAAATATGCAGAACCTATGCTCCAAGACAAGGCCATTGTAGATACAAATATTCCATTAAATACAATTGCAATTAATAAGGAATAGTAAATTTTTATTCCAAAAATCACATTATAAAACGGGAAATATTCAGTTAATGCAATAAATAATAGATATAAAGCAAGCGATAAATATGTAATTACAGTAAACTTACGAGGGTCGATTTTTCCTATCATTTTTCCAAATATCGGTAATAAAAATATTGCCATAATATTAAACACATTTTGATAAAAAGCAACACTCGAATATGTTAAATGTAATGCTATATCATAAAAAATTGTAATAACAGCTTTAGTGCTCATAAAAGCAAAACCATATAACATAAAACCTATCTCGAAATGTCGATAAGGCTTATTGGTTTTAAGAATTTTTATCATTTGAATTATCGAACTTTTAATAGATACAATTATGTTTTTTGATATTTCAATTTTTCCTACACTAAATTCTATTTTAGAAAGCATAAATATCGATACCACTCCTAAAAATCCTAAAATAGGATATACATATGTAAAGATATAAGCATTATAGTCGAGTAATAATCCAAATATGAATGTTGCAAAAAGCATAGTTATTTTACTAATTGAAGTTGATATGCTATATAGTTTTCCGAAATTTTGTTCTTCGTAATTATGTTTTAAAAGCAAATTGATAGTTGGAAATATTAATGGACGCGACAGAAAATAAAAAAAGAAAATAAATAAAAAAATGTAATGATATCCTGATTCTACAGAAATTGCGTTTGCTTCTTTTGGAAAAAAAATTAGTAACAACAATGGTAAATGTGTGAAAAAAGCTACTTTGCGAAGCATAAGCTTTTTATTTAACGATCTTCTAATAAGCTCATTAAAAAATATCGAAAAAATAAGCACTACCACACTAAACTGAAAGAGTAAACCTAATTGATAATTCGTACCTTTTAAGCTTTTTAAAAAAACAAATTCGTTAAGAACTAATGCTCCCCGAATTAATCCATCGATGGCTGAGTATATACTATGTAATGTAAAAGTATTTTTTTCGTTAGAGTTTAGAGTTTTGTATATACTAAATTTCATAAACCATATCTATATTAATTATATATGACTTACAAAATAAATTAAAGTTTATTTATCTTAAAAATCAATTTAGTTTAAATTCTAAAAAAATCTGCCAACAAGGTAATTCGCAGACTATAATAATAATAATAAAATAGATAAATATTATTATTTGAGTCCACTCTAAAAAGTCATAAAATTTAAACTCGTTTAGAATGGCATTTAATTTTTTTTTAAATAATTTGCACTCTAAATTTTTTATACGATTCTAAATATGTTAAATTAAAAATTAACAAAATAAAATTAACAAAAATGTTAAAATATGAAGCATAATTTACATTTATTACCATTTTTTTGCTTTTTTGTGTCAAACTACCTGTTATTAGGACAAAGTTTATCTATAAACTTCTCAAAATTGCCCATATTTTATTTTAAAAAATGCTCCTGTATTTAGTTTTATCTTTTCGTAAGTGATAAGCT